>WBZP01001078.1_pt1 | contig 34849 bp, 31 predicted proteins | sample 5204301 | NCBI WGS metagenome assembly WBZP01 (sample SAMN12412401, study PRJNA552823) | activated sludge metagenome | isolation source: activated sludge from nitrification reactor of wastewater treatment plant... | place: USA: Pennsylvania | collected 2017 | reverse complement strand
CTTTCCTCAATCGGTCATGTGAATGGTTATGAATCAGGTGGCATTAGCATTTTTTATATGAACAATGCAGAGGAGGAACATGAGGTATCAAACGATTCGATCATATTGGTTAATCTTGCAATCTGTGCGGCTAAAGAATTTCAGATAACTAAGAGCTTGCCAAAGTGCGTTGAATGGCTTGAGCTCTAACCCCAAACAAACCGACAACAACAACCACTAACAGCAACTAACGGGGTCAGCTTCGCATTAATTGTGGTCAACACCAAAGCCAGATAGCGCCACATTGATTGGGGTCAACATCGGATTCATTCCTGAAACCGTTGTATATCTTTCAAGGAACACCCACAGCAAATCGCCATGCAACGCCCGCCAACTGGCGTTCTACAGCAGCCACCAGCCAGAGAAGCCCGTATTTATTGCTTTCAGCTCGATCACCACGATCCATTCCCTGTCATCTCCAGATCAACGGCACACTCACGAACAGTGGAACGGTGAAGAGTAACAACTGAAACATTCCCCGCCGGTCGAATGCCCGCGGCATTCGCCGTTGGGCGCGTTGACCTCAACTTCTATTACAATAAGCACACCTGCCGACTCAATTGCGCCCCGTCTGGGTATCAGCATTGAGCAATTCACGGCGTTTTGATTTGTGACCAGAATGGGGCCTATGTTCATGAACTGCTTTATTGCGGACAAGCCGTCATTCAAAACCGTTCTGGTTTTCCTGAGTTGGATTTAGCGTGTTTCTCTAAGGGCTGGCAATGAAAGTTACTGTTATCGGTACGGGTTATGTTGGTTTGGTTTCAGGCACTTGTCTGGCCGAAGTCGGCAACGAAGTGTTGTGTCTGGATGTGGACCCGGCCAAGATAAGAATCCTTGAAGAGGGCGGCATACCGATTTTCGAGCCCGGCCTACAGGATATGGTGCGCCGTAATGTGGCGGCTGGCCGGCTGTGCTTTACGACCGACGTGGAGAAAGCCGCCAAGTATGGCGCCATCCAGTTTATTGCCGTTGGCACGCCGCCCGACGAAGACGGGTCGGCCGACATGCAATATGTGACTGCAGCGGCACGCAACATCGGCCGGCACATGAGCGACTACAAGGTGATCGTCAATAAGAGCACGGTACCCGTGGGCACTGCCGATGCGGTGAAGGCCGCCGTCAATGAAGAACTCGCAAAACGCGGGGTCAGCGTACCGTTCAGCGTCGTCTCCAACCCGGAATTTCTCAAGGAAGGCGCGGCGATAGAAGACTTCATGAAGCCTGACCGCATTGTGGTGGGCTGCGAGAGCGAACAGGCGGCGCATATCATGCGGACGCTTTATGCGCCCTTCCAGCGCAATCATGACCGTCTGATCCTGATGGACATTCGCAGCGCCGAGTTGACCAAGTATGCGGCCAATTCGATGCTGGCGACACGGATCAGCTTTATGAACGAGTTGGCCAATCTGGCCGAAAAGCTGGGTGCCGACATCGAGCATGTGCGCAAGGGGATTGGCAGCGATCCGCGTATCGGCTACGACTTTCTCTATGCCGGGGCGGGCTACGGCGGCTCGTGCTTCCCCAAGGATGTCAAGGCCTTGATCAAGACCGCCGCCACCGATGCGGGAATCGACCTGAAAGTGCTCAACGCCGTGAAGGCAGCGAACGACGCGCAGAAACACGTGCTGGGCGCCAAGGTCAAGGCGCATTTCGGCGCCAACCTTGAGGGCCGGCACTTCGCCCTGTGGGGCCTGGCTTTCAAAGCCAACACGGACGACATGCGCGAGGCGACCAGTTGCGAGGTGATCAAGGATCTTCTTGAGGCGGGGGCAACGGTTACGGCCTACGATCCGGTGGCCATGGCTGAAGCCAGACACCACTTTCCCGACGAAAAACGACTCGGCTATGCCGAAAATCAGATCGGCGCGCTCGAAAACGCCGATGCGCTGATCATCGTCACCGAATGGAAGGAATTCCGCAGTCCCAACTTCGATTCAATCAAGGCCAAGCTGAAGTCGCCGATCATCTTCGACGGGCGCAATCTCTTCGAGCCCGTCGAGCTGAAGGGAATGGGCATCACCTACTTTGGCATTGGCCGCTGATCGCCGTCAGTGCCCCGGTTTTGCAGTGCCGCTTACGTGGGCGTATGCGGTAGTCAGAAACCACTGCGCTTGACGGCGACGCTCTTGACCTGCGCGAAGACATCCCGGCCCACGGCCAGCCCCAGTTGATCGCGCGAACGACGCGTAATTCGAGAAAGCAGCGTCGGCCCGTCGCCAACTAGCAGCCGCAGATTGACGCGGTCATGCCCTTCGTCCTCGATCTCGGCAATGCGTGCGGCAAGAATATTGGTGATACTGGTGCCTTGCGGCGCAACGGTGGCGATACTCACGTCGCGCGCCAGAACACGGGCGCGTACTTTGCCGCCGACAGGGCAGTCTACTCGACTGACCCATAACTTCCCGCCAGAAAAATCCAGCCGGCTGAGATGGTAAATCTCGTCGTGCCCGGCGACGCACGCTTCGATCACGATACCGGCATCGTCAAGGTGTGCCATCGGCAGATCCAGCCTTGACTGTACCGCGTCGAGGGAATCGCTGACCACAATCTGCCCGGCATCCATCAGCACCACATGATCGGCCAGCCGCGTGACTTCATCGAGCGAATGGCTGACGTAGAGCATCGGCACGTCCAGAGCGCCATGCAATCGTTCCAGGTAGGGCAGTATTTCCTGCTTGCTGGCCGGATCGAGCGATGACAGCGGCTCATCCATCAACAGCAATTTGGGGCTGGTCAGTAGCGCCCTTCCTATGGCTACCCGCTGCTGCTCGCCTCCCGAAAGGCTGCACGGGTCTTGCCGATCGATCAATCGGGAAAGCCCCAGCAAGTCGACGACCTGTTCGAACTGCACCCGGCGCCCGGCCGGCGGAATGCGCTGCAAACCGAACTCCAGATTGCGCCGCACCGAAAGGTGCGGAAGCAGACCGGCTTCCTGAAAAACATAACCCAGAGCACGCCGATGAATCGGCATGAAGAAAGAGCCTTCCTGCCAGATTTCGTCCTTCACGCGCAACAGGCCATCGGGAGATTTCACCAGACCCGCAATACAGCGCAACAGGGTGGTCTTGCCCGAGCCCGAAGGACCAAACAAGGCGGTGACTCCAGTGGACGGAAGTTGCAGATCGACAGCAAACGTAAAATCCGGATAGCCGAGCCGAAAACTTGTACGGATGCTCGCTTTGCCGTCATCCAAAGCTGGCGTCGCCTTTTCCAGGCCACTGATCCCCGAAGGTGTCATTTTCGCCGACCTGTCGGGTTCAAGGTATACAAGACCAGCAACACGACAAAGGAGAACGCGACCATGCCCGCCGACAAGCCGTGGGCATGCGCATAATCCATCGCTTCGACGTGGTCGTAGATCTGGATCGACACGACTCGCGTTTGTTCCGGAATGTTGCCGCCGATCATCAACACGACGCCAAACTCACCGACGGTATGGGCAAAGCCGAGAACCATGGCCGTCAGATATCCGGGTTTGGCCAGCGGAAGCACCACGCTGAAGAAACGGTCAAACGGCGAGGCGCGCAGGGTCGAAGCGGTTTCCAGAAGCCGTTCGGGAATGCTTTCGAAGGCGTTCTGCAATGGCTGCACGACAAAGGGCAAGGAATAGAACACCGAAGCGAACACCAGGCCGGGAAAGCTGAACGGCAGAACGCCAAGACCCAGAGATTGCGTCAACTGCCCCAAGGGACCGCGCGGCCCCATGGCCACCAGGAGGTAGAAACCGAGCACGGTCGGCGGGAGCACAATGGGCAAGGCGACTATCGCCCCTACGGCGCCTTTCAGGCAGGAGCGGGTGCGCGCCAGCCACCAGGCCAGCGGCGTGCCGACGACGAGCAGAATCAGGGTCACCAGTGTGGCCAGCTTGATGGTCAGCCCGATCGCCGATATATCGCCTGCGGAGAGATAGGAATCCATCGCGCTATTTCGCTTGGTCCGGTAGTGCAAAGCCGTAGCGCGTCATGATGGCGCGCGCCGCCTTGCCCTGGATGAAGCGGGCGAAACGCTGCGCCAAAGGCTTGCCGACCGACCGTCTCGTGATGACGAAACCCTGTTGCAGCGGCTGATGCAATGTATCGGGAATGAGCGCATAGCTGCCGTGTTGCGAGAGCTCGGGGCTGCGCGCCAGTGATAGGGCGATGATGCCGTACTGCGCGTTGCCGGTTTGCACGAACTGGGCGGCCTGGGCGACGTTCTCCCCGAATACAAGGCGGGGTTCGACCCTTTCCCAGACCCCTGCCGCCCTGAGCGCTTCTTCGGCCCGCTGGCCATACGGAGCGTGTCGCGGGTTGGCCATGGCGATCTTACCAACGGCGGGATCGGCCAGCCCGGCCAGAGTCATCTTGGTGACATCGCCAGTCGCCGACCACAGCGCGAGACGCCCCATGCCGTAAGGATGCACCTCGGAGGAGGCCAGTCCAGCCCGGCTCAGCGCAAGCGGGTAGGCGACATCGGCGGAAAAGAAAAGATCGTAAGGCGCACCCTGCTGGATTTGCGCATAGAATTTTCCGGACGAACCATACACGGTTTCGACCCGGGCTTCGGGGTGATCCTTGCTGAACAACGAGACAATTTCGTCCAGTGCAAACTTGAGGTCAGCTGCTGCAGCCAGCGTGATTTCTTCCGGGGTGATTTCTTCTTTTCCGCGTACCGTCAGCGAGAAGAACGTCAAGAAGAGGAAGACCAGAACAAGCGGCACGCGCCGTTTGTTCATCACCAGTCGGATCACTTCTTGGCCTGGCCCGGACGAAACGCTACGCAATGCTGCGGATCCGTCTCTAGCCACGCGCCTTCGATCAGATCAAGGCAATACGGTACCGCCGGAAACACTGCATTCAGGCAGTCGTCAATGGCCGAGGGTTTGCCGGGCAGGTTGATGATCAGGCTCTTGCCGCGAATACCGGCCGCCTGCCGTGAAAGAATCGCCGTCGGAACGAATTTCAGCGACGCGCCACGCATCAGCTCGCCAAAGCCGGCCATCATTTTCGTGCACACCGCTTCGGTTGCTTCGGGCGTGACATCGCGCAACGCCGGGCCGGTGCCGCCTGTGGTGACAATCAGACTGCACGCTTCGATATCGCTCAATTCGCGCAGCGCGTCCTCGATTTGCGGCTGCTCATCGGGAATCACCCTGGCCACCGCTTCCCATGGACTCAGCAGCACACGCGACAGCCAGGCATGAATCGCCGGCCCGCCCTTATCCTCATAAACCCCCCGACTGGCACGGTCGGAAATGGTCAGAATGCCAATACGTGCCGTGCTCATGCGCCCCCCTCGAAACCTGGATCACACTGAAATTCCGCGCCGTCAAGGAGTTGCACCACCGCCGATTCACCCGCCGCCAACCCCGAGCTTGTCGACGGCACGATCAGCAACGCGTCGGCCAGCGCCATCGACAACAACGCGCCACTACTCTGCGTCCCGGTCGAACTCACGATGTAAGCACCCGGCTTGCGGTTGGCCTCATCGCACTCCAGAACGACGCGGATGAATTCGGTTCTTCCCGGTCGTATCTTGACCGGATGGGCTGGGCGCGCTTTCATCGTACGTCGGAACAAGCGTGAATGGCCCATCATCCGCCGCAGAGCCGGCAGGACGAATTGTTCGAAACACACCATGCTGGATACCGGATTGCCTGGCAGTCCAAAGACCAGGGTCGAGGAGGTCGTCCCGAAAGCCAGGGGGTGTCCGGGACGCATTTCCACTCGCCAGAAATGCATGTCAACGCCCAGCGCCTCCAACGTCGGCCTGACAAGATCGTGTACGCCGACCGACGATCCCCCGGAGACCAACAACACGTCGAACAACAGGCCGCGCCGGAGAAACTGCGCCAGCTCTTCAGGGTCGTCGCGCGCAATCCCGAGCAGAACCGGCTCGATACCCAGCGCCTGCGCCTGCGCCATCAGCGCGTAACTGTTCGAGTTGGGGATCTTGTTCGGATCGAAGGGCTCGGTGATGCCTTCAAGTTCATTCCCGGTCGACAAAATAGCGACTCGCGGCCGACGAAAGACCTTCATCTGCGCGCATTTGACCGTTGCCAGGACGCCGACGACTCCCGGTGTGATTTCTGTCCCCGCCGTCAGAACGACCTGGCCATTGCGCATGCTTTCCCCGAGAAGTCGGATGTCATTTCCAGGCTTGACCGCCAATCTGATTTCCACATTCTCGTCCGACAGCGCCCGGGTGTCTTCGACGCGAATCACGGCATCGGCGCCTTCGGGCACCTGCGCCCCGGTCATGATGCGCGAGCACTGGCCAGGCCGTACTATTTTGGCCGGCGTATCGCCCGCCTTGATGTCTTCGATGATGCTCAAGGCCATCGGCGTCTTGTCCAGATCGGCGCTGCGCAGCGCGAAACCGTCCATCGCCGAGACATCAAATGGCGGCTGGTCGCGATTGGCACGAATCTCTTCTGCCAACACCCGTCCCAGCGACGCTTCGAGATTAACTACTTCGGAATCACGAATTACCGCATGTTGGAGGACACAGTCTTGCGCGTCCCTGACCGATAAGCTTCCCATCTATAAAATCTCCTTATATTCCATGGCGCGCCAAATCCTGCAGCGTATCGAGATCGATAAAGCTATGCAGATCGCCATCGCTTTCCATCAGCTCCGATTCGTCGATATACCGGACATTCAAACGTTCAATCGCCGCACGCAGACTGCGTTTCCCGTTGCCCCTCAGCATGCCCTGAACCTGATCCAGGCAACCTGACGCGTAAAACGCAGCCAAAGGCTGCGGGTGCCCCTGCACCACCGGCACCACCGCCTGATACCCCTGGCGCTGTTGCGCGAGATATTCGACAAGTGCCGGTTTGACAAATGGCATATCGGTGGCGACGGCGAACACCCAGGGCGTGTTGGTCTGAACGGCGCGTTCCAGCCCGGCACACAAGCCGGCCAGGGGGCCGGCATCGGCATACGCGTCGCAGACTTGCGGCAAACTGATTCCCGCGCGCGGCTGACGAACGCTGATCGTCACTTGCGAAAACACCTTCTGCATGTTGCCGATCGCATGTTGCAACAAAGTTTGTTCTCCGATCAACAGTGTCGCCTTGTCGCAACCCATTCGCTGCGATTCACCACCCGCCATGACAATGGCCAGACAGTCGTCGATCATGGCACGGCTTGCCCGAGTAGAAAATCGGCCAGTCCGGCAATATCGTCAAGCGCGAAATGCGGAAGCTGCGGATAGATTTCATCCATATCGCTGATCATGGCAATCAACCCGTCGTCTAGGGTGCAGCGTGGCGGTTTGGCGCATTCGCGCCGCAATATTTCAATTTTTCGCCCAGGGGCCAGCGAAAAACCTTCGGCCAGAATCATGTCGGCCTCGCCGAGAAATCGCTCCGCCAACTGCGCCGGTTCGCGCCGGTCCGTGGCATCGGCAACAAGCTGCAGTTCGTTGGATGTCACCAGCATGCTCATCACGGCGCCCGCCTGTTTGTAGCGCCAACTGTCCTTGCCTTCCTGGTCGAGCTCGACCTTGTGATGGGCGTGTTTGATGGCAGCCACGCGCAAACCTCGGGATTTGAGCACAGCCAACAGCTTCTCAACCAAAGTGGTCTTGCCCGAACCGGAATGCCCGACAAAGATAAAGACCGGCGGCGTCCGAGGATTCACGGATGCGGCGTGACCCACGCCTCGCCTTGCGGCGTGATTTCTTTTTTCCAAATGGGCACCCGCTCCTTCAAGGCATCGATAATCCAGCGACAGGCTTCGAGGGCCGGCGCGCGATGTTCGGCGCCTGCCGCAATGAAGACGATCGAATCGCCGGCTTTGACCACGCCCAGACGATGGACGATGCGTGCATCGATCAGGGCAAAACGTTCAATGGCCTCCTGACGAAGCTTCTGCATCTCCGGCAGGGCCATGCGGTCATAGGAATCGAAACGGATTTCGCTGACTTCGCGGCCTTCCGAAAAGTCGCGCGCGCATCCGAGAAACGTGGCGATACCGCCCATGCGTTTTGAGCTGGCCTGCAAGGCGCGTATCTCTTCGTCCTGTGAAAAATCCTCCAGCACAATGCGCACGGCATCCCGCATCTCACCCCCCCGAAAACTTTGACATGAAGACGACTTCGCAATTATCCGTCAAGGTGAGCGACATATCCGTGGCGTGAGCACCATTCACGGCGGCGAGAGACACCAACCCGAAGGCCTCGGGATACTGCGGCTGCAAGCCTGAGAAGACGTCCTGCAAACACATCCCGGCGTGAAATTCGACGTCCAGCCGGCCAACGCCGACCCGGTCGGCCACCGGTCCGAAGAACAGTACGGTAACCATCAGCTCTCAGCCATCGGCAATGAATCGCGTTGCCAGAGGCCGCTCTTGCCGCCGCGCTTTTCTTCCAGTTGAATGAATTCGATACGCATGCCGCGATCAATCGACTTGCACATATCATAAATGGCGAGCAAGGCCATGCTGGCGGCGCACAGGGCTTCCATCTCGACGCCGGTTTGACTGACGCATCGGGCCACGGCATGCACCTTGATGCCGACACAACCATGGTCGTCCGGCATCGGGACATCGGTGAATACAACTTCGACGCCAGCCAGCGCCAACGAGTGGCACATCGGAATCAGCTCCGCAGTGCGCTTGGCCGCCATGACCGCTGCCACGTCAGCCACGGTCAGCACATCCCCCTTGGCGATATTGCCGGCGCGGATGCGCTCCAGCGTGCTGGCCTGCATACGCAGGATTCCGCTGGCGACAGCCTCGCGCGGCGTGCTTGATTTTTGCGATACGTCGACCATGCGCGCACGCCCGGATTCGGAGAAGTGCGTCAAGTTAGTGTTCTCGCTCACCTGAAATCAGCCCCCAATGTAGGACATTTCGATCTTCCGTCGGGGAAGCGTCGTTGCCTCATGACGCAACTGCGAGTAGCGGTCGGCACGGTGCTGCCATTGATCGATGATTAACCTGGTCAGCAGCGTATCGTCCTGGTTGCGCCGGATCGGCTCGCGCAAGTCCACGCCATCGCTGGCAAAGAGGCAGGAGTAGAGCTTGCCATCGGTTGACAGCCTGATTCGGCTGCATTCGTGACAAAAGGTCTGCGTGACCGAGGCTATCACACCGATTTCACCACGGCCATCCACGAACGACCAGCGTTTGGCCACTTCCCCTTGATAATTCGGGTCTAACTGACGAAGCGGGTAATGGCTGTTGATCCGTTCAAGAATTTCCCGGGCCGTGACCACATCGTCCATGCGCCAGCCGTTGGTGGAACCGACATCCATGTACTCAATAAAACGCAGGACAACCCCGCTGTCGCGGAAATGACGGACCATCGGAATGATTTCCTTATCATTCACCTCCCGCTTGATGACCATATTGACCTTGATCGGTGAGAACCCAAGCGCCTGCGCCGCTGCAATACCGTCAAGCACGGTCATCACCGAGGCCGTCGAATCGCTCATGCGCTGAAATATTTCTTCGCTCAAGCCATCGAGGCTAACGGTCAGGCGCGACAGTCCGGCGTCCTTCAACGCCTGCGCCTTTCTGGATAGCATGAGTCCGTTGGTCGTCAGCGCAATTTCGACGGGCCGACCATCCCCGGAAGTCAGCCTGGCCAGCGCCTCGATCAGATGTTCAACGCCGTGACGCATCAAGGGTTCGCCGCCGGTAAGACGGATCTTCTGCACTCCCAGTTGCGCAAACAAAGCGGCAACACGCTCAATTTCCTCGAAAGTGAGAATTTCGGCGCGTGGCAAGAACACAAAATCCTTGCCGAAGACTTCACGCGGCATGCAGTAGGTACAGCGCAGATTGCAGCGGTCGGTGACCGATATGCGCAGATCGCGCAAGGGCCGTTGCAACGTATCGGCAATGAGCAGTGGCCGTGTGCTGATGATATTCACGGTGCGATCCAGCATTTCGCGACGAGCCGCCCTGGTCTCAGCATGGCTCGACAACCCCAGGGCATTAAATACGTCGTCATCACGGAGTCACAGTGCCCAGCCACATTGACTATGGCAAACCGGTCAATAACCCGATTGGCCGACACGTTGAGTGCGGAGCTCGGCCACAACCGGCGATTTCGTCGTTCAATTCAGGCCGCCAGCGTCGCGGGTACGCGCCGGGTGCCGTGGCCAGGCAATCCAAGTTTGACGCCAAGCCAGGCATGGATCTTTTCCGCAACGCTCACCCACTGCGGATCGATCATCAGCATGTGCCCCGCACGAGGGATGACGCAAGTATCCGCATTCCAGCCGGTTGCCGTGAAATGCAGCCGGTTGGCGGCAAACAACATATCGAGCTGCCCGCCGATGACCAGCGCCGGTATCCGCGGTCGCCGCCGGGGCAATCGCATGGCGAGCGTCATCATTTCAGTCAATACCAGCATCGACTCATCCTGGACCATCGGCTGGAATTGGGCGAAATGCTCCATGGTCGCGTCGGGCGAGAAATAAACCTCACGCATCACTCTGACCGTATTGGCAGTGTATTCGCCACGCACGGCGCGTTCGGCTTCGGCCACAAATTCGGGTTGGCGCAGGGCCAGTTGCATTCCAGATGCCGCCAAGCCGGTTGGAGGCACGGGGGCCATCATCACTACGGCTTTTGCCGGCGCTTTTTCGAGATAACGTTGCACGACGACCGCACCCATTGAGTGCCCGATCAACACCGGATCAGCGTCCAAACCGGCGACAAGATGTCCGACATCGTCCGCGTAATGATCCAGCCCGAAACTATTGAGCTTGTCTCGCCCGGCGCTCTTGCCGTGCCCGGACAAATCCACAGCGTAACAATTAAAGCCCAACGCCTGGAAATAAGGCAGGAAGTTCACATCCCAACACGCGGAATGCGTATAGCCTCCGTGCACAAAAACCAATGGCGGATAGCCTTTTTCCTCAGACGCAAGACGATCAAGTGTATGCAGTTGCCGATGCATCGAGTAAGACTCCCAGTGTTGGACCGATCCGAGAGAATAGGGCAAAATCGTGGGTTCGACAATACAGACCCGCCCATTGCATGAAAGAAAATGGCCGCAAACCCCCAACGCGTCGACACACGCCCCTTGCCGCATTTTGTTGCGAATAATGATCACTGTCGATCTGTTTTTTTGACCTGCCGATACAATTCCGGAAACCTCGGTTGAGCGCTTGTCTCATGGCATAGGGCATTGACACAAATGGGATTTGTTCCGATTCATCTGCTCACCTATTGCGTGTGTCCGCTACACGGCGGATTGCCCTGCAACCCAAATACTGCACACTCCACCCCATCCGACTGGCGGTTTCTAGGATAATCTCCGTTCGTGGAAAATACTCAGGCACAACTGTCAAAGACTAACGGCTTCATTTCGGCGTGGCAACGCTGGCGTGAACGCGCCAACGGCAAGCCGTCGCTTGCTCGCCTGAATTGCCTGCCGATCGGCGCCGAGCGTATCAGCGTCTTGTCGAGCCCGGAAACCTTCCGGACGACGCTGCTGGCGATGATTGCCCAAGCCAGGCAGCGTATTCTCATGACCACACTGTACTTGCAGGATGACGAGGCGGGACAGGAAGTCCTGTCCGCACTGTATGCCGCCAAGAAGGCACAACCACAACTTGAGGTTGCGGTTTTTGTTGACTGGCATCGGGCACAGCGTGGCCTTATTGGCAAGGCCCGATCCGCCGGCAACGCGGCCTTGTACCGGGAGATGGCGCAACGCCTCGGCCCGGGCGTCGAGATATATGGCGTTCCGATTCAGCGACGCGAACTCTTGGGGGTCATGCATCTTAAGGGATTCATCATTGACGATTGCGTGTTGTATAGCGGCGCCAGCCTGAACAATGTCTATCTGCAGCGAAACCACCGCTATCGACTCGACCGCTATCACCTTCTGCAGAATAGGCCGCTCGCCGACAGCATGGCCGGCCTGCTGACCGATGTGTTGCGCAACGGTCCATCGGTATACTCTCTGAACACCGCCAAAGCGCCAAAAACCGTGGCAATACAGAAGGCCATCGTCAAGTTTCGTCGTGAACTGGCTAAGACACACTACCGCTTCGGCGAAACGCCCCTCAAACACGGAGAAGTCGGCGTCACACCCCTTATCGGCCTCGGCGTGCGTGACAACGAACTCAATGCGGCCATCCTCCAACTGATCCAGCATGCGGAACAGCGTTTAGTGTTGTTCACACCTTACTTCAACCTGCCCGGCCCGGTGCGCAAATCCCTCGACATCAAGATCAAGGCCGGCTGTCAGGTCACCATCGTGCTCGGCGATAAAACCGCCAATGATTTCTATATCCCGCCCAACGAGCCATTTAAAGCCATTGGCGCGCTCCCCTATCTCTACGAAGCCAACCTGCGCCGCTTCTGCAGGACCCATCAGCGAGCCATTGATGCGGGTACGCTTAATGTGCACATCTGGCGCGACGGCGACAACAGCTTCCACCTCAAGGGATTATTGGTCGATGAGCACTATGCCTTATTGACTGGCAACAACTTCAACCCGCGCGCCTGGCGACTCGATCTGGAAAACGGGTTATTGATTCACGATCCGCACAAATTACTGCTTGATCGACATCTGGCCGAACTGGACCAGATTTTGGCGTATACGCAGCGCCTTCGTCACCACAAGGCGCTGGATGCCATGGACACCTACCCGATTCCGGTTCAACGCCTGATAAAACGTCTGGCACGCGTTCGCGCCGACCGCCTGGTCAATCAGGTGCTTTAATCGGGACAGACGAAGGCATCTTCGGGTTCAATACGGTTCAGACGACCTCGAGATGTCCGATTCCCGAATTCAGGTCACGATCCTTGGAATCCTTGCTGTGCAGTTTGATCTGGAGGCGGAGATCATTGATCGAGTCCGCATTGCGCAAGGCATCCTCGTACGTAATGCGCCCGGCTTCGTAATGGTCAAACAACGCCTGGTCAAAGGTTTGCATGCCAAGTTCGCGCGACTTCTTCATGATCTCCTTGATCTCCAGCACTTCGCCCTTGAAAATGAGGTCGGAGATCAGCGGCGAATTGAGCATGACTTCAATGGCCGCCACACGGCCCTTGCCGTCTTTCTTGGGAAGTAGACGTTGCGAAATGAGTGCCCGCAGGTTGAGCGACAGATCCATCAGAAGCTGGTGACGACGCTCTTCGGGGAAGAAGTTGATGACCCGGTCGATGGCCTGATTGGCGCTGTTGGCATGCAAAGTGGCCAGGCAAAGGTGCCCGGTTTCGGCAAAGGCGATGGCGTGATCCATCGTCTCCCGGTCGCGGATTTCGCCCATCAGGATGACATCGGGCGCCTGGCGCAAAGTGTTTTTCAGTGCCGCTTCCCAGGAGTCCGTATCGACACCGATTTCGCGTTGGGTGACGATGCAGCCTTTATGCTCGTGAATGAACTCGATCGGGTCTTCGACCGTGATGATGTGGCCATGACTGTTCTTGTTGCGGTGATCGACCAATGCCGCCAGCGAGGTGGTTTTCCCGGTACCCGTACCGCCGACAAAAATGACCAGGCCCCGTTTGGTCATCGCCAGATCTTTCAGCACGGTCGGCAAACCGAGTTCGTCCAGAGTCGGAATCGACATGTTGATCGTTCGGCAGACAACGGCCACACGGCCCTGCTGAATCAATGCGTTGACACGAAAGCGCCCAATGCCCGAGGGCGAAATGGCGAAGTTGCATTCCTTGGTCGCCTCGAATTCGGCCGCCTGACGATCGTTCATGATGGAACGGGCCAACTCCGAGGTGTGCTGTGAAGTCAACACCTGGTTTGAAACCGGGGTCACCTTGCCATCCACCTTGATTGCCGGAGGAAAATTGGCCGTAATAAAGAGGTCCGAACCATTCTTCTGCGACATCAGGCGCAAAAGATCATGCATGAATTTTAGTGCCTGATCGCGTTCCATGATTTAACCTCGTCTCGTGTACACGTTATGCGCCCGGGAATGCGTCTTTGTTGGCGGCCTTGCCTCGCGCCTCAGCGGCGGAAACCACGTTCCGGCGAACAAGTTCAAGCAGATTCTGGTCAAGCGTTTGCATGCCAAGTTGCGCGCCGGTCTGAATGGAGGAATACATCTGCGCCACTTTGTTTTCGCGGATCAGATTTCGGATTGCCGGTGTGCCAATCATGATTTCATGTGCCGCCGTACGTCCCTGACCATCCTTGGTCTTGAGCAGGGTCTGTGAAATCACAGCGCGAAGCGATTCAGAGAGCATCGAACGAACCATGTCCTTTTCAGCCGCGGGGAAAACGTCGACGACGCGGTCTATAGTCTTGGCGGCGCTTGAGGTGTGCAAGGTACCGAAAACGAGGTGGCCGGTTTCGGCGCCGGTCAACGCCAGACGAATGGTTTCCAGATCGCGCATTTCGCCGACAAGAATGACGTCCGGATCTTCACGCAGGGCCGAACGAAGCGCGTTGGCAAACGACAGCGTATGCGGACCGACCTCGCGCTGGTTGATCAGACATTTTTTCGATTCATGGACAAATTCGATCGGATCTTCGACGGTCAGAATATGAGCGTGTTCATTTTCGTTGATATGGTTGACCATCGCTGCCAGCGTGGTCGACTTGCCCGAACCTGTCGGGCCGGTTACCAGTACGATGCCGCGCGGATACTCGGAAATATCCTTGAATATCTTCGGGCAGCCCAGATCTTCAAGCGAAAGTATTTTTGAAGGAATGGTCCGGAACACCGCTGCCGCACCCCTGTTCTGGACAAAAGCATTGACACGAAACCGCGCCAGATTGGGGATTTCGAAAGAAAAGTCACATTCCAGGACTTCTTCATAATGCTTGCGCTGACCATCGTTCATGATGTCGTACACCATGGCATGGACATCCTTGTGCTCCATGGCGGGCAAGTTGATACGGCGCACATCACCGTGCACCCGGATCATCGGCGGCAAACCTGACGACAAATGCAGGTCGGACGCTTTATTCTTGACACTAAAGGCCAGCAGTTCGGTGATATCCATCGGGGTCCATCCTCAGCGAGGGTCGAGGTGCAGTGATATACTTGGCAACATCCGTGCGACGTTTGATTATGACAACAATTTCCGCTAACCTGCAAGCCGTTCTCGCACGCATTCTTGCGGCGGCTCGAAAATACGGACGGAACCCGGACGATATTTCGCTACTTGCTGTCAGCAAGACCTGGCCTGCAGCAGATGTTCGAGAGGCCGTGGCGGCCGGACAGAAGTCATTCGGCGAAAACTATGTCCAGGAAGGGATTGCCAAGATCGCCGAACTCGGTGCTCTGGGCCTGGAGTGGCATTTCATCGGGCCGCTGCAGAGTAACAAGACGCGGCAAGTGGCTGAGGTGTTTGATTGGGTACACTCGGTCGACCGCCTGAAGATCGCTGAAAGGCTTTCCGCGCAGCGCCCGGATGCCCTTGAACCTTTGCAGATTTGCCTACAGGTGAACGTCAGCGGCGAAACCTCGAAGAGCGGTGTTCTGTTGGATGAAGTAAAGTTACTGGCGCGTCAGGTTGCGACACTACCCCGCTTAAAGCTTCGGGGCTTGATGGCTATTCCTGCCCCGATCGAAGAATTTGTGCTCCAGCGGAAAGCCTTTCGGCGCCTTCGCGCAATTTTTGAACAACTGAAGAGTGATGGCTTGTTGCTCGATACTTTGTCGATGGGAATGTCACACGACCTTGAAGCGGCAATAGCCGAAGGATCGTCCATGGTACGTGTCGGTACCGCAATTTTTGGTGTAAGAAACAAATCATGAAGATAACATTTCTTGGTGGTGGAAACATGGCCAGCGCGCTAATTGGCGGCTTGCTGAACACAGGGTTTCCTCCGGGCGATATCTCCGTCATCGAAATCAGCGCAGAAAACCGCGCCCGTGTTGAAAAGGAACACAAGGTACGTTGCTACGCCGAACTGACGGCGACTGTTCTGTTGTGCGATGCCTTGGTATTGGCCGTCAAGCCGCAACAGATGAAAGAGGCCTGCGCTCCGCTTCAGAAGCACCTGAAGCAGCAGCTTGTCATCAGCATCGCGGCCGGCCTGCATCTCGCCGATCTTTCACGCTGGTTGGGCGGGTACGACAAACTGGTCCGTGCCATGCCCAATACCCCGGCATTGATCAGTTCCGGGGTTACCGGACTGTATGCCCTGACGACAGTTACCGAAGCCGAGCGACTCGGCGCCGAACGTATTCTTCGCGCGGTGGGCAGCACGGTATGGGTCATCGACGAGGCCCAGCTTGACGCCGTGACCGCTGTATCGGGTGGCGGCCCGGCCTATGTGTTTCTCTTTATCGAAGCCCTGCAGCAGGCTGCGATCGAACTCGGTCTGACACCCAAGCAGGCGCGCCAGCTATCGATCGAAACGACGCTGGGCGCAGCCAAACTTGCTGCACAATCCGACGAATCCCCCTGCGTGCTGCGTGAGCGAGTCACCTCCAAAGGCGGGACAACCGAAGCGGCGCTGCTGACCATGGCCGAGCGTGGCGTCAAGGAGAATATCATTGCCGCCGTCCGCGTGGCTGATGCGCGGAGCGCCGAACTGGGCAAATTGCTCGGCGAGGATTGAGCGTGCTCTCTCAAGCCGGACTCTTCCTGTTCGATGCGCTGATCAGTTTTTTTACCTTCGTTCTGTTACTGCGCTTTTTCTTGCAGGCATTCCGTGTCTCGTTCCGCAATCAGATTGGCGCTTTCGTCGTACAGCTCACCAACTGGCTGGTCGTGCCGCTGCGCAAGATCCTGCCGGGATTCTTTGGTTTCGATCTGGCCAGCCTGGTACCGGCGTACCTGCTACAGGTGTTACTACTGCTGGCGGTGTTTTCGCTGCGGGGCAGCAGCGACCTCCTGGCAAGCGATACGCTGATCGGGCTGATTCTGTGGCAAGGGATGCTCGCAACGCTGCGCTTCAGCATTTATCTCCTGATTGGCGCACTCTTCCTGCAAGCCGTTCTTTCCTGGGTGAGCCCTTACTCACCGTTGGCGCAGCCTGTATCACAACTGACACGACCTTTCCTACGCCCGATTCAACGCCTCGTCCCACCCATCGCCGCGATCGATCTCTCCCCGCTGATCGCCATTCTGCTCGCTCAACTCGTGCTGATGTTTTTGTGATGCCCCCGTGGTTGCTCGTCGGCGAGGGCAGAATCACGCTCAAGCTGCACGTCCAGCCAAACGCGAAAAAAACTGAAATCGTCGGATTGCATGGCGACGCTCTGAAGATACGCTTGGCCGCAATGCCGATCGATGGCCAGGCCAACGCCAACTTGATTGCTTTCATTGCCGATCGCCTGGGGTTGGCGAAGTCGCTGGTGAACCTGAAGACTGGCCAGTCTTCACGACGTAAAGTCATCGAAGTGAAGGCGGCACCGGCGGATGCAGCGCGTCGCCTGCTACCAGACCGCTGAACCCCGACGGTGTGTCACGCCGCTCAGCCGGAAAGCCGGGGAGGCATCAAGCTTTGGTTTCGTATACCACTCGCCCGCCCACCAGAGTCGTGTGCACCCGCCCGATCATCGCGTCATCCATGAATGGCGTGTTCTTGCCTTCGCTGCGCAGAACCCCGGCAGCGACCCGCCAAGGCTCCGTCGGGTCGAAGATGCACAGATCGGCGGGGCGCCCAAGCGTCAGGCAACCGGCTTCGATGCCAAGAATAGCCGCAGGATCGGATGTGATTCTGGCAAGCGCTTGATGTAAGGGGAGCTTCATTTCATCCGCCCATCTGAGTACCAAGGGCAATAGAAGTTCGAGGCCAGTCGCCCCCGGGAGGGATTCGGCAAAAGGCAGTTGCTTTCCGTCCTCATCAACCGGCGTGTGATCGGAACAAACGGCGGCGAGTCCTTCTGCGGCAGCAGACCGTAAGGCCTCACGGTCGCTGACCGAGCGCAGTGGAGGGTCAAAGCGCGCATGGCTGTCAAAGTAACCAATGTCCGCTTCCGAGAGATGAAGATGGTAAATTGAAACGTCACAACTGATCTTCAAGCCGTTACGCTTTGCCTCGCGAACCAGGGCAACGCCTGCCGCGGACGACAATCTGGCCAGATGCAAACGCGCGCCGGTTTCCTGCGCCAACTGCAGTGCGGTAACGATCGCCACCGTTTCAGCACATACCGGAATTCCGGCCAGACCTAATCGCGAGGCCACTTCACCGTCGTGGGCCACGCCATCCCGGGCCAGGTAATGGTCCTGAGGCTGCAGGCGCATCGCATAATCAAAGGTGGCAGCATATTGCATGGCACGCCACAACACTTGCGTATCGAATATCGGTTGCTTGGCCTGTGAGAAGGCGATGCAGCCGGCACGTGTCAGACTGACCATCTCGGAAAGTCTTTCCCCGGCCAGTTGTTGGGTCAATGCGCCAATCGGGTATACACGCGCAAGGCCCAGCGCTTCACTGCGCCGAACCAAACGTTCGACCAGTCCGGTTTCATCGAGCGGAGGCATGGTGTCGGGGGGACAAGCCAGTGCGGTAACCCCTCCGGCCACCGCGGCTGAAAGTTCGGATTCAAGACTGGTCAGGCGTGCCGATAAATCAACCAGACCGGGGCAAACCACCCGATTGCGGGCATCAATAAGCCGCGTCGGCGTAAATTCCGACGGCCTCCGACCGACGGCCTGAATACAACCCTTGGCAATGAATAGGTCCGTTTGCTCGTCGAAACCGATCTTCGGGTCGATCACCCGACCGTTGCTGATTTGAATGCACGGGGAGTCAAATTCGCCGTTCATCGCTCAGTTCCCCGCCAGAATGCTCATGACTGCCATACGGACAGCGATGCCGAAGGACACCTGCGGCAAAATGACTGCCTGTGGTCCGTCGGCCACCTCGGAATCAATTTCAACACCACGATTCATCGGCCCCGGATGCATCACGATGGCATCGGGTTTGGCCAGCGCCAGCGTTTTCGGGGTCAGTCCATAACTCCTGAAGTATTCTCGCGCCGAGGGCAACAAAACCCCGTTCATCCGTTCATTCTGAAGCCGCAGCATAATCACTACGTCACAATCCTTGAGCCCTACCTGCAGGTCGTTGCAGACACGCACGCCCATTTTTTCGACCTCCAAAGGCATCAGCGTCTGCGGGCCAACCGCACGGATCTCGGCTACTCCCAGCGTTTTGAGCGCGTGGATGTCCGAGCGTGCCACCCGCGAGTGCAGAATATCGCCCACGATGGCCACGGTCAGCTGGGTGAAGTCTTTCTTGTAATGACGGATCGTGTACATATCGAGCAGGCCTTGCGTCGGGTGTGAATGCCGCCCGTCACCGGCATTGACGACATGCACATCGCGACGGCCGACGCGGTATAGATGATCGACGATCAGGTAAGGCGCCCCCGAAGCGGCGTGGCGGACCACGAACATGTCGGCGTGCATGGCCACCAGATTATCGACCGTATCGAGCAGAGTTTCGCCTTTGGCCGTCGAAGAACGTGTCACATCAAGGTTGATGACGTCCGCCGATAGGCGTTTAGCCGCAATTTCGAAGGTGGTTCGCGTCCGCGTCGAATTCTCGAAGAACACGTTAAAAACGCTTTTCCCTCTCAGCAGGGGAACCTTCTTCACGTCACGGTCGGAGACTTCAAGGAAGCTCGACGCCGTGTCCAGCACTTGCGTCAGTATCTCAACCGGCAGACCATGAATCGACAGCAGATGCGTCAGTTCTCCATTGGCGTTGAGCTGTGGATTCCGTTTCAACGAGTCAAGCATGTTCCACCCGCTTCCATTGCAACCTGCCGGCCACCTCGGGTTCAAGCACCAGCTCTTCGTTGTCACCGAGTTCAACCTGCCAGGTGCAAAATTCGGCACATATCGGCAGCTCACGTCCACCGCGATCAGCAAGGACGGCGAGCTTGATGCTGGCCGGACGCCCGTAGTCGAACAGCTCATTTACGGCCGCGCGCGTTGTGCGTCCGGTGTATAACACGTCGTCGACGAGAATTAGCGGGCGAGCTTCCACATCAAAGGGGATCAGGGTGGGCTTGACTTGCGGGTGCAGACCCTTCTCACCAAAATCATCGCGGTAGAAGGAAACGTCGATCTGACCGATCTCCCCAGTCATTCCGAGTAATTCGTGCAACCGCCGGGCAACCCAGACACCGCCGCTGTGAATACCAACCAGCATGGTATTCGGCTGCAGTTGGGGTCGAACCAGTTTGGCCAGTTCGACACATTGCATTTCGGCATCGGGGAGATTGGTGAGTGGCATGTGCTTATTGTTCCCTAGAGACAGCAATCGTTCGTTCGGCAGCGCGCTCAAAAAAACTCTGCAAGATGATCTGGGCAGAAAGCGCGTCGATATGTTCCCTAACGCTTTTCGAATTATGGCCGCTTTCGCGCAGTTTTTCTTCGGCTTCGACTGAACTCAAGCGCTCTTCGGCGAAATCGACGGGAAGGCCGAAGCGGCCGCGTAACTGGTTGGCAAAACGGGTGCAGCGCGCGGTCATGGTGTGCGCCGTCCCGTCGAGCGCTACCGGCAAGCCAACGACCAAACTGATGGGTTGCCATTCGCGGATCAGCGCCGCGATCGTATTGAAGCGATCCTGGTTCAGCTCACTGCGGATCGTGGTCAGAGGGTGCGCCTGCCCCAACTCACACTCCCCCACGGCCACGCCAATCCGTTTTTCACCGAAATCAAAAGCGAGTATCGTTCCGTGATTGCGCTTGACCGATTCAAGCATGCCCAGCCTTTACCGCGAGATTGGTCAGGTCTACGCCCAGTATTTCCATCGCCGAAGGCAATCTGTCTTCATAGGGCAGATCGAACAGGATTCGCGGGTCGGCGGGTACGGTTAACCAGGTGTTTTGAGCCAGTTCATTTTCCAGCTGACCTGCACCCCAGCCTGAATAACCAAGCGTGACCATGATTTCGCGCGGCTTCCCCTCGCGGGCCACAGCCTGCAGTACATCGCGCGAACTGGTCAGCCCGACATCCCGATTGATGGCCAATGTCGATTGCCACTCACCTACCGGCCGATGCAGAACGAAGCCTCGATCGGTCTGAACCGGCCCCCCAAAGAAGATCGGCAAATTGGCCAGATCAAAGGACTCAAGAGGTACGTCGATCTTCTCGAACAGTGTCGCCAGACTCATATCGATCGGACGGTTTACGATGATCCCTAGCGCGCCCTGTTCGTTGTGCTCGGCGATGTAAATCAGAGCTTTCGAAAAAAATGGATCGTCCAGCGCCGGCATGGCGATGAGAAAGTGGTCAGTCAGGTTGATGTTCTGCATGAACACATTTTAATCATTGGCGTCAGTCGATACAAAGGGAATCAATGCTCGATTCAGCCATCATTGACGCGACATGCGGGAGCAGAGCCTTCACGCCGATTCAATGTCCGACGCACGGTTCGACACAAGAGCCGCTTCCCGGTGATTGGCGCCGCGCTCAGGCCTTTTGCTGTCGCGAAACGTAATCAGCCACGAGCTGCAGCAGCTCTTCTTCCTGATAGGGCTTGCCCAGGTAGTTGTTGACCCCGATTTCAATGGCATAGGCGCGGTGCTTATCGGCCGTACGCGACGTAATCATGATGATTGGTATGGCTTTCAGCCGAGCGTCGGCACGGATGTTTCGGGTCAGGTCAAATCCGTCCATGCGCGGCATTTCAATATCGACGATCATGACTTCAGGAACAACGTCGAGCAACTGTTCCAGAGCTTCGACGCCATCCTTGGCGGTGAGTACCTGATACCCTTCACGAGCCAGCAAGCGGCCGGTGATCTTGCGTACCGTCAATGAATCGTCAACGATCATGACCTTGGGCAGCACGGCGCTGACGGTCTCGGCCTCCCGGATGTCGTGCGCCGACTGATCAGAAACAACGGTTTCGTCACTCACCGGGCGACGACCCAGCGCGACCGGGTTGAGAATCAGGACAACCTGTCCATTGCCCAGCACCGTCGCACCATCGATACCGATCACACGGGCGAGTTGTGGCCCGATGTTCTTGACGACTATTTCCTGGTTGCCAAGAAGTTCATCGACCTGAACCGAAATACGTTGCGCGCCGCTGCGTAGCAGCAATATCCAGTATTGACGTTGCTGATCAGGCCGAGCCAGGCTATCGCCAAGCAAATGGGGCAGGTAATCGAAGGGATACTGATGCCCCATCCACTCTGCACTGCGGGCATCGCGAATTCGTATTAGCGCGGACTCCTTGAGATCGAGCACCTGCTCGATCATCACCGAGGGAACGGCATAGGTCTTGCTGCCGGCACGAACCAGGAGCGCTTTGGTTACCGCCAGCGTCAGCGGAATGTAAAGCAAGAACTCCGTACCCTTTCCGGCTGAGGAGACGATCTCGATCCGCCCGCCCAGGCTGCTGACGGCGGCCTTGACCACGTCCATGCCTACCCCGCGGCCGGCGACCTGGGATACCCCCGATGCTGTTGAAAAACCGGAGTTAAAAATCATGTCGGCCAGACGTGCCGGGGTTGCGTCCTCATCCCCAGCGAGCAGCCCTGCTTCGACGGCGCGTGCTCGAATGCGCTCGTAATCGAGACCGGCACCATCATCGGAAAAGCTCAGAATGATTTCGTTGCCTTCCTGCTTGAGCGCCAGCGAAATTTCCCCGATATCCGGCTTTCCTTGAGCAATTCGCGTATCACGATCTTCGAGACCGTGGGCAATCGCGTTGCGCAGCATATGCTCAAGCGGAGCACCCATCTTGTCCAGAACGCTACGATCCAGTTCTACCTGGCTACCGCTGATTTCCAGGTTGGCGCGTTTGTTAAGCTCTTTGGATGTCTGTCTGACGATACGGTACAGACGATCAGCCAGACTTCCGAAGGGGACCATGCGCACCGACATGAGTGCTTGTTGGACCTCACGGTTCAGGCGCGCCTGTGCAACGATTGACGCGTTGGCATCGTCCAGGTTCTTAAGCAGGTTTTGTTGGACTGTGGCCACGTCGTTGACCGACTCGGCCATCATCCGTGTCAGTTCCTGGAACCGGGTAAAACGGTCAAGCTCCAGCGGATCGAATCCGACATGATGTTCGTCGGTCTGCGCCGTGCGCGACTGCATTTGTGATTCGGCCTGAATTTCGATTTCGCGCAATTGACGACGTAAACGAATCACGTTTTCGGTCAGATCGAGCAACGATGTCTTCAGGCTACGCATCTCGCCTTCGATTCGCGCGCGCGCTATCGCCAGTTCGCCGGCCTCATTGACCAAACGGTCGATGACATCCGCACGCACACGCAATGTGGCCTTCTGTGCCGCGATATCGCTATCGACTTCGCTTTCAGCAACGGCAATCTGCAGGCGATCGGCGCGACGTTCCACGGCAACAACGGCCTTTTCCGGCGCAACAGCCGGCTTAGCGACCACCGTCGCATCGGCTTCGGTCTTGCTCGTTGATGGTGTCGCCGCGGGCAGATCAAGGGATTCACCGCGCTGGAGGCGTTCGAAAATATGCAGAACCGAATCAAACGCATTGTCGATTTCATCGATTTCATCGAGCGCAATGCCTGCTGCACTGCTCGCCTGATCGACACGCGTCTCAATGGCGTGTGTAATTTCGCCCAGATTCATCGCCCCAGCCATCCGGGCGCTACCCTTCAATGTATGCAGCAAACGCTTGAGCGAGCGTACCGCTTCGGCGTTGTTCGGTTCATTGCGCAGGATGCGCAGTTGCGAGGAAATCCCTTGGTTCAGATCCAGCGCTTCTTCGAGGAAGATCGGCAGAAGCTGTTCGTCCACTTCGTCTTGCAGTTGTTTGACGTCAGACAAGAAAGTGGCTTTATGTTCAAAGTCGACGGGTGGTGCTTCCTGCGCGGGGATTGCGCCACCCCCTTCTGGTTGTTCAGGCACATCGTGTTGCTCCACCAACGCTTCCTGAGGTGCAACAACCACGTTTGCTGGATACAGCGCATCCAGCGCTTCGATCAGGCCAGCGGGAACCTGGGGTTCTCTCTGATCAGCCAATGAAGACAGCATCAGGTCGATTTCACCGACGGCCTGCCGGACAATACCCAATGCCTCGAGGCTACCCGGCTGCGCCGAGTTGTCGCGTCTTAACAGCGCGTGTTCGAGTGCAACGCCCAATTGGTTGACCGACGCTATCCCGACGGTTGCCGAGATGCCGGCCAGCGTATGCGCCGCCCGGTACATGTCGTGCGGGGTCGGCGTCAACTCATCTTTTTCGAGTACGGGCAATTCACGTTGCAACGTGGCCAAATGCGTGGCCGCTTCTTCGGAAAAAATCTCGTACAGCGTCTGCGAAATGACGATCTTTGGCTGTGCTTCCGCTCCGGTAGTGACGGCTTCCTCGGTCTGCGTCTCCGGTCCCGAAAGGGAATCCTCGACACTCGGCAGAACGGGATCCACCAAGGGCGCGGCAATCTCCGCATCCGTCATCTCGATCATTTCAAGATCGACGGAATGGCCGGTGTCATCCGGTTCGGACAGCAACGGGGGAAAATCAAGGCCGAATGGTTCTTCACCTTGAAGCGCGACTTGCGTCTCCGTATTCGCTATCGCCTCTTCCGTATCGCGAGCAGCTTCTGGCGCGTCGGCGTCGTTGAAAGCTGCTTCCGGCGCTGGCGTTTCCGGCGCTAGCGTAAATTCAATAATCGCCGGCTCGGCCAATGTCAGCGGTGGTGTCTCGTGCACCTCCTCCTTTTCGCGCCGAAGCGATTCAGACAAGGCGACCAGACTACTCGGATCGGGTGCGCTTTCCGATTGGTTTTCGAGATGTCGGACCCACTCCGCGAATACCGCGTGTGCCTGGTCAAGCAGATCGAAAATGGCTGCACCGACTTCCAGTTCCTGCCGTAACCACAGGTTCAAGGTCTGCTCGATAGACCAAGCCACTTCGCCGACGTCTTTGAGACCCACCATGCGGCCACTCCCCTTGAGGGTGTGGAACGAGCGCCGGATCGTGGTAAGTAATTCGCTGTTATGCGGCTGGTTCTTTAAGCCTTGCAGGTTCTCATTGATCGTGCCCAGAACTTCATTCGCTTCTTCCAGGAAAATGCCCAGCAGCTCGGCGTCAATCTCCTCGTTGCTGGCCTGTGAGAGCTGGACTGTTTCTGCCGACGAGGTGACCGATTCCGGCAGTTGCGGCTTGAGCGTCGCCATCGCTTGATCAATTTGCGGCGCCGCTTGGTCACCCAGATCCAATGCCGACAGCATCGCCTTGGTTTGTTCGCCGAGCACACTATCGGCAACCAGGTCGGCGTCGTTTTTCAATGCCGCCAAGTTTTGCCTGATTTCCTCGCGCAGATTCTCGTTGCCTGGCTGTTCCTTGAGAGTACTCAGAAGCTTATGGGTTTCGAGTTTCTTGCGCTCCACTTCCTGCTCAACCGACAGGTCGGCTTCGAACGTTCCTGGCGCTTCTTCCGCGGTGAATCCTTCTTCCTCGTCAACACCCTCGGTCTCTGGCACCGGACCCGACTGCATCTGCCTGACAAAGCCTTCAAAGTCGACCGCGCCGTGTTGCAGCGAATCGATGAAAAAGCCGATCATGGACAACTGATTGGCGACGCGCTCAAAGTCGGTTTCCTGCGGGTGATTTTCGGGATCGGAAAAACGCTTGATTTCTTCAGCGCACTCACGCACAGCGTCTGCAGCCGCGTCGTGACGCATCATGCTCAGGGCGCCGGTAACCTGACGGAATGGGATGTCCAGGCTGGCGAGATCCGCACTCTTCGCGGTATCTCGGAAGAAGCCATCGAGTACCTGTTCGATTTGCGAAAAATTGTTTTGTATTTCTTTTGCCACTTGCCCGATCAACAGCTTTTCCTGCGCCTGACGTGACATCTCGTCGAGCAAAGGAATTTCCGATCCGGGTTGGGGCGGCGATCCGGCAATGCAACCGTGGATGCGTGCGACCGTGACATCCACCTGATGAGCAAAATCGTTACCCAGTCGCTGGAAATTCTCCTGTGCGTTCTGAGTTAACAGGATCGCCGTGGCGATTTCCATCGCCATCGTTTCAGAATGTCGCGAACTGTCTTCCGACAACCAATTGGCGGCGGCGGCAATCGCTTGCGCCAAACGACGGAAATCCGTGTGGCCCAATTGTTCGGCGACCGCCGACAAGGCGTTGGCATTTTCCTTGAACAAGGGCAAGGATTGGATGGAGCCCGTGCAGTACTTGTTCCAGGCTTCCTCGGTCAGGGCAATCACATCACGAAGCTTGCGACGAACCGTTTCTTCCGGTGCTGGAGCACTCGTCTCCGAGGTCGGGATGTAGGCATGCAGTTGATAGGTTTTTTTGACCTGCCGCACCGTCACGTTATCGCTTTCCGCGCTGGCGACGTAGTAAAGCACGTCGCGCATCAGGCGCTCAGCGACATTCTTTGATCCTTCTATCAGACGGCGAATCTGCAAATCGATACGCGCGCACAACTGCTTAATGTTCGTTTCCCCCGGCAAGCCATCCTCGGCCAGTGCGGAAAGGAAGCCGCTGGTGATCCACCAGAAGGCGCGGGCCGAGGCCACTTCCTGGGTAAGTTCGATGCGTTTCACCGCGTCCAGCATTTCGCGGATGCCGCGATGATCCTGCGGGGCGCGCAACCACGACAGGAGGCCGTGCTGAAAGTGCGCACGTTCTTGCCGCAAGAGGCGCAGAAACTCGCTTTGCATAACCTTCGGCGCCGGGGTTTCACGACGCGGCGGGCGAGCCGTCAAATCCGGGAAGAACAGATCCGTCGCCGAGGCGTGCTGCAACCCGCGCGCCGCTTGCACTTCACGGTAGTGCGACAGAAGGCGTAGCGGTTGATTCGGCTGACCACTGATCAGATCGCCCAAGTAATGACCAATAACGGCCAGCGAGCGCTGTGCCAAGGCAATGCTTGCTTCGTCACCCGGACGCTTTTGCTGCTCAATGGCCTCAAGCATTCCTTCGACGGCTTCGGCAAACTGAGTCACCCCGTCCAGGCCGACGATCGTCAGCGCACCTTGCACCTGGTGCAGATGGGTACGGCAAAACTTGAGCTGCGTCAGATCTCCCGCACCGTCAGTAGCGCTTGCGGAAAACTGCTGCAGTGCCTGATCGGCACGCTCCAGCGCCAGGTCGATCTCGCTCTTGACCCAGGTTAGCGGGCCGACATCGAATTCCGTCGCGGCATTCATTTGGGACAGTATCTCCGATCTCTGCTCAGTGCTCTGGGCTCAGCCCACTTTGAAGCCAGCAACCGAACCCTTCAGTTCCGTCGCCAGGTCAGCCAGTTCGCCTACCGCCGTAGCGGTCTGTTGCGTCCCGGTCGTCGTCTGCTCCGTAACACGCAGGATGTCCTGCATCTTGCCCGCGACGCCGGTTGCCGAGTCCGCCTGTTGGCGCGTTGCACCCGAAATATTTTCGATCAGTTCGGCAAGATTCTGCGAAACCGACCCGATCTCGGCCAGCGCTTGTCCGGTAGCGTCGGAGAGTTTCGCGCCTTCGACCACACCGCGCGTCGATTCTTCCATGGCGGACACGGCATCCTGCGTGTCGGTCTGAATGGTCTTGACGATCGCCGCAATCTGTTTGGTGGCCTCGCCGGAACGTTCGGCAAGTCGCTGGACTTCCTCGGCAACCACGGTAAAGCCGCGTCCCGCATCACCGGCAGAGGCCGCCTGAATGGCGGCATTCAGCGCCAGTACGTTGGTCTGTTCGGTAATGTCGGAAATCAGTTCGACGATTTCACCGATTTCTTGCGAGGATTCACCAAGGCGCTTGATCCGTTTCGACGTCTCCTGAATCTGCTCGCGAATTTCGTTCATCCCCTTGATCGAATCCTGCACCGCCTGCGCCCCCTTACCGGCGGCAGCCAGCGACTGGCGGGCCACCTGGGCTGACTGGTCGGCGTCGCCCGACACCTTGGTCATCGAACTGGCCATGGCCAGAACCGATTTGCCGGCAGCCTGAATTTCCTCCGACTGGCGCTGCGCCGCTTCAAGCAATTCGACCGAGGTTCTCTGTGCGATGCCGGTGGCAGTGGTCACTCGTCCCGCTGCATCGTTGATTCGTCGCACCAGAACGCGGAGTTCTTCAATCGTGTAGTTGATCGAATCCGCAATGGCGCCGGTAATGTCTTCGGAAACGGTCGCGGTGACGGTCAGGTCGCCGTCGGCCAGATCGCCCAGTTCGTTCATCAGGCGCAAAATGGCGTCCTGGTTTTGACGGTTGATTGACTCGGTTGCCTGACGGCTCTCATCGGCCACCTGCGCCTGTCGCCGCGTATCGTCAAGGTACACTTTGGCCATCATCGTCAGCGTGGCGAGGGCCAGTAGAATCAGGACAGCATAAGTCAGGCCATAAACCAACCGGCCCGCAATATTCTCCTGATAGGCTTTCGCCAATTGGTCTGTCGCCTCCAGCAACTCTTCACTGCTCCGGAAAATCGAGGTTCCCGCCCGTTTTGCGAGGGTCAGTCGCTGCATGCTGCCCAGAATACCGCCAACGGCATTCTGGTATTCCTTGAAACTGTTTTCGAGATCGCCGAGTTTTCGTTTGGCCTCCGGATCGGTCGTACCTGTAATGCGCAATATTTCGCTGCCCTTGATCAACGCATTCAGCAATTCGCGAAACGTATTCGTATCCTTACCGAGCAGGAAGGCGATTTCGGGGCTGATTTCCTCGCCCACCAACAACGAACTCGCGTTCTTGGCGATACGCTGGGTCAACATCACCATCTGGTTGGCGGCGGCAATTTCACGATTGCCGGCACCCGATTGCAGCTTGAGCGCCGCCACCTGCTCCGAAAGTTCGAGCATTTCGGGGTTCTTGTCCGTAATCGACGTTACATCCTTGCTGAGCCCGACCAGGTTGGTTTCCATGTCGAGCAACTGCACCGCGTCGGCATCAGTAGCGCTCCAGGTTTTTGTAAGTGCCTGCAATTGGGGCTGTACGCTGTCGGGCGACGGTGGCACCGTGGTTCCGGCCAGCTCGCCGCCTTTGGTCAAGCGCTCCAGGTTGGTCAGGAACTGGCCGTGCGATTCACGCAACTGTTTGAAAGCCGTAGTATTCCCCTGCAGCGCAAGGCTGGATGCCTTGGCCAGCCGTTGCGAAAGCATTCGCATTTCACCGGCAGTCGCGATGTAAGCGCTACCAAAGGTGGATTCCCGGTTGTCGCGATAAACCAGCGCGAAGATAATCAACATCACCAGAAGAAGAACGCCACCAAGAATCTGCAATTGCTTGATGACCGAGTATTGCCCGAGGAAACCCGAGCCGGCCTGGTTTTTTTGCGAGGCGAGTGGCTGCACGTCATCCATGATCGTGGTGTCGGACACCGTATGTTCGGATGGATTGTTTGTGCCAGATAGTAACTTCGGCAATTTCAGGTTGAACGCCATCATGTTTCTCCGGTTACAACGTCTAGAGGGTGAGAGTTGTCAAGTGCGCCAAGGATACCGACGGGATTACACGCTAATGTCCATGAATGTTTCGTCTGCCAGAAGCTTGCGCACATTCAGCATTTTCCAGTGGCGCCCTTCCTTATCGGCATAGGCTTCAGTGGCCCAGGACGGCGCATTGGGATCCGTCGCAACGGGCGTCATATCGTCCATATTGCGTAGACCCAGTACGCGCGGCATCAACAGGGCGGCGTTGTCGCCGTGTCGAGTGCCAATCAGCAACAATCGCGAACTGGCGTTTTGCGGCGTGACTTCCTTGCCCTGAAACGCGGAAAAGTCGGCAACCGAATAAAGGTTTCCACGAATATTCGCAATGCCGACAAACCAGGGTTTGGTCAGAGGAACGCCAGTAAGTGGCGGTAGCGGAATGATTTCGCCGGAATCGAACAGACTGAGCAACCAGTAGTCTCTCCCCGACTGGATGCCGAGCAGGCCGGCAGCGCTCTGGTCACTGGCACCGGCCAGCCGCTTTGCCAAGTGCGCCTGAAATTCGCGCAGGCTCCCCTTTTTTGCCATGCCTCGTCTATGACCTAGAGTGCTGCAATCTTGGCCAGCAATTCTTCGCTATTGACCGGTTTGACCATATAGTCCTGCGCACCCTGTCGCAAACCCCAAATTTTGTCGGTTTCCTGGCCCTTCGACGTGCAAACGATCACGGGAATATGCTTGGTCGCCTCGTCGCGGGTCAGTGTCCGGGTCGCCTGATAACCATTGAGCCCGGGCATCACGACGTCCATCAAGACCAGATCGGGCAATTCGGCCTTGGCTTTTGAGATACCTTCTTCGCCACTCTCGGCCGTAATGACCTGATAACCGTTCTTGGACAAAAGTTCAAGCAACGCATGACGTTCGGTTGGCGAATCGTCTACGATAAGAATCTTTTTGACAGGCATGGCAATGGCTCCCTGGGTTGCCCTTGAATGTGTGAAAAGTAAATCAGTCCGGCGGACGCGCGAAAGTCGCGACGGCCTGTAGCAAACTGTCTTTGGTAAAGGGTTTGGTCAAATACTGGTCTGAACCGACCATGCGTCCGCGCGCCCGATCAAACAGGCCATCCTTGGATGACAGCATGATCAGCGGCGTACTGCGAAAGCGCTGATTCTTTTTGATCAAGGCACAGGTCTGGTAACCATCGAGCCGGGGCATCATGATATCGCAGAAGATGACCTCGGGCTGATGGTCGGCAATTTTTGAGAGGGCGTCAAAACCATCCTCGGCGAGCACCACCTGACATCCGGCCTGCACGAGAAATATTTCCGCGCTGCGTCGGATGGTGTTGCTGTCGTCGATGATCATCACTTTGATGCCACTCAGGTTAGCAGCGTCGGCCAATTGTTTCCTCCAGGCTGCCCTTCATTTTTTATCTTGAGGGCTCTAATCAAATCGGATGATACGGTTAATCCGGCTGTTACGTTCAGCCGGTACTATACATCAATGGCTTAGATTTCAAGCATTTCGAATTCTTCCTTGCGCGCACCGCACTCCGGGCATACCCAGTTGATCGGAATATCCTGCCAACGTGTTCCGGCTGGAATACCTTCTTCCGGGAGGCCTGCGGATTCGTCATAAATGAAACCGCAGGTCAAACACATCCAAGTGCAGTATGTCGCGTCTTCCGTAGTTTTCATGGCGATTTCGGATTTCGGGTAAAATCGTCCGCTTAAAATGTACCTGATTCTAGCCAAACGTTATTCCATCTGCCAAGGCTTTTCTTGTCCTGGCGCCAGTTCGCTTTCTTGGATTCGCTGTCGATGCAACTGTCGCCTCCCAATGTCCTGACTATTGCCGCGAGCGACCCCACGGGCGGCGCCGGCATTCAGGCCGACATTATGACCATCGCATCGTGTGGCTGCCACGCGCTTTCTGTCATAACAGCGCTGACGGTTCAGGATACCCGGGGAATCGAAAGCATGCGGCCCATTGAAGCCGGCTGGGTCGAGGCTCAGGCGCGCGCGCTCCTGGCCGACATGGCAGTCAGTGTATTCAAGATTGGTTTGACCGGTAGCCTTGAAAACATTGAGGTTATCGCCGGAATCCTGTCCGACTACCCGGACATACCGGTCGTTCTCGACCCCGTACTGGCCTCCGGTCGCGGCGATGCCTTGGCCGATGCAGACATGATATCCGCATTGATCAAATGGCTGTTGCCCTTGACTGACATACTGACGCCGAATTCGCTTGAGGCACGAAAGCTGATAGATCAGTCCTTCAAGGAGAACAGCGGAACTGAATGGTCGCTTGCAGAATATGCCGAACGGCTGATTGCCCTGGGTTGTGACCATGTCCTTCTTACCGGGACACATGAAGATACGCCGCAGGTGGTCAATGACCTTTACAGCAAGGACGGCCTGCTGTGCAGCGATCGCTGGGAGCGACTACCCGACAGTTATCACGGCTCGGGTTGCACGCTGGCTTCGGCCGTGGCCGCCCATCTGGCCCACGGATTGCCGATCAGCGACGCGGTGCATGAAGCGCAAAACTATACGTGGCAAACACTAAAGGCAGGCTTTCGGGCGGGAAGAGGGCAATTCATTCCGAATCGTTTTTTCAGGTCTCGCCATGGGGAATGATCGACCATGACGGCATCGGAAACCAAGGCCTTGCGCGGACTTTATGCCATCACCCCTGACGGCATCGACAAACCGTTGCTCTTAGCGCGTGTGGAAGCCGCACTAAGAGGCGGCGTGAAGCTTGTCCAGTATCGCGACAAGAAACGCAAGGCGACGCAGCAAGCCGGTATTGCGCTCGACTTGCGCGCCCTCTGTCGACGATTCGACGCCCGGCTCATCGTCAATGACGATGTGGCACTGGCACGCGCGGTCGATGCCGATGGCGTGCATTTGGGCGGGGGCGACGGGGATCTGGCCGCCGCCCGGCAGGCGCTGGGTCCGGGCAAACTGCTCGGGGCGTCGTGCTATGCAGACTTCGATCTGGCGTGCACTGCGGTCGGCGCCGGCGTTGATTATGTTGCCTTTGGCGCGGCCTACCCGTCGCCAACCAAACCGCTTGCCGTCCGTTCGCCGCTGTCGCTGTTTGGCCGCTGCCGCGACGAACTGGGCGTTCCGGCCTGCGCCATCGGCGGCGTTACCCTGGACAATGCAGCCAATCTGATTGCAGCAGGTACCAGCCTGCTTGCCGTCATTACCGATTTGTTTGAAGCGCCCGACATTACGTTGCGCGCCCTGGCCTTTCAGCAACTATTCGAAGGAGAACGAGCTTGAGCCACCGCAATCAACAACTCTTCGAGCGCGCACAGCGGCACATTCCTGGCGGCGTAAACTCCCCCGTCCGCGCCTTTCGCTCGGTCGGCGGCACGCCCTGCTTCTTCACCCAGGGCAGCGGGTCGCGTATGACAGACGCGGATGGAAAGTCCTACCTCGACTATGTCGGCTCCTGGGGGCCGCTGATTCTTGGCCACGCCCACCCGGAAGTCGTTGCCGCGGTTCAGCAGGCGGCCGCCCTCGGCCTGTCGTTCGGCGCACCGACCGAAAGTGAAATCGAAATGGCCGATCTGCTCTGCGCGCTGTTGCCTTCGCTCGACATGGTGCGACTGGTCAGTTCGGGGACCGAAGCAACCATGAGTGCCATTCGCCTGGCCCGTGGTTTTACCGGTCGCGACGCCCTGATCAAGTTCGAAGGTTGTTACCATGGTCACAGCGACAGCCTGCTGGTGAAGGCCGGCTCGGGCATGCTGACCTTCGGCAACCCCAGTTCGGGCGGGGTTCCCGCCGACTTGGCAAAACATACCCTGGTGCTCGACTACAACAATGTCGCCCAGCTCGAAGGCGCTTTTGCCGAATATGGCGCCAGCATCGCGGCGGTGATTGTCGAGCCGGTCGTCGGCAACATGAATCTGATCGCGCCGCGGCAGGCTTTCCTCGACGCCATGCGCGGACTGTGCACGAAGCACGGGGCGGTTTTGATTTTCGATGAGGTGATGACGGGCTTCCGCGTCGGCCTGACTTGCGCGCAGGGCCACTACGGCATCACGCCGGATCTCACCACGCTCGGCAAGGTGATCGGCGGCGGCATGCCGGTCGGCGCCTTTGGCGGCAAACGCGAGATCATGGAAATGATCGCCCCTCTGGGTCCGGTCTATCAGGCCGGAACGCTGTCGGGCAATCCAGTAGCGGTCGCAGCCGGGCTGGCGACCCTGAGGCTCATACAGCAGCCAGGTTTCCACGACGCGCTGACGCGAAAAACCCAGGCACTATGCGATGGACTGGCGGCAGCGGCGAAGCAACACGGCGTTACATTTTCGGCCCAATCCGTCGGCGGCATGTTCGGCCTCTATTTCCGCCAGCAGCCGCCGCACAGTTACGCTGAGGTCATGGACTGCGACAAGGACGCATTCAACCGCTTCTTCCACGCCATGCTGGCCGCCGGGCACTACTTTGCCCCGTCGGCCTTCGAGGCAGGCTTCGTTTCCGCCGCGCACAGCGAAACCGATATCGCCGAAACAGTCGCCGCAGCCGAGGCGATTTTCAAGGCCTGGTAGTGCCGATTGGGCCAGCGTAAACCGCTCTTAACCGCCGGCGATGGCGCACCGAGGGACACCTTGTGGCTTGACCAGGCAAGATGGCCTTCGAGCACAACGAAGGAGAGGTGTTTCGTAGGCGCTCCTACGCGCCGCCTGCATCGGAGTCCTGGCCCAGGTGGCGGTGTGCGCGCCGCAATAGTAGCAACCCGACCAGAGCAAGAACTGGAATCGCAGCGCCGATGACCAGATCGGGCGAGATCGGCGCACCGAGAGTCTTCAGCGCCTTGGCGCCGTAGCCCACCAAGCCCGTGAGATAGTAAACGATGGCAGCTAGCGACAGTCCCTCGACGGTCTGCTGCAACTTGAGCTGCAGCGCGGCGCGGCGCGCAGTGGCGGCCAGCAGATGCTGATTCTGGCGTTCGCGAACGATGTTCACCCGGGTCGATAAGAGATTGCTGGCCTGGGCCACGCGGTCCGACAGGTCACCCAGCCGTTGCGAAGCCGTGGCGCAGGTGGCCATTGCCGGACTCAGCCGCCGGGTCATGAATTCGTCGAAGTTCTGCAGACCCCGGATCCGCTGTTCGCGCAATTCGCCGATGCGGGTAATGACCAGCGCATGGTAGGCACGGCTGGCGCCGAAGCGAAACTGGCTGGCAGCGAGCGCGCTTTCCACCTCGGCAGCCAGCGCCGTCAACTGATGCAGCAAATCCTCATCCTCGCTGGTTTCGCTGGCGTCGCGGGCGATGCGTTCGATCAGCCCGACCAGCGTACGTTCGATCGTCATCAGCCGCGGCCACAGCTCACGCGCTACCGGCAACGCCAGCAATGCCATCATGCGGTAGGCTTCGATCTCGAACAGCCGCTGCAGCATACGGCCAGCCGAGCGCGCGGTCATGTCCTTGTCATATAGCAGGAAGCGCGCGAAGCCGTCGTCATGGATCGCGAAATCGGTGAACGCCAGGCCGGCACCGTCACCAATGCGCGCACCGACGACCATGTTCTGTCCGAAATGGGTCGAGAACTGTTCGGCTGAAGGTATTACCGTGGCGCCGTCGGCCTGCACATCGG
>WBZP01001077.1_pt1 | contig 34852 bp, 33 predicted proteins | sample 5204301 | NCBI WGS metagenome assembly WBZP01 (sample SAMN12412401, study PRJNA552823) | activated sludge metagenome | isolation source: activated sludge from nitrification reactor of wastewater treatment plant... | place: USA: Pennsylvania | collected 2017 | reverse complement strand
GGGCTGGATCGCCTGGATGCCCGAGTTCTTCAGCCCGGCCGTGACGAACGGCTTGGCCTCGGCGATCACGTGCTGTTCGACCAGCGTCTGGCCGATCGCCCCCGTGGTGTCACCGGGATGCACCTCGATGAGCACGTCGCTCTTGCCGTCACCGGCGAAGTCCGCCGACTTTCCGCCGAACAGCTTCCCGCTCAGCATCACGATCCCGGCGATGACCACGCCGAGGACCATCAGCGTCAGCAGGCCCATGGTGCGACGCCGCCGCCGGATGCGCACGGCGCGCGCCCGGGCGGTCCGGTCCATCCGGCGCCGCGACCCACGCTCGACGGGCTCGGAGGCGCGGTAGCCCTCGGCCGACTCCTCGAACTCAACCATCGTCTGCCTCCCGGTACTGCGGCAGCTGCGCGCGCCGCTGATCGAGCCAGCCCTGCAGAATTGCGACCGCGGCCGCCTGATCGACGACGGCGCGCTGTCCCTTCGCGCGCACGCCGGCGTCCCGCAGCGACCGCTGCGCGGTCACCGTGGTGAGACGTTCGTCGGACAGCCGGACCGGCACGGGCGCGATGCGTCCGGCCAATCGGTCGGCGAGTTCGACGGCGTCGGCGGCCGACGATCCGGCGCGGTTGGCCAGGGTGCGCGGCAGCCCGACGACCACCTCGACGGCCTCGTACCCACCGATCAGACTTACCAGCCGACGCAGGTATCCGCTGTCCTTGGCCCGGCGCACGGTTTCGACCGGTGTGGCGAGCATGGCGTCCGGGTCGCTGACGGCCACCCCGATGCGAACCGTCCCGACGTCGATACCGATCCTGCGGCCGCGGCCGGGGTCATCGGGGCCGGGGCGGTCCGGCAGCCGCGCTTCGCAAGAGGTCACGCGGTCAGCTCCGGGCGACCTCGGCGCGCAGGGCGTCGAGTGCGGCGTCGATCCCCGATCCGTTCTTACCCGACCCCTGGGCCAGATCCGGCTTGCCGCCGCCTCGACCATCCACAGCCGTCGACACCGCGCGGACCAGATCGCCGGCCGACAGGCCGAGCTCGCGCGCGGCGTCGTTGACGGCGACAACGTACGGCACCGAACCGTTGTCGCCCTCGGCAATCAGCGCGACCACACCGGGGTCGGGGCCGAACTTGCCCTTGATGTCCCCCACCAGCGAGCGCAGGTCGTTGGCCGTCATCTCGCCCGACATCCGCTGCGCCACCAGGCGGACATTACCGACCCGCTCGGCTCCGGCGGCCGCATTCACCGCGGCCGCGCGCGCCGTCGCCAGCCGCGCCCGCTCGAGTTCCTTCTCGGCGACCTTGAGCCGCTCCACCAGATTCGCCACCCGGGCCGGCACCTCTTCGGACGGCACCTTCAGTGACGACGCCAGGCCGGCCATCAGCGCGCGCTCCTTGGCCAGGTGCCGGAACGAGTCCAGCCCCACGTAGGCCTCCACGCGACGTACACCGGAGCCGACGGACGACTCGCCGAGGATCGTGACCGGACCGATCTGGGCCGAGTTGTGCACGTGGGTGCCACCACAGAGTTCCAGCGAGAACGGTCCGCCGATCTCGACCACGCGGACCTCGTCGGGGTAGGACTCGCCGAACATCGCCATGGCGCCCATGGCCTTGGCTTTCTCCAACTTCTCGTTGAAAGTGCGGACCTCGAAGTCGGCCTGCACAGCCTCATTGGTGACTTCCTCGACCTGAGCGCGCTGCTCGTCGCTCAACGCGCCCTGGTAGTTGAAGTCGAAGCGCAGGTAGCCCGGACGGTTCAGTGAACCGGCCTGAACCGCGTTGGGCCCCAACACCTGTCGCAACGCAGCGTGCACCATGTGGGTGCCGGAATGGCCCTGCGTTGCACCGTGGCGCCAATTCGCGTCGACCGCGGCCGTGACGGTGTCGCCCTCGACGAACTCGCCGGACTCGACGTTGACCCGGTGCGCGAAAAGCGTCTTGGCGATCTTCTGCACATCGGTAACCTGCGCCTTGGCAGCGCCACTCGCTCCGGTCAGCGTTCCGATGTCGGCGATCTGGCCACCCGACTCGGCATACAGCGGGGTGCGGTCGAGCACGATCTCGACCCGGTCGGCGGACTGATCGCGACCGCCGTGTGCCACCACCGGCACCCGCTTGCCGTCCACGAAGATGCCGAGAATCCTTGCCTGCGAGGTCAATTCGTCGAAGCCAGTGAACTCCGTCGGTCCGGCATCGACCAGGTCGCGGTAGGCGGTGAGGTCGGCGTGGGCATGCTTGCGCGCGGCTGCGTCGGCCTTGGCCCGGCGCCGCTGCTCGGCCATCAGCTCGCGGAAGCCGAGTTCATCGACGGAAAGCCCTGCCTCCGAGGCCATTTCGAGGGTCAGGTCGATCGGGAAGCCGTACGTGTCGTGCAGCGCGAATGCGTCGCTGCCGCTCAGCATTGACCTACCCGAGGCCTTGGTGGCCTGGGCGGCATCGTCGAACAGTTTCGAGCCGGCGACCAGGGTGCGGTTGAACGCCGTCTCCTCGGCCACCGCGATGCGGTTGATCCGGTCGAAGTCGTTGACCAGGTCGGGATACGAAGGGCCCATCGCGTCGCGGACGGTGGCCATCAGCTCGGCCATCACGGGTCGTTCGACGCCGAGCAGCTTGGCGGCACGGATGATGCGGCGCAGCAGTCGGCGCAACACATAGCCGCGGCCCTCGTTGCCGGGGGTGACGCCGTCGCCGATGATGATGGCCGCAGTGCGACCATGGTCGGCGATGATGCGGTAGCGCACGTCGTCGGCATGATTGCCCTGGTTGTACCCGCGCGGCGCGATTCCGGCGATCAGGTCGATCGCCGGCCACACCAAGTCCGTCTCGTAGACGTTGTCGACGTTCTGGAGCAGGCAGGCGATGCGCTCGATACCCATGCCGGTGTCGATGTTCTTGCGCGGCAGCGGCCCGAGGATCTCGAAGTCGTCCTTGGATGTGCCCTGGCCGCGTTCGTTCTGCATGAACACGAGATTCCAGATCTCGATGTAGCGGTTCTCGTCGGCCTCGGGGCCGCCCTCGACGCCGTAATCGGACCCGCGGTCGTAGTAGATCTCCGAGCACGGGCCGCACGGCCCGGGGATGCCCATCGACCAGTAGTTGTCCGCCATGCCGCGGCGCTGGATGCGCTCGGGCGGCAGGCCGGCGACCTCCTGCCAGAGCTGCGCGGCTTCGTCGTCGTCGTAGAAGACTGTCGCCCAGAGCTTTTCGGGATCGAAGCCGTAGCCGCCGTCGTCGACCGGCTTGGTCAGCAACGACCACGCCAGCTCGATGGCGCCGCGCTTGAAGTAGTCGCCGAAGCTGAAGTTGCCCGCCATCTGGAAGAAGGTGTTGTGCCGGGTGGTGATGCCCACCTCGTCGATGTCGGGGGTGCGAATGCACTTCTGGACGCTGGTGGCCGTGTCGTACGGCGGGGTCCGCTGACCCAGGAAGAACGGCACGAACTGGACCATGCCGGCGTTGACGAACAGCAGGTTGGGGTCATCGAGGATCACCGATGCGCTGGGCACCTCGGTGTGGCCCGCGTTCACGAAATGATCGAGGAACCGTTTCCTGATCTCGTGTGTCTGCACTTCGTTTCCTGGTCTCTTCCTGGATCTTGTTGATCGACCGCCCTACCCTACCGGTCTGCTGGTCAACCCTTCACAAAGCTCAGGCGTCCCGAGCGGCGCGGGTTGTCGCTGTTCAGATCAACGAGCACGATCGACTGCCAGGTTCCCAGCAGCAGCCGGCCAGGTTCTGGGCACGGGTGCGCCGGCGTCGCGGCATGCAGAGCGATCGGCCGGCCAGGATCGGCGTATCAGCAGATGGTGCCGCAAGGGTCGCGGTGGTGACGTCGAAGTTCGGGAAGAACATCGCCGCACCGGGGTAGGTCGTGTACACGTGCCCGGTTGGCGAGCGCCAGTCGATCCGCCCGTCAGGGTATTGCGTGTCGGTCCATCCCTCGTGAAATGTCTTGAGCAAGTGATGTTTCCGGCACAAGCAGCGCAGTCCGGAGGGGTGCGTCGGACCCACCGGGTAGGCGACGGCGTGGTCGATGTCACAGTGTTCGGCCGGAGCGTCACAGCCAGGGAATCGGCAGGTCAAATCGCGGCAACGCACGAACCGTTGCAGCGCCCGTGAGGGACGGTACTGGTTCTCGGCAGCAGCACACGGTGTCGGAACCGGAGCGACGGCAGCGCCGTTGCGCAGCAGCTCCGCCAACAGCGCCGTCGGGACGATCGACCCATCGGCCAGCACCGCAGCCGGCCGTCGCGGCGGCGGTTCGGGAACCACTGGATCGGGCACATCCGACTGGCCACCCGGGCCGGCCGATCCGTTCTGCGTCGTTTTCGCGGCGAACCCGCGCCGACCCGGCGCCGCATTCGAGACCTGGGCTCGCGCTGCCTCGACCGAGGCCGGGTCACCCATCACGTGGATCACCACCGACCCCGTGAACGCGTCGGTCCTGGGTTGGGGGCAGTCAGACGCGCCGCAATGACAGGCGATGCGATCAGCACCGGCGAACACGGCCGCCAGCGCCTCAGCGCGCCGAGCCCCGATCGGGCGAGGGTCGGCATCACAGACCGCGCGGGCAATCTCGGTCAACCGGCGTTCAACCAGTTCGGCGTGGGTGCGATAGAGCCGGCCGAACACCGAGCGTGTGCCGGTCTCGTCGTCAGGTTTGCCGAACTGCACGTCCAACCCCCGCTCGGCAGCCTCGAACCACTCCTGCCCGGCGGGGTCGTGTTCTTCCACCGCGGCATCGATGGCTCGATCGATGACCGCATCCGACAACGGGCCCCACTGCTCGGCCCTCCCGGCGAGATCAGCGTCAATGGCAGCCATCAGATCGGCATCGACCACCAGATGGGTACGCCACGAGATCGTTGACACCAACCGCGCCCCGATGCGGCCCGCCAAGAACAGGGCATTCACCTTGGGCAGGCGTTCGCGCAACGACCGAGCCAGATACATCTGCGAGGACGCGCGGCGCGCGCTGATACCCAACGCCGCCCCGACCTGCGCCGCGGTGGCATCCCATAGATCGCACACCCACGACAGACGTTCATCGGACTCATCGACACTGCACTGGCGATCCACCAACTCCGCGATCGCCGCCAACCGCCGCGCCGCGGCCGCCGCCTCCCACCCCGCCCAGTCCGCGATCGCCGTCACCACTGCGACGTCATCAGCCTCGGCGAGAGCCGATGGAGCAATCGAATCGAACACGTGTTCGAGCATGCCACGCCCGGCCGACAAGTTTCAGCCGTCGGGCAGGGCGACCGCCAGCGCCTGGAACCCCTCGGCCGTCACATCCACGCGCGGGGACACCCGTAGTACCGGGCCGGTGAGTTCGAAGGGGGCGCGGGCGATATCGGCCGCGGTGGTCACGATCCGGTGCTGCGCGATCAACCGGGCGCACACCGCGGCAGGGTCGACACCCGCGGGCAGCACCAATGTGGTGATGGCCTTCGAGCATCCCCTGGTAACAGCGCCGACCCGGGCCAGGTATTGGCGCATCCGCTCCGGGCCAATAGCCAGGTACTCATCCAACGCGATCGAACAGCACACGTGCAGCAACATTCGCCTCGGATACGGCATTTCTCTCGGCGTCCAGCACCAGAGGCACACCGACCCGGTCGTGCCGGGCGTGCTGCGCGGCCGCGTCGATCACCGCGAACGACTGCCCCCGAATCCAGGTGCACGCCCGCGACCGCCGGCCTGGCCGCCTGCCAACGGTCGGTAGGTTCGGAGTCGATCACTTCACGGCCAGCGACAACCCAAAATCTCCGGCCGGGTCGGTCCACCAGTGGGTGCGGGTCAGCCCGGCGGCATACAGTTCGGCGTCCACGAGGTCGGGGGTGAACTTGCACGACACCTCGGTCAGCATCTCTTCGTCCGCGGCGAAGTCGACCGTCAGGTCCAGCGCGGGGATCGACACCGTCTGCGCCGCGTCGGGCCGCAGCCTCATCTCGATCCGGCGGGCGGCCGAATTCCACCGCGCGACATGGGTGAACGCCGCCGGATCGAAATCGGCGCCCAGTTCCCGGTTGATCACCGCCAGCACATTGCGATTGAACGCCGCCGTCACGCCCGCGCTGTCGTCGTAGGCGCGCACCAGCCGATCGACGTCCTTGACCAGGTCGGTGCCCAGGAGCAGTGCATCGCCGGGGACCAGTGCCTCGCTGAGCGCGTCGAGAAATGCCGCCCTGGGGCCCGGTGTCAGGTTCCCGATGGTGGAGCCGAGGAACGCCACCAGTCGACGCCCGCCGCCCGGGATCTCGCCGAGGTGGCGCTCGAAGTCGCCGCACACCGCCTCGACGGCGAGGCCCGGATACTCCGAAGTCAGTGTGGCCGAAGCGGTTTCCAGCACGCTGCGGTCGACGTCGAACGGGACGAACCGGCGCAGGCTGCCCGCCGAGCGCAACGCGTCCAGCAGCATGCGCGTCTTCTCCGAGGTACCACTGCCCAGTTCGACCAGCGTGTCCGCTCCGATGGCGGCCGCGATGGTCGCGGCCCGCTCCCGCAGGATCCTGGCCTCGACGCGCGTCGGGTAGTACTCGGGCAGCCGGGTGATCCGGTCGAACAGATCGCTGCCGACCGCGTCGTAGAACCACTTGGGCGGCAAAGACTTCGGTGTCCGCGTCAGCCCGTCGCGGACGTCTTTGCGCAGCTCCCGGGCGGCGCGGTCGGCGTCGAGGAGATCGGCCACCAGGGTCATGAGTTTTCTCTCAGCGGGGTCAGGGTCACACCGTCAGCGTCGACCTGAACGAGGTGTCGGTCCGGTACGTCCTGCCAATCCGGATGGTCGTCATAGGGTTCGCTGGCCACCACGACGCCGTCGGGCCGGCGCAGCACCGAGAGGGTGTCTCCCCAGGTGGTGGCAAGCAGCTGGGAACCGTTGACGGCCAGGATGTTCAGGCGCGCACTGGGATCGGCCGCGCCCACCTCGACGACCGTCCGGTCCAGGTGGTCGAGACCGCGGTCGAAGATCAGCGCTGCGAGCACCGCGCTGTCGACGACGGACTCGGCGCGGGGCGCCGGCGGCAGCACGGATCGGTCAACAACCCCGTTGTGCGACAACAACCATCGGCCATCGGTGAACGGGGAACAGGCGGTGGACTCGACGGGCATGCCGACCGTGGCCGACCGGACCGCGGCGACCACACATCCCGACGACAGGGCCGGGGCCACCGAGGCGAAGGACGCATCACCCCACAGGGGTGCGGCACTGCGCCAGCGGCGGGCCTGCTCGCCGGCGAAGAACCCGACCCCCCACCCGTCGGCGTTGAGCAGACCGTGCTTCTGACGACGGGGTGAATAGGATTGCACCAGAAGCCCGTTCGGCGGTTCGAGCACCAGTGCACTGATCGGCGTCGGCGCACCCAACCAACCCAGGTGTCGGCACATCAGGTGTCCCAGGCCAGGCGCACACCGGAGAAGATCTGCCGGCGGATGGGATGGTCCCAGTTGCGGAAGCTGGGCCGCAGGATGTCCGGCGACACCGCCCACGAGCCGCCGCGCAGCACCCGATAATCATCCGCTTCGAAGAAGGGTTGGCTGTAGCGGTCGTAGATCATCGGGGTGAAACCCGGCCACGGACGGAAGGCTGAACTGGTCCATTCCCACACGTCGCCGAGCATCTGTTCGGCGCCGTAGGCCGATGCCCCCGCCGGATAGGCGCCGACCGCCGCCGGGCGCAGCGCGTCACCCCCGAGGTTGGCCAGCGTCGGCGTCGACGGTTGATTTCCCCACGGAAAGCGCCGCCGTGCACCGACATTCGGGTCCCAACAGCATGCTTTCTCCCACTCGACCTCGGTCGGCAGCCGCGCGCCGGCCCACGCGGCATATGCCTCCGCCTCGAAATACGTCACGTGCTGGACGGGTTCATCGTCGGGAATCTGTTCGAGCCGGCCGAAGCGGGTGCGGCTGCCGTCGGGGTTCCAGAACTGCGGGGCCGTCAGCCCCGCCAGTTGACGGTGCTTCCACCCGAAGAGCGACCACAACGCCCGGCGCTGATAGCCGCCGTCGTCGATGAACCCTTGCCATTCGGCGTTGGTCACCGGGACCCGGCCGATCCGGAATGCCGGGATGTCGACGACGTGCGCGGGTCGCTCGTTGTCCAAGGAGCCGGGTTCCTCGGCGGCGTCGACGCCCAGGACGAACGGGCCAGCGGGGACGAGGACCGACGAACCTGCTACGTCCACCCGCCCGGCCGGCAGCAGCGCGCCGGGGCCGAGCAGCGGCGCCCCGGTACGCAGGCCGAGCGACTGCAGCATGGTCTCACCGTGCTGGTTCTCGTGACTGGCCGCCAGCGCGAAGACGAATCCGTCATCATCGCCGGGTAACGCGTCGAGCGCATCGAAAGCCCTGGCGCGCAACGTCTTCAGATACCGGTGCGCCTCGGCAGGGGGCAGGAGCGGAAGGTCCACCCGACGGGCCCGGGGATGCTGGAACGCGTCGTAGAGCTGCTCGACGGCCGGGTCGAGCATCCCGGGCATCGCCGGGTTGCCGTCACGCAACAACCACAGTTCCTCCTGCTGGCCGATGTGCCCGAGATCCCACACCAGGGGACTCATCAGCGGGTCGTACTGCCGGACCAACTCGTCATCGTCGAAGTCGACCAGCCGCAGCGTGCGGTCCCGGGCGCGGGTCAGGTGGTCGGCCAGCGTCTGTCGGGGCGTCATCCCAGCGCCTCCAGGACAGCCGGCTCGATGCCCATTCCCACCGCGTTCTCCGCGAATTCCTCACCGGGACAACGACCCCCGCGCACCAACGCGGCCAGCCGGTCGAACGAATCGGCGAGCGCAGCCGGGACGAACGGCTCCACGATTGCCAGGCACCGGGTGGCGGCGTCGAACAGGTGGCGGTCCCGCAGACCGACCCGGGCGGCGGTGTCCCAGGCCGCGGCGACGTCCTCGACCGCGGCGGCCGCCGCGTCGGGGGCGCGATCCAGCAGGATCACGAGGGTGAAAACGACTGCCGGCCAGAGCAGATCGGACACGACGTCGAGATAACGGATCTCGATCCAGCGCCGCGGACGGACCGGCGGGAACAGCGTCGTCAGGTGGTAGTCCAGGTCCTCGGCGGTGGGCCGGCGCCCGGCCAGCAGGACACCGCCCTGCACCCATTCGACGAACGGCACCCACTCGAGCACCGGTCGCGGTTCGGGATCGTGCACCAGCATCACCGGCGCCTTCAGCGCGTACTGCGCCCAGTCGATGGCCGGGTCGAGCCCGCTGACACCGAGCACCGGACCACACCGGGCCGAATCCAACGCGCCCCACACCTGTTGCCGGCTGGACTGCCAGCCGGTGAATTCACCGGCCAGCAGCGGGGAATTCGCGGTGATCGCGATCATGGTCGGGCCGAGGGCATGTGCCAGCCGAACCCGTTCGGTCCAGCCATCACGCGGCCCGGCGTCGATGTTCACCTGGATGGAGGCCGTCGCCGTCATCATCGCCGCGCCCATTGCGCCGGTCCCGCTGCTCCCGAAGAACCGTTCCATCGCCTGATAGCGGTCGCCGGGATGGATCCGGCGCGGCGGTCGCAACGGATCCGCGCCGAGCAGGAGCAGCCCGAGGCCGGCCCGGGCGAAGTGCTCCCGAACCACGGCGCGGTCCGCCTGCATCGCGTTGACGGCGCCGAGCACGCCGGTAACCGGCGGGCCGGACAGTTCGACCGCGCCACCGGGTTCCACGGTGACGCGGCTGCGACCCGGTAGCGCCGGCAGGCAGGCGATGACCTCGGCGATGCGGTCCCAATTCGGGCGGCGAGCCGGCTCGGCGCAGTCGAAGCAATGCGCTTCCAGTTCGAGACCGACCCGGCCGGTCGGTCCGTCGGCCAGGGTGCCGCCCGCGATGTACAGGGCAGCGTCGACCGCACTGGTCAACTCCTGCCCGGTACGACCGAGCGCGCCGTCAACCACGGTCACTGGCACGGTGTACCCCATCCTGCCCGCCACCACCATCGTTCTTTCGGGCCGGAACCGATCAGACCTTGGCCGACAGCTCGACCTCGATGTTGCCGCGGGTGGCTTTTGAATACGGGCAGAACTCGTGGGCCTTTGCCATGAGGTCGTCGGCAGCTGCCTGCTCGAGGCCCGGCAGATAACCAATCAGGTGAGCGCTCAGCCCGTACCCGCCGGCCGAATCCTTGCCGAATCCGATCCGGGTGGTGATACCGGTTGCGTCGTCGAGGTCGATCTTCTCGTTCTTGGCGATCAGCCGCAGCGCGCCCAGGAAGCACGCGGCGTAGCCCGCCGAGAACAGCAGTTCAGGGTTGACCCCCTCGCCGTTGCCACCCATCTCCTTGGGCGGGCGGGTGTCCAGATCGATTAGTCCGTCGGTGGACTCGACGTGGCCGTCACGGCCGCCGCCGGACGCGGTGGATTCTGCGGTGTACACGACTTCGATACTCATGAATTCGATGATGCCAGGTTGGCCCGGACTCCCTCTTCGATCTTCTTGCCCAGATCGGCGTCGACGTTGCTCCAGTACTCGAACACCCGCGATAGGACGGGTTCGCGCACGCCGTCGGATACGTGGCCGATGACGTTCGACGCCAACCGATCCCGGGCCGCATCGTCCATCACGTCGCGTACCAGGGTGCCGGGCTGCGTCCAGTCGTCATCGTCCTTGCGCAGCGTGTAGGCCGACCGCACCATGTCACCGTCGGAGGCCCAGTGCAGTTCGTCGCCCCGCACCGGGTCCGCCACCGGACCGCCCATCGAGTTGGGCGCGTACACCGGGTCAGTAACGGGACGGATCCGCATTGCACCGTCCTTGCTGTAGCTGTTGACCTCCACGTGCGGTTCGTTGACCGGGATATGCAGGTAGTTGACCCCGAGCCGGGCCCGGTGGGCGTCGGAGTACGAGAAGCCGCGGGCCAGCAGCATCTTGTCCGGGGACAAGCCAGTACCGGGCACCAGGTTGTTCGGTTCGAACGCCGCCTGTTCGATCTGCGCGTGGTGATCGGTGGGATTGCGAAAGAGCGTCATCCTCCCGACATCGATCAACGGGTAGTCGCCGTGTGGCCATACCTTGGTCAGATCGAACGGATTGAGGTGATAGGTCTTGGCCTCCTCGAACGGCATCACCTGCATCTTCAGCGACCATGTCGGATGCTCTCCGCGCTCGATCGCCTCGTAGAGGTCACGCACGTGGGCGTCGCCATCCTGACCGGCCAGCTGGTCGGCGTCCACCTGCGTCAGATGATCGACGCCCTGGTCGGTCTTGAAGTGGTATTTGACCCAGAACATCTCGCCGGCGGCGTTGCTCCAGCTGTAGGTGTGGCTGGAGTAGCCGTTCATGTGCCGCCAGCTCTTCGGGATGCCGCGATCCCCCATCAGATAGGTCACCTGGTGCGCCGATTCGGGAACCAGCGTCCAGAAGTCCCACTGCATGTGGTGATCGCGAAGATTGTTGGCGGCCAACCGTTTCTGGCTGCGAATGAAGTTCTGGAACTTCATGGGGTCGCGCATGAAGAAGACCGGGGTGTTGTTGCCGACCAGGTCGAAGTTGCCGTCGGTCGTGTAGAACTTCAGCGCGAACCCACGCGGGTCCCGCCACGTGTCGGGGCTGCCCCGCTCACCCGCAACGGTGGAGAACCGCGCGAGCATCTCGGTCTTGACGCCGGGCTGGAAGACCGCCGCTTTCGTATAGGCGCTGACGTCATGGGTGACCTCGAACGTGCCGAACGCACCGCTGCCCTTGGCGTGGGGTTGGCGCTCGGGGATGCGTTCGCGGTTGAAGTTGGCCATCTGCTCGATCAGGTAGTGGTCCTGCAGCAGGATCGGCCCGTCGGGTCCGACGGTCAGGGAGTGCTCGACGCTGGGCGCCGGGGCACCGGCATCGGTGGTCGCGATCTTGGGGGACATGGGACACCTTTCCGTCCTACGGTCGGTCCCAGGCTTCCCCGTGGCCCGCACGACGAAACGGCACCGGGAGCGACGGTTCGCTCTCGGTGCCGTTCGGTGGCCGGATCAGCGTCCGGGTGGTGTGGGCGGCTGTTGCGGTGCACCGGGGCCGACGGGCGTACCCGGGCCGGTCGGTGCGTTGGTCCCACCATCACCGGGGCCACCTGGCCGCATCATGCCGGGACCGCGGTCGCCCGGGCCACCGGGTCCGCCGCGCCAGGGGCCGGGCCCCCAGGGCCGGTCCATCATCATGCCGGGGCCGCCGTGGCCCCCGAAGTGGCCGTGCCCACCGGAATGCCGGCCGAGGAAGAAGCCGGAGAAGAAGATGACGGCGACGATGAAGACGGTTCCTGCGGCGATCCCCACCCAGGCAGCTACCTGGTAGAGCCGGTTCGGCTGCCGTTCCACGGAAACGGGAGTGTCGGCGGTGTGCTCAGATGTTTCGGTCATACCTTCGATGATCCTCGCCGACATCGAAGTGTCAGCTGGTATGCGGCTATGAGCTCGCTATGAAAGCCACTACAGCTGGGCTGCCAGCAACTCCGCGATCTGGATCGTGTTCAGCGCCGCACCCTTGCGAAGGTTGTCGCCCGAGATGAACAGGGCCAGGCCCCGCCCGTCGGGCACGCCCGGATCCTGCCGGATCCGGCCCACCAGGGATTCGTCCACACCCGCGGCCGCCAACGGGGTCGGCACATCGACCAGCTTCACGCCGGGGGCCGCGGCGAGAAGTTCCTGGGCGCGGGCCACGGAGATCGGGCGGGCGAACTCGGCGTTGATGGACAACGAGTGCCCGGTGAACACCGGCACCCGCACGCAGGTGCCCGACACGGCCAGATCCGGGATGCCCAGGATCTTGCGGCTCTCGTTGCGCAGTTTCTGGTCCTCGTCGGTCTCGCCGGACCCGTCGTCGACCAGTGCACCCGCCAGCGGGATGACGTTGAAGGCAATGGGCGCAACGTATTTCACCGGCGCCGGGTAGTCCAGCGCATCGCCGTCGTGCACCAACTGCTCGACACCGTCGATGACGGCGCGGGCCTGACTCGCGAGTTCCTCGACCCCGGCCAGCCCACTGCCCGAGACGGCCTGGTAGCTCGACACGATCATCCGGGTCAGTCCGGCCTCGTCGTGCAGCGGTCGCAGCACCGGCATGGCGGCCATGGTGGTGCAGTTCGGGTTGGCGATGATCCCCTTCGGTAGAGAACGGGCGCGGGCAGCGACATCTCTTTCGAAGTTGACCTCGCTGACCACCAGCGGGACGTCGGGATCCTTGCGCCACGCCGAGGAGTTGTCGACGACGACGGCACCGGCGGCGGCAAAGCGCGGCGCCTGCACCTTCGACATCGTCGCGCCGGCGGAGAACAGCGCGATGTCCAGGCCCGAAGGATCGGCGATCTCGGTGTCCTCGACCTCGATCTCCTGACCACGGAAGCTCAGCTTCTTGCCCGCCGACCGGGCCGACGCGAAGAACCGGACCTCGGTCGCGGGAAAGCCACGCTCCTCCAACAGGGTCCTCATGACCTGGCCGACCTGGCCGGTCGCACCGACAACACCAATGGCAACCATTGCTAACGTCCCGTCCCGCCGTACACGACGGCCTCTTCGTCGCCGCCGAGTTCGAATGCCTCGTGCAACGCCGCGACGGCCTTGTCCAGTTCCGTGTCCTTGATCAGCACCGAGATCCGGATCTCCGACGTGGAGATGAGGTCGATGTTGATGCCGGCGTCGGCCAGCGCTTCACAGAACGTCGCGGTGACGCCCGGGTGCGACCGCATACCCGCACCGATCAGCGACACCTTGCCGATGTGATCGTCGTAGAGCACCCGGGTGAACCCGATGTCGCCCTGCTCGGCGGTCAGCTTCTCCACGGCGACGGGCCCGCTCTCACGCGAGCACGTGAAGGTGATGTCGGTCTTGCCGTCCTCGACCTTCGAGATGTTCTGCAGCACCATGTCGATGTTCACGTCGGCGTCGGCGAGCGCGCGAAACACCTTGGCGGCGTAGCCCGGTACGTCGGGCACTCCGGTGACGGTGACCTTGGCCTCGCTGCGGTCGTGGGCGACTCCGGTCAGAATGGCGTCTTCCATGGGGATGTCCTCGATCGATCCTTTGACGATGGTGCCGGGCTTGTCGGAGTACGACGAACGCACATGGATGGGCAGGTTGTAGCGGCGCGCGTACTCGACGCACCGCAACATCAGGACCTTGGCACCGGCGGCCGCCATCTCGAGCATCTCCTCGAACGAGACGGTGTCCAGCCGGCGGGCGTTGGGCACGATGCGCGGGTCGGCGGTGAAGATGCCGTCGACGTCGGTGTAGATCTCGCAGACGTCGGCCTTCAGGGCCGCGGCCACGGCCACGGCCGTGGTGTCCGAACCGCCGCGGCCCAGTGTGGTGACGTCCTTGGTGTCCTGGCTGACGCCCTGGAACCCGGCGACGAGAACGACCTGGCCCTCGTCGAGCGCCGACCGCAGCCGCCCGGGCGTCACGTCGATGATCTTGGCGTTGCCGTGGGTGCCGGTGGTGATGACGCCGGCCTGCGAACCGGTGAAGGACCGGGCGTGCGCGCCGAGCGATTCGATGGCCATGGCGACCAGGGCGTTGGAGATGCGCTCGCCCGCGGTCAGCAGCATGTCGAGTTCGCGCGCCGGCGGGGCCGGGCACACCTGCTGGGCCAGGTCGAGCAGGTCGTCGGTGGTGTCGCCCATGGCCGAGACGACGACGACGACGTCATTACCGGCCTTCTTGGTCTCCACGATGCGCTCGGCGACGCGCCGGATGCGCTCGGCATCCGACACCGAGGATCCGCCGTATTTCTGCACGACGAGCGCCACTGTTCGCCCTTTCCAGCGTGGGATTGTTCGCACATAAGGATAAGGGAGTTCCGCACCTCGTTTCTCCGTGCCGAGGTTCGGTTAGCTGGGTCACGCCTCAGCTCAGCGTTGGCACGCCTTCTTCAACTGCCCGATATCGTCGTTGATCTGCTCGTTGATGATCGTCAGCTCGTAGTACTCCGGTGGCGGCGGGGCGCCGGGGGCGTGCGGGGTGGAGCTGATCACCTTGAGCTTGCCGACGAACTTGTTTGCCAGGGTGGCCAACTCGACCGCCGGCTGGGCCAGGTTGGGCGCCGTGACCTTCCCCGCCCGGTCGGCCAGCCCATCGGCCCACGCGGTGTAGGCGGCCAGTTGCTCGGGTGTCGGCAGTGCGGCGTCGTCGCCCTTGGTCTTCTCGTCGATCACCTTCGACTGCGCGGAGTTGAAGCTCAGCAACTCCTGCACCGGCTTGCATTCCGCGGGCACCCGCCGGTACCAGAACTGGTACACCAGGGTGGCGACCACCGCGATGACGACAGCCGCGATCGTGAATCGCCAGCGTTTGATCACAGGGACCACCAACTCCTACCGTCCGAGAGCAGTTCGACCGATTCTGCCGGTCCCAGCGAGATCGACTGCTGCCGGTCCACACTCTGCCCGTTCCGAGCGCTCAACCGGCAATTCGCCGCTGCGAGGTTCTTGAGGGTGTACCGGCAGCTGTTGGCGCCGGCATCCGGCAGAGTGACCGCGGCGCCGTCGTGCAGGAAATAGACCCGGTCGCCCGAGGTGTCCGTCAGGACGGCGGGCGCGGCCAGGGTGGTGACGACGCGGTCGGCGCCGGTGTTGCCGGAGCTGTTGCCCGACACGACGGCGTCGCGGCCCCGCGTCCGCGTCGCGGCAATGGTGAATCCCCGGTTCTCCCACTGGTTTCCGGATATCGCGAGCGCATCGACGTGCTCCGCGTCCACCGCGTACGTCCAGCCGGCGTCGTCGTCGGTGCAGGCGAAGAAGTTGCCCGTGACCGTGAATCCGGACGTGCGGTGCTCGGCGTCGCGGGAGTGGATGCCGATGGCCGGGTAGGTTCCCGGGGCTTCCTTGCCGCCGTTGCTGATGTTGTTGCCGACGATCTGCACCTGCGGGCTGTCGGTGTCCAGCCAGTCCGGCATCGTGTAGACGATGGCCTCGCGGCGGGCGCCCTCGCAGATGTTGCCGACGATCGTGAGCAGCCGGTTGCCGCGCATCTCGATGTTGTGCCGTGGCGCACCGTCGAAGTGGTTGGCCAGGATCCGGACCGGTCCGCTCTCCACCGACAGGTTCGGGCCGGTGGAGCCGACGTTGTTGTTGACGATCCAGGAGTCGTAGAACCGGTAGGTCGTATGGATACCGGTGCCCTCGCACTGTTCGACGAAGTTGTCGTCGATCCAGTTGAGCAGTCCCTCGCGGGCCGGGTTCAGCGAGATCCCGAAGCCGGCCCAGTTGAGCACCCAGCAGTGCCGGAGGGAACTCTTGTCCAGATCGACCACCAGGCCGGGCCCACCGTGCGCGCCCGCGTCGATCATCAGGTTCTCGATGCGGGACATGAACCAGCTGCCGGCGACCGGGGCGAACGGCCCGGAGGCCAGGACCCGGGCCGCGCGGTCGCCGACACCGGTCAGGTGCACCCGGGACAGCGGCGGATCGTGGCGACCCAGCGGGGCCGAGATCGAATAGGTGCCGGCGGGCAGGCATACCGTGCCGCCGCCGGCCGCGTCCGCGGCGAGCAGCGCGGCGGTGAGGGCGGCGTGGTCGTCGGTCCGGCCGTCACCCGCTGCACCGTGGTCCCGTACATCGATCACCAACACCCTCGCGACGGTATGGCCCGGGCCCGGGTCCGCGCAGCATTAACCCGCACGAAACCTGGGAAGCCTGTTTCCGTAACAGAGACGACGGTGACTAGCAGTGGACGGCCCGCGGGTGGCCGCGTACCCAGGAGAGGGTTTATGGACACGGGCACAACTGCCTTCATGCTGTGTTGCATCATCGGCCTCACGCTGATGATCCCCGGGCTGGCGCTGTTCTACGGCGGCATGGTCTCGGTCAAGAGTTCGACCAACATGATGATGATGACGTTCGGCTCGGCCGCGCTGGTGGGCGTGCTGTGGGTGCTGTTCGGTTTCTCGATGACGTTCGGCACCTCGACCGGCGGATTCGTCGGCAGCATCACCGAATTCGCCGGGATGAAGGACATGCTCGAATCGCAGACCACGGTCAGCGGGCTGCCGGTGAGCCTGTTCGCGTTGTTCCAGGCGCTGTTCGCCGCCATCACCGTCGCACTGATCTCCGGTGCAGTGGCCGACCGGATGAAGTTCGGTTCCTGGATGGTGTTCGCCGGCCTGTGGGCAGTGCTCGTGTACTTCCCCGTCGCGCACTGGGTGTTCGCGTTCGACGGCGTCGTCACCAAGGACTCCGTCGGCGGCTGGATCGCCAACAACCTCAAGGCAATTGACTTCGCGGGTGGCACCGCGGTGCACATCAACGCCGGAGTCGCGGCCCTGGCCGTCGCGATCGTCCTGGGCAAGTCCCTGAGCTGGGGCAGCGACCGCAAGCCGCACAACGTGCCGCTGACGTTGCTCGGCGCCGGAATGCTCTGGGCCGGCTGGTACGCGTTCAACGGCGGATCCGCACTGGCCGCGGGGAATTCGGCCGCGATCGTGATGGTGACCACGTTCGTCGCGACCTGCGCGGCGACGCTGGCCTGGCTGGTGGTCGAGAAGTTCAAGGACGGACACGTCACCGGCGTCGGCGCGGCGTCGGGCGCCATCACCGGCCTGGTCGCCATCACCCCCGCCTGCGGTGCCGTCACCCCTGTCGGCGCGATCGTTCTCGGCGTGATTGCCGGCGTGATCTGCCCCTACGCCGTGGCGCTCAAGAGCAAGCTGGGCTACGACGACACCCTGGATGTCGTCGGTGTCCACCTGGTCGGCGGGATCGTCGGCACGCTGATGATCGGCTTCCTGGCAAGCGATTCCATGCCGAACGCGACCAACGGAGTGTTCTACGGCGGCGGCTTCGGCCAGCTGTGGAAGCAGGCTATCGCCGCGGGCGCGGTGATCGCCTACTCCTTCATCGTGGCGTTCGTCATCGCCTATGTCCTGAAGCTGACGATGGGCATCCGGGTGGCCCCGGAGGACGAGGAGAAGGGCATCGACTCGACGATCCACCGCGACGGCTCGTACGAGTTCGAGTTCGCGTGATGACGATGCGGCCGCCACGGCCGAGGAGGAATCGCGCCACAGAATTCGCGTGATGACGATGCGGCCGCCACGGCCGCGGAGGAATCACGCCATCGAATTCGCTTGAACCCCAAGTAGATAGGCAAGTCCACGAGGAGCCACTTCCCGACGGAGCATCCGCCGGGAAGTGGCTCTCTCCGGTTCTCGCGCTGCGCGTTGTTTCATCGTGCGATACATTGATTCCTAACAAGAGACAAGGATCTTCATGAGCTCCTCCGAACTGGCCGACCGGGCCGCCGCCACCGCGACGAAATTCCTCCTGGCGTTGTTCGTCGACCTACGCGGAAAGCCTTGTGCCAAGCTCGTTCCCGTCGAGGCCGTCGACCAGCTGGCCACCGAGGGAGTCGGTTTCGCCGGCTACGCGGTGGGCGCCATCGGTCAGGAACCCAAGGACCCCGACCTGATGGCGATCCCGGATCCCGCGTCGTTCACCCCCGTCCCGTTCATCCGGGAGGGCCTGGCCATCGTGCACTGCGATCCGCATGTCAACGGTGCGCCGTGGCCGTACGCCCCACGGGTCATCCTGAAGTCGTTGATCGCCCAGGCCGCCGATGCCGGCTTCGAGCCGTGGGTCGGCGCCGAGGTCGAGTACTTCCTGCTGACCCGGAACCCGGACGGCAGCCTGTCCACCGCGGACGCCGCCGACACCGCCGACCAACCGTGTTATGACGCTCGGGGCGTCACCCGGATGTACGAGCATCTGACGAGCATCTCGACCGCGATGAACACCCTCGGCTGGTCCAACTACGCCAACGACCACGAGGACGGCAACGGCCAGTTCGAGCAGAACTTCGAATACGCCGACGCGCTGACCACCGCCGACCGCGTGATCACGCTGCGCTACCTGCTGTCGATGATCGCCACCGAGCGCGGCATGGTCGCCACTTTCATGCCCAAACCATTTGCCGATCGCACGGGCAGCGGGCTGCACCTGCACATGTCGCTGACCAGCGCCGGCACCCCGGTGTTTCCCGCGATGGACGCCACGGGCGCCGACGAGCGTGGTCTGGGGCTGTCCCCCACCGCGTACGCGTTCATCGGCGGCATCCTCGACCACGCGAGCGCCCTGCAGTCTGTCATCGCCCCAACGGTCAACTCCTACAAGCGAACCGGGGCCACGTCAACGGCCTCGGGCGCATCCTGGGCTCCGCGCACCCCGACGTATGGCGGCAACGACCGCACGCACTACATCCGCGTGCCGGACAACCAGCGCATCGAGCTGCGCGGCGGTGACGGCTCGGCCAACCCGTATCTGGCGATCGCGGCGGCACTGGGCGCCGGACTGGACGGGATCAAACGCAGCGCGGACCCCGGCGTGGTCGGTGCCCCGGCCAACGGTCGCGGCACCCTGCCGCCGACCCTGCTGCACGCCGTGGACGCACTCGAGGCCGACCCGGTGGTGAGCGCAACGCTCAACGCGGCGGGTGACGGGGTGGCCGGCTACTTCGCCGGTCTCAAGCGCGACGAATTCTTCGCCTACCACGGCTCGGTGTCGCCGTGGGAGGTCGAACGGTACCTGACGGCATTCTGAGAACCGAAGGAGCACAACCTATGTGCGGGATCGTGGGGTTGCATCTACGCAATCCTGAACTGGTGCCCAGGCTCGGCGAACTGCTGACGGGCATGCTCTGTGAGATGGCCGACCGCGGCAGCGACTCGGCCGGCGTCGCGGTATACGGCGATCCGGCGTGGTCACCGGCCGGGCAGGGCTGCGTGTCGGTGCTCGACGTCGAACCGGAGGGCGGCCGAGTCACCGAGACGCTGGGTAGCCCGGTGACCGTATGCCGCATCGGCGACACCTATCAGCTCTCCGCCGCCGCGGATTCCGAAAACCTCCTGGCGGCAGTGCGTTCGGTGTATCCCGACGCATTGATCGCCGGATTCGGCACGGATCTGACGGTGCTCAAGGGTGTCGGTCACCCCCGCACTCTCACCGAGGACTGGGGGCTGGCCGCGGCCACCGGCTGGCAGGGAGTGGGGCACACTCGGATGGCCACCGAATCGGCGGTCACGCCATCGGGCGCCCACCCCTACGCGGTCGGCCCGGGACAGTGCCTGGTGCACAACGGATCCTTCGCCAACCACGCGACCATCCGGCGCGAGCTGATTGCGGCCGGCGCACAGTTCGACAGCCTCAACGACACCGAGGTGGGCGCCCGGTTCGTGGCCGCCCAACTGGCCGCCGGACGTGACGTCGAGACCGCACTCAAAGAACTCTGCGCGTCCTTTGACGGCTTCTACACCCTGCTGGTGTCCAACCGCGATTCCTTCGCGGTGGTGCGCGACGCCATCGCGTGCAAGCCGGCCGTGATCGCCGAGACCACCGACTGGGTGGCGATGGCCAGCGAGTACCGCGCGTTGTCCGGTCTGCCGGGCGTCGAGAGCGCGAAGATCTGGGAACCCGAGCCCGAGGTGGTGTACGCGTGGCAGCGCTGACGTTCGATCTCACGCAGACACCGTTGCGGACGGTCAATTCCGCACTGCACCAACCCGGGTTGTCCGGTGAATTCGTCATCGAGAATCCTTCCGGCGCACACAATGTGGCGGTCGGGGTGAATGCTCCGGTGCAGATCGGTATCGACGGTCACGTCGGGTACTACGCCGCCGGCATGAATCAGCAGGCCGAGATCACCATCAACGGCAACGCCGGCACCGGGGTCGCCGAGAACATGATGAGCGGTACGGTCTGGGTGAAGGGCAACGCATCCCAGTCGGCGGGCGCCACCGCGCACGGCGGCCTGCTGGTGATCGAGGGCGATGCCGCGGCCCGCTGCGGCATCTCGATGAAGGGCGTCGACATCGTCGTCGGCGGCAACGTCGGGCACATGAGCGCCTTCATGGCCCAGGCCGGCCGGTTGGTCATCCGCGGCGATGCCGGTGAGGCGCTGGGGGATTCGATCTACGAGACCCGGATCTACCTGCGCGGTACGCCGGCGTCGCTGGGCGCGGACTGCGTGGCCAAGGAGATGACCGACGAGCACCATGCCGAGCTGGCGTACCTGCTGAAATCGGCCGGGTTCGAGGACGACGAAACCAGGGCCTACACCCGCTACGGCTCGGCCCGATCCCTGTACCACTTCCACGTCGACAATGCGAGCACCTACTGATGAGCTACACCACTGACGACCGGGCCCGACTGGGCCTGCGTGAATCGGCCACCTTCGACCGAGCCACCATCGCCGCGATCCAGCGTGCCGCCGAGACCGGGATCTACGACATCCGCGGCTGGGGGGCCAAGCGCGCATTACCGCACTTTGATGATCTGTTGTTCCTGGGTGCGTCGATGTCGCGCTATCCACTGGAGGGGTATCGCGAGCGGTGCGGCACCGACGTCGTGCTCGGTGACCGGCACGCGAAATACCCACTGCACCTGGATATCCCGGTGACCATCGCGGGGATGAGCTTCGGCGCGCTGTCGGGCCAGGCCAAGGAGGCACTCGGGCGCGGCGCCAGCGAGGTCGGCACGTCCACCACCACCGGCGACGGCGGCATGACCCCCGAGGAGCGGGGCCAGAGCAAGCACCTGGTGTACCAGTACCTGCCGTCGCGGTACGGGATGAACCCCGACGACCTGCGCAAGGCCGACGCCATCGAGGTGGTGCTGGGCCAGGGCGCCAAGCCCGGCGGTGGCGGAATGTTGCTGGGGCAGAAGATCTCCGAACGGGTCGCGGCCATGCGCACCCTGCCACAGGGCATCGACCAGCGCAGCGCCTGCCGGCATCCGGACTGGACCGGACCCGATGACCTGACCATCAAGATCAACGAACTACGCGAGATCACCGACTGGGAGAAGCCGATCTACGTCAAGGTCGGAGCCACCCGGACCTACTACGACGTGAAGCTCGCGGTACACGCGGGCGCCGACGTCGTCGTGGTCGACGGCATGCAGGGCGGCACCGCCGCCACCCAGGAGGTGTTCATCGAACACGTCGGCGTCCCGACGCTGGCTGCCATCCCGCAGGCCGTGCAGGCCCTGCAAGATCTGGGCGTGCATCGGGCCGGGGCGAGCGGAGCGACGGGAAGAAAGTCCGTCCAACTGATCGTCTCCGGCGGCATCCGCACCGGCGCCGACGTGGCCAAGGCACTGGCACTGGGCGCCGACGCCGTCGCCATCGGCACCGCGGCGCTGATCGCACTGGGCGACAACGATCCCCGCTACGCGGCCGAATACGAAAAGCTCGGCAGCGCCCCTGGCTTCTACGACGACTTCCAGGACGGCCGCGATCCGGCCGGCATCAGCACGCAGGACCCGGAACTGGCCGCACGGCTGGATCCGGTGGCCGCCGGGCGGCGGCTGGCCAACTACCTGCGGGTGCTCACCATGGAGGCCCAGACCATCGCCCGGGCGTGCGGCAAGGCGCACGTCACGCACCTGGAACCCGATGATCTCGTGGCAGTCAGTATCGAGGCGGCCGCCATGGCGCGGGTGCCGTTGGCAGGCACGGACTGGATCCCCGGCCGGTGAGCGAGACCGCAGACGTCGTCATCGTCGGCGGCGGCCTCGAGGGTGCCGCGACGGCGTGGGCGCTCGCCCAAAGAGGGATCACGAATATCGTTGTGGTCGAACGTCATACGGTTGGTTCGGGGATGACGGGTAAGTCCAGCGGCATCGTCCGCTGTCACTACGGGGTGAGCTCACTCGCCGCGATGGCCGCCGTCGGGCTGGAGACGTTCGAGAACCCTCAGGCTTTCTTCGGAGACGACGTCCACGACATCGGCTTCCGCCAGACGGGTTACGTCGTCGGCGTCGGCGAACCCGACGTCGAGAACATGCGCAAGAGCCTTGCCGCCCAACGTGCCGTGGGCGTGCAGACGGAGGAGATCGGTGTCGACGAGGTGGCCAGGATGTGGCCGTGGGCCGACCTCAGCCCGTTCGGCGCGTTCGGCTGGGAAGCGCGCGGCGGCTACGGCGATGCCTACCAGACCGCGCAGGCGTTCATGTGCAGCGCCCGCGCGGCCGGCGTGCGGCTGCGGCAGGGCGCCGAGGTCACCGACCTTCTGACCACGGATCAGAAGGTGGCCGGGGTCCGCACCGCGGACGGCAGCGAGATCTCGGCCGGCACCGTCGTCGTCGCCACCGGCGCGTGGACCCGGCCACTGCTGCTGCGGTACGGCATCGACATTCCCATCACCGTCGTTCGCGAGCAGATCGTCCTGATCGATCCGGGTATGGCGATCGGGCAGGTACCCGTGTTCTCCGATCTCGTCTCGCTGCAATACGTCCGGCCGGAGGCCGGCGGGGAGATCCTGATCGGCAACAGCGATCTGGCCGACCCGGCGGAAGCCGATCCGGACGACTACTCCAACCGGGCCACCGAGGAGTTCGTCGACATCACCGTGGACAAGGTGAGCACCCGGTTCCCCGGGCTGACGAACGCCTCGCTGAGCTCCAGCTACGCCGGTTGCTACGACGTCACCCCCGACTGGAATCCGGTGATCTCCCGAACGGACATCGACGGCCTGGTGGTGGCGGCGGGCTTCAGTGGTCACGGTTTCAAGATCGCCCCGGCGGTGGGCCGGCTGGTGGCCGATCTCGTCGTGGACGGGCACAGCAGCGACCCGCGCATTCCCGAGTCCGACTTCCGGCTGAGCCGGTTCGCGGACGGCGACCTGCTCACAACGCCGTACCCCTACGCGGCGGCCGGACAGATGCGATAGACAGGTGCCGTGTCCGACCTGATCCGCAACCAGTCCGGTACCGCGCGCGACCGTGACCCCCAGTCACCGGTCGGCGAGCTCGAACTCGAATCGGCCATCGGGCAGAACGTCCGCCTGCTGCGCCAACAGCAGGGCCTGACCGTCGCCGACATGGCCACCAGGGTCGGCATCTCCAAGGCCATGCTGTCCAAGATCGAGAACGCCCAGACGTCGTGCAGTCTGTCGACGCTGGCGCTGCTGGCCAAGGGCCTCGACGTCCCGGTCACCAGCTTGTTCCGCGGCTCCGACGTCGAACGGCCGGCCGCCTTCGTCAAGGCCGGGACAGGCGCCCGGATCGTCCGCAACGGCACGCGGGAAGGCCATGAGTACGAACTTCTCGGCTCACTGCGCGGGGAACACAAGCGGCTGGAATGCCTGATGGTGACGCTGTCCGAGAAGAGCCAGACCTACCCGCTGTTCCAGCACCCTGGCACGGAATTCCTCTTCATGATCGAAGGCGTCATGGACTACAGCCACAGCCGCTCGGTCTACCGGCTCGAGCCCGGCGACTCGCTGCAGTTCGACGGCGAGGGCGCGCACGGGCCCGCGGATCTGGTCGAGCTGCCGATCCGGTTCCTGTCGGTGATCGCGTTCCCGGATTCGCAGGTCTAGTGACGGGAGTTTTGGCCGGGCAACCACCCAGGAGTACAGTTGCCGACGTGCAGCGTGTGCTCCTCCTCGGGCGCCGCGGCGGGGTCTGATCCAGACTGGCTTCCCGTCGCGGGTCTTTCGCGATGCCGGTCTGAAATTCATTCGAGACCCCCGGAGCCACCGATGACCAGCTTCACCCGATCTTCCGTAGATTCCCCCGACGCCTTCAGCTCGGTTCGCACGATCTCCACGCCCGCCGGCGCACCCAACCCCGGCCAGCCCGCCTGGAACACCCAGCGCGGCTCCGCGATGCCGGTGAACCGCTACCGCCCCTTCGCCGACGAGGTCGAAGCCGTCACGGTGGCCGACCGCACCTGGCCCGACAAGGTCATCGACCGCGCCCCCGGCTGGTGCGCGGTGGACCTGCGCGACGGTAACCAGGCCCTGATCGACCCGATGAGCCCGGCCCGCAAGCGCCGCATGTTCGACCTGCTGGTGCGGATGGGCTACAAGGAGATCGAGGTCGGCTTCCCGTCGGCGTCGCAGACCGACTTCGACTTCGTCCGCGAGATCGTCGAGCAGGGCGCGATCCCGGCCGACGTCACCATCCAGGTGCTGACGCAGTGCCGGCCCGAGCTGATCACCCGCACCTTCGAAGCCTGCCAGGGCGCGCCGAACGTCATCGTGCACTTCTACAACTCGACGTCGATCCTGCAGCGCCGCGTGGTTTTCCGCGCCGATCGCGACGCGGTGAAGAAGATCGCCACCGACGGCGCGGCGCTGTGCGTGGAGACGGCCAAGGACTACCCGGGCACCAACTGGCGCTTCGAGTACTCGCCGGAGTCCTACACGGGCACCGAACTGGAGTACGCGAAAGAGGTCTGCGACGCGGTCGCCGACGTCATCCAGCCCACCCCCGAGTGGCCGCTGATCGTGAACCTGCCCGCCACCGTCGAGATGGCCACCCCCAACGTGTACGCCGACTCGATCGAGTGGATGAGCCGTAACCTGGCCCGCCGGGACTCCATCATCTTGAGCCTGCACCCCCACAACGACCGCGGAACCGCCGTTGCCGCAGCAGAATTGGGCTATCAGGCCGGGGCCGACCGGATCGAGGGCTGCCTGTTCGGCAACGGTGAGCGCACCGGCAACGTCTGCCTGGTGACGCTGGGCATGAACATGTTCTCCCGCGGGGTGGATCCGCAGATCGACTTCTCCAACATCGACGAGATCCGCCGCACCGTCGAGTACTGCAACCAGCTGCCGGTGCACGAACGCCACCCGTACGGCGGCGATCTGGTCTACACCGCGTTCTCCGGCAGCCACCAGGACGCCATCAACAAGGGCCTGGACCAGATGAAGGTCGACGCCGACGACGCCGACTCGGACGTCGACGACATGCTGTGGCAGGTGCCCTATCTGCCGATCGACCCGCGCGATGTGGGCCGGACCTACGAGGCCGTCATCCGGGTGAACTCGCAGTCCGGCAAGGGCGGCGTGGCCTACATCATGAAGGCCGACCACGGCCTGGCCCTGCCGCGGCGGCTGCAGATCGAGTTCTCCCAGGCCATTCAGGCCATCACCGACGGCGAGGGCGGCGAGGTCTCGCCCAAGGAGATGTGGGACGCCTTCTACGACGAGTACCTGGCCCCGATCACCCCGCTGGAGCGGATCCGCCAGAAGGTGGATGCCGCCGAGACCGACGGCGGCACCGACACCATCACCGCGGTGGTCAAGGTCGACGGCACCGAACGCGAGATCGTCGGCGCCGGCAACGGTCCGCTGGCCGCGTTCTGTGATGCGTTGGGCGCCATCGGTTTCGACGTCAACGTCCTGGACTACTCCGAGCATGCGATGTCCTCCGGCGAGGAGGCGCAGGCCGCGGCCTACGTCGAGGCTTCGATCGGCGGCAGGACGGTGTGGGGCGTCGGCATTGCGACCTCGATCACCACCGCCTCGCTGCGGGCGGTCGTCTCCGCGGTGAATCGCGCGGCGCGCCTGGCCCATTCCCCGGGACCTTCGACCCGGACCCGGTGACCATTCACCCACCCGCCGGGTCGCCCGTGCGCGGTAGTGTGCGCTGCGGGTGGACCCGATGGGTCAAGCCGTGGCCCGACCACCCCTGACAAGGAGTTCGACGTGAACTGGGGCTCAACCTGGGATTTCCTGTGGCACTTCCTGATCATCTTCGCGTGGATCGCGTATCTGCTGGTGTTGTTCCAGATCCTCGTCGACCTGCTGTGGCGTGACCACGAGACGCGCGGCTTCACCAAGGCGCTGTGGGTGATCGGTCTGATCTTCATTCCGTGGCTGACCGCCCTGATCTACGTCATCGCCCGCGGTAAGGGCATGACGCTGCGGGCCCAGCGCGCCGTGGCCGAGGCGAAGGTGGACCAGGACAACTACATCAAGAAGGTCGCCGGACATTCGCCGGCCCAGCAGATCGCCGATGCCAAGGCCCTGCTCGACAACGGCACCATCAGCCAGCCGGAGTTCGAGGCACTGAAAGCCAAGGCGCTCAGCTGATTTCGGGTCCGTTCGGCCTGGCGAACGCCGGGCCGAACGGGCACCGGAACGCGGTCAGAACAAGGCGAACTGATCCCCGTCGGCGGTGGTGTCGGCGAACCGCTCGACACCGGTGCCACCGATCACATGGGTGACGTTGGCCATGAACTCACCGTCGGAAACCACCGGAACCCCGTATTCGACCGCAGTGAAACCCTTGCCCTGCAACGGATTCGAATTGTTGCAGATGACCATCGAGGTCTCCGGGTCGACACTCTCGCTGTAGGCGAGCCCGGCGTGCAGGATGCGCTCGACCAGCTCCTCATGCGTGCGCCGCACCTCGCTGGACAGCGCCACCCGCATGCCCTGCACCATCGGCCGGCCCCCGACGTAGCGGCCCGGATTCTGGTAGGGACACGGCATCCGCGCCGCCAGTGCCTTCAGCGGCTTGAGTTCGTCGTGCGTGATACGGCCATTCGGCCAGCGGCGCCGGGTGACCGGCCGGACCGGCAGCCACACCTGCCGATCCCGCGCCCGATCCAGCGCCGGGGCCAGCACCCGGGAGAGCACCAGTGCGTCGTCGAAGGCGTCGTGCGCCCGGGTCTGGGTGACACCCCAGTGCCGCGCCAGGGTCTCCAGGCGCAGGTTGTCCAGGCCCAGGTCGAGACGACGGGCCAATTCGACGGTGCACATGACGGTGTCGATGGGCAGCTCGACGCGTGCCTGATCGGCCTCGGCGGCCAGGAAGCCGTAGTCGAAGCCGACGTTGTGCGCGACCAGTGTGCGACCGCGCACCAACTCGGCCAGCTCCTCGGCGATATCGCCGAAGGTCGGCTGATCCTCCAGCATCTCGGCGGTCAGACCGTGGATGTGGGTGGGGCCCGGATCGACCCCGGGGTTGAGCAGGCTGACCACCGAGTGTTCGACCCGGCCGTCGGCATCGAGCGCCAGGGCCGCGACGCTGATCACCCGCGCCTGATTGGGGTGGAAGCCAGAAGTCTCCACGTCGACGACAGCCCAGCCGGCCCAACCGTCGCCGTGATCGGTGGCCGGGCGGCCCCAGGGGTGGTTCACGAACTCAGAATGGCACGCGACTCCGACAAACCGGCCCTCACCGCGCCGCGGCGAGTCCCGACGCCGAATTAGACTGCCCGGGTGATCACCGCCCGTGGACGCACCGCCCTGGCCGCGGGCTCCGCGGCGCGCTGGGCCTCCCGGCTGACCGGGCGCGGCGCCGGCTCGATGATCGGCGGCCTGGTCGCCATGACCCTGGACAAATCGATCCTGGGGCAGCTCGGGACGGGCCGCCGTTCCGTCGTCGTGACCGGCACGAACGGCAAGTCCACCACCACCCGGATGACCGCGGCCGCACTGCGCACGCTGGGCCCGGTGGCCTCCAACACCGAGGGCTCGAACATGGACGCCGGCCTGATCGCGGCGCTGGCCGCCGACCGGGACGCGGGCTACGCGGCGCTCGAGGTCGACGAGATGCACGTGCCGCACGTGATGGACGCGGTGGCCGCGGAGGTGGTCGTGCTGTTGAACCTGTCCCGCGATCAGCTGGACCGCGTCGGTGAGATCAACCACATCGAGCGCACGCTGCGGGCCGGCCTGGCCCGGCATCCCGATGCCACCATCGTGGCCAACTGTGACGACGTTCTGATGACCTCGGCCGCCTACGACTGTCCCAATGTGGTGTGGGTGGCCGCCGGCGGCGGCTGGGCCGGCGATTCGGTCAGTTGCCCGCGCAGCGGCGAGGTTATCGTGCGGGACGGGGCCGGTTGGCACTCGACCGGGACCGACTTCGAGCGGCCCGACCCGCAGTGGTGGTTCGACGACGCCGATCTGCACGGACCCGACGGCCTGTCCCTGCCCATGACGCTGGCGCTGCCGGGCGCGGTCAACCGCGGCAACGCCGCACAGGCCGTCGCGGCCGCCGTGACCATGGGGGCCGACCCCGCCCGTGCCGTAGCCGCCGTCGCTGCGGTGGACGAAGTGGCCGGGCGCTATCGCACGGTGCAGGTCGGCCCGCACGCGGTCCGGATCCTGCTGGCCAAGAATCCGGCCGGCTGGCAGGAGGCCCTGTCGATGGTCGACACCACCGCCGCCGGGGTGGTGATATCCGTCAACGGTCAGGTACCCGACGGCGAGGACCTGTCCTGGCTGTGGGACGTGAACTTCGAGCACTTCAGCGTCGGGAAGCACACCGGCCCTGTCGTCGCCGCCGGCGAACGCGGCACCGACCTCGCGGTCCGGCTGGGCTATGCCGACGTCGAGCACACGCTGGTGCACGACACCATGGCGGCCATTGCCTCCTGCCCGCCGGGGCGAGTCGAGGTGGTCGCCAACTACACCGCGTTCCTGCAGCTGAACCGGCGGCTGCCGTGAGTGTGCAGATTGGCCTGGTGCTGCCCGACGTCATGGGCACCTACGGCGACAGCGGCAACGCGGTGGTGCTGCGGCAGCGCCTGCGGTTACGGGGCATCCCCGCCGAGATCGTCGAGATCACCCTGGCCGACCCGGTGCCGGACTCACTGGACCTCTACACGCTGGGCGGGGCCGAGGACTACGCGCAGCGACTGGCCACCAAGCATCTGATCCGCTATCCCGGTCTGCAGTCGGCGGCTGCGCGCGGTGCTCCGGTGCTGGCGATCTGCGCGGCCATCCAGGTCCTCGGGCACTGGTACGAGACGTCGGCGGGCGAGCGGGTGGACGGCGTCGGAATGCTCGACGTGACCACCTCCCCGCAGGAGGCACGGACCATCGGCGAGGTGGCCGCCAACCCGCTGATCGAGGGACTCACCCAGCCGCTGACCGGATTCGAGAACCACCGCGGCGGAACGGTTCTCGGCCCGCAGGCGCGACCGCTGGCCGCGGTCACCAAGGGCGCCGGCAACCGCCTGGGCGACAGCATCGACGGCGCGGTACAGGGCAGCGTGGTGGCGACCTATCTGCACGGCTGCTGCCTGGCGCGCAACCCGGAACTGGCCGACCATCTGTTGAGCAGAGTGGTGGGTCCGCTGGAACCGCTGAACCTCGAGGAGGTCGACCGGTTGCGCCGCGAACGACTGGCCGCGCCACGACGGGTCTGAACCCCCGCGCGTTGCGGCCGTCGCCGCTATATTCGCGAGATGCGAGTGATCACAACACTTCCCCCGCTGGCCGCGGCGTGCGCCGCATTCGCACTCATCCTGCTGCCGGTCGCCCACGCCGACGACGTCGACGGCAAGGGATCCGGTGACAGCATGATCTACCCGGACTCCCCGGACCCGATGGAGTCGACCTACCCGGGCTACTGGGAGGGCGGCGGCCACGCCGGCGGCACCGGGATGGAGTCGCAGAACAACTCGCCCGGTTACACCCTGGGCGGCGAGCACGCCGGTGGCACCGGCAACGAGTCCCAGGACGACTTCCCCGGCTACAGCCAGGGCGGCCAATCCGCCGGAGCGTTCTAGACCGGTTCGGTACCCGGCGTCAGGCCATTGCGCGGCGGCCCACCAGGGCACGCCCCAGGGTGAGTTCGTCGGCGAACTCGAGATCGCCGCCCATCGGTAACCCGGACGCGATCCGCGTCACCGTCAGGCCCGGGATGTCGCGCAGCATCCGCACCAGGTACGTCGCGGTGGCCTCGCCCTCGGTGTTGGGATCGGTGGCGATGATGATCTCGGTGATGTCGACGCCGTCGACGCGCTCGCCGATCCGGTTCAGGAGTTCTCTGATGCGCAGCTGTTCGGGTCCCACCCCCGACAGCGGATCCAGCGCCCCGCCCAGGACGTGGTAGCGCCCGCGGAACTCCCGCGTCCGTTCCACCGCCTGGACGTCCTTGGGCTCCTCGACCACGCACACCACCGAGCCGTCACGCCGGGCGTCGCCGCAGATGCGGCAGCGCTGCGCGTCGGACACGTTGCCGCACACCTCACAGAAGGTGACGCCGTCGCGCACCCGGCCGAGCACCGCCGTGAGCCGGTCGATGTCGGGCGGCTCCACCGACAACAGGTGGAACGCGATGCGCTGCGCGCTCTTGGGACCGATCCCGGGCAGTTTCCCGAGCTCGTCGATCAGATCCTGTACGGGGCCTTCAAACACCTAGATGCCCAGCGAGTTGCCCATACCGCCGGCCAGCGGGCCGAGCGTGTTCTGGGCCAGCTCCGCCGCCTTGGCGGCCGCGTCGGACAGCGCGCCTACGATCAGGTCCTGCAGGGTCTCGGGATCCGACGGGTCGATGACCTTGGGGTCGATCTTCACCTCGGTCACGCCGCCGCTGCCGTGCATGGTCACCCGGACCAGCCCGCCGCCGGCCTCTCCGTACACCTCGGCGCGCGACAATTCCTGCTGGGCCTGCATCAATTTCTGCTGAACCTGCTGCGCCTGGGCGAGCAACGCCGACATGTCGATCTGGTTATCGGGTTGCATGACGGTCCCCTTGCATGTTGGTCTCGACTTGATTGCGCATCAGCGATCCGGCGGTTGCGGACTTCCAAGCCTAACCGTGACCGGGCTACGGTGGCGCACGTGAGCCTTCCCGTCCGCCTGCGTGTTGGGGCCCCGATCGCCGCCGCGATGTTCGTCGCCGCCGCCGTCCAGGTCGCCCCGGCGCACGCCGCACCCGCGAACATCGCCGGCATGATCGTGTTCCTCGATCCGGGTCATCAGGCCGCGATGGCCGACATGGGCCGGCAGGTGCCGACCGGCCGGGGCGGCACCAAGGACTGTCAGGCCAGCGGCACCTCGACCGACGACGGCTACCCCGAGCACACGTTCACGTGGGACACGACGCTGAAGATCCGCCAGTTGCTCGCGCAGTACGGCGTGCGCACCGCGATGTCCCGCGGCGACGACGCCGGCCCGGGCCCGTGCGTGGACGCCCGTGCCCAGATGGCCAACGCGCTGCAGCCCAACGCGATCGTGTCCATCCACGGCGACGGCGGGCCGGCCACCGGACGCGGTTTCCACGTGCTGTATTCGAGCCCGCCGCTGAACCAGGTGCAGGCGGGATCGTCGGTCCGGTTCGCGCAGACCATGCGCGACCAATTGGTGGCGGCCGGCATTCCAGCCGCCAACTACATCGGCAGCAACGGGCTGGACGCGCGATCGGATATCGCGGGCCTCAACCTGGCGCAGTACCCGTCGATCCTGGTCGAGTGCGGCAACATGAAGAACCCGGCCGACTCGGCGCTGATGAAGACGCCGGAGGGCCAGCAGAAGTACGCCGACGCCGTGGTGAAGGGCATCGTGGCGTTCCTGGCGACGCAGCCCGCCCGGACGGCCTGACCAGATCGCCTAGCTCTTCTCGACCTCGCGCTTCAGGTTCTCCAGCGTTTCCGCCTGGATCTTCCGCAGGCCGAGCGGCGCGAACGTCTTCTCGAAGAAGCCCTTCACCCCACTGCCGCCGGTCCAGCTGGTTTTGACAGTGACCGTCGACCCGGTACCCGCGGGGGCGACGGTCCAATTGGTGACCATCGAGGAGTTGGCGTCCTTCTCGATGACGGTCTTGCCCGCCACGTCGACGGCCGCCTGCACGTCGCGCACGCGTGACTTGGTGGCCTGCAGCTTCCACCGGGCCACGGTGCCCGCGCCCGTGCCGCCCTGCAGCACCTGGTAGTCGCTGTACTGGCTCGGCAGGATCTTGGGCCGCACCGTCTGGTAGTCGGACACCGCCGCGAGCACCGCATCCGGTGCGGCGTTGATCAGAACTGTGCTGGCCGCACTGACCTGTCCCATGTTTCGCAGTACTCCTCGGTCGCAAGATGTGTGATTCGGTCGCGTCGTGCGGTCGCACGCGCAGTACCCGCCGACTAGTTTAGAGGTGTGTCCGTTCGAGAGACTGACGCAACCTCGACGGCCCGGGCTCACCGCGCGGGCGTGCAGCGCTTGCTGGCCAGTTATCGGGCGATCGGCCCCGGGGCAACGGTGCGGCTGGCGAAACCGACCTCGAACCTGTTCCGCACCCGGTCCGAACGCGACGCACCCGGCCTGGACACCTCCGGACTCACCGGTGTGATCGCGGTCGACGCCGAAGCGCGCACCGCGGACGTCGCCGGGATGTGCACCTACGAGGACCTGGTGGCGGCCACGCTGCCGCACGGACTGGCACCACTGGTGGTTCCGCAGCTCAAGACCATCACGCTCGGCGGCGCCGTCACCGGCCTGGGTATCGAATCCACCTCCTTCCGCAACGGCCTGCCCCACGAATCGGTGCTGGAGATGGACATCCTGACCGGCACCGGAGAGGTGTTGACGGCCTCTCCGACGGTCAACGCCGAGCTGTACCGGGCTTTCCCGAATTCCTATGGGACACTCGGCTATTCGGTTCGTCTGAAGATCGAGCTGGAGCCCGTGGCGCCCTTCGTCGCGCTCACCCATCTGCGGTTCGGCACCACCCACGAACTACTCGCGGCCATGGACCGAATCATCGAGACCGGCGGGTACGACGGACACCGGGTGGATTACCTCGACGGCGTCGTGTTCAGTGCCGACGAGTCCTACCTGTGCCTGGGCGTGAAGACGAACACCCCCGGCCCCGTCAGCGACTACACCGGCCGCGACATCTACTACCGCTCCATCCAGCATGACGGCACCGCCAAGAGCGACCGGTTGACCATCCATGACTACCTGTGGCGCTGGGACACCGACTGGTTCTGGTGCTCGCGGGCGTTCGGCGCACAGCGACCCGTGGTGCGTCGGCTGTGGCCGCGGCGCCTGCGGCGCAGCAGCTTCTACTGGAAGCTCATCGGCTACGACCAGCGGTTCAACATCGCCGACCGGATCGAGACCGGTCGGGGCCGCCCGCCGCGCGAGCGCGTCGTGCAGGACATCGAGGTACCCCTCGAGCGGTGCGCCGAGTTTCTCGACTGGTTCCTCGGAACCGTGCCCATCACACCGATCTGGTTGTGCCCCTTGCGTCTTCGTGATCCGGCGGGTTGGCCGCTCTACCCGATCCGGCCCGGGCACACCTACGTCAATGCCGGCTTCTGGTCCTCGGTGCCGGTCGGGCCAGAACCTGGGTACACCAACCGCATGATCGAGGCGAAGGTCTCCGAACTCGACGGGCACAAGTCGCTGTACTCGGACGCGTTCTATTCCCGCGAGGAGTTCGACGCGCTGTACGGCGGCCCGGCCTACGACGCGGCCAAGAAGACCTTCGACCCCGAAACCCGGTTCCTCGACCTGTATTCGAAGGCGGTGCAACGACGATGACCACGTTCGACGACCACCCGGACCTCAAATCGGGCAGGCTGTCCCTCGCCGAGATCCTGGAGGTGTTCACCGACGGCAACCAATTGCCGCTGAGGTTCACCGCCTACGACGGCAGCTCCACCGGTCCTGACGATGCCGAACTCGGTCTGGACCTGCGCACCCCCCGGGGCACCACCTACCTGGCCACCGCGCCCGGCGACCTGGGCATGGTGCGCGCCTACGTGTCCGGGGATCTGGAGATGCAGGGGGTGCATCCCGGGGACCCGTATCCGCTGCTGCGTGCGATGGCCGACGATCTGGAGTTCAAGCGGCCGCCCGCGCGGATGCTCGCCCACATCGTCCGATCGATCGGCGTCGAGCATCTCAGGCCCATCGCCCCGCCGCCGCAGGAGGCGCTGCCACGGTGGCGCCGCATCGCAGAAGGCTTCCGCCACAGCCGGACTCGTGACGCCGAGGCCATCCACCACCACTACGACGTGTCCAACACCTTCTACGAATGGGTGCTCGGGCCGTCGATGACATATACCTGCGCGTGCTACCCGAGCGCGGACGCCACCCTCGAGGAGGCCCAGGACAACAAGTACCGGCTGGTGTTCGAGAAGCTGCGGCTGAAGGCGGGCGACCGCCTGCTCGACGTGGGCTGCGGCTGGGGTGGGATGGTGCGCTACGCCGCACGCCACGGTGTGCGGGCGATCGGGGTGACACTGTCGGCCGAACAGGCCGGCTGGGCGCAACGCCAGATCGCCGACGAGGGGCTCGACGGCCTGGCCGAGGTCCGCCACGGCGACTACCGCGACGTCGCCGAGTCCGGGTTCGACGCCGTGTCCTCGATCGGGCTGACCGAACACATCGGCGTGGCCAACTACCCCGCCTATTTCGGC
>WBZP01001076.1_pt1 | contig 34894 bp, 24 predicted proteins | sample 5204301 | NCBI WGS metagenome assembly WBZP01 (sample SAMN12412401, study PRJNA552823) | activated sludge metagenome | isolation source: activated sludge from nitrification reactor of wastewater treatment plant... | place: USA: Pennsylvania | collected 2017 | reverse complement strand
CATCATTTCTCTGTTCATGGGAGTGGCGTTGACTACTATGGTATATCATATTCAAAAAGATGTAATGCCTCTGGCAGGAGGTGAAGGAAGTTATACCATCGGAACCTGGGCTGCTTTTATCGCTTTGGTGAGCAACCTGCTGGCCAACAGATTTATAAAAAGAGATGAGAAGTTGGTAAAGGACGCCGATCGTATGCGTTAAAATCAGATTACATTTTTTAAACATTTAGCCTTCAAAAATTTGAAAATCATATTCATGGGGACCCCCGACTTCGCAGTTGCTACTTTGCAGCGAATGCTTGAAGCCGGTTTTGAAGTAGTGGCGGTAGTAACCGCCCCTGATAAGCCGGTGGGCCGGGGTCAGAAACTAAGCGAGTCGCCCGTAAAAAAATTTGCTCTTGAAAAGGGCATTGATGTTCTTCAACCTGAAAAACTTAAAAATAAAGAATTTGTAGAAAAGCTGGCTTCCTATAATGCTGACCTGCAAGTGGTGGTTGCTTTCAGAATGCTACCCGAAATTGTTTGGGCTATGCCACCCAAAGGTACGATAAATCTTCACGGATCTCTTTTACCCCAATACCGCGGTGCTGCACCTATTAACTGGGCGGTGATAAATGGCGAAACCGAAACCGGAGTTACCACATTTTTTATTGAGAAAGAAATTGATACAGGCCATACTATTTTTTCTGAAAAAATTCCGATCGGGCCCGATGAAACCGCCGGGGATGTGCATGACAAAATGATGTGGATTGGAGCCGATCTGATGGTAAAGACCTGTAAAGCCATTGAAGTTGGAAATTACTCCAGTACACCACAAGATTTTTCCGGGTACTTGAAACCTGCTCCGAAGATATTTAAAGAAACCTGTAAGATTGATTGGAACCAGCCAGTTGCCACCATTCATAATTTTGTGAGAGGCATGAGTCCTTTCCCGACTGCCTGGACTATGTTGGGAGACAAACAATTGAAGGTTTTTGAGGTAGAAAAAATTGACCCATTCAAAGCAGAACTTACAAAAATTGAAGGGTTTGATTTTGAACTGTTTACCGACCACAAAAAGATACTTGGCATAAAATGTGCTGATGGTTTAGCGGGCATAAAATCTCTCCAACTAGAGGGTAAAAAAAGAATGAGTACCGAAGAGTTTTTGAGAGGGTACAGGTTTTGAGAAAAATTTGCTTGCCCACACCAAAGTAGTTTTTGGCTTAATTCTATTTTTCCCACGAAATAATTAAAAAATGAGAATACGACTTTTAATCGTTTTTTTATCAACAATTTCTGCCACAATAGGCCTTGTTGGCTGTGGCACTACAGTGCCGCAAAAGTCAAAGTTGGATCCTGATGATATTAAAGAACTGGATTTTTATGTTCTGCCAAGCAAGATTTCTTTAATTGAAGATTTAAGTATAGTCAGATTAAACCCCGTCCTTTCTGATTCCTTCGATTTACTTTTTGAAAGTAAGCTTCCGATTGCTCTAAAATCAGATGTGAAATTTAATAAGTTTGAAATTTTTGATGAGGATGTCAGAGATGATATTGATAAACAGTTATTTAAAATTATTCTTGATGTTGAAAAAAAAGGGAGAATTAAAAAATAAAAACCCGATAGTCGATTAATTGAGTTTTTAAATCTCAGTGACAAACAATATTTATTTGTAGCCTATTCCAAAGGATTTACCCGTGAAAAAGGTAATTTTGGTTGGCAAGTTGCATCAGGCATTGGTTTTGGACTGCTTTCAAAAGGCCGTTTGATAGAAATACCAATCAAAGCTAATTTCACCAATGTTTTCTATATTATCGACGTAAAAAATTCTAACCTGGCTTTCTATCAAAGAAATACACAAGAACTGGAGCCTTTGAAACCCCAAAATGTAGAATATAAGATAGATCGGATATTAGGGGGTTATTTTCGTAAAATCACCTATTGATCTCAAAATCAATTATTTCTAGAAACCTTCCTTTTCCTCGGTTTTCTTAACAGGTGCTTTTTTGGCAGGTGTCGCAGGGTCTTCTTTTGAGTTTACGGGCTTTTTCACCACTTCTTCTTCTTTGATACCCCTGTATTTTTGCAAAAATTGTTTTTTAAATTTTTGTGCCTGAACCAAATCTAAAAACTCGACATCTGATTTTTTCTCTTTTCCTCCAACGGGGCCGGCAAGTAATTTGTTGATGTCTTCGTCTGACGAAGTCACGCCCAAAGTACCTGACTTATAAGTGAAATAATACCAGCTGGTTGGTGAAATTTCAATCATAATGTGAATCTCATCCCCGGTTTGCGGACTTTTTACGATTTCAACATAGCCATTGGTTTTTGCGTTGATATCCACATCTCCAATATTCGAAATTCCGATTTTGCCCACACTATAATAAGCGTTGGTCACACGATTCCATCTGAGGTTAAGGTCAGATATCACCATAGTACTCAGGAATTTATTGGAGAACTTAAACAAGGGCAAGTGCTCCCTCGCTGATTTTGACAAATAAGTATCCACCTCTTTTCTACCCACATACTGGTTGAGTTTTGACTGGAATACAGGCGAATCTGGTACAATCGCAGCATCGCTGTTTCCTGCATCCAGATTAGCTTTGACGATATTTTGACCTAACTTTTGTGTATTAGGAATCGACAATGGAAAATCCAGCTTCATCATAGTGGCAAACTGATATTTGAGCGAATCCATGAAAATGTTAGCAATACCTACCGTTTCGAATATTTTTGTTGGAGCACCTAAAAGATTGAATTTCCCTTCGAGAGCGATTATGCCTTTGTCGTCATAAAACTCATAGCGGTTGGCGATTTGATTTTCATCCGCAGCACTCACCACAAATTTCTTATTGGGTTCATCACGTTTGAATACCCCGGTTGCTAAAAACATATCCAGGTCGTCACCCGATATTTTGGTAGAAAGAAAAGTAGGATAGAGGGCATCCATCATGGCTCCATCTTTGATGTGCAGGCCTACCCACAGCGGTTTTCCACCATCCCTGAGGGTTTCGTCCACATTGATACTAATTGCTTCCGATTTGTTGCCTTTATAATTAATCCATGAGCCACCAAACATCGGATATTTTTTCAGGTCTGGCAACACCTGTCCGTTCATTGCCAGATTTTTAAAAGGAGCAAGCATCGTGATTTCTCCTTTATAAAGCATTTTTGGAGAAAGAAATACACTATCCTTTTCTGTAATTTTTGCCCTTGCTATTGTCGATAGTTTGCCCGAACTTTTGGTGCTGAGCATTTGGCCATCAGCGGTTAGTTCGGCAAACTCGAAGTTTCCAAGTTTAATATTGAAAGTATCGGAGCTGACGTTAACGTATTGGTAGTCGGCATTTCCGGCAAAGGAAAGCCTTGAATTTATTTTAACCGAAGCATTGGTCAGGGTATGATATCTGTTTAAGGTATCGGTTATGATTTTTGCTTTTGTAAACGACTCCAGCGTTCCATCTTTTTTGACAAAAACTTTACCGTCAGGTGGAAGTATTGCGGCATCAGCAGAGTGTATTTCCTGTACTCCGGTAATGTTTAAACTGGTATTAGCAATATCATACAAAGCACCAGTTCCATAGTATTTCAGACCATATTGGTTTTGTGCGGTGGCAGTAAAAAGTGAAGACTCCAGAGCTCCTTGCATCGTGATTTTTTTGTCTTTTATGTTCCAGGTGGCGTTATCAATAGTAGTTGAATACGCAGAGTAAGGGAACTCAAGTGTGGAATTCAAATTTCCATCCAGGTCGTTGTTTTGTGATTTGATACCCACAATATTTTTTTGAACAGAAAAATCAATACCCACATGTTTGCCCGAAAAAATAGGTTTCTCAGGATTATCAGTAGATTTTATGTTAAAAGTTGAATTTTCAGCCAGAAAACCAGATCGGTTAAATTTAAAATGTTTTGATTGTGTATCTGAATCCGACCGATCCAGTTTGCCATCACCAAAAAGGCCAGGTTTTTTAAGCACAATAGCACCTTTGAGCGTAGAAGTACCACTGTAAAAACTAAAGCCCTTGTCGGAGCTTACAGCCATACTGTCATCTGTTGGTGACCAGTACATATTAAACTCATTGATGGTCACTTCGGGGAAGAATACCCCGCCGGAAGCAGAGGTTTCAATAATTTTTCCAGATTCTCCATTACCGGTCACTCTGTCGGCATAGAATTTTACATCTTTTAGCTGAAGTTTGCCTGCCAGATGTGTGATTTCACCCGCCGATTTTATTCCAGCTCTGTTTAAGGTGATTTCAGTACTTGGTTTTATTTGAGATTCAGTACCGTAAAGTTGGTAGGGGAGTCTTGCCCGGTGAAAAATTCCCATGGAAGTATCGGGCATCACGACCAGATTTTCATTGATAGGCTTAAAAATGCCTCCTGATTGCCATACTCCTGCAAAGGCCGGGTTTGTTGCATTGAGACTGTCGATACTTATAGCCGGAGCTTTGAAAAATACTTCTTTGCCGAATTTTTGCTTTCTGCCTTTTTCATTAAAATAAACCAATACACCTCCAGGAATATCAAGTTTAGGATACTCCGCCAGATTTTTTCTGCCTGATTTATTGGTCGGACTATTGAGATATAACACCCCTGTGGTACCGTATTTGAAATGGCCGCCGATTTCCGTTTTACCTCCATTTTTATAGATTTCCAATGGTATGAAAGTGATGGAATCAATTCTTTTAAGTTTTACGAGAAACTTTTCATATTCTACTTCGAAATCACCAAAGAATTTAAAGTTTTTTACGATGATTTTTCCTTCAAATGAGAAAATTTTATTCCCTACTACCTTCATACTTTTGTCGGTTGGAACAAAACTTATCCCAAGCGAATCAGAAAGTTTAAAATCCTGGGCACCTCTGATATCCAATGACTTTGACTCCAGGTCAATCGAAGCGTTGCCGGCCGTTTTTCCACCACTCGATAGTGAAGTGAGTACAAGGTCATCAAAATCCTTTTTACCATTGAAAGCCAGAAAATAGTGCTCGCCTTTTCGGCTTAATTTATAAGTATTGCTATAAGGATCATAATCAAAAAAGCCCATTTGGTTACCAATGAGCATGCCGTTGCTTACCTGGAAACGTTCTTTTCGGGTAAAGGCCTGCATCTCATCAATAGTGATTATATTTTTCTTTTTTCTGGCAACAATATTCCCTGCCGCTATGAGCGGATTAAAGCCTGAAGCAGCACTAAGGGCTCTGATTCTTTCAGGGTTATAATAATCAAAAGATTCAAATACGGCCTCAATTTCAGTTTTACCGGCTACAATGTAGAAATTCATTTTGCCTCCCGACAAATCCCAGGACATGGCATCGCTTTTTATGTCAACCTGATGGAAGGTGTCGGAATACATACTGTTTCTGAAGCCTCCTTTTTCAAGTTTATTAAGCTGTAAATGGTTGTTTTTTAAGTCAAATTCCATTTTTACAGCCGGATGACTCACTGAGTCTTTGCCAAATTTGGTCATGAAACTAACTTTATCTGACCGTATAAGGGTATCTGTAAAATAGAAATTCCGACCGATTACCTCAAACTGATTCCGCTGGTCCTTATTAATGATTAATCTGGAAAATGGCTCCAGCATTGATTGTGAAGAGACCACAGAGCCTACCAAAGAATACCCACCGGAATAATTGTAATGAGGATAATTTATCTTGATTTTCGCATCGTTTTTATAAGATTTGAATCTGGGGTAACTTGATTTTTGGCCAATGTTCCGTTTTTCCAGTTTTATTTCCAATACACCTTTTATGGTTCCCATCAGATGATCCTGATGCTCAAACTGCACATTGTCAGAAAAAAATCGGCCGGTTATTGATTTAAAATAGTACTTTTCAAGTCTGGCTGAGGCCTGGTCGGTATCAGCAATCCAATCGATTTGCCCTTTTTCACCCACAAAAACCCCATTTACAAAATCGTATCCCCCGCTTGTGTTTTTTATTACGATAGAATCTGAAGGGCTTACCAAGGCCAATGAAACACTTTGAAAAACAGCCACAATGCCCTCAACCTGTGGCAGTTTTGCCACCTGATATTCATCTGAGATTCCATTGGGCTTTATTTCAAGGCTCGGGTCATTCCAGGGGTCATATTCTTCTTCTTTGGTATTATCGCCCCACCCAATATCTTCCTCTTCTGTTTCAACCGGTTTTGGAGTTTTTGGTGTTTCTAATGGCACGAAATAATCTTGTTTTTTATCAAAAAACCTGAATGTACAAGTGCCGTTTAATGCATAGACTTTATTGAAATTGGAGGTATATAACTGGTTTTTCCTGAAAAAGGAATCAAACTGAAATATCACTTCATTTATTTTCTTTGAACTCTGAACCTCGAGTGTCCTTCGCAGGTAATTGACAAAAGTTGCAAATCCTTCGGCATCAATCGCTTCGGTATTAAAATAGGTAATCAAAAATTGCGAGGTGGTGTATATTTCAAGTGGTTTTATTCCCTTCCTTGTAAGGCTCTGAAACAATAACATCAACTCTTTTTTGCCTCCGTCATTTATTTTATTTTTATATAAATCAGAAAAAGACGAAAGACCATTTTTGGAATACGGCCCACCCAGGTGTTTTTCCAGCTGTTTTGAAAAATCTTCTATAAAAATGGCCGGGTCTGAAGACAGGTTAAGTACCTGTGCATCAGATGAAATTTTGCAAAAAATAAAAAATAAAATGAAAAAGAGTTTCTTCACAAAAATTGAAAAATTTTTATTCTCTGATGAAAACGACTGCTGCCCAGTTGTTCTTACTTATTTGCTTAAGTTTTTTTAGTCCCTGTTCATTACATTTTGATTCAATTTCGGGTACATCATGTTCATAAAAACCGCTTAATAACAGATAAGCCCCTTTTTTCATGAATTTCACATACTGAGGAATTTCGTCAAGAAGAATGTTACGGTTGATATTTGCAATTACAATATCATATTGTTCTATTTTTTGGTCTGCTATGGTACCTTGGTTGACAGTGATTTCGGGCGTGTTGTTCAGTGAAATGTTTTCAATCGTATTTTCGACCGACCATTCATCGATATCAAATGCATGAATTTTTTCAGCCCCAAGTTTTGATGCAAATATGGCCAAAATGCCTGTGCCTGTACCCACATCGAGCACCGATTTGCCTTTATGGTCGATGTCCATTTGTAGTTCAAGTACCTGAGAGGTGGTTTCATGATGGCCCGTACCAAACGACATTTTTGGCGTGATTATGATTTCATAAGGAAAAGTGGCAGGAGCGGACTCGTGAAAAGTGGCCCTTACATAAATTTTATCTGAGACCTCTATTGGCGAAAACGCCGACTCCCACTCTTTGTTCCAGTTCTGTTTTTCGATAGCTTTGATACTGTAGCTCAGCGGTGTTCTGGAAGCATAGTTTTCCAGCAAATTTTTTATCGCCCTATCATCAAAAAGGTCTTCCGTAACATAAGCAATGATTCCGTCGGGAGAATCAAGGAAAGAGTCAAAACCAATTTCGGCCAGTTCTGCTACCAAAATTTCTGAATATTCAGGTTCAATTTTCAGGTCAAGTTCGAAATATTGCATTTTTGAGTGATTTTGAAATAAAAAGAGCCCGAAAAGCCGGGCTCAAAATATTATGATATAGTTTCTTTTTTATTCTTCTTCGTCATCGGCCTCGATTTCCAGGTTTCTGGAGCCTCTAAGTCCATTGGGAAGTTTTACATTCAGGCTGATTCTCCAGGAATTGGCCAATGGGTTACCTGAGGTGGTTGGAATCAGATATGCCAGGTCGATTCTGTAAATTTCTTTCAATGACAAGCCAAAACCAGCCGTAAAATATTGTCTTGAACCTTTATATTTTGATTCATGAAAATAGCCGGCTCTAAGGGCTATCAGATCAGAATAGGTGTATTCGGCTCCCAATGACGCCATGACTTCCTTAAGTTCTTCTTCAAAACCACCGGGGGCATCGGCGAAAGAGCTAAAAATCGATTTAAAGACAGTGATATCGGAAATGTTATCCTCAGGTTTTGGTGTTGGAACCAAAAGCTTGTTGAAATCTACAAGGAAATTAAAGGCATTGAGATCATCTGGTTTTAAGGTGATTTTGGTACCTAATTTTAAGTTGGCAGGAATAAAATACTGGCTAAAACCATAATTTACCTTACCACCTATGTTTTGAACCACTACACCGAAGTCCATATCTACTTTTTTTGGATTATCACCCGTTTTGTCAGTAGGTCTGGTTTTGTTATAATAAATTCCAAAATCGAAAGCTGCCGTGCGACCCGGTTTTCCGGCCTGATTGCCAGTAACTAAGGTTCCGACCAAATTGGAATTAATAAATTTCATATTTAGACCTGTAGAAAGGCTGGCATTTAATTTTTGAGAAAATCCGGCAGTGATATTAAACTCTCTTGACTGAAAATTTCCCGCTGGTTCGGCATTGGCTGTGGTAAACTCTATTAAACCCTGATTGAAATAGGTAACTCCGTAACCAAATGATTGTTTGCTATTTAGGCGATAATACCCCTGTAAAGACATCAGACCCATGTCGCCTACAATGTCACGAAGCCATGGGGCATAAGAAAAACTTGCCCCCATTTTATTCTCGGTAAAAGCTAACTTGGCAGTATTCCAGAACACTGAATTGGCATCGGGAGCTGAAGCCACACCTGCATCGCCCATGGATGCAGCTTTTGAGTCTGGACTGAGAGTCATAAAAGGAACAGCAGTAGTTACAACGGTATAGTCTTTTGTGATGGCCTGAGCTTGGACAAAAGCAGGGAAACAAAGTAGCCCGAAAACTCCGCACAATAGGGATTTTTTCATAAGAAAATTATAATATGAGCTTGTTTTTTTATTAACAGTTTTCAAAATAATATATTTTTATCGTCATTTCCAAAATATAAGCCTCCCATTTGCTTCAGCGGCGGTGTTATCAGTGTTTGACCGCAACCATGTTTTAAACAAAAACTGGTTTCCGATATGTTTTTTCGACTCAAAATCAAGGCCAAATTCAATCTTTTCCGGACATAAAGTACAAGTATTTTGTATCTCGGCTACGATCCGGCCATAAAGGTCAAAAACTTTGATGGTAGCCTCCAGATTTTCCCCCGGTCGGTTATGTTGAAAAACCAAATTGGTATAACTGCTGAATGGATTGGGATAACCCAAATATCCGGTAATTTCTAATTTTGGTTTAACGGTTTCGAAATCAAACGTTTTTTGAGCAATATTATTGTTAAAATCAGCAACTTTAACCCTTATTTTATGCTTTCCCGAAGCTAAATAAGTAGTTGGAATATTCACCTGAAGCATTTGGTTTTTATCTAAAATCACCGAATGTTTATCAAAATCTACTTCGAGGGTGTCATCAATGATTATCAGTGGTGCTGTTTCGGTATTGATATTTGAAATAACAATTCCATTGAGATCAAAAATTTCAATATTTAGGGACTGATTGCTTTTTGAAACCAGTGTGATGTCTGGCGGAGAAGCATCTTGTAAGATATCTGAGTGCTCACTTGAAATCGTAAAGTCATCGTAATAGCCGCGTTCAATGATTGACGAGTCGGCATCGATTCCAAATAAATGGATTTTCCCTTTTCCAACACCTTCCAATTGAGCAGTAGGCAGCATTATCTCAGTCTCAAATTGCCAGTCTTTTATGTTTACGATGCCCTCATATATTTTTTCAAATTCAGATTTGTATTTAAATGCAGGTCCATCAGAATACGTACCTTTGGTAGAAATATTTTGCGGTTTATCGAAGATAGTAATCAGTACTTTGCCATTCTTGATGTTTTTGCTTTCTCCCTCAATTTTGAAATTTTTCAAAGGAGTAATAACTTTTTGGAAATTATGGGTTCGGTTAAAAGAACTAATTTTCAGTTGATTTTCAAATGCCGGAATAGGCAGGCTGGGGTCACCCAACAGACTAAAATTTCTGTTGAGTTCTCCTTCAATGGACTCATTTTTAGTTAATCTAAACCACTCACCCAGGGTGCTGGCCTTGTTGAAATTGCGATAAAATGCCGAATTGATTTTTTCATTGGTACTCGAATACACAGGTCTTGTGGTGGTAAGCAGGGCAATCGCACCTCCTGACGGATTTAGCAATGACAGCTCAGCACCCGATACCGTGGCAGGGTTGTCAAATTTTCCAAACTGACAAGTAGCGGTAAAGAATATCGGGAGTTTTTGATTTCTCCAGTTGAGTATGTCAGCCAAGGTTAATAATTTTTCCTGGGCCCAGCCTTCCTCTGACCCGTGTCCGTTATAGTTTATTACAAAACTTCCTCTATCCAGACTATTGTTAAGCATTTGTGTCGCTTTTGGGGCGGTAGGGTTGGTCGCCAAACTTTCGATTACATAGCTGTCCAGGTATATTTTATTTATTTTCGTTAGTTTTGACTGTTTCACTAATAGTTCTGAAAGGTTTTCAGCATCTTGTTGATGAATATTGTAATCCCGGTTATCAGCCACAAATGTTATTTCATTTTGCCATTTTGCCTTTGGGTCAAATTTGCTGTAATTGATGATTTTGCTGATTATATTTTTGGCTTCCAGCTGGCTTTTTGCCGGTAAACGTCCTATTGATATATCCAGGTCATGATCTTCTGATTCGGTACTATACCAGATATTATCTTTGCTTTTCCCTTCCGGCCATTCTCCTTCATGGTCTTCGAGAAATCCAAAATAGTCATCGGACGAATAGCTATATATTGGCTCAAATGATTCTCTGGATTGGTAGGTAGGCACCATTAAGCGGGTGTTTAGATAGTCGGCCTTAATGTTGTTTTTGTAATCAAAAGTAGCATCACCTATCAATAGCAGAAATTTAAGCGTTTTATTATCTTTTTTCCAGAAAAACCTGCATAGGTCCCGAATAGCTGTTGGGTCAGTTTTTCCACCGCTAAATCTGTCAAAAACTTCCTGAGTAGATAAACCCAAAATCTCCAGATGCTGTGTGTCTTTTTTGAATTCAATTAATTTCTGAGCTTCCGTTCGGAATTTTTCGGGAAATATCACGAGCGTTTGCGGCTTTTTAGCCTCCAGATCAAGAGATGCATTGGGTATTCCTGAGAAATCCGGATATATGACTTGCCCTGCATCAAACAAGAGGACTCTGGAGTGGTTTTCCGAAGAGATCATCGTAAAATCACCCGATGCCGATATCAAGAGCTCTTCAGGATAAAACAAAGAATCTAATTGCCAGACTTTGGTTGAAGCACCGGCATCTTTGATGTTATATTGTCTTTGAGAAATATTTTTAGGCCAAAATATCGAATTAATATTTTTTGAAAACCTAAGCTGTCTTTCATACCAAAATTCCCAAAAATCAATATATGCTCCGGCACTCGCCGAGTTAGGTGTTGATACTGATAGGTCAATTTCTGAATTATCCTCTTCAGAAGCAAAAAGCAGGCTTTTTAGATTCGCATATCGGTTATATCTGGCATAAGCATCAACAGGATTGAAATAGGAGAGGGGCAATGTGGTCGAAATCAGGTTTTTATTATTGATGGCAATGTTTAAATCCTGGTCGGCTCTGCCTATCCCCATGATATCAAGACGAATGTTGATATCGGAAATTTTATCTAGAGCTTTAAATTTTTTGGTAAATTTTGAATAAAAGAAATCTCCTAACCACTCCCTTCCTGAGTTTAATACGTTTTTATACTCATTTTCTTCATATTCAAAATATAACATTCCGGGTTCTGCAGTTCCTGATTGAGGCTGGTGGATAACTATTTTTTTTGAATCAAAATTTGAGATATTTACATAATAAAAACTTGAATCAGAATAGGGGTTGATTTGATGATAAAACTTTCCTTCTGAATTTCTGCCTACCTGATGCGTCGAAACGCCCAAAAATTTGATAAAGTCTTTACTGTCAAACCTGCCGTCTGTATCATTGGTCCAAACGGGCAATTCTTTCAGGGTTGCTGACCTGTTGCTACTGTTGGGTTGAGGTAGTTGAAATGGTCCGGCAGAAAACACCCTTATTTTTTGAGGATTTACTTTCTTTATATCTTTGACATAGTTTTTCAGGAAGTTTAGGTCGAGTGTATAAACAGCCGTGTTTTTTACCCCAAATCTGTACCATTGCCCTTCCAGACTTCCGGTGGTTTGTGCCCCTGCCTTGAAAAAAAACAAAAGTAAGATTATAGGTTTTAAGAATTTCATAAATTCAGGTTTCGTTATGCCAACGAAAAAAAACCGGCTGATGGTATCTAAAAAGAAGATTAAACCTCAGTAATAGCTGCAAACGATGGTATCGTGTATTTTTTTTTAGAAATCACACATTCTACCAGAGTGCGTGTACGACGGTCCTCTATTTTTCTATATTTTCTGTTTTTAAAAACAAAAACCTTGCCTGCATCCAAAACCTCCAGCCTTAGAACTTTTTCATCTTCATTTTCAGAATACTTTGATAATACTAAAACCAAAGCCTGATCTTTTGTGGATGACGCAGCCGGATTGACCATGTGTTTTTTCAAAACCATTAAAATATCTTGGGGAAATATGTTTTCAGAAAGAAGTGGGGTCATAAGTTTTGTAAAAGTAGTTTTCCACTCAGTGCCATGAGGAGCCGGTTTATGCCGAAAAATACTTTTTTGTAGAAATACATGCTGGTGGGCAATTTCATGTACCAGCGTAATCAGGAATGAAAATGGATTGGAGTCGCCATTGACACTGATATAATGTCTTCCGTTTTTATATTGATAGTTCCCCAAACAAGTCTTTCTGGAGCGTGCCACTGCAAAATTAAAAGGGTGATTTTTCCACAGCATTAAAATGTAATCCACCGCACCGGAGGGGATTTTCATTTCTAAAACCCTCCTCAGGTTTTGCTCAGAAGTGCCAAGAGATATTACCGGTTTCTTTTTTAAAAATCCGAACACCTGATTTAAATTTTAATGTTTGAATAAGTGTAAAATTATCTGATTTGTTCCATTTTTCATCAATTCTTGTGTCTTTTATGTATTCTTTGAATTTCAATTGCCTTAAAATAAAAAACTCCGGATATTTCGAATAAAGGAGAGATAAAATTGAGTGAGTAGGTTTTAAATTTGATTAATCAAATAAAATTATCCCAATGAAAAAACTTCTCATAATCGTATTGTTAGCCTTATCATTTTCTTCCTGCAAAAAACTCGGAGTTGACCCTCTAAAAACTTGTGAACAAGCCACCGAAGACTTCACCACCGCTTTGTTTACTTTTGCGTTATCTCAGACACAAAAAAATTGCGAAAACTATATTGATGCTACAAAATCATATCTGAAATCTTGTGCCAATCTAACCGCTACAGAAAGAAAGGAAGTTGAAAAAGATCTTGACAATACCGATTGTAAAAACTTATAATTTAGGATTTCATCCAGTTCTCAACCATTTTCACCCCGTGCTCGGTCAAATAGGCTTCGGGGTGAAATTGTACGCCCCTGACATCATATTTTTGATGAGCTTCGGCCAATACATAACCCTTTTCATCTATTGCTGTTATTTTCAAATCCTCGGGCATGGTTTCAGGGACTACAGTCCATGAATGGTAACGGCACACATCAAATTTTTCCGGAATTCCCCTAAATAGCAACTCTTCTGAATCCTGAACCAAACAAGGGGTTGTGACTCCGTGTAAAACTTCACCCATATTGTGCAGTTTTGAACCAAAAGCTTCTCCTATAGCCTGATGTCCCAAGCAAACTCCAAAAATACTCTTTGTAGTTTTGTATTCGGCCAGCAAGTCCATCATGATGCCAGCTTCTTCGGGAATACCGGGGCCTGGTGAAAGCAATATTTTATCATATTTTATTACTTCCTCTACCGTTATTTTGTCATTTCTAAATACCTCCACATCGCCACCCAATTCTTTCAGGATGTACACCAGATTATATACAAATGAGTCGTAATTGTCTAGTACTAATATTTTCATTGCTGTTTTATTCTAAATTTAATTTTTCTTTTTCCCTTCCTCTGACATTCTCCATTTGGTGTCTCTCACCATTTTTTTAATGTTTTCGGCTTTTTTAAATCTCAAAGCACTCCAGTCTTCATCAAAGGCTACCATCCTGACAGGTTCGTAACCCAAATCACCCATAACCTGCCATCCATTGTCCCTGTTAAATTCACACTTGTATTTTTTACTGCTTCCCTTGGGATATGCAAACCAAAAAAGTCCTTCATTAGCCATAATTTTATCTACCATAGGGGCAAATTTTTGAATTTCATCAAGTTTGGTGCAGAAAACCAGTGCAAATTCAGTTTCATGTATTTCAACGGATGTTATTACTTCGATATATTCTGAAAATTCTGTGAAAACATCATTCAAATCAGCGGGAGCATTCAATACCAGAACACTTTTCTGATTTTTGAGGTTTAGTTTTTTTAATAAACTATTCATGAATAAAAAATTGATTTGATAAATTTAAATTTCTTCTGCCATTTCAATCGCTTTTCTTAAAGCACCCAATTTCAAATGAATTTCATTCATTTCGGTTTCAATTACTGACTTGGCAACCACACCCATTCCAGCCTGGAAATACAAGGTGTTATTTTTACTTAGAAAAGTCCTGATGGCAATCGCATGATTAAAGTTTCCATTGAAGTCCATGAATCCGATAGCACCACCGTAAATGCTCCGGTTGGTAGGTTCCATTTCGTTGATTAGTGTCATGGCCATGTGTTTAGGGGACCCCGATAATGTTCCGGCAGGAAAGGTATCAGCCACCAACTGGAATGGATTCGTTCCGGGTGTCATATGACCTGTAACTTTGGATACCAGATGAATCACATGACTATAAAACTGTACTTCTTTGAAGATTTCTACTTTCACCACATCTGAGCTTCTTGACAAATCGTTTCGGGCAAGATCTACAAGCATTACATGTTCGGCCGATTCTTTGGGGTCAGCGTGTAATTGATGGGCGAGCTCGGTATCTTTGGCATCATCACCAGTGCGGCGAAATGTACCCGCTATGGGATGGATTTCGGCCATACCATCTTTGATAAAGATCTGTTTTTCAGGGCTTGAACCAAAAATATGATAGTCACCCCCGTCAAAATAAAACAAATATGGGGATGGATTGATACTTCTCAATGCCCGATACACATTGAAGTCATCCCCTGAAAATTCGCGTGAAAACCTTCTGGAAGGAACAATCTGGAATACATCTCCGCGGTGGCAATGTTTGATGCATTTTTCGATGATTTCCACCATTTTTTTATCATCTATATTTGTGTTTTCTTCTCCGATAGTCTGGAAATGCGATGCGGTACGTTTGGGGTTTTTTACATAAAATTCCAGGGTTTCCAGACCATCTTTTTTGAATTCAGGCTTGGTTTCGTTTTTTCCGTAGGCGTGTTCAAACAGATACAGTTCATCCTTAAAATGGTTGATTGCAATCACATAACGATAAACCCTGTAAAGCATTTGCGGGATGGCCGTTTCTTCGCTCTTTTCCTGAATTTCTATATCCTCAAAATATTCAACAGAATCATAAGTAATGTGCCCAAATAACCCGTTTGAAATAAAAGAATGTTCATTTGGAGAAGGCACAAAGACCTTAGCAAATTCCTGAAGGGTATTTACTGCATCTTTCCTGTTTTTGAGTTTAATTTTTTCTACTGACCCATCGGGAAATGTTTGCGTAACTTCATCATTATCAAGTATAAAAGAGGCAATAGGGTCACATGCGATGTAGCTGAAGCTGTTATGCATAGCATGGTAGTCGGCACTTTCAAGGATTACCGAAAGCGGAAATTGTTCTCTTATTCTCAGGAAAATACTTACCGGGGTAAGTGTATCTGATAAAAGTCTTTTGCTTCTGGTTGCGATATTATATTTCATGATATTCTGATTTCTGACTTATAAAACATTAATAAAAAAACGGCTTGCTGTAGTCGAACAGCAAGCCGTAAATATGTAAAAAACCACATAGCGGAATGATGCTCAACTCTCGGGAGAAGAACGCCACCAACCTTTGGCTGCTATGTTAGTCATTTGAATCATACCGCAAATCTACTAAGGTTTTCTTTTTTACAAAATCTTTTTTTGAATTAAATGAAAAAGCCAGAGAAAAATCCCCGGCTCATCAAACTTTAAACAATTCCAATCATTTAATTCTTTACTGCTGCTGCGTATCTTGCTTCAACTGCGTTCCAGTTTACGACAGTCCAGAAAGTATCTACATAGTCAGGTCTTTTATTTTGAAATTTCAGGTAATATGCATGTTCCCATACATCAAGACCTAAAATTGGTGTTCCTTTTACTTCAGCGATATCCATCAAGGGGTTATCCTGGTTAGGAGTAGAGCAAACAGCCACTGAACCATCTTCTTTGGCAATTAACCAGGCCCAACCCGAACCAAACCTTGTAGTGGCTGCGGTTTTGAAAGCGGCTTTGAAGTCATCAACTGAGCCGAAAGCTGCTATTATTGCCTCTTTTAATGGACCTGAAAGATTTCCTCCCACGCCTTGAGGAGCTAAAATATTCCAGAATAAATCATGGTTATAATGTCCCCCACCGTTGTTTCTTACTGCCGGTGAAGCTTTGCTGATATTTGCTAAAATCTCTTCAATAGATTGATTATCAAGATCAGTGCCAGCGATTGCCGCATTAAGGTTGGTAACATATGCATTGTGGTGACGATCATGATGTATCTCCATGGTCATAGCATCAAAATGAGGCTCCAGGGCATTGTTTGCGTAAGGAAGAGGTGCTAAAGTAAAAGCCATAATTTTATTTCTTTATTCTGTATTTCGATGTATTTATATGATTAACATCAGTTTTTCGAAATGTGTTCAGAAAAGAATAAAATTTTTATATCAATCAAATATTATTCCCAATAAATTAATTTTGTTGTAGTTGAGTTATTTATAACCCGGCAATCATCAGGGTAATCAAATAGGGGTATCTTATAAGGAATATCTTTTCCTTTTATCCTGATATTTTTGGTTGTGACCACCGATGCCTCAAAAAATCCAATTACCTTTTCTTCTGGGTCACCAATATTAAGAATATTACCTTTCAACTCAGTAGGAGGGGCATCAAACATAGAACCTGTGCTATTGGCCTGGTTATTTAAAGCTTTAAAAAAATTATAGGCTTCCTCGGTTATAACATGTTGATATATAGTCAAATCAAGTTTTCTGTGCATATACTGATAAAATGGAATAAACATGACCTTATGATCAGGAATAAGTTGACCATCTCTCAGCCAATCATTTGTGGTTGATTCCAGAATTTCATCTGATTCATTTATCCAGCAGTATTTACAGCACTCTTTAGGTGCTGGTCGCGGACAGCCCCGGCACGAGTAATCCACATATAACTCGGGCTGAGTCTCGACTTCGTAAACTCTGGAATAAGACCAGCGGTAATAATTAGTTTTTCCTGCCGGATCTTTAAAATCTACCAAAATGTCATACCCTGGCAAGAGTTTTTTATCTTTTGAACCTTCAACAATAGTATTTCTTTTGGCAAATTTTAGCTTTATGGTATCGATTGGTACCAATTCTTCTGATTTTAATAAGGTAACTGGTTTTGACTCGTAGGTCTTCGTGCCTATTAATATTCTGAGCGTATAAGTATGACCCGGTATAGCCGCAATTTCGGTTTCAGAAAAATATCTTCCACTTTCTTTGTGAATAAATTTGAAGTTTTCGCCTTCTTTGCTTTTTATATAAACCTGGGCGTCAGTTACATATTTATGGTATGGAGAGCCAAATGGGCTTGATATTGAGAGCCTTACCATTTGGCTTTTTTTTATATTGGTAAAAGTTGATTGAACAGCCAGATGCTCTACCTGACCATTAAATTTAAAGGACATTGGATCGATACAACCCCATGCCCAAAGCAAAACGAAAAATATTAATAGTTTGGCTTTCATTTTTTTTTAGATTTTTATGGAGAAGTTGAGGGATGGAATAGCAATGCCAATTATCGAAAGTTTATAAGCCTGAGGGGCTGACCCATAATAATGCTTAAACATAGTAGAAAATGCATTTTTTCTGAATGTTAAATTATAGATTGAGATACCCCATTCTGTTTTTGTCTTTTTTTCTGGAGGAGATTGTCTCAAAAATGAAATATCGGCCCTAATTTGAGGAGGCATTCTTTCCTGATTCCGACCGTAATAGTTAGAATATGTACCATTGTGATAAAATATAAACCATGAGTCAGCCGCAGTTACCGGACGGCCAGATGAAAAGATGAAATTACTGGAAAACGACCAAGGTGAATATGGGAACTGGTAAACTGTAAATAAATTAACGTTTAATGGTTTGTCATAATTTGAAGGGTACCATTTTCCATTGTTAACAGTTTCCTCTGGTGTACTTCCTTTTATTTTCCTCAGCGTTTTTGAAAGTGAAAAACTTAGCCAGCCTGTCCAATCGCCCGAATTTTTTTTGATAAATGATTCAAAGCCATAAGAAATTCCTTTCCCATTGAGCAAGTCTGATTCCAAATACTTGTTTAAAATAAGTTCTGCTCCGTCTTTATAATCAATTTGATTATACATATTTTTAAAGTAACTCTCAAAACTCAACTCAAAGGCCTTGTTCTTTGGGATATAAAAATAGCCCGTGGAAATTTGGTCAGCAATCTGAGGTTTTATATTTTCATTGGCAAGCCTCCATACATCGGCAGGAGTCAATGCCGAAGTATTGGAAATCAGATTAAGGTTTTGCCTCGTACGGTTATAGCTGAGCTTAATTGATTTTAAAGAAGTAAGGGAATATTTAATAGCGAATCGTGGTTCAAGACCAAAATAGCTTTTTTCGATTTCTCCTTTGTCAAAAGTGCGTATTTCAAGCACATTTGATTGCTTCCTAGCTTTAAGTGGATCGTAAATCAAGGCTTCACTTGGACCAATTTTTTGAAAAGAATTTGCTCTTAGACCAAAGGAAAAACTCAGTTTCTCATTCTTAATATATTCATCATTAATATAAAGCCACTCTTCTCTACCTAAGTCCTTGTCAAGAGAAACAGGATTGTAAGATGATTCTGAGCTCTGAATTTCCAGAGATCCCGGATTTATGACAAAGTTGCCAATCCCAATTCCGTACTCGATAGTGTTTTTTTTGACGGTTTGAAGAAAGTCAACTTTCAATTGTTGATTAAGAATTGAAGTATTTAGTGAAAATAATTCTTCAGAGGCTACACCATTTACCGAATTCAGGTATTTACTGACAATAAAAGAGGCATTTGAAGAAAGGTTTTTATTAAAAATATGGCTCCATTTTAGAGTACCCAACTGGTTTTGATATTGATAAGTTGTGTCAAATGGAAATTTAAATCCATCATCACTTAAGTAGGAAGACAAATGAAGATTGTTATTATTATTAATCTTGTGATTCAGTTTGAAGTTTATATCATAAAAATATGCTTTGCTCCTTTTTATATTGTCGTTTTTGAAAAGCTTTAGCAGATAAGTAGGAATAGCACCGCGACCATTTAAGATGAAATTAGTCTTTTTACCAAGTGGCCCGTCAATTCCTAATTTCAAGGACATTGGTGATATTCCACCTGTGAATTTTATTTTTTCATTATTTCCTTCTTTGCCTTCAACTTCAAGGATTGAAGATATCCGTCCGCCATATTTCGCAGAAATACCACTTCGATACAAAGAATATCCTTTCAAAACGTCGGCATTGAAAACAGAGAAAAATCCGAATAAATGCGATGTGTTGAAAATTGGAGCTTCATCAAAAAGTACAAGATTTTGGTCACTGCCTCCTCCACGGACATAAAATCCTGCAGAACCCTCACCTGCATTTACAACCCCTGGCAAGGATGTGACTGACCTGATAATGTCAATTTCCCCCATCAATGGTGGTTGCTTTTTTATAATCTGAATATCTACAGTAGTTTTTCCAATACTGACAGAATTCACATCGACTAGTGTCTTGGTTTTAACTACCAATTCATCCAGAGAAATGGCTTTGTTATCCATTATTACTTCCCAATCCGTGTCTTTATGAATTCGAATTGTTCTGGTGTATTCAGCAGTCGATAAGTAATTTACTTTAAGCGAATAGAATCCTTCGATTAGGCTAAACTTAAAAAAACCTGAACTGTCGGTTAGCATATTGAGGTTGCCGGGTTCAATATTTACCGAGGCTTTTTCCAAAGGTATACCGGAGGTATCTTTTACAATGCCCGTCAGTTGAAAAATTCTCCGGTGTTGTTGTGAATAAGTTTCTGTGAAAAAAAAAGTAACTAATATGAGCAGTATATATCTCATAAAGATTATTAGTCTATTATTGATGAGTGTTTATTAAAATTGAAAGGGGTTACATGTATGCAACCCCTTTCCTAATATAATTCAGAATAACTATTAAAATTTATCCCAAAATAGTTTAGCATCAACTTTATCTCCACCTACGGTTGCAGCAGCAGCGGTAAAGTTAGTTTTGTTAAGGTTTTGTTCAGAAACAGGATAAGTAAATCTAACTGGAAAAGCCGAACGAGCTGTACTTGGTGCAACAAGTTTAGGAGCGTCAAGTCGTCTGACTTCTGTCCAGGCTTCAAAACCTCTGTTATATAAAGCAAACCATTTCTGAGTACCTATTTTCATTTTCCAGTCGCCAGATGCAGTTGAATAAGCAACAGCGGGCTGAGCAAGGTATTCGGTAATTGAAGCATCATCAATTCCCCAGGAAGCCATAGAAGCAGAAATTGCGTTGGCATAATGACCTGCGGCAGTTCCACCTACATTGAAGCCTCTTTCAACAGCCTCAGCTAATATGAATTCAACCTCAGAATAGTCCGCAAGAACAAATGGAAAATCAGGAGCAGTAACAGTAGGGTTTACTTTTGAGAAAGTAGCATAATTGTTACTTGCTCCATATATACCACCACTATAACCGCCTTTTGCATCTTTTGTAAAATATGCAGAAACCCTCGGATCATGAACTGCGTTTAAGGCATCAATAAATGTGTTTGCTCCAACAAAATCTTTACGACCACTCTGAATCAAATCAACCCAAACCGGATTAGTATTTGGAGGAGAAGCAAGATAGGAGAATATAGCATCTTCATCAGAGCTTGAAATGGCACCTTTCGCTGCTGATTCAACTGCTGTTTTAGCTGTAGCTGGATCGGTATCAGCTAATTGGATACCCAATCTTAATTTCAAAGTGTTTGCAAACTTTTTCCAGGCAGCTACATCACCTCCAAAGAATAAGTCGGAGCCACCAAAACTATCAGCACCAGCATTCATAGAAGCAATAGCTGCATCAAGTCTCTTAATAAGATCTACATGGATAGTTTTTGCATCATCATAAACTGGCTGAGGATTGGTAAAGTCCAATGCCTGAGTATATGGTACGTTACCAAAAGTATTAACTAAAATAGAATAGCTATATACTTCGAGTACATCTTCTACTGCCAGCTGATTCTTTTTCACATTAGCATCCAATGAATTATCTGCTGTGATAAGCGTTTTTGCTTCTTGAAGGTCTCTCAAAACATCTCTGTATATAGCATGCCATACGTTTTGAGGAATATTCCTTGTAGATATATCGTAGTTAGCCTCATCAGTGTAGGTAGTTTCAGTCCACTGTTGAGACAACAAACGGAAAATGTTCGTATTTACGTTTGTTGATGCTTGCAAATCGGCCAAACTTTTCTCAGCACTTGTAAGAAGAGTAGTTGCCGGCACAGCCGTCGGGCGTTTTTGATCAACGTTAAGTTCAGTGATATCCTTACACGAAGATGCAAAAACCGAGGCAGCTATGGCTGTATATGTTAAAAATTTTGCTTTCATATTTTGAAAAGAATTAGAATCTAAATTTAACGTTAAAACCAATGTTTCTGGTAGAAGGATAAGCTCCACCGATGTACCCTTGAATGTTACCAGCACTGATAGTGTCTTCAGGATCAGCTTCAGGAAGGTATTTTTTAAGGATTGCGAGGTTACGCCCTACCAATGAAATATCAATTCCTTTAAATGGAGCTATTTTGTTAATCAAAGAACCAGGAAGGGAATAGTTAAGTACCACCTCACGGAGCTTAATATAACTTGCGTCGTAAACAAATGCTGCTGCAGGGTTTCTTGCATAACCATAAACACCATAATTAGTGTTGCTTACTCGTTTTGTATTAGGGGTACCATCAGCTAAAACACCTGGTACAATAATACCACCACCATCAGCAATTGAATTTCTTGACGGATTACCAAGGTCATTTAATCCCACTGTTTCAACAGATTCACCCGTAGCCAAACCATAATAACGGTCTAGAGAGAATACACTACCTCCATTGCGAACATCAATTAAGAAGCTAAGGCTTATATTCTTAAACTTAACCGAGTTATTTATACCACCAATCCAGTTAGGATTTGCATTACCAATTACTTCGTTAGCAGTGGCAGATTGAACGTAGTATCCATTTGAACCAACAATTTTTTCTCCTTTGTCAGTAAATGTAAAGTTTTTACCTCTGATTACGCCATAAGGCTCACCTTTAGCAGCATTGATAGTAACGCCACCCTGGAATGACCCTAAAAGATAGTTGTCAATTCCATCAGCTAATTCTACAACAAGGTTACGGTTACGAGACCAGTTAGCATTGATGGTCCAAGAGAATTTTGGGGTTTTAACAGGAGTTCCATAAAGCGATACTTCAAAACCCTGGTTTTGAATATTACCGGCATTTACATATTTAAAGTTATAACCTGTAGCTCTTGAAATTTCAACCGGGATAATCTGGTCAACAGTATTGGTTTTGTAATAAGTAACATCAAAACCAAGTCTTCCCTGGAACATTGACATTTCGATACCAGCTTCTTGTGATTTTGTAAGCTCAGGTTTCAAATCAGGGTTGTTTTTAGTTCCACGAACTGAAGCAGAAGTAGCGTCACCATAAGGTGTGTTGATGTCATAAACATCAATCAAACTGTTAGCAGGAGCAGTGTTACCAACCTGAGCATAGTTCAACCTTACTTTTCCCAATGTTAACCAAGGAGCGTCAATGAATTTGTTAAACGCAAATCCAAGAGAAGCAGCAGGATAATAATAAATGTTATTACCTGTTGGCAATGAAGAAGACTGATCTCTTCTTGCAGATAAATCTAAGAATAAGAAATCATTATATCCAACACTCGCATTAGCAAAAATACCATTAACTTGAAGATCAGTCTGGCTTTCAGTAGGAGCATTGATTGGGTTTTTAGAGTTAGATAGTGAGTAAAGTCTTGGAACTACAAGACCACCATTGGTTGCAGCATAGATTGAAGCAACGCTGGTTTTACGGATATTGGAACCTACTACCCCTTTAATTGTAATTTTGTCACTAACTTTTTTGTTAAAATTAGCCATCAAATCATAGTTGTACTCCCGGAAAGATCTGTTGTAGCGGTTATAGCTTGAAGTTGTTGTACTACCAACTGCTTGTCTTTCTTCCTGGATCTCATTATAAGCATCAAATGTTACACGTCCCATAAGGTCTAACCACGTTGCTACTTTATAATTGAGTGCAAAGTTACCATAAGCACGAAGACGGTTATCGTTCTCGTAGTTTTCATAACGAGTAAAATAAGGATTATCCCAATAAATAGGACTAAGGTCTGTAGGGTCAGCCCAGTTCCATGTAACATTCTTATTATTACGGAAGTAAGCATCTTTTTGCTCTTTTATATCAGTAGTAACAGCCCACCATTGACGGAAGTTACCCATTAGGTTTTTGTCATCATAACCTGTACCATAACGACCATGACCAGTTACATTAGAGAAGTTAATTCCATTTGAAAGCGTAAGCTTTTTGGTGATAGCATACGACGATCCAAAATTAATCAGGTCTTTTGAAAGCTTACTGTTCGGTAATATACCTTTTTCTCCATTTCTGGTATAACCTAATTTGAAGAAACCTTTATCTGTAGATCCATCAATTGATATCCCATTACTAGTAGAAACAGCATCCTGGAAGAAAGTGGTTGGATCATTTTCGGCAGCAACAAATGGTCTTGCTTTACCATAATTTGGCGAGGCTGGATCAAAAGCATCCCACATATATACCATTTTATTTGGGTCAAATTTACCACCGTAGGAAGCATCTTCAGAAAGAGGAGATACTAAATCTAAAACGCCGTCACCATTAATATCTCTTTCAAGGAAGAAACCTGATGCATCTTCATAATAAGCACCATATCCCTGCCCATATTCTTTTTGATATTTAAGGAAAGTGTTTTTGTTAACCTTACCAACAGTCATACCAGTGTTAACTGTAACTCCTATTCCTTTTGATTTTGAGCCTTTTTTGGTAGTAATCATTACCACTCCATTAGCTGCACGAGAACCATAAAGGGCAGTAGCAGCTGCACCTTTCAATACTGTAAGGTCAGCTATATCATCAGGGTTAATATCAGCGGCAGCATTACCATAATCATATCCCCCGCGACCTGTTTGCTGATTGGCACTATTTGTAACTGAGTTGTCAACTGGTACACCATCAACAACAAAAAGAGCCTGGTTGTTACCTGTGAGCGATTTTGCACCACGCAATACAATGTTAGTCGAACCTCCCATTGTGTTGTTTTTACGAATTTCCAAACCGGCAACTTTACCAGAAAGTGAATTAACAAAGTTGGCATCTCTCACTTTCGAAATGGCTTCTCCTTCAACTTTTTGAGCTGAATACGCCAATTCGTTTTTCTTTTTCTCAATACCCAATGCTGTAACGACCACTTCCTGTAGTAACTGATCATCACCTTTTAGACTAACATCAATCACTGATTGATTACCAACTGTTATGCTTTGAGGAACATAACCGATAAAACTAAATTGGAGGACATCTCCTTTTTTTGCACTAATGCTGTAAAGCCCATCTAGGCCGGTTTGAGTACCGGTAGAAGAACCTTTTACAACAACGCTTACGCCCGGTAGGCCCGAGCCATCATCTGTAGTTGTTACCTTACCCGTAATTTTAACTGATTGGGCAAAGGTTGTCAACCCTAAACCTACCATTAAAATGGATAGTAAAAATTTCTTCATACAGTTTAAAGTTTAAAATGAAAGTTTGGTTAAAAATGCAAATTAAACGATATGAACTTTACAGATACTTTAAAACTGTATTTTTTAAAATTAAGATTGATGTAGTTATATGAATTATAGAAAAAGTTATATTTTTTTCTTAAAAAAACTAAACAAATGTTAATTTTTTGTTTCGCAAAATAATGTTTAGTATGATTTATTAAACAGAATATATTCTACTGATTTTGATAATGTATGAAGGTAATTGTTTCGAAAAAATAAGGAGGTTACCAATTTTAGTAACCTCCTTATTCCCTGTATAGTAAATACTAGGTGGCATTATTTCGCCCACCACATTTTCGCATAATTATCATCTGTACCACCCAATGCGGCAACAGCTGCTTTATAGTTTTCACCATTCAGAGCCGATTCGTTTGTCGGATATCCCAGTCTAAAAGGAATTCCCCTTGAATCAACTGCATCTTGGGCAGGAGAAAGCGTTGGGAATCCTGTTCTTCTCCAGTCATTCCATGCCTCCCAGCTATTAAGATAAGCATGAACCCATTTTTCAGTAATGATTTGTTTAACTGCAGTAGCTGGACTATATTTAACATCAGCTAAAGCAATATATGCATCATATTTTGCCTGATCATACACGCCGTACTGTTCCCATGAAGCTTTTATGGCCTGGTTATAGTATTTTTCTGCTTCTGCATCACCGCCTGATATATATCCAATTTTAGCAGCCTCAGCCATACAAAATAAGACCTGGGCATAGTTATAAATGCTAAGTTTTGACCCCTGACTTCTGAAAGCGGTGCCTATTCTGCTATAGGCTGCTGGAATGTTGACAGCAGTATTTCTACCATAAGGAAGACCTTTTATAGCATTTCCGGCAAGTGTTTCAGCATAAACCGAAAGACGGGGGTCAGCTTTTGGTTCCATATATCCAGTTAGGGTAGTACTAATAGCGTAGTCATTACGGTTGCTTACAGAATAATTGTTGTACCAGGGATTGTAATTATTTGGATCTCCCGCAACAAATGTATAGTTAATATTTTGGCTATTGGATGAAATTGGACCTGCGGCCATGGCAGCTGCAAATTCAGTTTTTCCTTTAGCTGGGTCAACTTTTGACAACCTCAAAGCCATAATTAATCTTTGAGTATTGGCAAAACGCTTCCAAGCAGCCATATTTCCATTTAATAGGACATCACCGGCTACCGCACTTTCATCTTCTTTGATTTGAGCTGAAGCTTCTGTCAATTCTTTAAACAAAGCATTATATATGTCTTGTTGTTTATCGTACGCCGGAGTATAATCTTCACTTCCCTTTAGTGCAGCAGTGTAAGGTATATCCCCCCATTTATCAGTCATCAAAAGATAAAAATAAGCTTTAAGAATCCTTGCAACTGCAATTTGATTACTTTTTGAACCATTTCCGTTTGTTGCTGCATTTCCGTCATTGTTGTAGTTAATGATGGTTTCCAGATTGTACAACGGTCCATTAAGATTACTAGGAGGAGTAACTGTTCCTGAACCTGCGTACCAAGCCGAAAACGTAAGGTTACGATCACTGTAAAGTGAAGACCCGGGATAAGGCCCCTCTGACAGATGCTGAACGTATAAAGCCGCTAACCTGCTTGCTGCAGTGTTTCCCAATACCAAGTCATTGATACTTTGAATCGAGTTGGTAAGTAAAGAACGGGTTGAAGCAGAAGTAAGCTTTGCCGGAGAAATATTCGTATCGCCGAAGTTATCACACCCAGAGAGTATGAATAACATAGTGATTATTGTTATTATTCTTTTCATTTTTTCTAAATTCTTTGTGATTGATTAAAACATTAACTTTAGGTTAAAACCAGTAGATCTTGATGCTGAAAGCTGTCCACCTTCACGATAGAATACTTCAAGTTCCGAAGGATCTACACCGTATTTTTTGGTATTTGCCCAAATTAGGAATGCATTTTGAACTATTACCCCAAAGTTTGCTGATTTTGCAAATCTGGTTTTTTGAACCAATTTGGCAGGAATATCATAACCAAATCTAACTTCACGAAGTTTAACGTATGAAGCATCCAAAAGAACATTTGAGGCATCGCGTTGACGTGCAGTGTACCAATAAGCCCTTGCAGTAATGTATCTGTTATTTGGAGTGCCGTCGGCAAAAACACCATCAATCCTGATACCACCATTCCCTGTATTTCCCCCTTCTTTGGTATAAGTTCCAGGGAAGTCTCTCCAATCAAATCCTTTATCATTTATACCAACCGTTTCTTCAGAAAGACCTGCTCCAGTATTGAAATTTCGTGTTTCAGAGTAGAATAAACCACCTTTTTGGAAATCGATAGAGAATGTTAAGTTGAATGATTTATAACTCATTGAGTTAAACATACCACCGGTCCATTTTGGTAAAACATTGCCAATAGGAACATTGATATCGTATAGTGGTAGTCCTGTTGCATCAACTATAACCTGTCCTTTTTCGTTTGTTCTCCATTTACGTCCTACATACAGACCCCATTCTTCGCCTTCCCGGTGTTCCAAACGGGTATCATATCGGTTTGTTGCATAGAGATAAGTTTTCAAGTCTGGATGCAATGATTTAACCAGGTTTTTATTACGTGCCCAGTTTAAAGATATATCCCAGTTGAAATTCTTTCTATTGATTGCATTGGTAGTAAGCGTTAATTCTATACCCTTACTTTCAATATTCCCTGCATTGATCTGAGTAGAGGTAAATCCACTTGAAGGAGAAACATCAACAGATAGAATTTGGTCGGTATTGTTGTTTTTATAAACAGCCACATCCAAAGTTATCAATTTATAAAATTTTAATTCAGTTCCCGCTTCCCAGGCTTTTGTTAGAGCAGGTCTGATGGTACCGCCCCTGAATTGGTCACCTATTGCAACTGAAGAATTGGTACCATAAAAAGCACCATTGTTTAAGGCCAAATCCAATGAATGTGGATTTAGGTCTGAACCAACAGAGGCATAAGAGGCTCTAAGTTTACCGAAAGTCAGAATGTTGTTTTTAGGTAACAGCTCTGTAAATATAACGTTAGCACCTAATGATGGGTATAAATAGGAATTGGCATTAACAGGTAAAGCTGAAGACCAGTCATTACGTAATGTACCTTCTAAGAATAAAAAGTCTTTATAGCCTACAGAAGCTTTGCCATATATACTATTCACGATTTTTTTCTCATAATCACGAGTTACAGTTGGTCTCGCTATAGAGGCAGCTAAATCAAAATAATTGGCAGTACTTAAGCCACCGGCAGTAGCCTGACTAAGTTGACTGTAATAATTCTTTCTTTTGTTTACACCAAGTAGTCCATCAAAAGAAATGTTATCTCCGAATTTTCTTTTGTAAATCAAATTACTTTCAAGATTTAATTCCCTGTAAAAGTTTTGAAGAATTGAATAACTATCAAGGTTTAATCCACCAGAAGCAACTCTTTGATCGTTTTCATTGGTATAATTGCTCATACGAGCATATGATTTTAGCTCAAGACCTTTTGCAAGATTAAGAGTTAAGCCAATATTTCCTACTAATCTGTTATGCATTTGAGTGCCATAATTTTCTTTAATAACAAAATAAGGATTATCCCAATATTGCGGTTGACCATATACAGCAAGATCACTACTTGCGTTTGGATTTCCAATATTCCATGAATTCAAACTTCCATCGGGTTGACGGTAAGTTTTCATTTTTTCAATATCCAATTGGCGTTGAAACCATTGGTTGAAGTTCTGAGTTACATTGAGTCCATCCAAACGATAACCTTCTAAAGGCTGACCGGTAGTATTTCTGGTGGTATAAGTTATATCAGATGAAACTGTAATTAGTTTATTAATATCATAAGAACCATTCAAAGCAAATTGATGCTGCTGACGACGAGCCCCGGGAATAGTAAGAGTCCTGTCTTGATTTCCATAGGTTAAACGGTAGTTGTAGTTATAATCTCCACTACTGAAAGCTACAGTGTTGTTATAATTATGGCCTGTATTGAAGAAGTTTTTAACATTGTCAGGTTGGGCAGTCATAGGTACTTGTACACCAAATTCGTCACCAGGATACCAGCTGAAATAAGGTCTGTATAAAGTAGAGCCATCAATTTTTGGACCCCAGCTTTCATCAGCACCGTAGTCAAGCATTCTTTGTCCATTGAAGCTTGCCCAACTGGCAGGATGAATTGCCGGGTTATATTTGAAAATCAAATATCCCATATCATCCATAGTGGACCCTTTTGTAGAAGATGAAGAAGCGTAACCACCTGCGTATTCGTTTTGATATGGTGGCAATAAAGCCAATTTTTCGAATGAAACGCCCAGGTTTAAATCAACCGAAGAGTTTTTTCCTCTTTTTCCTTTTTTAGTTGTTAAAATTACAGCTCCATTTGCAGCACGTTGTCCATAAAGGGCAGTTGCAGCTGGTCCTTTAAGTACTGTGATACTTTCCATATTGTCCATGATTACAGCAGACTGGTCAGTGATTGTTCCATCTACCACAAAAATTGGGTAGGCTAATCCTAAACCAGTAACCCCTCTGATAAGGACATTAGCGTTATCAAAAGTCGAACTTGGAGAGCCAACTAGTTGCACCCCCGCAATTTTTCCCGCCAATGATGAACTGACATCTAATGATTTAGCAACTGTCAGGTTTTCACCCTTTAGCTCTTGTACAGCGTAATTAAGAGCTTTTTTGTCTCTTACAGCACCTAAGGCAGTAACAACAACTTCATTAAGAATGTCAACACTGGTTGCCAATGAAACATTAATTGTAGATCCATCACCTACTTTGATTTCTTCATTTTTAAAGCCAATAAAGCTAAAAACAAGTGTAGCACCTTTTGGAGCGGTAAGGGTGTAATCTCCTGTGGCCAATGTTTGAGTACCGTTATTGGTACCTTTAATCGTTACACTCGCACCGGGTATTGGAGACCCATCTTCGGCACTAGTAACTTTCCCAGAGATTTTTTGACCTTGAGAGAACACCGGTAGTGTAAAACCCAAAATCAGGAAGACTAGTAAAAATTTCTTCATACAGTTTAAGATTAAGTTTATTGAAAGTTTAAAAATCGAATATATAATTATTTAACTTTAATTAAAATAAAATTAGAGACGTTATTTTTTTTAATTATATAATCTTACCTTTAAATCTTGAAATAATTATATATTTATTCAAAAAGTATAATATTGAGCTTCTTTTTTCCTGAAGAAATTTTCTACTGTGTTTTTTGGAAGAATCCGCAAAAGATATGGTCAATTATGTATATTTAGTATCTTATTTTTTGCTTTATTTTAATTATTAAAAATAATATTTATTCCTCCTTTTTGTCTTTTAGCTCTTCTGATGGTTTTGCTGTAGTAATTTTATAGACTATGTAGCCAATTCCAACTATGAAATGTACAACTACAATTATTGCAATGATTATTGGAAAACTCATGATTTTTATTAAAATTAGGTTAGAAAATAATACTGTTCTTATCTCAAAATTAAAATTTCTAATTTTTTAAGTGTCTCTAAGACGTTTAAAAAAAGTCTTCAGGAGATGTTCTGATTCATTTTGTAATATTCCGGGGACAATATCATATTTAGGATGAATAATGGCAGGTGAATATTTCGAGTAGCCTTTTTTTATATCTTTTGCAGCATAGACCACCCTGTCAATCTGTGACCATGCTATTGCTCCGGCACACATCACGCAGGGCTCAAGGGTAATATATAAGGTGCAATTTTTCAGATATTTTGCTCCAAGAAAATTGGAAGCTGCTGTTATGGCCAGTATTTCGGCATGGGCGGTTACGTCGTTGAGTTGTTCCGTCTGATTAAAACCTTTGCCTATGATTTTCTTTCCTTCGGCTACAACCAAAGCACCTACCGGTACTTCGTTGTTTTCGTAGGCCTGATGAGCAAGCTCCAGGGCTTTGGTCATGAAATATTCATGTGAAAAGACGGGATATGCGTTTCGAGCCAAAAAATTATTTTTTTCAAATCTAATTTAAAAGCACGAAGAATTAAAACAAAATGAAAGAGAAAGAATCCCAAATCAAACTTAGTTTTTCCCTTGCCGGATTTTTTTGCAATTATTCCTTATATTTCGGCTTAATATAAGCCTAACCTTAATGAAACAAAAGAACCTTTATTTATTCCCCTTTATTCTGATTACGATTTTATTCTTCCTTTGGGGCTTTGCTCATAACCTGAATCCAATTTTGATTCCGCATCTCAAAAAAGCCTGTCAATTGTCTGATCTGGAATCGGCCTTGATTGACTCAGCTTTTTTTGTCGGCTATTTTGTGATGGCCTTACCTGCAGGGTTTTTCATGAAGAAGTATGGTTACAAATATGGCATAATCTTCGGCCTCCTCCTTTTTGCGGGGGGAGCGTTTTTATTTGTTCCGGCTGCCAATACCCGGGCATTCGCAGTGTTTTTATTTGCTTTATTTGTAATTGCAAGTGGCCTTACCTTTTTAGAGACAGCGGCAAATCCCTATGTTACTGTACTCGGCGACAGTCATTCAGCGACACAGCGGCTCAATTTTTCTCAGTCATTTAATGGTCTTGCGGCATCACTGGCTCCCCTGATGGGAGGTATTTTTATTCTTTCCGGCAAAACGCTGACCGAGTCACAGAAGTCGGGTCTGAGCGAAGTTCAACTAGACCAGTACCTGCTTGAGGAAGCTGCTTCGGTGAAAATTCCCTATATTGTCATTGGTATCGTTGTTTTGTTGGTAGCGGTATTTATCTGGAGAACCAATCTCCCTGAAATCGATGAAACAGAGCATGCCTCCGATGCTCAGGCTCAATCAGGAATTCTTAAGAATAAAAACCTTGTTCTGGGAGTTTTGGCTCAGTTTTTTTATGTAGGGGCACAGGTGTGTATTTCCAGTTTTTTTATCAGATTTTTGGGGAAAACAGCCGGCATTGAAGAAAAATCGGCAGCCTTGTATCTCTCAGTAGCCTTACTTTTGTTTATGATTGGCCGATTTGTGGGTACATTTTTAATGCGTTTTGTAGCACCCTATAAATTGCTGATTATCTACAGTGCCTGTAATATAATTCTTTTGTTTCTGGCGGTTACTTTTGGCGGACATTTCTCCATATATCCCTTGATTGGCGTAGAGTTTTTTATGTCGATTATGTTTCCGACTATATTTTCTTTGAGTATAACCGGTCTTGGCTCAAATACCAAGCTGGGCTCTTCGCTCCTTATTATGTCTATCGTTGGCGGGGCTATTTTCCCGGTTATTATGGGCTTGATTTCTGACAGGTACAATATACAGATTGCCTACATTGTGCCATTGTTGTGTTTCTTTGTGGTATTATATTTTGGAATGAAAACCACTTCCCGGGAGTCGATGGTTACCGCGGTCAATCACTGATTTTGCCAAACAAAAAGCTTGTCATAACCAATTCTATGATTTGGTATAGGACAAGCTTTTTGATTTATTTTTAAAAAAATATCAATCAAAAACACAAACTCGCAGCACCCAAAAGTCCCGCGTCGTTGGCCAAAGTGGCACGTTTGATTTCCAGGGTTTTGATGTAATAAGGGGTAAGCCAATACTTCAGTTGACGATTCACGGCAGGCATGATAAAATCAAAACTTGCAGAAAGACCTCCACCAATCAAAATGGTAGTGATATCAAGGATTCTGATCATTGATACCAGGCCATCGCCAAGCAGGGTGCCAATAACGTCGAAAATTTTCAGGGCTAGTTCATCGCCTTCGGTAGCAGCAGCCACCAGGCCGGTAGTTGAAATAGAGCCGTCATTGGGAAGTTTGGTATTACCAGTAAACTCGCTTCTCATTTTTGTTGCCAAAGCCAGCAATTCATTTTTACCGATATTCCTTTCCAGTACTTTTCCGTTTACCGATGGCATATGACCAGGCTCCATGGCGTTTCCGCCGCCACCCTTAAACACCTGTTTGTCGATAATGGCGGCACCACCAACTCCAGTGCCCAGTGTTACGAATATATAGTCTTCAGGTACACTTTCTTCTCCAAAATAATATTCACCCAGAGCCGCAGCATTGGCATCGTTTTCCAAAAAGAAATCTTTACCCGGGAATCTTTTTTGTAGATAAGGAATCAAAGAAGTGCCATCGATTTCGGGGATAGCGGTAATTTCCAGCAAGGTGGTACGATCACGGGTAATGAGCCCCGGAACACCAATACCTGTTTTCTGAACTTCGGGATTTTCATTGAGCATAACGGCAATGGCGTCGCCAAGGCTTTCAACGAAACGATTATTCTGTCTCCAGGAAACCGTGTCGTGACTATAAAAATTGGTGATATTGCCATTTTCGGCATTTACAATACCCATTTTTACGTTAGTGCCGCCTACGTCTATTCCCAAATATTCTGTTGCCATCTTTAAATTATAGTAATTTTCCGCAAATATATATTAAAAAAAATTAAAAATTGTCGAAGATTATTTCTTCTATCAACCCCAGAAGCTCTGTTTTGCCATTTTTTCGCTCGGCCGAGGTGATAAAAAACTCAGGGATGATCTTCCAGTCAACCGCCATCGCCTCTCTGAAAGCGGTGGTATTTTTCTGTGCTTCCATGGTTTTTACTTTGTCAGCCTTCGTAAATATCAATTTAATAGGAAGTCCGTTTTCTCCTAATTTATATAAAAATTCCAGATCAATTTTTTGAGGAGGTATCCTTAAATCTATAAGTACAAAAACATATCTGAGATTGGGTCTGTTGAGCAGATAATCCCAGGTCATTTTTTCCCATTTCCCTTTTTCTGAAAGAGGCACTTTGGCGAAACCATACCCTGGTAAGTCAACCAGATACCATTTTTTGTCCACCAGAAAATGATTTATCAATTGGGTTTTCCCTGGTGTCTGTGAAGTTTTAGCAAGATTTTTAACCCCCGTAAGCATGTTGATAAGCGAAGATTTGCCCACGTTGGATCTGCCGATAAAGGCTATTTCGGGGAGTTCATTTTTGGGGCATTGCAAATAGTTGGATGCACTTTTTTCGAATATTGCTTCTTTGATTTGATACATGTTTTCTATTGTTTACTGACACTTGGGGCAAATACCCTGTACCAATACATTGATTTCGTTTTTTTGGTAACCTTCCGGCAGAATTATCTCAGGAACAGTTAGTTTTTCGATACAGGTGGTGTCACCGCAATTGGAACATTTGAAATGCACATGGTCATGGTGATGTGCCGAATGCGAGCACTGTTCTTTACACAAAGCATATTTTATACCGCCCTGATCATCTAAAACCTTATGGATTATCCCTTTGTCAAGGAAGGTTTTGAGCGTGCGGTAAATGGTAACTCTGTCGAAGCCATCAATCAAAAATGATTCAATATCGGCATGAGAAAGAGCGATGGTTTTGGAAATAAAACCATTGAGGATATTCTCACGGGTATCGGTATGCCTGAGATCAAACTGCTTTAATATTTCGGAGGAATTTCGCTGTAACATTTTTTTTATGAATCCAAAGGTTCTAAATCATACTGCATTTTTACCAGATTGGAATATATGCCATTTCTGTCGGTCATGAGATCTTCATGGCTGCCCGATTCGGCAATTTCTCCATCTTTGATTACATAAATTTGGTCAACATTTCTGATGGTCGCAAGCCTGTGAGCGATTATTATTGTGGTACGACCTTTCATGAGCTCATTAAGTGCATCCTGCACGAGTTTTTCTGATTCAGAATCCAAAGCACTGGTGGCTTCATCCAGTATCAGAATTTTTGGATCTTTTAATATCGCTCTGGCAATGGCAATTCGCTGCCTTTGTCCACCCGAAAGTTTTACTCCTCTTTCTCCTACAACAGTTTCGAGCTTTTCGGGAAATTTTTCTATAAATTCTGCGGCATTGGCTCTGAGTGCAGCGTCTTCCACTTCCTGGCGGGTAGCTCCAGGTTTACCGTAGGCGATATTCTCAAATATGGTACCCCCAAAAAGGATGACTTCCTGAGGTACGA
>WBZP01001074.1_pt1 | contig 34930 bp, 31 predicted proteins | sample 5204301 | NCBI WGS metagenome assembly WBZP01 (sample SAMN12412401, study PRJNA552823) | activated sludge metagenome | isolation source: activated sludge from nitrification reactor of wastewater treatment plant... | place: USA: Pennsylvania | collected 2017 | reverse complement strand
TGGCTACCTGGACCTCGGCGTACTCGACGCCGCCCTGCTTGCAGAGCGCGATCTCGTCGTCCTCGATCTTGCGCGATGCCGTGGAGATGTCGGTCTCGCCCTTGCAGAACTTCTCGAAGCCGCCGCCGGTGCCCGACTCGCCAACCGTCACCTTGGCGTCGGGGTTCGCCGTCTGGAAGCGCTCGCTCGCAGCCTGGGCCCAGGGGTAGACGGTCGAGGATCCGTCGATCGCGATCGCACCGGAGACCTGCTTGCCGCCGCTGCCGGCGTTGTCCTCGCTGTTGCTCGATCCGCAGGCGCTGATGCCGGCGGCGAGGGTCCCACAGGCGGCGATTGTGATGAAGGCGCGGCGCCGATTGCCCGCGCGTGTGTTGGTCGTGTCGCTCATATGGACGGCATCCTGGACGCCCGCGATGTGAACGGTGTGAACGAGTTGTGAAACTCCAGTTCACAAGCCGAATGCCGACTCATGTGACATGCGGCACGAGCTCAGCACCGGCCAGGCCCGCGAGATCGCTCTCCTCCGCCAGCGCCATCCGCGCTGCGAGATCGCCGTCCACCGCAAGCCGTGGGGCGTGATCGTCGAAGCCAGCCGCAACGGCCAGTGCCTGGAGCTGCTCCGCGCCGACTACTACGGGCGCTGCGACTCCGCGCACGACCTCCCGAAGGCCGCCTAGCCCAGGTCGAGTGTCGCGTGACCCCTCACAGATGAGGGATCACGCGACACTCGACCGCTCAGACCCGGAGTACGACCTTGCCGGCTCCGGTGCGCGCGGCGACGAGCCGGTGCGCCTCGGCAGCCTGGTCTAGCGGCAGCTCCGGGCCGAGCGTCGGCGTCAGGACTCCGTCGCGCCAGAAGCCGAACAGCCGCTCGAGCGTCGTGGCGAGCGGCTCACCGCCGCCGTGGCCGAGCCACAGGCCGCTGACCGTGAGGCCGTGCTTGAGCAGCGCACCGGTATGGACCTGCGCGGGCGTTCCACCGGCGACCCCGTAGACGACGGCACGGCCACCGGGACGCAACGCCCGCATCAGCTGGCCGAACAGCGGCTCGCCGACACAGTCGATCAGGAGGTCGGCGCCGCCTGGCCCTGCCGCCGCCCGAGCGGCCTCGGTCAGCTGACCGTCGAGCTCGTCGGTGTGGAGCGCCATGTCGGCGCCCAGCTCGAGCACGCGCTCGGCCTTCGCATCGTCCGACGCGCAGACGATCACCGCCCCCGGCTCGCGCAGCTGCGCGAGCTGGACGACGAGGTGGGTGACGCCCGAGCCTGCGCCGGTGATCAGCACCGCCTCCCCTGCCGTGAACGGCTGCGGCACCTCCAGCAGGTGCCAGGCGGTTGCGCCCTGGATCACCATCGCGAGCGCGACGGCGTCGGGCACGTCTTCGGGGACCGGCACGACGTCCGCAGCCGGTGCGGCGACGCGCTCGGCGTAGCCGTTCCCGGAGAGCAGCGCGACGACGCGCTCGCCGGTGTCGGCACGGCGGCCGGCGACCTCCCAGCCCGGGATCACCGGCAGCGCGTCGCGACCCATGTACGAACCCTCGCGGACGAGCAGATCACCGAAGTTGACGCCGGCAGTGTCGACGTCGATCAGCACCTCGCCTTCGGCCGCTACCGGCTCGGGCACGTCCTCGATCGCCATCACCTCGGGCCCGCCGAACTGGTGCAGCCTGACCGCGCGCATGGCGGCAGAGCCTACGGTGTGGCCGGAGCGGGCTCGCGCGCGACAAGCGCCGCTCCGACCTCTTCGGAGAGCAGCAGCGTGCGCCGGATCAGCGGGAACAGAAGCCGCCACGGCCACGGGCGGACGCCGCGCGCGCGCAGCGAGTCGGCCGTCTCACCCGCAGCCTCGGACATCAGCGGGATGAAGCGGACGGCCATTCCGACAGTCAGCGCGATCAGCTCGGGGTCGGCGCCGAAGCGCCGCAGCGGCCGGACCCAGCGCTGGACCGAGGTGATGATCTCCTCGAACGGTGTCGTCGCGGTGATCAGCGCCGCGAGCGAGACCATCGTGCCCATGCGGGCCGCGGCGATCAGGCCGCGCTGAAGCTCACCGTTCCACCACTGCAGCGCGATCAGCAGCAGCAGGAAGAAGAGAATCCCTCGCATCGTCCGCCACCACGCCGACGGGGGGACGCGGGCGACGCCGTAGAGCACGACGGTCATCGCCGCAACAACGCCAAGCACCGGCAGGTCGCGCCATACGGTCAGCGCGACGCCGATCGCGGTGACGAACAGAAGCTTGCCGCCGAACGCGACGCGCCGGAGCGGCGTGTCGGCCGGGGTCCGGTCGATCAGCTCCATTGCGCGATCTCCCGGTAGCGGTCGATCGCCGGACCGGCGGCGCCGTCGAAGTCGACGCGGCCTCCGTCGATCACGAGCACGCGGTCGCAGGAGGCGATCAGCTCGAGATCGTGCGAGGCGATGATCGCCTGCTGCTCGAGTGAGTCGATCGCCGCGCGCATCCTGCCCGAGTACGTCAGGTCGAGATGGGTGGTCGGCTCGTCGAGCAGCAGCAGCCGCGGTTTGCGGACGACGACGCCGGCGAGCGCGACGAGCTGCTGCTCACCGCCGGAGAGCTGGTGAGTGAAGCGCTCGGCGAGATGGCCGACCCCGAACTGGGCGAGTGCTTCGGCAACCAGCGCCCGCTGATCGTCCGTCGCCGTGCCGCGGGTGAGGCCGAGCGCGACGTCCTCGGCGACGCGCGGCAGGACCAGCTGGGTCTCGGGGTTCTGGAACAGGTAGCCGACGAGCGGGCGGACCTTCTTGAGGTTCTCGCGCGGGTCGATGCCGGCGATCCGCACGTAGCCGGAGGTCGCGTAGTCGAGCGCGCCGATCAGCCGCAGCAGCGTCGTCTTGCCCGAGCCGTTGCGGCCGATCAAGCCGACGCGGTGCTCGCTCAGCGTCGCGGTCACGCCGTCGAGCACGGTCCGGCCTGCCCGCTCGAACCGGATCTCGTCGAGCTCGACGCCGTCAACCACCGGTCACCATCGCTCTCGCCGTGGCGCGCGCGACCTTGCCCGACTCCGTCCGTGGCAGGCGCTCGGTTCGGTGCCACTCCTTCGGCGCCTTGTGCGACGCGAGTCGCTGCTTGACGGTGGCGACGAGCTCGTCGTCGGCGACCTCGGCGGCCGGTTCGAGCAGCGCGACGAGCCGTTCGCCCCAGTAGTCGTCGGGTACGCCGACGACTACGCAGTCGGCGACCGCCGGGTGGTCACGCAGAACCGCTTCGACCTCCTCGGGGTGGACGTTCTTTCCGCCGGTGATGACCATGTTCGACGCGCGGCCGACGAGCGTCAGGTGGCCGCTCGCGTCGACCGTCCCGAGGTCGCCCACGGTTGCGAAGCCGCGCGAATCGGCGATCGGCACCGGTTCCCCCGATTCGCTCACGTACCCGTCGGCCAAGTACCGGCTCCGGACCCAGATCTCGCCCTCGCGCAGCTCGATCTCGACGCCAGGGAACGGGGCGCCGACATCCGACCCCGGCTCGGGTCCGCCGGGGTCGTCCACCGTGATCGTTACGAAGCTCAGCTCGGAGGCGCCGAAGATCTGCACGATCCGCGCGTTCGGGAACGCGCGCCGCGCGATCGCCCGGTGGCGGGCGTCGTAGGCCGAGCCGGAGACGACGACCGACCGCACACCCGCGAGCGGCCCGTAGCCGTCGAGCCGCGGCTCGATCGCCGACAGCATCGTCGGTACGACGAAGACCGAGGACCGCTCCGCCGCGCCAAGTGCAGCGAGCAACGCGGAGGCGTCGAAGCGCGGGAACGTGCGAACGCTCGCGCCGAGCTCCAGCGCGAGCACGGCGCCGAAGAGGAAGTGCGTGTGCTGCAGGGCGCCGGGCAGTACGACCGCAGTCCTCGCGTCGATCCGGTGGAGCTCGGCGGCCGGGGCGAAGCTTGTCTCCCACGACTCCCAGCCGCGGACGAACGGCTTCGGCGCGCCGCTCGTGCCGGAGGTGAAGCCGACGAGGAAGGCGTCGTCGGGGGCTCGCAGGCCGGCCGCGAGCGCGCGCTCGCGCTCGGCGGGCGAGAAGTCGGCCTGTGGGAGGCAGGCCGGACGGCCGCAGATGGCGGCAGCGAGCAGCGCGGTCAGCAGCTCGGGCCCACGCCCGCCGATCGCGACCGGGCCGGTCTGCCCGTCCCAGCCGGCTGCGAGCACGCGAGCGTCCTCGGCGAGCCGGTCATACGTCAGCGCCTGGTCGCCGTGACCGATCGCGAGCGCCTCCGGCGCGCGGCGGGCCTGCTCAAGCGTCGCCGGAAGTGCCTGCGCCACCGCCGAGGAGCCCCGAGCCGCGGACCTGCGCGACGACGAACGTCGCGACGATCACCTTGAAGGTGTCCCAGACGAAGAAGACCTTGCCGACGTCCCATGCGGCGCCCAGCGACATGTCCCCGCGCCAGGCGAGCCCCGGGATCCCGAACGCGTACACGACGCCGATGCCGCCGATGAACGTCGCGATCGCGATCCGGACGATGTTGGTCGAGCCGCGACCGGTCGGGGGCGACAGCAGGCCGATCGCCGCGGCGCCGAACGCGAAGCCGACGAGGTAACCGACGGTCGGCCCCTGGAACACCTCGACCCCGCCGCGACCACCGGCGAGCAGCGGCAGGCCGGCGGCGACGAGCCCGAGGAAGAGCGCGACCGCCAGGAAGCCGCGCTTCCACCCGAGCACGCCGCCCGCGATCATGATCCCGAGCGTCTGCAGCGTGTATGGAACGCCGCCGGACGCCTGGCTGTAGACCGCTGGGAAGGCACCGAGCGCCGCGATCAGCGCTGCGAACAGCGCGATCAGCGCGGCGTTCGTCATTGCGGCCGTCGGCGGCGCCGTGGCAGTGGGATTGGCGACAGGCTCACTGGTCATCGCCGCGGAAGGGTACGGACAACTACGGAATCCGGTCGCGCGACCGGTCACGCACCGGCCTTCCCCCTGCCCTTCGTTGGTACCGGATAGCCACCGCATACGGTGCCAAGCGGTACCAACGACCCGAGCACCACCGCCACCCCGGACGTTGGTACCGGATAGCCACCGCATACGGTGCCAAGCGGTACCAACGAGCCGAGTGCATGCGGGACGGCTCAGGCGCCGGTCTTCTCGCTGTGCGCCTCGAGCGCCTCGTAGGCCGCCTCGACCGCCCGCTTCGCCGCCGTCATCCGCGCCGTCGACTTCGCCGACTCGTACTGCGACGCCCACCTGGCCGGGTCCGCAAGCTCCTCTTCGAGCGCCGCCAACTCTCCTTCGGCCCGTTCCACCGCCTCAACGAGCCTCTCGGCCTGCCGCCGAGCGTTCTTCGACGGCGACGCAACGGCGCCGCCGCTGGCACCCGGCGAGGGGGAAGCGGCAGGAGCACGGTCCGGACCATCTGCACGGCTCCCGTCGCCACCACTGGGCTGGACGTCCGGCAATGGACCATCGGGGTCCTCGCCCTCGGCGACGCGGCTGGCCCGGATGTCGGCGTAGGCGACCCAGTCACCGAGATACGAGCGCGCGGTGCCGTGTTCGATGGCCACTGTGCGAGTGCCGACGGCCTCCAGCAGGGCGCGGTCGTGCGTCACCAGCAAGAGCGCTCCCTGGAACGAGGTCAGCGCGTCCTCGAGCGCTTCTCGCGATTCGAGGTCGAGGTGGTTGGTCGGCTCGTCGAGGATCAGCACGTTCGCGCCCTGGCTGAGCAGCACGGCGAGCGCGAGCCGTTTGCGTTCGCCCCCGGAGAGCCCGGCGAGCTCCTTCTCGGCCTCCTCGCCGCTGAAGAGGAAGCGGCCGAGCAACGCACGGGACTCGTTCGGCGTCAGGCCGGTCAGGACGCCGGCGGCCTCGGCGACCGTGCGGGCGGTGCCGGTCGCTTCGAGCACGGAGTCGTGCTGGCTGAGGTAGCCGACCTTGAGGTTGTGCCCGGTCCGCAGCTTGCCGCCGGCGAGGTCGCGTTCGCCGGCGAGGCACTCGATCAGGGTCGTCTTGCCGGTGCCGTTCGGGCCGACGAGCGTGACGTGCTCGCCGCGCTCGAGCCACAGCTCGACGTTCGTCAGCAGCGTCTTGTGGTCGTCGCCCTCGCCGACGGCGATCTCGCCGTGCTCGAGCTCGAAGATCACGCGCCCGGTGCGCTCGGGCTTGGCGAACTGGAAGCCCATCGCGCGGGTGTCGCGCGGGTCGCGGGTTGCGCGGTCGGCCTTCTTCTTGTCGAGTGCCTTCGCGCGCGACTGGGCCTGGCGGGCCTTCGTCGCCTTCGCGCGAAAGCGCTCGACGAAGCGCTCCATCCGCGCGATCTCGGCTTCCTGCTTGGCGATCTGGCGGCCGAGCGAGATCTCACGCGCCGCCTGCTCTTTGCGCCAGTTGTGCCAGGTGCCCTGGAACGTGCGCGCGCGGCCGGCTTCGATCTCGAGCACGCCGGTCCCGACCGACTCGAGGAACCAGCGGTCGTGCGCGACGAGCATGATCGCGCAGTCGAGGCCGACGAGCGTCTGCTCCAGCCATTCGAGCGACTGGATGTCGAGGTGGTTTGTCGGCTCGTCTAGCAGCAGCAGATCGGCCTCGACGGCCAGGGCACGCGCGAGCGACGCACGCGTGAGCTGGCCGCCGGAGAAGGTCGCGAGCGTGCGGTCGAGCGCGGCGTCGTCGAAGCCGAGCCCGTGGAGGTACTGATCGGCGCGGTCACGCCAGCCATAGCCGCCGACCGACTCGAAGCGCGCGTAGACGTCCGAGTAGCGCGTCATCGCCTGCTCGTCGCCGGCGGCCATCTTCGACTCGAGCGCCTGCAGCTCGCCTTCGAGGCCGAGCTGTTCGCCGCAGCCGGAGAGGACGTAGTCGCGGAGCGTCACGTCACGGTTGCGCGGCGGGCGCTGGTCGTGAAGCGCGACGCGCGTGCCCTTTGCGAAGACGAGATCGCCCTTGTCGTAAGACTCCTCCCCGGCGAGGATCCGCAACAGCGTCGTCTTGCCGGCGCCGTTGCGCCCGGCGACGGTGAACCGCTCGCGCCGCTCGAGCTTGAACGAGACACCGGTCCAGAGCGGCTTGCCGGCCATGTCCTTGTGGAGATCTGAACCGATGACGACGGCCACGAGCCATCAGGATCGCACGCGCCGGATTCCTGGCGAACAAGGACCGGCTCGGATCGGCGTCCGGAATCACCGGCGGCGGCGTGCGCGTGCGCCTGTAGAGCAACTTCGCACCGCACGGAGTGATAGGTACTGACGATGCCTCGTCGCTCGCTCATCCCTGCGCTCGCCGCCACCGCCCTGTTCGCGACCGCCGCGTCTGCACCCGCGGCGGAGATCACGGTCACCGGCTGGAACGACGCGCCCGGCGGCCGCAGCTACGACAAGCTGCCCGTCACCACCTACGGGCCCTCGTCGGCGAAGACGGCGCTCGTCCTGATCCCCGGCACCGGCGGCGGACGCGGGAACTTCGCCCTGCTCGGCAAGGAACTGCCGAAGCGTGTGCCCGGGCTTCAGGTCTGGGCGGTCGATCGCCGCTCGGAGAAGCTCGAGGACACCTCGGTGTTCGCGGCCGCGCTGCGCGGCGAGAAGACGCCGCAGCAAGCGCTCGACTACTACGTCGGCTGGCTCGGCGGGTCGGACGTCCAGCCGCGGTACACCCCGCCGGACACCGCGAAGCTGGCGTTCGCGGCCAATTGGGGCCTGCGGGTACTGATGGAGGACACGCGCCGCGTAGTCCTGGCGGCCAAGAAGCGCGGACTGCGCGTGATCCTCGGGGGCCACTCGCTCGGCGCGTCGGCGACGCTCGCCTACGCCGCCTGGGACTTCAACGGCGACCCCGGGTATCGCGACATCGACGGGATGCTGCTGCTCGACGGGGGCCTGCGCCGCAGCTTCGACGAGACGACGTCGGTCGCGGACGTGAAGAAGCGGCTTGCGGCTCTGCGCAAGCAGCCGTTCCTCGACCTGCTCGGGCTCGGGATCCCGTGGGCCGCCGGCGTGCTGGCGGAGACCGGCGCGATCGCCGCCCGGCTCGACCCGAACGGGCCGTCGATCGTCCAGGGCTTCCCGCTGCTTCCGCCGGCCTTCAAGGCGCCGGTCCCGGCGACGAACGCAGGCCAGTTCGGCTACGTGTTCGACGCCACAACCGGGCCGAAGGCGCTTTCGCTGATCCAGGTCCGCGCCGGCTCGCTCGCCGCCGACGGATCTTGGGCCGACGGTGAGACGACGCCGATCGCGAATCTCGCCGAGACGTTCGGCCGCGAGCCCGGCAACAGCGTCGAGTGGTTCTACCCCGCGCGTCTCAACCTCGACGTCGACGCCGCCTCCCCGATGAAGACCACCGCCGCCGGCCACATGCTCGGGCTCCGGCTCCGGTACGCGAAGGAGATCGGGCTGCCGATCTACTCGATCCAGTCGTCACTGACGAACGGACGGGTACTCGCCGGCTCACGGCGCGTCATCGCTGACTCGAAGATCCGGAAGCTGCCCCCGAGCCTTCGCGTGCTCGTCGACGCCTCGGCGACCGACAGCCACCTCGACCCGCTGACCGCGGGTGCCGACCGAAGCCGCTTCCTACAGACCGGCGTGCCGTGGCTCAAGGCGGTTCAGCGCCAGCGCCCCTGACGCACTGGCGCTAGCGCTAGCGCTTCACACCTCCGTACGGCAGGCCGCCGCCCTCGCGCTGGAAGGCGACGATGTGCTCGTTCTCGTTCGCCGTGCGCTCGACGAGGTGTTCGTTCTCGGCGAACAGCGCCTTGATGTGGCGCAGGCCGTTCGCGGACTGTCCGCAGAGCGTCTCGGCGAGCGCGAGCGCTGCCCACTCCGCCTCGTCCTCGGCGACAACCGAGGTGCAGAAGCCGTAGCGATCGGCCTCATCGGCGCCGACGAGCTTCGAGGCCATCACCCACTCCTTGGCCTTCGAGAGCCCGACGAGCGGCGTCAGCCGCGCAGGGCCGACCGGTACGCCGAGCTTCGCGCCCGGGAACATCAGCTTGAGGTTCTCGCCGGCGACACGCAGATCACAGGCACAGGCCAGCTCAGCACCAGCGCCGACGACGTTGCCGACACAAACCGCGATCGTCGGCACCGGGAACCGCGACACACCGGCGTAGAGCCGGGCGAACGCCTCCATCCGCGCGACGCCACCGGCCTCATCGAGCTGCTCGGCGACGTCGGCCCCGGCGCAGAGCGCACGGGTGCTTGTCGTCGAGAAGATCAGGACCCGGAGGTCGGCGTCGCTCTCGAGCTCCGTGAGCGCCCGCTCGATCTCGGCGAGCATCGCGCTGTTCATCGCATTGCGCTGTTCGGGGCGGTCGAGGCGGATCAGCGCGATCTGCGGGCTCGGGCGGTCGAGGGCTATCTCCGTCATTCCGCGGCATGATCTACGATGCAGCCCATGCGCCGCATGCTCGCCGCCTCCGCCCTCGCACTGACCGTGCTCGCCGCAGCCGCTCCGGCCGCGCTCGCAGGTGAGCTCTCAGGCGAAGGCGCCTACGGCGAGATCACCGACGCCGTCGTCACGAAGTACTTCTTCTTCGTGATCTTCCTCCTCCCGGTCTTCCTGCTCGTCATGAGCCTGCTCCAGGCCAAGCTCGAGAAGCGCAAAGAAGCGCGCAAGGCCGCTGCCAAGAACGCAGCCGAGCGCTTCGACGGCGGTTGGTAGTCGGTCGAGGGCTACGCCCTCGACCTGAAGCGCGAAGCACCGCTTCGCGCGCGTGGTCTGCCCGAGAAGCACCACCTGGGTAGAGTCGCCACATGTCGAACTATTTCGTCACGGGCGGCACGGGGTTCATTGGCAGGTTCCTGATCGAGACGCTGCTCGAGCAGCGTGAAGGGACGATCTACGCGCTCGTGCGCGAAGGGTCGCGGCCGCGGCTCGAGAAGCTGATCGAGCGCTGGCCCGACGGCGAGAACCGTGTCGTGCCGGTGATCGGCGACCTGACCGAGCCGCTGCTCGGCGTCGACAGCACCTGGATCACCGAGCACACCGGCAAGGTCGACCACTACTTCCACCTCGCCGCGATCTACGACATGACCGCCGACGACGCGTTCAATCAGCGCGTCAACGTTGAGGGCACCCAGAACGCGATCTCGCTCGCCAACCGGCTCGAGGCCGGCTGCCTGCACCACACCTCGTCGGTCGCGGCCGCCGGCGACTACGACGGGGTCTTCAAGGAGTCGATGTTCGCCGAGGGCCAGCCGCTGCCCTCCCCGTACCACCGCACGAAATACGAGTCCGAAGCGCTCGTGCGCGAGACGGCGACCGTGCCGTGGCGCGTCTACCGCCCCGCGATCGTCGTCGGCCACTCCGAGAGCGGTGAGATGGACAAGATCGACGGGCCGTACTACCTCTTCAAGGCGGTCCAGCGGCTCGGCGAAGCGCTCCCGGGCTGGACCCCGCTCGTCGGCCCGGAGCTCGGCCGGACCAACATCGTCCCGGTCGACTTCGTCGTCCGTGCGATGGACCACATTGCACACACGAAGGGCCTCGACCGGCGCGCATTCCACCTCGTCCACCCGAAAGGGCAGCCGACGGTCGACGTCTACAACGCGATCGCCCGCTGCGCCGGCGCCCCTCAGATCCGGATGCGCGTCGGTGGCCCGGTTCGCTCGCTGCTGCCGGTCGTCGGCGCCGTCGCCGACGCGCCGGTGTTCAGCCAGGCGCGCGACGCCCTGCTCGAGCAAGCCGGCGTGCCGCCGGAGATCTTGGGCCACGTCGACTTCCGGCCAACCTTCGACACGCGCGAGGTCAAGAAGGCGCTCAAGGGCAGCGGCATCGAGGCGCCCGACTTCGAGGACTACGTCCAAGTGCTCTGGAGCTACTGGACCCAGTACCTCGACCCGCGACCGCGGCTCCACCGTGCGTTCGCCAAGGAGGTCCATGGCAAGACCGTCGTCATCACCGGCGCTTCGTCGGGGATCGGCCGCGAGACCGCGATCAAGGTCGCGCGCGCCGGCGGCATCCCGATCCTCGTCGCCCGCACGCTCTCGAAGCTCGAGGCCGAGCGCGACGCGATTGTCCGCTCGGGCGGCGAGGCGTACGCGTACTCGTGCGACCTCTCCGACCTCGAGGCGATCGACGAGCTGGTGCAGGTGCTGCTCGCCAACCACCCCCGCATCGACGTCGTCGTCAACAACGCCGGCCGCTCGATCCGCCGCTCGATCGCGCTCAGCGGTGACCGCTTCCACGACTTCGAGCGGACGATGACGCTCAACTACTTCGGCGCGATCCGCCTGACGATGGGCCTCCTGCCGCACATGAAGGCGCACGGCGGCGGCCACATCACGAACATCAGCTCGATCGGCGTCCAGACCGCGCCGCCGCGCTTCAGCGCCTACATCGCCTCGAAAGCCGCGCTCGACGCGTGGACGCGAGTCGTGTCCTCCGAGGTGATCGGAGACGGCATCACGTTCACGACGATCCACATGCCGTTGGTCCGGACACCGATGATCGCGCCGACGAAGATCTACAACTACTTCCCGACCACGTCACCGTCGGACGCCGCCGATTGGATCTGCGCGTCGATCGCGCACAAGCCGAAGCACATCAACACGACGATCGGGACCGTCGGCGAGATCTCCTACGCGCTCGCACCGAAGGTCGTCGACCAGGTGCTGCACGCGGCCTACCGGGTGTTCCCTGATTCTGCTGCGGCGAGGGGGCAGGCGGAACCTGTTGAGAAGGCCACGATGGAACAAATCGCCATGGCCAACGCTCTTCGTGGAGTCCACTGGTAGGCGTGGGCTGTACATACCCGTCGCGCAACGTCGCTCCGCCTCCGCCTCCGGCTCCGCTCCAGATGTTGCGACTCCGGGTACGTACAGCCCACGCCTCCCACCGCTGGTGGTAGACGGCCACGCACCCCCACTGGGTGGTGGGCCGAGATGGATCACGCGAACCGGCGCCCACTCAATCCGAGCGCGGCGCCGCGCTCGGTGACCGCTGCGCTCGTTCGCGTCTAGAGCCTCGGCGTTAGACCCGAAGACTCGGAGAGCCAGCCGCGGTGCCGTGCGCGCGGGAGATCGAGGGGGCGTCGGGTCCCTCCGGAGAACACTCTGAAACGGAGCCGGAGGCCAGCCGACGGAAGGGAGGCTGGGGCGAACGGCTTGCCGTTCGACCGGCGGAAAGACGGCCGAAGGCCGTCGTCCGCAGCTTCGTTCGACGGAGGGAACCCGGCGGCCCCTCGAAACCACCGACGCCCGCAACCGAACCCGAACTAGTGATTCTCGAAGAAGTCGAGGATCGCCTTCTCGGCGTCCGACTTCCCGAACCCCTGGCTGTTGTTGATCGGCAGCTTCGTTCGGCGGGCCGCAGCGGTCGCGTCGCGCTGGATCGTGTTGCTGTTCTTGTCGACCTTGAAGCTCGCGAACGTAAAGGGCGCGGAGTTCGGGTTCTTTACGTTGTGCGTCGCCCGGTACTTGACCTTCATCTCGTTCGAGTTCAGCTCGACGAGGCCGTAGCCCTTGTACGAGGAGCCGGAGAAGGCCATGTGCGGGTTGCCCTCGTAGACGATCCCGTCGACGAGCCCGGCAAGCGCGTTGCGGATGCCTTCTTCAAGGTCGAACTCGAACTGGTTGTGCAGGCCACCCTCGAACAGCGCGTAGCTGACGCGGTCCGGGATTCCCTGCGATGTGATCGAGCTGATCACGAACTCGGTGCCGACCGACGGGCCGCCCTCGAGGCTCAGGTATCCGTGGCCCGGTGCGCGTCCGGTGCGGGTCACGTGACCGGCGAAGAACGTGTGGATGTCGCCGGTCATCCAGTGGGTGTTCTTGATGCCGTTCTTCTCGATGAAGTCGCACACGTACGCGCGCTCGGCGCCGTAGCCGTCCCACGCGTCGGTGTTCACGATCGGGCCGTCGCGGAAGATGATGTCGAGCGACTGGATCATCACCTGGTTCGCAATCAGACGCCACGGCGCGTCCGAGTTCTTGAGGCGCCGGAGCAGCCAGTTCCGCTGGGTCGGGCCCATCAGCGTCGCGTTAGGGTCGAGCGTCTGGTTGAGGTCGGTGCAGAAGCCGACGAACGCGTCGCTCTCGTTGCACGGCTGGTTCGTACGGAAAGAACGAGTGTCGAGCTTGATCAGCTCGAGCTGCCCGTAGCGCTGCGCACCGTAGATCCGGTTGGGATCGCGGACGTTGCGAATGATCGGCGACGCCTCGAAGAACGCCTTGAAGCCATTGGCCTTGCGATCGAGAAACGGGATGTCGCGGCCGGCGCCTGAGCCGGCAAGCCCCGCGCCATTGCCGCCCGGCAGATCGCCGGCCCAGTTGTCCTCGACCTCGTGGTCGTCGAAGACGATCTCCAGCGGCGCCATCGCGCGCACGTCCTGGAGGTACTGGTCGGCGTTGTAGGTCCTGTACTGGTTGCGGTACTCGTCGAGCGTCCGGACCTGACCGTCCGGCGTCTTCGGCAGGTCGCGCACCGCGCCGAGGAAGTACGCGTCCTCGTAGATGTAGTCGCCGAGCGAGACGACAAGGTCGACGTCCTGCGCAGCCATGTCCTTGTGCGCTGAGTAGAAGCCGGTGCCGAAGTCCTGGCAGGCGAAGAACGCGGCCTTGATCGTCTCCTGGCTGTCCGGAGGCGGCGGCGTACGGAACTTGCCGACACGCGACGACGCGGTCGCACCGACGAACCGGTAGTAGTACTGCTCGTGCGGCTCTAGCGCACGGCCCCGGACGCGAACGCGCGCGGTGCCGGCCGTCGAGAACGAGGCGAGCGCCTCGGTCCTGGCAACGACGTTCGTGAACCCGGGATCCTTCGCGATCTGAACGGTGAGCCGAACCGTCGGGTCAGGGTCTTGCAGCGTGGGCACGAGCCCGTCGACCTGGGTCCACAGGGTGATCGCGTTCGCCGCGACCTGGCCGCACGCGACGCCGCTGTTGAACGCGACATCTGTCGCGAGCGGCACCGCGGCGAGCGCGCGCTCCAGCAACGGATCCGCGAATGCATATGTGCTGACCGCGCCCGCGACTCCCGTCGCGATGAATTGGCGCCGGCTGACGTCCCCCCGAACCATCGACATGCCGCAATACTGACTGACCTCGGCGATTCGTGCAAGAACGTTTGTCCACGGCCGGTCCGCAGGAGTACGCTCGCGCGATGGCCGGACTCGCCGATGTGTCACCAGAAGAGGCGCTCGGAGCGGGCATCGCCGAGCAGCTCGAAGAACTCGCGCCGACGCCACTCGAGGTCACCGGCGAGGTGCCTGAGTGGCTTCGCGGCGGCCTGATCCGGCTGACGCCGTCACAGAAGACCTTCGGCGACAGGACCGTCGACCACTGGTTCGACGGCGCCGCGATGCTGCACCGCTTCGCGATCACAGATGACGGCGTGATCTACAGCAACCGCTTCCTCGACACCGACTTCCGCCGCGAGGCGATCGCAACCGGCGGGGCGTCGGTCCAGGGATTCGCCACCGACCCCTGCCGCAGCCTGTTCGGACGGGTGCAATCGCTCTGGCGCACGCCTCCGCTCGACAACGCGAACGTCAACATCGTGCGGCTCGGCGACGAGCACATAGCGATGACCGAGACGCCGATGGGCGTCTCGTTCGACCCGGAGACCCTTGCGACGACCGGCCGTGACCCCGTGCCACTGGCGCACGGGCAGACGACGACGGCCCATCCCTGCCAGGACCCGGTCAACGGTGACCTGCTCAACATCTCGACCAGAATGGGCGCGAAGACCGAGTATCGGATCCTGCGCCGAACCGGGCCGGCCGAGGACGAACTCACGATCCTCGCCCGCCATCCGTCGCGCGAGCCCGGCTACATGCACTCGTTCGCCGTCACCGACCGGCACGTGCTGCTGCTCGAGAACCCGCTCGTCGTGCAGCCGCTGAAGCTCGCGGCGGCACTGACGCTAGGAGCAGGCTCGTTCATTGGGCAGTTCCGGTGGAAGCCAGAGCTCGGGCTCCGCGTGCACGCGTTCGACCGCGAGTCCGGGGCTCGCGTCCGCTCCTGGCAGTTGCCTGCGCAGTTCGTGTTTCACACGATCAACGCCTACGAGGACGCCGGCGCGATCGAGCTCGACGTCAGCGCGCATCCCGATGCATCGATCATCGCGCTGCTCGGGCTCGACAACCTGACCTCGGATCAGCCGGTGGTAGCGCCGCTGCCGAAGGCGGTGCGCCTGACGCTGCCGCTCGGCGCCGGCGAGGCGACCGCACGGGTGCTCTGCGACGACGTCGACCTCGAACTGCCGCGGATCAACCACCGCCGCTGCAACGGACGCCCTTACCGCTACGTCTACGGCAACGCCGCTCGCGACGCGGTCTTCATCAAGGACATCGTCAAGATCGACGTCGAGACCGGCGAGCACCTGCTCTGGAGCGAGCCGGACGCGTGGGCCGGCGAGCCGGTCTTCGTCGCCCGTGGCGACACCGGGGAGGAGGACGACGGAGTGCTCCTGTCGGTCGTCCTCGACGGCGCGACCGGCACCTCGTTCCTGCTGGTTCTCGATGCGGCCGACCTGTCAGAGATCGCCCGCGCCGAGGCGCCGCACCGAGTGCCGTTCGGCTTCCACGGCAACTTCGTCCGTTAGCTCGCCTCGGGACCCCTGTACCGCGGTCAGCCGCGCGCTGCGGCGGTGACGGCGTACTTGCCGCCGCTCGGCTGAACGGTGACGAGCCAGCCGCCGGGGCGTCGGGTCTGCGACTGCACGGTCGCGCCGGTCACCGTGATCACCGGGCGCTGCGCGCCGGGCACCCACAGCTCGACCGGCCCGTCGGTTGCAGCGGCGGTGCCGCTCATCGTCAGCGCGCGGGCGTCGACGTCAGCCCGGTAGACCGCGCTGCCGGGGAACGCCCGCGGGTACGGCCTGCTCAGCATCGCCGCCGACTGCGGGTCGAGGCCGGCCGGTACACCGGCCGGCCTATCCGGGTCGCCGCAGACGATCCGCATGATGTTGCCGGTCGTGCCGCTCGGCGGGGCCGCCGTCGGCGAGGAGAATCCGTGCGGGTCGCCGCACGCCTGCTTCCACTGCCAGACAGCCGACCCGAACTGGTAGGCGTCCTCGTAGGCGGCGAACCGCTTCCAGTAGTCGGTCTGGCCACCGAACCAGCCCCACTCACCGACCCAGACCGGCGTTCGGCCGAGATAGGCGGCCTCGGTCCGGGCATTCTGGAAGCCGACCTCGAGCGGGATGATCTCCTGGCCGAAGAGCGCCTTGTCGAGCGTGATCGATCCGGCGTATATGTGCGGCGCGTAGACCACGTTCGGGTCCTCGGCCCAGCGGTAGGTGACCTCGGACGGCCACGCCGACCAGAGCGCGAACGGCTCGAAGAAGACGAGCTTCTTCGTTTCCGGCCGCTCGGCCGCGCGAATCGCAGCCAGCACCTCGCGGTACATGGCGGCGCGCCCTCCGTAGAGATTGCGCTCGTAGTCCTCGCCCCAGTTCGGCTCGTTGAGGATGTCGTAGCCGACGACGGTCGGATCGCCGGCGAACGCTCCGGCGAGCCACGCCCACGTGCGGGCGAACTCGGTCCGGATGCCGTTCCGGTTGTCCCAGAAGGACTGCCACGCCCGCATCACCGATGGCGAGAGTTCGCGCACGACGAGACGGCAGTTCGGCTGGTTGTCGGTGATCGTCGTCCAGTCCGGCGCGCCGTCCCAGCCGACCGAAGGGCTCAGCAGCAGCGGGCACTGCTCACCGGGTTTCGTCGCGACGCCCTTGCCCCACGCGTCCTGGTGCATGTCGAGCACGACGACGAGTCCCGCGCCTCGCGCCCAGCGGACCGCCTGGCGGATCTGCGCGAGATAGGCGCCATCGAAGTCGCCGCGCCTGGGCTCGAGGCGGCTCCAGTGGACGAGCAGGCGGACGCTGTTGAGCCCGAGCGCCGAGATCTGGCGGAAGTCGTCGGCCGTCAGCGGGAGCGTCGCCGGAATCTCCGGCCGCGCCTGCCAGTAATCGCCGAGGCCGTTGACGTTGACCCCGCGGAGCGTGACGTTGCGGCCCTGTTGATCGACGATCTTGCCGCCGGAGACCGTCAGCGGCGCCTGCGCGCCCGCGGCCACCGGCCATCCGAGCGCGAGCGCCACGGCCGCCAGCACGCCCACCATCCCCCTTGGAGCACCCATGGACCGGATGCTAGACCAACGCCCGGCCCAGCGCCCCAGACCTGCTATGACAGGACGATCAGGGTGCCGGACGGGTCGCGGACGGCAAGTCCGTCCTCACGTTCATGCACGTCGATGCCGTGGTGGTCGAGGCGCCGGCGTACGTCCGAGCGCGCCTGATCGTCCGGCAGCACGATCGTGAGCTGTCGCAGCGCCGCGAAGCCATCCGGCGCGGGCGCCCGGCCGGCGCTGTTCCAGGTGTTGCCGGCGATCTGATGGTGGTAGCCGCCGGCGCCGAAGAACGCGGCGGTGCCCTGGATCTCGGCCATCAGCCCGAAGCCAAGAACGCCGGCGTAGAACGCGATCGTCGAGGCGATGTCGGCGACCTGCAGGTGGACGTGGCCGACGACCGTGCCGTCAGGCATCCCGCCGTAGCGACCGTCGCGGCCCTCGGCGAGCGCGAGCAACGAAGGCAGGTCGAGCGGTGTCGTGTTCATCGTCGCGTCGACATGGCCCTCCCAGAGCGAGCGCGGGCGGTCGGCATAGACCTCGATGCCGTGCCCGTCGGGGTCGCGCAGGTAGAGCGCCTCGGACACGAAGTGGTCGGAGGCGCCTTCGAGGCTGACACGCGCGTCGATCGCGTGCGAGAGCCAGATGCCGAGATCCTCCCGCTCGGGCAGCAGATAGGCGACGTGGAAGAGGCCGGTCGCTGCCCTAACCGCGCGGGCGCCGGCGACCTCGACGAGCTCGAGCAGCTCCCGTCCCCCCGCGCCGAGCGATGCCCGCTCACCGTCACGTTCGAGCACCGCGAGGCCGATCGCCTGCTCGTAGTACTCGCACGAGCGAGAAAGGTCGGAGACGACGAGCGAGACGGCGCCCATCCTCGTGTGCGGGTCGATCTCGCACGGCATCGGCTGGCGGCTCGCGCCGGCGCCTTCGGGGTCGCGATAAGGGTCGGGTCCGGTCATCTAGCTCGTCTCCCTGTGGCGGTAGTACTCCATCAGCTCGCGATGGAGCGAGCGGGTTCCTTCACGGCGGGTCCAGCTGCCGTCGGCGCCGAGGTCCCATGCGTTGGTCTCGTCGGCGAAAGCGAGGTCGAGCGTCATCCGCAGGTCGCGGCGCAGTGCGGGGTCGTCGACCGGCGCGACGAACTCGACGCGCGTGTCGAGGTTCCGCGGCATCAGATCGGCCGAGCCGATGTAGATGCGCTCGTCGTCACCGCGGCGGAACTCGAACACGCGCGAGTGCTCGAGGAAACGGCCGACGACCGACACGACCTCGATCGTCTCGCTGAGGCCGGGCACGCCCGGGACCAGGCAGCAGATCCCGCGGATGTTGAGCTTGACGGGGACGCCGGCCTGCGAGGCCCGGTAGAGCGCACGGATGCAGGGACGGTCGACGAGCGCGTTCATCTTCATCCGAATCGAGACATCCTCGCCCGCGGCCTTCGCAGCGATCGTCTCCTCGATCTCGCGGAGGATGCCGTCGCGCAGGTAGCGCGGAGCTACGAGCGCCTTCTGGAACGTCCGCGGCCGCGCGCCGCCAGTCAGCGAGTTGAACATGTCGGCGACGTCGCGGCCGAGCGCCTCGTCGCACGTGAAGAGCCCGAAGTCGGTGTAGAGGCGCGCGGTCGACGGGTGGTAGTTGCCGGTTCCGATGTGGACGTAGTGGCGGACACCGTCACCCTCGCGGCGAACGACGAGGATGCACTTCGTGTGGGTCTTGAGGCCGGGCGTGCCGTGGACCACGTGGACGCCGGTCTCCTCCAGCACCCGCGCCCACTCGATGTTGTTGCGCTCGTCGAAACGCGCCTTGACCTCGACCAGCGCGACTGCCTGCTTGCCGCGCTCGGATGCCCTGATCAGCAGCGGGACGAACGGGCTGTCGTCGGACGTGCGGTAGATCGTCACCTTGATCGCGAGCACGTCCTCGTCCGAGGCCGCCTGCTCGACGAACCGGCGGACCGATGTCGTGAACGAGTCGTACGGATGGTGGACGAGAACGTCGCCGCGCCGGATGACGGCGAACATGTCGGCCTTGCCACCCTCGTCGTCGCGGAGCCGAGGCTGGGTGACCGACGTCCATGGCTCGTCGCGAAGCTCGGCCGGCACTCCCATCTTCACGAGCTGCCAGAGGCATGTGCAGTCGAGCATGCCGTCGACCTCGTGGACCTGCCGCTGCTCAACGCGCAAAGCCTCGACGAGCATCTCGCGCAGCGCGCTCGACATCCCCGACTGCAGCTCGACCCTCACGACCTCGCCGAAGCGCCTGCGGCGCAGCTCGTCCTCGACGGCCGCAAGCAGATCGTCGGCCTCGTCGGCGATCTCGAAATCAGCGTCACGGGTCACCCGGAAGAAGCCGTGCTCGAGCACCTCCATCCCCGGGAACAGATCACCGACGTTCGCCGCGATCAGGTCCTCGAGCCGGACGAGCGTGTCGCCCCCGTCGGCGGCGGCGAGGAACCGAGGCAGGATCTCCGTCGGCACCTTGACGCGGGCGAAGGTGCGCTCGCCGTTCTCGGGGTCGCGGACGATGACCGCGAGGCTCAGCGACAGGTTCGAGATGTATGGGAACGGCCTGCCGACGCCGACGGCGAGCGGCGTCAGCACCGGGAAGACCTGGCGGTAGTAGCGCTCGTCGAGCGCCGACCGGTCCTCCGGGGTGAGGTCGGTCAGGGCGGCGAGCCGGATGCCGCCCTTCTCACTGAGCGCGGGCAGCAGCTCGTTGCGAACGACCCGTGACTGGCGCGCGAGCAGCGAGTCGAAGCGCCCAGCGATCGCGTCGATGACCTGGGACGGAGTCCGGCCGTCAGGTCCAGGGTCGGTCATCCCGGCGTCGACCTGGTCGAACAGGCCGGCGACGCGGATCATGAAGAATTCGTCGGCGTTCGAGGTGAAGATCGCCGCGAACTTGAGCCGCTCCATCAGCGGCTGGCGCTTATCTTCCGCGAGCTCGAGCACGCGCTCGTTGAAATCGAGCCACGACAGCTCCCGGTTCTCGTAGAGCGGAGTGTCGTGGGTGCTCACGGGACCCACCGTAGTGGGCGCCTCAACGCAGGCGCGTCAGCTTCAAGGCCAGCCGGTTGGTCCCGGTCTTGAACTGCGTCTGGCGGACGCCGTCGCTGTTGACAGCGCGAACGCGGACGACGTATGTCCCGCGCCCAAGTCCCTTGAGCGCGAGCGTCCAGCGCGCCGTCCCCTTCGCCGTCACCCAGCGACCGTTGGCAGCGGCGCAGGTCTTAGACCGCTTTGCGAACTTCGTGCCGGTGAACGCGCGGCAGGTCGTCTTCCCGCGCCGGTTCTTCGTCCGCTTGACGACGCTTACCTCGACGCCGCGCAGCGTCGCACCGGCCGCGCGCGCACCAGGGCTGAGCGTCGCCGTGCCGCGCAGCGTCCGCCACGCCGAGACGCGGTTGCGCAAGCGCTTGGCCGGGATCGTGATCCGCGCCGTCGACGGCTTGCTCTTCGTCGCCGGGGGCGGCCGGTCCGCAGGCGACGTGCGGACCACGATCGTCTCGGTCTTCGCGCTGCCGGAGAGGTTCGAGATCGATGCCCTCACGACGTACGCCGTGTCGGGCGCGAGCCCGGTGACCGACTTCGTGATCGTCGTCACGACATCGGCCGCCTGCGGCAGCCCCTGGTTGATGTCGAACCAGTAGGGCGTGTCCTCCGCGAAGTGCAGCGACAGCGTCGTCTGCGTAACGCCACCGGAGGTGCCGGTTGCGCTCACGTCGATGCGGCTCGAGCTGACCGCGGTGGCGCTGACCTGCGGCACCGCCGGTGGTGCGCCGAACAGGGCGACGGCGTGGAGCGTGTTGCCGAAAGACGCCGGGACGATCACGCGGCCGTCTGGCAGGACACCGATGCCGGAGGAGTCGGCGTAGATCCACGTGTCCCTGACCGTGAGCGCGCCCGCGTCACCGATCCACAGGACGGTCGCGAACGGCGCACCGCCGCCGGTCGGGAAGCGTTCGGCGAGGACCGCGTAGCCGGCGCCACCGGGGCGCAGCGCGACCGACTCGGGACGGACGATCAGTCCGGCAGCTGCCGGCACCGGCAGCTGCCCGTTGCCGTTGAAGCCGCTGTCGGGCGCGCCCGTCCTATCGACTCGGAGCAGCGTGTTGACGTCGCCGTCCTCGAGGTCGTAGAGCACGCGTCCCGCGGAATCTACGGTCAGTATTTCGACCGAGGCGCTCACGGGAAGGACGATCGCTCCGCCGGCGAACCCGCTGTCGACGGCACCTGCGGGCGTCAGCCGGATGATCTTCGTCGACGTGGCGATCACGACCTCGCCGGTCTGGCTCGTGCTGCACTTGGTCCCGGCGCCGAGCGTCGTGACGATCGCCGTCCCGTCGCCGTCGAACGTCGGGTCCGTCGAACCCGTGGACGTCAGCCGCACCGCCGTCATCTGGTTCGCGACGTTGCGCCCGACGGCGACCGGTTCCCCGTTCGGGCCGGAGCAGATCGCCCCGGTGAAGTTGAGCGCGGGCGGGAGCGTCGCGACGCCGCCCGACCCGAAGCCCGTATCGATCGCACCGTCTGGCCGGAACCGCGCGACCTTGAAACTACTGCCGGCATCGACGAGCGTCAGGACGCCGCCGTCGGGTGTCGACGCCGTGTCCTCGATCGTCACGGCCGCGCCGAACGTGTAGCCGGCGGACGGGCTGAGGCCGCTGTCCGGGGCGCCGTCCTCGTCATCGAGCGCGGCGACCGGAAGCCGGGTGGCCGAGAAGATCTCCGGTCCGGCGATCCCGAGGATGCGCCCGCTCGGCGCGACCGCGATCCGCGACATCTCGTCGCCGATCGTCCGCGAGGCGATCGCCGAAGACGTGGTGAAGTTGAGCGCCGCCGACGAGTAGGTCCAGCCGACCGACCGGATCGTGCCGTCGTCGCCGGCCGTGACGACCTTCGAACCGATCACGTCGACCGACTGCGCGTCGACGGTCGTCGACGTGTCCGCGGTCACGGCGACCGAGGTGCCGTTGCCCGAGGTCTTCCAGAATGTCGTCCTCGTCGTCGGCGCGGACCCGAACGTCGACTGACCGACATAGAGAACGTCGCTGCCGCCGGCGACGAGCCCGTCGGTGACCGTGCTTCCGGTCGCCGACGAGGCCTGCCCGTCGACGATGCCGTCGCCGCCACCGAACGTGGTGTCGATCGCCCCGGCGGTCGTGATCCGCGTGACCGATGCCTTCTGCGGCGCGGGGGACTCGCTGCCGAAGACGAGGATCCGGCCGCTGCTGTCGATCCCGGCAGCCACCGGGTAGATGTCCGACGGCGCCGGGTCCGGCGAGGCGACGCCGCCTAGTCCGTAACCGGAGTCGAGCGAGCCGCCGGCCGTCCAGCGCACGAGACGGATCCGCCCGGCGCTGCCGGCGCTGCCGACCGCGGTGATCGAGCCGTCGGTGATGCGCGTGACGAGATCGACGAGTGTGCCTTGGCCGAATGCGGTGACAATTATCGGCTCGGTCGCGCCGTCGCCGGAGAACGATTGGTCGAGCGTGCCGTTCGGCAGCATTCGGTAGACGACCGCGTCGCGCGTCGACATGCCGCTGCGGATCTCCAGCAGCACCAGCGAGCCGTCAGACTGGCGAGTGATCGCCTGTGGAGTCGCCCGTCCCGGTCGTGCCGGAAGCTCGACAACACCGCCGGATCCGAACGCCGGGTCGAGCTCACGGTTCACGCCGATGTGGGCGACGAACAGGCGCTCCTCGTCACCACGCTGGCGCGTGCCGTAGGCGTAGTAGCCACCGCTGCCGTCGCCGGTCGCCTTGATCGTGAAGCCGACGGCCGCGTTACCGGGCCGGTAGGTGCGCGCCGACTCGGAAGGGGTACCTGAAGACGTGAAGCGTGTGTCGGAGATCGCATACCCACCGCCGCTCGCAACGCCCGTGACGACCGCGTAGCCGCCCGCAGGAGCTTGGACGACTTCGAACGGCGGCCGGTACGACAGGCCGGGGTTCGTTCCGGCGAACAGACTGGCCGCGCCGTCACCGCCCGCGAATGCTCCGAACGAACGGTCGACGTCGAGCAGGGCGGCGCCCGCGCCGGCAGGAGCGGCGAGGAACGCCAGGATCGCGAGAGCCCCACAGCAAAGCGAACGAGCGCGCATGAGCCGACTCTACGGGCGTCCGGCGGCTTCGTACAGAGCGCCCTCGCGGACCCCGCCGCCGCCGGGCAGTGCCGGCTGCCCGAGTGCTGACGTGGCGGCACGAAGCAGCACGAGCGCTGCCGGCAGCAGCCGCGTTCGCTGCTCGTCGAGGCCGTGGGCTGCGGCGACCTCGATCGCGGGGGCGGCGGTCAGCGTCTGAAGGGCGTCGGTCAGCGAGCGTGGGTCGGCTGGGCGGTCACCGAGCAGGCGGGCGAGCGACTGCGTGCCGCCCCCGACAGTGAGGACACGCCGCGGGTCGAGCGGTGGACGCCGTCCTCCCAGCGCCAACTCCGCCGCGGCGGTCGCGGCAGCCAGCTCGTGCGTGGTCGGCGGGTCGGACGGCAGGTGCGCCTCGGTCAGCACGCGGGAGCCGACCGGCACCGAGCACCACCAGTGGAGCGCTCCGGCCCGATCGCCGCAGATCAGCTCGGTCGAGCCGCCGCCGATGTCGATCACCCCGAACGGCCCGGTTCGCGCGTCGAGGCCGATCGTCGACCCGGCGAACGCGAGCTCGGCCTCACGCTCGGGACTCAGCAGCTCGACCGCCGTTCCGGCCGCGGCTTCGAGGCCGGCGACAACCGTTGCCGACTCCGGTTCGGGCAGCGACCGCAGCGCCTGTGTCGCGATCGCAATCAGAGCCTGCTCGGCAACCCCGTGCGCTCGGGCCTTCGCCGCAAGACGGGCGACGACCTCGAGCAGCGTGCCGAGCCGCCGGTGTGCGAGCTCGCCGCCGGATTCGATGCCGGTTAGCGGCAGGAAGACCCGCTCGGAAGAGACCGGCTCGATCTCCCCGTCGTGGACATCGGCGACCAGCAACCGCGTCGTGTTCGAGCCGATGTCGATGCAGGCGCCGCGCACTCGGCGGCGATGGTCGCACAGCGCCGGTGCTTGAATGGGCCACGTGTCCGCCGCCGCAGAGCCAGCGATCGTCGTCGACGGCCTGCGCAAGTCCTATGGACAGGCGGAGGCCATCCGCGGGATCTCGTTCGAGGTCGGCCGCGGCGAGGTGTTCGGCCTGCTCGGGCCGAACGGCGCCGGCAAGACGACGACCGTCGAGATCCTCGAGGGCTATCGCCGGCGGAGCGCCGGCTCGGTCGCGGTGCTCGGCGACGACCCCGGCACGGCTGGCGAGGGCTGGCGCCGGCGGATCGGGATCGTGCTGCAGTCGAGCGGGATCTGGAACTACGTCACCGCGCGCGAGGTCGTCGCGCACTGGGCGCGGCTGGCCGACCGGCCGCGGCCGGTCGACGACGTGCTCGGCATGGTCGGACTCGCCGAGGCCGCAGAACAACGCGTCGGCACGCTCTCCGGCGGGCAGATGCGCCGGCTCGACGTGGCACTGGCCGTCGTGGGTGACCCGGAGCTGATCTTCCTCGACGAGCCGACGACGGGGTTCGACCCGGCCGCCCGCCGCCAGGCGTGGGAGCTGGTGCGCTCGCTGCGCGATCTCGGCACGACGGTGCTGCTGACGACGCATTACCTCGACGAGGCCCAGGAGCTGTGCGACCGCGTCGCGATCCTGAGCGGCGGCCGGATCGTCGCCGAGGGACCGCCCGGCGAGCTCGGTCCGTCATCGGCGAGGACGGTCGTGCGCTGGCGGACCGCTTCTATGACTGCGGCCGAGCCTGCCCGGAGCGAGGAGGTCGAGGACCCGACCGAGCTCGTCCACCGGCTGACCGGCGCCGCGCTCGGCGGCGATCCCGATGATGCCCTGACGAGCCTGACCGTGACGCGGCGGTCGCTCGAGGACGTCTACCTCGAACTCGTCGGCGAGGAGCCGGGCGCATGAGCTCGCGGACACTGCGGCTCACATGGCACCAGTTCCGCCTCGAGCGAAAGATGTTCTGGCGCAACACGACGGCCGCGTTCTTCGGCTTCGGACTGCCGCTCGTCTTCCTGGCGCTGTTCGGCGTGATCTTCTCCAGCGACCAGGAGGCGCTCGACGTGCTGGTGCCGGGCATCGCCGGGCTCTCGCTGATGTCGAACACGTTCGGCGCGCTCGCGATGGCGCTGCCGATCCTGCGTGACCAGGGTGTACTGAAGCGCGTCCGCGGCGCGGCGCTGCCGGCGCGCGCATACGTCGGGGCTCTGGTCGCGTCGGCGACCGTCAACGCGATGCTCCAGACGGCGATCATCGTCATCGTCGGACGTCTCTTCTTCGGTGTCGGCTGGCCGGAGCACCCGTTCCAGCTCGTGCTGGTCGTCTTCGCCGGCGTCGCGTGCCTCGCCTCGATCGGGATCGCGTACTCGCACGTGATCCCGCGTGCCGACGCAGCATCGGCCTACATGAACATCGTCTCGCTGCCGGTCCTGTTCATCTCGGGCGCGTTCTTCGACACCTCGAACACGCCTCAGTTCCTGCGGGACATCGCACAGGCGCTGCCGCTCGCGCACATCATCGACGGGTTCCGCGGCGCGATGGTCAGCGGCAAGGACCTGTGGGACCTAGGCTCGGGACTCTGGATCGTCGCGCTTTGGACTGTCGCCGGCGTCGTGCTGGCGGTGCGCGGGTTCCGCTGGGAGAGCCGCGCCGGCTAGGCCCGGGCGGGCTTCAGGAACGCCTTCGGGGTGATCGCCTCCGGCGCCTTGGCGAGCCGGGTGTCGGTCGTGAGGACGCGGTGGGCGCCGATCGCGCGGGCGGTGGCGACGACGGCGGCGTCGGGGAGCCCGAGGGAGCGAGCGGCGGCGCGGGTCGAGGCAACGCGGACGGCGACCCGATCGTCGACCGAGGCGACCTGGAGGCGAGGCAGGCCATAGACCGACCGCCGGGCGTTGGCCAGCGCGATATCGCCCTTCGTCGCCGGCCTGACGAGGACCTCGGCGAGCGTGACCGCCGAGATCAACAGCTCATCGCCGGTCTCGAGCACTAGATCGTGAGGAGGCCGATCAGAACGCCGGCGTCGAGGACGGTCGTCCCGAACGAGCGCATCACTCAGGCCATTCCTTGCGCGGCTCTTCGAGATAGCCCGGCGGGTACATGCCGGTCAGCGAGCCGACCACCTTCATCAGCCGTTCGTGCGCCGTCTCCGCAGTGTCCCTTGGGACGATCTCGCCCCAGTCGTTCACGGAGACCTCGAGCCTCGTGCCGGGCCCGAAGCCGGCCTCGCGGAGCGCAGCGACCGGCAGCGTCACCCGTATGCGGCGGTGTGGCACGCGTTCGAAACGACTTCGTTGCGAGGATGCGTCAGTTCGGCGCAACCACGAGCCACGGCGCCGGCGGCTCGCCGTCTGCGGCGCACTCGTATTCGGCGCGCAGTTCCCCGGACTCCCACTCCTTGCGCAGCATCCCGACGATGTCGACGTCGAGCTGACGGCCCTCGTGGCGGTGCCAACGCCGCAGCGTGCCCTCGTGGACGAAGCCGACCTTCTCGAGCGCGCGGACGCTGCGGCCGTTGTCGGGGTTGGCGTAGGCGCTGATCCGCTCCATCCCGCAGACAGCGAACGCGAGATGGGCGATGAGCGCCTTCGACTCGCGATTCGCTCCCGTGCCCCAGTGCTCGCGGCCGAACCAGGTACCGACGATCGCGCGACGGTCACGGGCCGAGAGCTCGGTCAGGCCAGTGATGCCGATGACACCGTGCTCTGAGTGCTCGATCGCGAAGTCGATCTGGATCCCGCTCTCGCGCCGCTCCTGCTGGTGTGCGATCCACGCTTGCGGCTCCTCAATGTGACGATATGGCCCCCAGGAGAACCACTTCGTCACATCGGGGTCGGAGGCGTGGTGGAGCAGCGCCTCGGCGTCGGCGAGGTCGGGGTAGCGGAGCGTGAGGGTGGGGCCCGTGAGGCGCATCGGCGCGGAGTCTCCCACGCGGCGGCGCGTCCTACCCTGGAGCGGTGAGCGACGACTTCGACGACGAGCCGATCGACCTGGTCACCACGGTCGGCCCGCTCGACGAGGTCGTCGAGACCCTGCGTGACGTGCTCCACCGCTCGGGGGCGCTGCGGATCGTCGCGGCGGTCGACCGCGAGCCGGCGGCGATCGTCGACGCCGGCCGGCTGACACCAATTGAGGTGCGCACCAACGATGGCGTCGTCCACCTGCCGCACGCGATCGAGCTCGAGGCCGCCCCGCTCTGCCCCGACGTACACGTGGTCCAGGTGCCGCCGTTCGAGTGCGACTCCGCGAGCGGCGAGGTGATCGGCACACTGGGCGGCCTCGACATGCTCGCCGACGCCGCCCACGCGATGGCTGCCACGTTCGGCGGCCAGAGCGTCGTCGTCTGCCAGTACGCGACGACCGACCCGGAGCAGCCGATCGCGGTCACCGCCCGAACCGGCGAGCCGGTCGTCGTGACGATCGGCGAGTCGGTCTGGGAACTTCCTCCGCGCGACGAACGCACCTAACGCCCGTCGAGTAGTCGGTTGGCCTCGGACGTCCGAGACCAACCGACCACTCGACGCACCTACCCCTCTCGGCCCAGCGAACTCGTCGGAGGCCACGCGCAGCCACGCTGCGCCCCGCGCGGACGCCTGAAGCAGACGAGCGCGGGCGGGGATCACCGAGGGGAAGGACCAGGAGAACCGAGAGGCCGGGGGTCGGCCCGCCCACGAACGGTTCTCGGGCCGCCGAAGGCGGGGACGAACGAAGTTCGTCCGACGGCAAGCCGGCCGAAGGCCGGCGTCCGCAGCGTAGGTTGAGTGAGTGGGTGGGGCCGACCCCCGGCCCACCACGAGCGCCTCGAGCCCTGCCCCCAACCAGAGCCCTACCGCAGCTCCGCGCTCGTCTTCTTCAGCAGCTGCCGCGCGATGATGAGCAGCTGGATCTGCTGCGTCCCTTCGAAGATGTCGAGGATCTTCGCGTCGCGCGCCCGCTTCTCGGCGAGCGTCTCCTCGGAGTACCCGAGCGCGCCGGCGAGGGCGACGCAGCGGAGCGCGACGTCGGTGCATGTGCGGCCAGCCTTCGCCTTCGCCATCGAGGCGTTGACCGAGTTCGGCTGGCGGTTGTCGGCCATCCAGGTCGCTTCGAGCATCAGCAGGAAGGCGGCCTCGTAGTCGGCTTCCATCTCGAGGTACTCGGCCACGGCGGCCGGCTGAAGCGCGGCGGGCCGGTCGTAGTCGACGGTCATGCCGGCCTTCTCCAGCATCGACTTGCAGTCCTCGAGGCACCCGCGCGTCAGCCCGACCGCCATCGCGGCGACGAGCGGGCGCGTGTTGTCGAACGTCTGCATGACGCCGGCGAAGCCCTTCTCGACGTTGATCTCCGGGTCGCCGAGCAGGTTCTCCTTCGGGACCCGGCAGTCGACGAGCCGGAACGCGGCCGTGTCGGACGCGCGGATCCCGAGCTTGTGCTCGAGCCGCTCGAGCACCATGCCCGGGTTCGAGCGCTCGACGATGAACGACTTGATCGCCGGCCGGCCGATCGAAAGATCGAGCGACGCCCATACGACGACCAGCTCGGCCCGCTCACCGGCGGTGACGTAGATCTTCTCGCCGTTGAGCACGTACTCGCCGGTCTCCTCGTCGAGGACGGCGGTCGTGCGGATCGCGGCCGAGTCCGAGCCGGCCTCCGGCTCGGTGATCGCCATCGCCGCCCACTTGCCGCCGAACTTCTCGAGCTGGGCGTCGTTGGCGACCGCCGCGATCGCGGAGTTGCCGAGGCCCTGGCCGGGCATCGAGAGCAGCAGGCCGACGTCGGCGCGGCAGAGCTCGACGATGCCGAGCGCGGTCGACATGTTCGAGCCGTTCTTGTTGCCCTGGGTCGTGTCCTTGACGCGGCCGGCCGCCGCGCCGGCACCCTCGGTGCCGCCGGCGTCATCCATGCCGTCCATCAGCGCGGCGAGCATGTCGAGCTCCTTCGGCCGCGTGTGCTCCTCGCGGTCGTACTTGCGCGAGATCGGCATGAAGACCTCGTCGGCGACGGTGTGCGCCATCTGCAGGAGCTGGTCGAACTTCTTCGGGACTTCGAGGTTGATCATCGTTCTGTTCCTGGTTCTCTGATGGTCCGGGCGGGCTAGACGAGCACGATCCCGTCGAGGGTTCCGACGGCACGCAGGTCGCGATACCAGCGCTCGACCGGGTACTCGTCGATGAAGCCGTGGCCGCCGAGCAGCTGCACTCCCTGCGAGCCGATCGTCATCCCGTGCTTGCGGGCGAGCGTGCGGGCGAGCGTGATCTCGCGGCGGTGCTCCTTGCCCATGTCGGCGCGCGACGCGGCCTTGAGCATCGTCAGCCGTAGCCCTTCGTGCTCGATCGCGATGTCAGAGACCGTGAACGCGACGGCCTGCCGATGGCTGATCGGCTCGCCGAATGCGACCCGATCGTTGACGTATTCGATGACGAAGTCGCGGACAGCCTTGGCCAGGCCGCTGCCGATCGCTGCCCACGCGAGCTGCGAACGCGCGACGCACTCCTTGTAGATCTCGGCGTCCCCCTTGGCGAGCAGCGCGGTCGCGGGGACAACCACCTCGTCGAGCTTGACGCGGCCGAGCTGCGCGGCATGCAGGCCCATCGCCCGGTCCTCGGCCACGGTGATCCCGTCGCGCGAGGTCTCGACGATGAAGAGGCCGGCGTCACCGCCTTCGATCGAGGCGCCGACGATCAGCAGCTCGCAGTCCGATGCGCGCGGGACGAGCGCCTTGACGCCGCTGAGCCGGTATCCGTCGGCGATCGGCGTGGCGGTCGTCTGCGGCTTCAGCGGATCGGCGAGCGGCGTCGGCTCGGCGAGCGCGAGCGCTGCCACCGGCACCTCGTCGGAGAGGAACGGCGGGAGGTACTGCTCCTGCTGGTCGGAGTCACCCCAGCTGGCGAGCGCGGTCGCGACGGCGGCCGGCGCGAGCAGCGCGACGGCCTGGCCGGCGTCACCGTAGGCGAGCGCCTCGGCGACGAGCGCACCGGTCGTGGCTGAGCGCTCGGAGACGGCGCCGCCGAGGTCCTCCGGAACGCCGAGCATCGTCAGGCCGAGCTGGCCGGCCTCTTCCGCCAGTTCCGCGGAGATGCCGTTCTTCTCGGCTTCATGGGCGCCGTTGCGGAGCTCGGATGCGAACGCGGAGACGGCCTCGACGAGGAACTGCTGCTCGTCGGTCGGCGTCAGGTCGAACATCCCGGTCGACTTGGCCTTCGCGAGCCTGGCGCCATCCTTGCCGCTGGCCTTCTTCGGCGGCGTGAAGGTGCGGCCGGCGGCCGAGATCGCCTTGAATCCGTCACGGGTGCCGCGGTAGAGGATCGTCTCCATCGGCCCACGGGCCTTGAGCTTGTCGAGCGTGTCTGAGCCGGCGACGCGCGTGATGTTGCGCAGCGCGAAGCTCATGCCGCGATCGGCGACGTTGGTCATCGGGTGCTGTCCTTGTGTGTCTGGTTGCTGGGTGGGTTCGCCGCGACGCGGGCGAGCCCCGGCGCGACGGTGGCGATCAGGAGGTCGGCGGCCTGCCCGGCGCTGAGCGCACCGGTTCGCAGGAACCACCTGGCAAGTTGTTCGGCGGCGGCCATCAGCGAGACCGAGAGCGCCTCGACGACGGCCGCGGTCTGCGGATGGCCGCGCTGCTCGTTGGTCAGCGTCTGACCGATCGTGTCGCTGAGCAGGCCGGCGATGCGCTCGCGGTACGCGGCCGCGCGCTGGGCCATAGCGCCGCCCGCGGGCAGCGTCTCGTCGAACAGGACCCGCCAGGCATCACGGTCGGAGTCGACGAACGCGAAGAACGCGCGAACCCCGCTGGCAAGCGCGTCCGTGGCGTCGCCGGCGCCGGCCACGGCCGCGATCACGGCCTCGACGAGCGCCTCACCCGCCGGCTCCATACATGCCTCGTAGAGGCGGTCCTTGTTGCCGAAGTAGGCGTAGAGGAGCGGCTTCGTGACGCCGGCCTCGGCGGCGATCTCCTCCATCGTCACCGCGCCGAAGCCGCGCGTCGCGAACTGGCGGTGCGCGATCCCGAGGATCTGCTCCTCGCGGTCGGCGCGGGCGAGCCTGCGGGGCGTCTCGCTGGTGGCGGCGCGGCCGGTCACGGAGTTGACCCTAGTACAAATTTATACCGGGGTCAATGTGCGCTTCCGCACTGTTCGGACCGGACCGGCCGAGCTCTGAAGCGTTGTGCTGCCTGGAGAAGCCAAAGGCTTCATAGCTTGTCGCTCACAGTCGCCCGAGGAACGCGAGCACCGCGTCGGCACACGCCCCCGGGTCGTCCTCGTATACGAAGTGGCCGGCGCCGTCGACGACGACGAGCTCGCTGTCGCCGCCGAGCTCCTTGACGAAGCGGTGCGCGCCGGCGATCGGCGCGAACGGGTCGGACTCGCCCCAGAGGATCAGTGCGGGCACGGTCAGCCGCGCCAGACAGCCGGGCTCGATCTTCTCGAAGTCGCCCGACCGGTACAGCTCGAGCGCGCCGCGGCGCCCGTCCGGCGTCGCGAGTGCCTTCGCGTACTCGGCGACGGCCTCGGGCGTGATGCCGGTCGAGACCGACGAGAGGATCTGGCCGAGCATCGGCTCGGTCCACTGCTCGATGAACGCCTCACCCTCCTCTGGCGTGCGCATCACCTTCGCGAAGTCGTGCCACTCGCCCTCGGGGAAATACCCGGTGTCGCTGACGACGAGCGCGCGCACGGCGTCCGGCCGCCCGAGCGCCCAGCGCAGACCGATCAGCCCTCCCCAATCGTGCATCACGAGCACGACCTGCTCGCCACCGGCGTGCTGCTCGTAGACCTCATCCAACGCGCGGACTTGAGCCTCCCAACTGCCATCGCCGCGCGACGGCGAGTCACCCGAGCCGGGCAGGTCGGGGGCCAGCGCGCGCCAGCCGCCGGCGGCGAGCGCGGTCAGCAGGTCACGCCACATGTACGAGCTCTCGGGGAACCCGTGGACACAGAGGACTGTGCCGCCCGGCTCGCCCTCCGGCGCGGCGTGGCGGACGTGGATCGCGGCGGTCATCGGCCGAACCTACCTGGCGACCCGGTTAGGCTCCGGCGCGTGCTCCGTCGCATCGGCCTGAACCTCGCCGGCCCGTTCTTCGTGGTCGCCGGCGTTCTCCACTTCACGAACCCGGGCTTCTACCGGCCGATGATGCCCGACTACCTGCCGGCACACGACACGCTGATCTACGCGAGCGGCGTCGCGGAGATCGCCGGCGGCCTCGGGCTGATGGCACCGGGCGAGCGTGCGCGCCGCTGGTCGATGTGGTGGCTGCTCGCGACGCTCGCCGCCGTCTTCCCGGCGAACATCAACATGGCGCTCAACTCGGGCGAGTTCCCGGACGTGCCGGGCGGCCAGGCGACGCTGATCGCGCGGCTCCCGTTCCAGCTCGCGTTCGCGTGGTGGGTGGTCGCGAGCGCGCGGCGCACGGGCTCAGCGCGGCAACCGCAGGCCGAGTAGCTCCGGCAGCCGCGCCACACCACGTGCGAACGGGTCAGCGCGACCACCGGCCTGCTCGGCGTCGTCGACGCGGACGAGCGCTCGGCGGATCAGCGCGCCGCCGGCCCAGCGCAGCGGCTCCGGTGGGAAGCGCTTCGGCGGCAGGCCCGAGGCGTTCGGAAGCGCGGTCAGCTCGCTTGCGGTCCCGGTCGCAAGATCGGCGAGCAGCTCACCGCCCCACGATGCCGGCCCGACACCGTTGCCGGTGAAACCGAAGCCGTAATGGACCGCGCCGTCCGATCCGAACCACGGCAGATGCACCGGCGAGACGTCGATCGGGCCGCCCCAGGCGTGCGTGATGCGCACACGCGCGAGCGCTGGGATCAGCTCACCGAGATGCCGCGCGACGGCGTCCTGAACCGCGTGGTCATTGTTGAGATAGGCGGGACGGCCGGCGCCGAATCCCATCCGGCCACCGCCCCAGCCGAACACGACGCGACCGTCCCGCGTCGTCCGGAAGTAATGGAGCATCCGCCGGCAGTCGGAGATGCCCTCTCCCCCGGTCCAGCCGAGCTGATCGATCAGCTCAGGCACCGGCTCGGTCGCGATCACGTGGCTTGACGCGACGGCGAGCGACCGGCACAGCCGGCGAACGCGCGCAGCCCCCGTGTTGACCGCGAGCACGGCCGAGCCGGCGGTGATCTGGGCGCCACCGGGCGTCGTCGCGCGGACTTCGTCGCCGTGCGTGGCGAACGAAGTCACCTCGGTGCGCTCGGCGACGGTCACCCGCTCATGCGCCGTCAGGCGCTCGCGCAGTCCGAGCGACAGCCGCGCCGGATGGATCGTCGCACCGGAGGCCCAACGCACACCACCGACGAAGACGTCGCTGTCGATGACCGAGCGCACCCCGGCCGCGTCGAGCACCTCGGCCTCGCTGCCCGAGCCGAGCGCCTCGCAGGCGGCGATGCCCTCGTCCCAGTCGCCGAGCTGCGACGCGGTCGCGGCGACCTCCAACATGGGTGCCCGGCGTAGGTGCGCGTCTACACCGTTCGCCGCGCACCATCCGTCGATCCGATCGATCGCCGACGTGCTGACCTCGCACACGCGCCGCGCGCCGTCATCGCCGAACAGCTCACGCAGCTCGGCGGCGCGGTCCCAGAGCGGGTTGACGAACCCGCCGTTGCGCCCGCTCGGGCCGTGGCCGCAAAGGTCGCGTTCGACCAGCAAGACCCGTACCCCACGCTCGGCGAGATGCCAGGCGGCCCACATCCCGAGGTAACCACCGCCAATGACGAGCACGTCGGCACGATGGTCACCGGCCGCCAGCGGCGGCTGTGCCGTAACCGGGCCGGCATCGGCAAGCCAGTAGCCGTGAGCCGAACGCTCCACGGGCTCAAACTAACCAGAGCGGGGGCGAAGCGCGAAGCGGTTCGCCCGACGGTAAGACGGCCGAAGGCCGGCGTCCGCTATTTCATCCGGTAGACGATCCGCCCGCGGGTGAGGTCATACGGGCTGACCTCGACGCGGACCCGGTCGCCCGGGAGCACGCGGATGCGGTTGCGGCGCATCTTGCCGGCGAGGTGCGCCAGCACCTCGTGCTCGTCCATGTCGAGCTTGATCCGGAACAGCAGGTTGGGGAGCGACTCGACGACTTCACCCTCGAGCGCAACCTTGTCTTCAGACGCCACGGCGGGCAGTGTAGCCCTAGACCGCTCCAGCGGCGCGTTCCCGCAGGATCGCGGCCAGCGCGGCGCGGTGCGCGCCGGCCCCGCCGAGCCACACCGCCGAGGTCTGCGCGCGCTTGTAGAGCCAATGCACATCGGCCTCCCAGGTGAACCCGATCCCGCCGTGCGCCTGGATCGCGTCACCGGTGACCTGCCGGGCTGCATCAGACGCCGTCGCTTTCGCCAGCGCCGAGACCTCGGCGAGGCGCTCGGGCTCGGCATCGGCCGCCCAGGCCGCGTAGTAGAGCGCAGAACGCGCGCCCTCGACCAACAGCAGCATGTTCGCGCAGCGGTGCGAGACCGCCTGGAACGAGCCGACCGGGCGGCCGAACTGCTCGCGCTCCTTGACGTAGGCGACGGTCATGTCGAGCGCGCGCTGCGCCACCCCAACGAGCTCGGCCGCGACCGCGATCGCGGCACGCTGCACGCCACGCGATACCACCGGTTCGGCGAGCGGCAACCCGCTGCCGGCATGTGCGGTGACGAGCCCGGCGGGCCTGCCCGGGTCGATCGTCTCGACCGGCTCCACCGCGGCCTCCGCCCGGTCGACCAGACGGGCCCCGCCGACCGCGTCGAGCAGGACGATCCAGTCGGCGGCCTCCGCTCCAGCGACCGCGACGCCCTCGGTGCCGATCGCTGCGGGCACGCCACGGCCGACCGCGTCGACGACGACCTGTGCCACGTCCGGGGCAGCGGCCGCGCACACGACCTCGAGCGCCGCGGCGCTCTGCACCGCGGGCACGGCCGCGCAGGCGTAGCCGAGCTCCTCGCAGACCACCGCCAGCTCG
>WBZP01001072.1_pt1 | contig 34948 bp, 36 predicted proteins | sample 5204301 | NCBI WGS metagenome assembly WBZP01 (sample SAMN12412401, study PRJNA552823) | activated sludge metagenome | isolation source: activated sludge from nitrification reactor of wastewater treatment plant... | place: USA: Pennsylvania | collected 2017 | reverse complement strand
GCGTCGTTCTACTAGCCAGGTCCAGAAGGAAAGATCGGTCCATGAACCAAAAAGCGGTGGTCCTTCTGTCGGGCGGGCTCGACTCCGCGACCGTGCTGGCGATCGTCAAGAGCCGGGGCTATACGCCCTACGCGCTGTCGTTTCGCTACGGTCAACGTCACGAAGCAGAGCTACAAGCGGCCAAGATCCTGTCTTCGCGTCTCGGTGTCGCCGATCACGTCGTCGCCGAGATCGATCTACGCATCTTTGGCGGCTCGGCGCTGACTTCCGATATGGAAGTTCCCAAGGGCCGCAGCGAAGCCGAGATCGGCGGTGGCATCCCCGTCACCTACGTTCCGGCGCGCAACACCATCTTCCTGTCCTATGCGCTCGCCTATGCCGAGGTGCTGTCGGCCAAGGACATCTTCCTTGGCATCAACGCGCTCGACTACAGCGGCTATCCCGACTGTCGGCCCGAGTACCTGGCCGCGTTCCAGAACCTGGCCAACCTGGCGACGCGGATTGGGGTCGAAGGGCAGGGCGTGACCATCCACGCGCCGCTGCTTCAGATGAGCAAGGCCGAGATCATCTCGCTCGGGCTGCGGCTTGGGGTGGACTACAGCGTGACGCGCTCTTGCTACGATCCAGCGCCCGACGGCGCTTCCTGCGGCACCTGCGATGCCTGTCAGCTGCGGCGAGCGGGCTTTTTGAAAAACGGCCTGTCCGATCCCGCGCCGTACAAGGTCAGCGCCGCCTAGCGAAACGGGACCGGCCCTGCTACGTCGGCTCGACGGGCTTTGCCGCTTGCGCTGGCAGCAGGCGGGCCCCGGCGTCCTCCGCTTTGGGCAGGGTGCTGGCCGTTCTACCTGGCAGTGCGGAGCGCTCACTATCCAGCGCAATCACAATCGACTCCAGGTTCTGCACCCGCTCTTCTAGCTCTTTGATGCGTGCCGACTCGGCTGCGCTGGCTTCCGGCAGCAGCTTGACGCCTTGCGTCTGTAGCTCCAGCTGCTTTTCTTTGATCCGAAAGTAGTGCTTGGTGAAGTACAGCGCGACGGGCGTCATAAACACGATCAGCGGAACCAGTACATCGGCAGCCATGCCGCGATGCTACCTGACCTGTCACCAAGCGCCAGTGTGTGCGGACGGCGGGGTGCACGTTCTTGCCATCCACAAAGCTGGGTTGCCGCTACGATGAGGTCTGTCGTATTCGACTGCTGTGACCTGCTCAAGCTGTTGCGAGGCTCCTCATGTCCACCGATCCGCGTAGTGTTGCCGATGCGTTTTACTCTGCCTTTGTGCGTCGAGATGGCGCAGCCATGGCTGCCCTCTACAGCGCCGATGCCACCTTTTCCGATCCGGCATTTGTCGGCCTCAAAGGGGCCGAGGTCGGGGCGATGTGGAAGATGCTCACGGGCCGAGGCAAGGATCTTCGCGTCGAGTACAAGATTGTTGAGATCAAAGGCAACGTCGCCATCGTCGACTGGCAGGCCTACTACACCTTTTCAGCGACGGGCCGCATGGTTCACAACATCATCCGGGGCGAGCTGACCGTGCAAGAGGGCAAGATCGTCTCGCATGTCGATCGCTTTGACCTGTACCGCTGGATGAGCCAGGCGATGGGACTCAAGGGCAAGCTGCTCGGCTGGCTGCCGCCGGTCCAAAAAGCGCTTCAGACCAAGGCCCGCGCGGGTCTTACCGACTACATGAAGTCCGCAACGTAGCACCCGCTGCCCACGTACCGGGGTCTTGACCCTTGCGAAGCTGGGGCACGATCCGGCTGCGGAAGGTCGTGACCCTTCGCAAAGTGGACGGCGAGGCGTCAGGGGAAGGTCCCGACCCTTCGCGAAGTGGATGACGATGCGTCAGCGGAAGGTCGTGACCCTTCGCAAAGTGGATGACGAGGAGTCAGGGGAAGGTCATGACCCTTCGCAAAGTGGATGACGAGCGGTTTGGGGAAGGTCCCGACCCTTCGCGAAGTGGATGACGAGCGGTTTGCGGAAGGTCCCGACCCTGACCGCGTAGGCGTTATCGCGTAGGTGGGGGCTCTTCACCTGGGACCAGGCTGTGATCGTGCCAGGTCCGCTCATAGGTCTGCGTGTCCGGCAGCGGCTCACCGAGCGAGCGACCGTAACCGACCAGCCGAGCCAGCAGCGCTTCCGGGCTGTCGGCGAACAGCGGCCACTGGCTCTGGTACGCGCGCAGTGCCTGGATTCGTGCGGGGAGACTGGCTGACACCACGCGAAGTTTGGGGGTCAGCCTGGGCCTGGGTCCGGGGCGCTGGCCTTGGCTGTCGGCGGCAAAGACGGCCCTGGCTGCGATGTGGCTCCCGATGGCGCGAAGGCCCGGTGGCCAGCGCTTCATCAGCGGCAGCTTGGACAGGTAGTCGCGATAGCCTGCAAGCTCCTGGCTGCGGCTTGCGCGCTCGGTTCCGGGCAGCGTGGGGACCGTCGTTTCCAGTGCCGCGAGCCGACGGGCGACCGCGTAGCGGGCCAGGCTGTAGGGCAGATCCTCAAAGTAGGCCAGCGACAGCCCCTGCGCAAAGGCCAGCGAGCGGGCGGACTCATGTACGATGCGATGATCGATGTGGGCGCCAACCGCCAGCGGCGCGACCAAGTGGGCACCGGCTCCAATGTGCCAGCCAAGGCGGGTGACGACTTCGCTGGTGATGCCCAGGTGCGGTGGTCCGTACGGCATAAACAGACCCAGGCTGCCGCTTATCTCGGGGCGATCTGGGGCCTCAAACAGGTCCAGCGATAGGTACTTACAGCCCAGCGCAGCGGCGGCCTGCTCATCTTCGGCTCGCCGCGTGGCCGCGTGCTCACCACTTACGAAGATCGAGACAAGCGTGACCTCATGACCGCTCGCGACATCGGCCAGGACGCTGCCCGCACAGGAAAAGACGATGTCGTCTGGGTGCGGCCCCAGGTAAAAGATGCGCTGCATCCGCGATCACTCAGGAAAGTCGTAGTTTACGCGCGGGGGCGCGGCTTGCTCGACGAACTTCTTGAGCGGCGGCACAGGCGCATGGGCGGGACGCTTCCAGAAGATCTCGCGACGCAGGCGGCTGTTGCGGCCTTCCAGGATGCCGCGCCGCTGATTGTCGATGTTGATGGGGATCCAGCGACGCTCGGGGAGCTTGCTCGCAAAGCCAATCCACAGCGGAGCCGACTCGACGAAGGTCTTGATCTGGATCATCTGCGGCTTGGGACGCTGGGTCGGATCTCGCACGATCATCTGTTCCCCCGGTAGCACCAGCGTATCGCGGGTCGGCTGCGCATCGGGCGAGCTGTTCGTGACCGGGCAGGCGCAGACTACGCCCTCAATGACCGTGACAGTGACGCTCGCCAAGGTCTTGCCATCGGGGCCTGCCTTGGCCTCGGTCAGGTAGCTGGTGCCTTCGGGGAGCAGCGACACCAGATCGGACAGGACGCTGAGCCCGCCGGTGGTGTGATCGCTGACAACCAGCGCCTTGCCCAAGGAAAGCCAGAGCCGACGATCGCTGGGAAACAGCGTGACCTGGGTGTTTTCGCCCAGTCGCAGGATCGTACCATCGGCAAAGCGCAGCTCCAGCCGAGCCCCAGCGGCTGTTTCCAGCCACGGTGTATCGCTTAGCTTCATGCCCCGTCGGATCGGCTGACGTGGCTGGCTCGCTTGGTGGAACCAGGCCGAGCCGACCAGCTCGTGGACCTCTGCTGGACCGAGCGGCAGCACCCTGACCTCGGCGCTCGCCTGCGATAGAAGAAGCCAGCAGAGCAGCAGCAGCCCGCAGCCCAGCCGCAGCGCCCCGCGCAAGGTCGGCCAACGTCGCAGCGCGGATCGACCGGGCCAAAGGGAAGTTCTGTGCGTCACCACGTCTTCACCTCTACCATACGAGACGATACAGCCGGGCGGACTCTTCACCATCGCGTGGGCAGCTTGACCGGACTGTGGGCTTTTGACATCGTCCGCGCCATGCGAAACGACGGACGAGCAGCGGCACAGCTGCGCAAGACGACGATTGAAGTGGATTACCTGAGTGCGCCGCTTGCCTGCGCGCTGGTGAAGAGCGGGTCGACCTGGGTGCTGTGTACCGCGTCGGTAGAGGAGTCGGTGCCGCCGTTTCTACGTCCCAAGCCCTCGGCGGATGGTCAGCGGGCGATGCCGCAGAGCGGCTGGGTGACAGCGGAATACAGCATGCTGCCCGGATCGACCAACACCCGTAGCTCGCGCTCGCCTTCGGGTCGTAGCAAGGAGATCGAGCGGCTGATCGGTCGATCGCTGCGCGCGGCGGTGGATCTGACCAAGCTGGGGCCTCGGACGCTGACGATCGACTGTGATGTGCTTCAGGCGGACGGTGGCACGCGGACGGCTTCGATTACCGGGGGCTACGTGGCGCTGGCGCTGGCGGTCAAGCGGCTGAGCGAGCGGGGGCTCATTCGGGAGAGCCCACTTCTTCACTCCATCGCGGCGGTGTCGGTCGGGATCGTGGCGGGTCAGCCCTGTCTGGATCTGCCGTACGAAGAAGACAGCCGGGCCGAGGTCGATATGAACGTCGTGATGGCGCAGCCGATCGGTGGGGGCGACTCCTCGTTTGTAGAGGTCCAAGGCACTGGCGAGCACGGCACCTTCAGTCGCAGCCAGCTCGATGCCCTGCTCGGCCTGGCCGAAGTGGGCATTGGGGAGCTGTGTGCGCTCCAGCGGGCAGCCATCGGCGCAGCGCGGTAAGGGACGATGGCACAAGACAAGACGCCGATCCGCATCTGCTTGGCGACGCAGAACCGTCACAAGGTCGAAGAGCTTCAGTCCCTGCTCGTGTCGCTGGCACCGGACCTGGCTGGACAGGTGGTGCTGACCTCGCTGGGAGAGCTGGGCATCCACGATGACGTGATCGAAGACGGCGCGACCTTTGCCGACAATGCGCGGATCAAGGCGCAGGCCGCCTTTGCGCGGACCGGGCTGTGGTCGCTGTCTGATGACAGTGGGCTGGAAGTCGTGGCGCTGGGCGGCGCACCGGGGATTCACTCGGCGCGCTGGGGGGGCGAGCCGCGCTCAGACCTGCGCAACATCGACAAGCTGCTGTCCGATCTGCGGGATGTGCCTGCGGCGGATCGGCGTGCCCAGTTTCACTGCACGCTGTGTCTATACGGGCAGCCCGCAGGCAGCGTGGCACCACAGGTCATCTGGCGAGACGGCCTCTGCACAGGGACGCTGCGAGAGTCGCTCTTGGGGCAGGGCGGCTTTGGCTACGACCCGCTGTTTGTGCCCGACCTGGCCGAGCTTGTGTCGAGTGGGCTGTCGGCAGAGCGGGCCGGGCTGACCTACGCGGAGCTGCGGGCCGACGAAAAGAACCGGCTGTCGCATCGGACGCGGGCCTTGCTGGCGCTCTTGCCAGACCTCCGTGCGCTGATTGGGTAGGTTAATGCTTGATTGCTGCGCGGGCTTAGCGTAGAACTCGTGGAAGTCCACGGGGCGTAGCGCAGTCCGGTAGCGCGCCTGCTTTGGGAGCAGGATGTCGGAGGTTCGAATCCTCTCGCCCCGACCCAGTCCGTCGGTAGAAGAACGCCTGAGCACCGACCCACCAGCGCCATTCCCTCTCGCACAAGGTGTTCTTTTCGCGAGAATCCTCGTTGACGGTTTGCGCCCGTAGCTCAGTCGGATAGAGCAACGGCCTTCTAAGCCGTGGGTCGCAGGTTCGATTCCTGCCGGGCGCACTTTAAACTAAGCTGAGAGTGCCATGCCGCCGCTCTTTCCCGTGACGTTGGCTTTGCAAGCAGTTGCCTGCACCCTCTACGTCGTGGCTGTGGCGCAGCCGCTTCTGCGGTCGCCCCTGAAAGTGGCACGACTGGTGCTGCTGCTCGCTGTGCTGTCCCAGGTGCTCGACATCGCGTGGCTGTGTCTGCGCGGCCTGCATCCGGGGTCTTCGACGCGCGAAGCGGTGTTTTTCCTGTCGTGGCTGCTGGTGCTGGCCTATCCGGTCCTGGCGCGGCGGCGGGCTGCCCCGTTGATTGGCGCGCTGCTTCTGCCGATGGCGATGATCATGGAGATCGTGGTGCGGCTGGTGCCGGGCTCATCCGATCCAGGACACGTTGCCCAGAGTCAGCAGCTTGCGAGCGTTCACATCTTCTGCGCAACGATTGGGACGGCCCTGTTTGGTCTGGCGGCGGCGACCAGCGTGGTCTACCTGCTGAGCGAGCGGCACCTCAAGCGGCGGATGCTGGATGCCGCCCAGCCGCGCCTGTCGTTGCAGACGCTGGATGACTGGAACCACCAGAGCATCTCGTTTGGCCTTCTGTCGTTTACGCTGACGATGGTGACGGGGACGTACTGGCTGAGCACGGTTGGGCCTCGGCCCGGCAGCCTGTCCATGGGCGCGCAGATTTTTACGCTGATTCGGCAGCCGCAGTACGCGTTATCGTTTCTAACGTGGCTGATCTTTGCGGGGCTTCTGGCTGGTCGGCGGGTGCTGGGGCTACGGGGACGACGGGCAGCGATGTGGACGCTGGTCGGGTTTGTGATGGCGGTGAGCATCCTCGGGGTGTATCTGCTGCGCGATCTGAGGTCGGCGGTTCCGTGAGCAAGCTGTTTGTTATGGGGGTGTCGCATCGCACGGCACCGCTCACCCTGCGCGAGTCCTTGGCGATCCCAGACAGTGAGCTGCGCCAGCGGCTTGCGCGTGCGTCATCGCTGTGTGGGGAAGCGCTGCTTTTGTCTACCTGCAACCGGGTCGAGCTGTATGGCTCGCTGCCCGATGAGTCGGCGGCGGCAGAGCTGCGCAAGGTGCTGCTGTCGGGTCAGCCTGACGCAGAGCGCTATCTCTACGAAAAGCGGGGCGGTGAGGCTGTCGGACACCTGTTTCGGGTGGCGTCGAGCCTGGACTCGCTGGTGATTGGGGAGCCGCAGATCCTGGGCCAGCTCAAGCAGGCGTATCGATCGGCGCAGGAGGCAGGCACAGTCGGTCCGGTGCTGGGTTCGTTTCTGCCGTCGGCTTTCGCGGTGGCCAAGCGGGTTCGCAGCGAGACGTCGATTGGGGAAAATCCGGCGTCGGTGGCATCGGTGGCGGTGCAGCTTGCGCATCAGGTCTTCGGCAGCCTGCACAAGCAGCCGGTGCTACTGGTCGGTGCGGGCAAGATGGCCGAGCTGGTCGCCCGGCACCTGCTGGCGGCAGAGGTTCATCCGCTGTGGATCGTGAACCGGACGCTGTCGCGGGCCGAGAACCTGGCGGCAGAGCTGGGTGGCGAGGCGCATCCGTTTGATCGGCTGGAGTCGCTTCTGTCGCGGGCGGCGGTGGTGATTAGCTCCACCGGGGCGCGCGATCCGGTGATCCGTGCGGATTTGGTGTCGCGGGTGATGAAGGCACGGCGGGGCCGCTGGCTGCTGCTGGTGGACATTGCGGTGCCGCGCGACATCGAGCCGCAGGTCGGCAGCTTGGAAAACGTCTACCTGTACGATCTGGATGCGCTCCAGCAGGTGGTGTCCAGCGGCCAGGCCGAGCGGCAGCGCGAAGCCGAGTCGGCCCATCGCATCGTAGAGGAAGAGATCGGGCGACTGGCTCGGCGGGCGCGGGGAGCCGATGTCGGGCCGGTGATTCGGGCGCTGCGGGCTTACGCCCATGAGGTGGCGCAGGCCGAAGTGGCGCGCATCCTCCCCAAGCTAGGTCCGCTCGGAGACAAGCAGAAGCAGCTGGTGGCGGGGCTTGGGTCAAGCATCGTGAACAAGCTGCTGCATCCGCCGCTGTCAGCGCTGCGACAGCAGGCCGAGCAGGCCGATGGGGCGGCGCGGACCGAAGAGCTGGTCGAGTCGCTCATGCAGCTATGGTCGCTGGACAAGCAGCTCGCTGCGCCAGCGGAAGACGCCGTTGATCCGGCGCCCAAGTCTCCGTTGGGACGCGGCGCGCTCGATGGCAAAGATCTGGAGAACTCGTCGTCATGACCGCTGTACGCATTGCTACCCGTGGCTCCAAGCTGGCGCTGTGGCAGGCCGAGCACATCAAGGCAGAGCTGTGCGCCCGTGAGCCAGGGCTGCAAGTCGAGCTGGTGGTCGTCAAGACCACGGGCGATCGGGTGCTGGATCGCTCGCTGGCGGCGATTGGCGGCAAGGGGCTGTTTACCAAGGAAGTGGAGGAGGCACTGCTCGATGGGCGGGCGGATCTGGCGGTTCACTCGCTCAAGGATGTGCCGACCGAAGAAACAGAGGGCCTTGTGCTGGCGGCGTTTCCCCCGCGTGAGCAGCCGTGGGATGCGCTTCTGTGTCGTCCCGAGCTTGGCATTGCCGGTGTGGTGAGCGGGGCAGAGGGGGCGTCCCAGGTGCTGGCGCAGCTTCCACCGTCCGCTCGCCTGGGAACGAGCAGTCTGCGGCGGGCCTGTCAGATCTTGGCGCTGCGTCCCGACCTTCAGATTGTGCCGCTGCGAGGAAACGTCGATACCCGACTGCGCAAGCTCTACGAGGGAGAGCTGGACGCGGCGGTGCTGGCGGCAGCGGGGCTTACGCGGCTTGGGCTGGCTTCGCACATCGTGGCGGTGTTTTCTTCGGCTGAGCTTCTGCCAGCGTGTGGTCAAGGCGCGCTCGCGGTGCAGTGTCGCAGTCAGGATGAAGCGACGCGGGCTCGACTGGCCCGGCTGGATCACTTTGCGACGCGGCAAGCGGTACAGGCCGAGCGGACGCTGAACCATCGACTGGGGGGAAGCTGCCAGACCCCGATCGCGGCCTTCGCGCAGCTTGTGCCGGTTGACGTTGGGGTCTCCGCTACACATCTGTCGCTGACTGCAATGGTTGGTTCACTGGACGGCAGAACCGTGCTTCGGGCGACCTCGACGGGAGCGGCGGATGCCCCGGACGCGGTGGCTGAGACGGTGGCGCAGGCTCTGCTTGACCAAGGTGCCCAGTCTCTGCTGCGCTCTGACGCGGCGCGTTAGTCATAGCGTCGAGATTTCGACGCGATTTCGCTGTTGCTAGACGGCGCTTCCTGGTGCTACCGATTGGAGAAGCGGGCAACGTCCCAGCAGCAACGAACGCTGCGCCATGCATCCTTTGTCTCGGCAAAGGGTCAGTAAGGCGCCAGGAGCATCCATGGCTCATATTCGTCCCGAAAAATACATCTGGCTCGACGGGAAAATGGTTCCCTGGAACGAGTCACACGTTCACTTTTTGACCCACTCGCTACACTACGGACTGGCGGCCTTCGAGGGCATCCGTGCGTACGTGCAGCATGGCAACCCCGCAAAGGGCGCGATCTTCCGGCTGAATGAGCACACGGATCGGCTGTTTGACTCGTGCAAGCTGTGTCTGATCGACGTGCCGTACACGCGTGAGCAGATCAACGAAGCGTGCCTAGAGACCATGCGGCAAAACGGCCTGCAAGCGGCGTATCTGCGACCGCTGGTGTTCCTGGGCGATGGCTCGATGGGACTTGGGGCGATGGACCCGCCGGTGCGCGTGGGCGTGGCTGCGTATGTCTGGGGACGCTACCTCGGGGACGAGGGCATCGCCAAAGGCATCCGCGCCAAGATCTCGTCGTTTGGTCGCAACAACATGTCGGTGGGTCTGCCCAAGGGCAAGATCGCGGGTCAGTACGTGAACTCGGTGCTGGCCAAGCGAGAAGTGATCAAGGCCGGCTACGACGAAGCGATCATGCTCGATGGCAATGGTCAGGTGGCGGAAGCGACCGGCGAAAACATCTTTGCGGTGATTCGTGGTCGTCTGGTGACGCCTCCGCTGTCTGCGGCGATCCTGGCGGGCATCACCCGCGACTCAGTGATCACGCTGGCGCGAGACCTGGGCATCCAGGTGGTGGAAGAGCCGATCGCGCGCGATCAGCTCCTGCTGGCGGACGAGGTCTTTTTGACCGGCACCGCAGCGGAAGTCACGCCGGTGCGCGAGATCGACGACCGTCCCATTGGCAATGGCAAGCCGGGACCGATTACGCAGCGGATTCAGCAGACCTTCTTTGCGGCCACGAGCGGACAGCTTCATCCGTACTCGCTGTGGCTCTCGCCGATCTAACCCGCCCGGTGTTCCCCTTCGCTGGCTGAGAGGTTCCGTGCGAGTGGCGACATCTTAGCCATGTGACCGCGCGATTGAGCAGTGGACAGCAGTGGCTGGCGACCTGCACACTGACTAAAGATGCGGAAAAGGTCGACGGGTCGGCCTTGTCTTTCACTGCAAGGACGCAATGACCGTGGCTGATCGCTGGGTTCCTGCAGCACTGCGCAGAGACCTGGACTCCTATCGCCGGAGTCTGATGGCGCTTGGTACGGCTGTGGCGACCGCGAGCCTGTGTTTGCCGCTGGCGGCTGCGATCTGGCTGTGGGCTCGACCGGGTGAGCGCTGGATTGGCACGCTGGGCACGCTGCTGACCTCGCTGCTTTCCCTGGTTACGGTTCCGCTTCTGCGCTGGCGGGGCCTGGCGGTGGCGGGAAACTGGCTGGTCGGCTTGCTGTTTGTCGGGCTGACCTTTGCGACGTTTCGCGGTGGCGGGGTGATGTCGCCGTGGGTGATGCTGTTTCCGATTTTGGTGGTCCTGGCTTCCGTCATTGGCGGGCGGACGTCGGCCATCAGCTGGGCGGCGATGGGTCTGCTGGTGCTGGTGGTTGCGTACCTGACGCTGGGTCTGTCCGATGTGCTGACAGGGCTCAACCGGATGGCGGCACCGACTCACCTGGCGCTGCTGGTATCGGTGCTGGTGCTGATCTGTCAAACGACCGTGATGGTGCTGTCGGAGTGGAGCAAGCGCCAGGCGATTGATCAGCTGGCAGAGGCCAATGCCGCACTGTCTGCCCGCGCAAGTGAGCTGGCCCAGAAAGGTACGATTCTGGAGCTGATGTCGAACATTGCGACGGTCGCAAACTCCGCCGTGACCGGAGAGGAGATGCTGCTGTACTGCCTGGAGCCGCTGTGTCACGCGCTACAGTTTGAGCTGGGCCTGGCGGTGATTGGTGGACGGGTGGCGGAGGTCTGCACCTGCGATGGGCGCTCGCGGGAGTCACTGCAAGGGGTGACGGCAGAGCTGTCTCGCTCGGCGTGGAGTCAGGAGCTGGAGCAGCGGGCGTCTTTTGAGTGGCTGGAGCTGGAGCATGCGTCGGGGGATTCCTGGTCTGAGAGTCAGCGCTGCGGCTTTCGCCGGGTGATTGGGATTCCGGTGGCGCTTGACGGCGTGGCTACGGCGAGCGTGGTGCTGCTGACCAGCAAGATGGTTGCGCTGGGCGATGTCGAGATGATCATCACCTCGGGGCAAGAAGCGCTGCGGACAGAGCTTCGCAAGGTGCTGCTGCGTCAGCGGGCGATTGCGGTGGCGGCCAAGGCGAAGGAAGAAGCGGAAGCGGCCAGCCAAGCGGCGCAAGAGGCAAATCGTGCCAAGTCCGAGTTTCTGGCTGCGATGAGCCATGAGATTCGGACGCCGATGAACGGTGTGATTGGGATGGCTGGGCTGCTGCTGGAGTCGCCGCTGACTTCGGAGCAGCGGGAATACGGAGAAGTCATCCGTCAGAGTGGTCAGGCGCTGCTCAGCGTGCTGGGCGACATCCTCGACTTTTCGCGGATCGAGTCCGGCAAGCTCGACCTAGAGCTACAGACCGTGGACGTTCGCTGCTGTGTCGAAGACGTGCTGGATCTGATGTCGACGGCGGCAGAGGAAAAAGGGCTGGGTCTGGCTTATCACGTCGAGCCTGGCTGCCCACGGAGCTGTCAGTCCGATCCGACGCGGCTGCGGCAGGTGCTGGTGAACCTGATCAGCAACGCCATCAAGTTCACGGAAGTCGGTGATGTCGAGGTGATTGTGAGTCGCTCGGGGGATCAGCTCTGCTTTGCGGTGCGGGACACGGGCATTGGCATTCCGACGGCGCGGCTGTCGCGGCTGTTTCAGCCGTTTTCTCAGGTGGATGCATCGACCACGCGGCGCTTTGGGGGCACGGGACTGGGCTTGGCGATCTGCAAGCGACTGGTGGACATGATGGGCGGCGCGATCTCGGTGGAGAGCACCGAAGGCAAAGGCAGCACCTTCCGCTTTGGCATTGCGCTGCGTGATGCGGTGGGCGAAGGGGATGGTCGGCCATGGCTGCGGGGCAAGACGGCGGCTCTCATTGAGCGCAGTGCGGCGGTGGCGGACTCGCTGCGGCGGCTGCTGCTGTCCTGGGGAATGGAGTCGCGTCGCTACGAAACCGTGGAGGCAGCCACGCTGGAGCTGGAGCGGAGCCCGGTGGATCTGGTGATGCTTGACCCGACGCTGCTGCGGGGAGGGGAGCCGCTGCCAGCATGCCTCCAACAAGCCAAGCTGGTCCTTTCGCCCACGCGGTCCCGGCTCGGAGAAGCCAAGCGACTGCCGGGTGTGGCCGGGATCATCTGTCGTCCGATCAAGCACAACCTGCTGCTGGAGCTGCTTCACAGGACTGTGGGCGAGGTCGATAGCGCGCCGGTGCTTATGTCCAAGGCGTCGCTGCCATCGATGGACCGTCTGCTCGCAGAAGAGCATCCCGCGCGGATTCTGCTGGTCGATGACAACCCCGTAAACCGACTGCTGGCGGTGCGGATGCTAGAGCGGCTGGGCTACCGTCCCGATGTCGCGGGCAATGGCAACGAAGCGGTGCAGATGGTGGAAAAGCTGACGTACGACGTGGTGCTGATGGACGTACAGATGCCAGTGCTCGATGGGCTGGATGCGACGCGGCTGATTCGTCGCTCGGGTCGGGTGGCGGAGCAGCCTTGGATCATTGCCATGACGGCGGAAGCACTGCGGGGAGACCGGGCGCGCTGTCTGGACGCGGGAATGGATGACTACATCGCAAAGCCGGTTCAGTTTGTGACCCTGATCGACTCGCTTCGGCAAGGTCTGGCCGGTCGGTGCGCTCGCTCCTCGGTCGGCGGTTGACGTCGGAAGGTGGCTGCCGCTACCTTTGCGGCCCATGTCAGCTACGTCTAGCGGTCGGTTTTATCTGACGACTCCCATTTATTACGTCTCGGACGTTCCCCACATCGGTCATGCCTACACCACCATTGTGGGCGACACGATCACGCGCTACGAGCGGCTCCGTCGTGGCAAGGATCAGGTCTTTTATCTGACCGGCACCGATGAGCACGGCGAAAAGCTGGAGCGCGCGGCGCAGGCCAAGCAGATGTCGCCGCAGGCGTTTGTCGATCTGATCGCCGAGGAATACAAAAAGACCTGGCAGATCCTCGACATTCAAAACGACGACTTCATTCGCACGACGGCGCCTCGCCACGAAAAGATCGTCCAAAAGCTGTGGCAGACGCTGGCGGACCAGGGCGACATCTACAGCGATCGCTACGAAGGCCTGTACTGCGTTGGCTGCGAGAACTTCCTGCTGGAAAAAGACCTGCTGCCGGGCAACCTGTGTCCCGATCACAAGCGTCCGGTCGAAAAGCGCAGCGAGGAAAGCTACTTCTTCCGGCTGTCGAAGTACCAAGATCGGCTGCTTGAGCTGTATGCGCGGGTGCCGGACTTTATCTCGCCGCAGCGGCGGATGAACGAAGTGCGAACGTTTGTGGAGTCGGGCCTGCGTGATCTGTCGGTGTCGCGCTCGTCGTTCAAGTGGGGCGTCGAGGTGCCCGGCGATCCGCGTCACGTCATCTACGTCTGGATTGACGCGCTCACCAACTACTACTCGGCGCTGCAAGATGACCCCAAGAAGGCTGCGTTCTGGGGCACGCATGACTCGCCGCTCGCGATTCACCTGGTCGGCAAAGAGATCGTTCGCTTTCACGCGGTGTACTGGCCGGCGATGCTGATGTCGGCGGGACTGCCGCTGCCGCGCAAGATCCTGGCGCACGGCTGGTGGACGGTCGATGGCGAAAAGATGAGCAAGACGCTCGGCAACGTGGTGGACCCGCGTGCCCTGTCGCAAGACCTGTCGGCGAGCGCGCTGCGCTACTTCGTGATGCGCGAGATCCCGCTCGGGGAAGACGGCGACTTTTCGTACGACGCGCTGCTCCAGCGCTACAACAGCGAGCTGGCCAACGACCTGGGCAACCTGCTCAATCGCAGCCTGGCGATGGTCGAGAAGTTCTGCGACGGCACGGCGCGGCGCTGGCAGGACGACGCAAGCCCGGACGTACGGGGCGAGCGGCTTCATCAGCGGGCGCTGGCGGTCTGTGCGCAGGTGGAAGCGGCGATGGCCGAGCTTCAGCCGCAGAAGGCACTGGAAGCGATCTTTTCGCTGGTGCGCGAAGGCAACACCTATTTGGAGCAAGAAGCGCCGTTTACCAAGGTGAAGACCAATCCGCGTGGCGCGGACGCGATCCTCTACAACGTGCTGGAGCTTCTGCGCTGGCTCGGCGTGCTCTTGTCGCCGTTTATGCCGGAGCGCTGCACCGAGCTGCTTCGTCAGCTAGGCATCGCGGACGGCACGCTGCGCGACTGGCCGAGTACCTGGGGCGAGCTTGTGGACGGGACGGTGGTGCGCAAAGGGGCGACGCTGTTCCCGCGCATCGACCCGGACAAGCAAAAAGAGCTGCTCGAGAAGTGGCGTTCGGCGCGGCGAGACGCAGAGCTGCGTGCGCAGGCGTCGGCTCCGCAGGTGGTTACGCCGCCTGCTGAAAAGCCCGCACCGGCGCAACCCGTCAGCGAGTCACTGCCGGAGATTGCGATCGAGGACTTTAAGAAGATCGAGCTGCGCGTGGCCAAGGTGCTGTCGGCTGAGCGGGTGCCGAAAAAGGATCGCCTGCTGAAGGTGGAGCTGGATCTCGGTCCGCTCGGCAAGCGTCAGGTGGTGGCCGGTATCGCGGAGCTTACGTCGCCGGAGTCGCTGGTTGGCAAGAGCGTCGTTTTGCTGTGCAACCTCAAGCCAGCGAAGATCGGCGGACTGGTCTCGGCGGGCATGATCTTGGCGCTGGGAGACGAAAAGCTGCTCGGGCTGGCTGCGCCGGACCGCGACGTGCCGCCTGGGACTGCGCTGCGCTAGTGCGTAAGTGCTGGATAGAACACAAGAGTTTGGGGAAAACGGGCTTGAGGACTGAAACCGGACGGTGATAAAGTCCCGGCACTCACGGCGCGTCGGGCTGTTGGAATGCGAGCCCACAACTTCGCGCAGAGACTCAATTCCCGTCGCGTACGTAAAAGTTTAGGAGCAAGTAAAACGATGAAAAAGTCACCGCTCGCCCAGGTGAAGGATAGCTTTGGTTCGAAGGAGAAGCTGGTCGATGCGCTCGTCTCGCTTCCCGAAGGCGTGCTGGATCGCGCTGAGGACAAGGACGCGTGGAAGCAGCAGCTTCTTGCGGCGGCCAACTCGAAGCTGCTGAAGCTGCACTCGGTGGGCAGCTCGGTTGCCAAGCAGTTCGGCAGCAAGGAAAAGCTGGTCGATGCGCTGCTGAAGCTCCAGAGCCGCAGCAAGGATCAGGACTTCCGCAGCAAGCTGGTCACGCTGCCGGTTGGCAAGCTGTACGATCGCTTCGTGTCGGTGGAGCGCGCCGCCAAGCGAGCCCAAGCTGCCAAGAAGTAGGCTCGCGCGTGCTGCTCGCCCGCGTCGTTGGACCGCTGTGGGGGGCGCGGCGGGCGGAAAGCCTGGCCGGTTACAAGCTGCTTGAGCTTGAGACACGGCAGGGCAGTCGCCTGAGCGCTGTGGATGCGCTCGGCGCTGGACCCGGAGAGTGGGTACTGGTTGCCCATGGCTCGCGGGTTCGTGATTTGACCGTAGGCCCTGAGGTCGCGGACAAAGACATCGTTGTCGCCATCGTCGATGGTGTAGAGGATGTCGAGTGCGGATCTCTCGGTGGAGAGGGCGCATGATCCTCGGTCGTGTCGTGGGAGAGCTATGGGCTGCTCGGCGGCATGCTGGCCTTGTGGGGCGAAAGCTCCTCGTCATTGAGCCGATCTACTGGTACGGCCCGGCGTTCGATGTCGCTCACTTGGTGGCGATCGACTCGCTGGGCGCGGGTCCGGGCGATCAAGTGGTGATCTGTCTGGGCGAGCCAGCTCGACAGGCGCTGCTGAGTCACTCGGAACCGGTGGGCAAGACGGGGAATCCGGGCTACTCGAGTGCTGCGATGTTGCCGATCGAAGCGACGGTGATGGCCATCGTCGATCGCGTCGCGGCCCTGCCAGCCCAAGAGCAGGGAGTTCTTGCGCGCAGGCCGCTTCAGACGGTGCTCCCTGGCAGCTTGGAGTCACAGCAATGAAGCGCGGAGTCTTGGTTGGTGAGATCTGGGCGAGTCGGAAGGTCGCAGGTCTGCAAGGCAAGAGCCTGAAGCTGGTGATCGAGACGCCGTCGAGTGAGCCAGGCGCTGTTCTGTATGCTCCGCTGACGGTGGCCATTGATACGCTCGATGGACGCGCGGGGCAGCCGGTGCTTGTGGCCTACGGCTCGGGTGCGCGCAATGTCCTTTCGCCCGGACCTGACAATCGCTCGGTCTTGGCGGATGCTGCCGTCGCAGTCTTGCTTGATTCGGTCGACAGCACCTCGCACAAAGGGTAAGCAACATGTTCGTTGGCAAAGTGGTCGGCACGGTGTGGTCGTCGGTCAAGTGGCCGGGGATGACCGGACACAAGCTGCTGCTCGTGAGGCCCTATCATCTGGCGGACTTGCTCGCGCATCCGCTGCGCAGCGGAGGGGACGTCGATCAGCGTGGGACGTCGTCAGATCCTGCGCTCTGTCCACCGAGTCACACGGCCCATGAAGCGGTGGTGTGCATCGATCTGCTGGACGCGGGCGTTGGGGATGACGTGCTGGTGGCCTTTGGTCATGCAGCGCGGGTGGCTGCGGACAGCCGCTATGCCGACGAGACACGCCGTGACGCAGGTCAATTTCACTCGGGACCTGCACCTTTGCCCGATCCTCTGCCCCCAGCACCTACCACCACCCCAGTGGATGCGGCGGTGGTGGCAGTCGTCGATGGCTTTCACATAGTGCGACCGGGTACTTGACTCATGTATAGGCCAAGCGGTACCGTTTCGCTATGCGAGTCTCTTTCGCCGCCGCTGTCTGCACCTGGGGGTTCGTCACTTGTGCAGGCCTGTCCGCTCAAGCCGCTGAACCAACCGATGTAGCCAGCTCGTTTGAGTTCGAAAACAAGAAACCTTTCGGATTCCGAGTCGGCGCCAAGTACAACTACACGTATAAGACTGCGAGCCTCGGGCGTGAGTCGCTGCCGATGATGCAGAGCGCAACGACCCGTGGCTACTTGCTAAACAAGTACGGCGGGACCGAGCTGGCTCGGACCGAGAACGTGCCGGACCTGCTGTACACGCAGAAACGTCAGACGCTGGCGATGGACCTGGCGATCGGCGTCTTCCGGGATCTGGAGATCGGTGTTCGGGTGCCGGTCGTGCTGCGCGATGAGCGGTCGTACAGCCTGGATCGCAACGCCGGCTGGAATACCTGCGCGGCTCCGACGAGCGATGGAGCGGGTGGCGAGAGCGGCTGGGACTGTATCGCCTACGCGTCCTCGACGTACCTGGATGGTATCTATCCGATCGAGCCTGCGGACCTTCGCGGCAGCACGATCTTTACGCCGCCAGCGCGCGGTGCGACGGGCCTGCGATCGTCGGGTCTGGATGCGTTCGACACCATCAACCTGTGGCTGATGGGCGCGCCTGTGTCGCAAAAGCGTGACGCAACCAAGCCGACGTGGGTGATCGGCGTGGAATACCAGCTCTCCATCGGCAACGTGATGGGGTACGACAACACCAGTCGCTACCTTGGCTACGACCAAGAGTCGAGCCCGAGTGCTGCGGCCACCGCCCTGGTTTCCAACGCGAACACGACTGAAAAGGGCTGGCGCGGTGTCAGCGATGGTCTGGATCGCCTGATTGCACGGACGGCGATCTCGCACAAGTTCAAGTATGTCGATCCGTACTTCTCGCTGGCCTATACGCTGCCGATTGCGCGTCGGACCGATACGCCGTGGGCGGTGGACTATGGCTTCCAGCAGAAGCGTCCGTCCCCGCAGCAGTCGGCGAACCTGACCTTCGGCTTCGAAGCGACGCCGTGGGAGCAGAAGGAAAAGGGTCACCGCATCGCGCTCGACTTCCGAGGCGGGCTCAACTTCACGTTCCTGGGTCGTGGCTATTCGGAGGCGTGGGAGCTGTTGTCGTCTTCGAACGCGCTCATCTGCGACGATCAGACGGCACTGCCGCCTGCGTTTAACTACCGCGATACGTCGGCCTATGACGCGATTCCGCCGGAGCCAGGCAAGGCAGGCAGCGGCACGGTGACGCAGGGCACGTTCAACCCCGCTTGCCGCACGCCGGGCACGATGCCGACGAACACGCCGCACAACGGCTACCGTCTGCCGAGCGCCAGCCCGTATTACCAGAAGCCGTACTCGGGCATCACGCTCATCGAAAACTACATGACGTTTACCGCCGATGCGACGGTGGTTGTCGAGCTGTTCAAGCACCTGCGGCTGCGGCTCGGCTTCAACTACTCGCGCACCCAAGGTCACTTGGTGACGACGGACGACGCGGGTACGACGAGCTATCCGTCGAACATCGATCGCAACAATGCAGCCAACCGCGTGCTGCCGATCGGTGTCGTGACGCCGCAGACGTGTAACGCGAACCGCGTAGACCTGTCGTGCCCGATGGACTGGAACTCGGCGTATCGCGCCGTCATCAACCAGCCGGGTCGTCGCTATCGCATCGATGACATCAACACGCTCGGCGGTACGGCGCAGCTGCAAGGCTACTGGTGATCGGGCGCGGGCAGCGGCGTCTTGAGCGCCATGCTGCGTAGCCGCTCGACCGTCTCTCGCACTCCTCCCAAGTGATTCCGCTTTAGAATCCACTCCGGCGCCCAGCGGGCCAGCTCCAGCGACACATCGTAGACCACGCGACAGCGCTCTTGCTCTGCGTCTTTGATGGGCTCGACGCGCCAGCGTGACACCAGCCGTCGAAAGTAGCCGGGCTGCGCGGTTCGCTCGATCTCAAACGAGTGATCTTGCGGGTCTTGGCGCTGCACCATTTCTTCGACCCATTTGACGCTGCCGATCGGCCAGGGCTTGCGCATCTCGACGGCGACTACCCGACGATCGGCGTGGCCAGAGACGACCTCGACGCTGTGTGCGGGAAACAGCGGTACGAAGTTGGCGGGCTCGGACAAGATGGCGATGACCTTGTCGGCGGGCACATCGATGACGGTTTCGGCCACGGTGCGCACGCCTGCGGTGGCGGGAAGCGAGCGGGCGACGACCGGGCTTGGTTCTTTGGCGAAGCTGTCCTGCGGTACTGCGCACAGCGCCCACAGTCCCAAGGCAATTGTGAGCGGGTGATGTCTGCGGAGTGCCTTCATGCGCGGACGGTACGAATGCGGGCGGGCCTGGGTCAATCGCAAATCCGCATGAAGGGCTGGCGGTGCGATTCGTCCTCCCTATACTGGGAAGCCATTTGGAGGACAGGTCCATGAGCAGTCGATTCTCTCGCTGGATGCTTGGAGCGGTGGTGCTGGGGGCGATTTCGCTGGGCAATGGCATGGCGCGGGCCGAAGGGGGACTGGTCGGTGCGGTGGCTGGCAAGCCGTATACGCTGACCGCTGCGGCGGTGAGTGGCGCGACGGGCCAGCCGGTGAAGGCGCAGGTGGTGATAAAGCCTGCCGCTGGCTATCACATGAACGAAGAGTTTCCGACCTCGCTGAAGCTGAGCCCGACGCAGGGCGTGACCTATGCGAAGGCTCAGCTATCCAAGGCGGATGCTGCGATGAGCAAGAGTGAGTGCCGCTTCGACGTGGTCCTGACGGGCGCTGAGGCTGGCAAAAAGACCGTGACGGGCAACCTGAGCTTCGCAGTCTGCACCGAGACGACCTGCGATCCGCAAAAAGCCACCGTGACGATCGATCTGACCGTCAAGTAAGGCGCTTTGGCCATGCCGATTCCGCTTCCGGTTCATAACTCGGCGTTCGGTGATCGTTATCAAGACGGCGCGCGTCCCGAGGTTCGCTTCTACTTCGACATCGTCTGTCCGTATGCGTATCTGGCTTCGACGCAGCTTCAGTCGCTGATCGATCGTCAGCCTGCACGGATCGACCATCGACCGATCTTGCTTGGCGGGGTGCTCAAAGCGCTTCGGTCGGAGCCCGCTGCGGGTCCCAAGGCCAAGCAAGCGATGACACGGATCGATCTGGGACGGTGGAGCGAGCAGCTTGGGGTTCCGCTCTGTTATCCGAGTGCACATCCTCGGCGAACGGTAGAGGCGATGCGGCTTCTGACGTGGGCGCCTCGGCTGAGCGTTCCGAACCTGATGGCGGCGCTGTATCGTGCGTACTGGGTCGAAGATCGCGACATCGCGGACGTGACGGTGCTGCTCGATATCGCAGAGTCGGTTGGTCTGCCGCGTGCAGAGGCCCAAAAAGGCATCTTGAGCGCGGCGGTGTCTGCGGAGCTGCGACGACGAACCGAGGTTGCGATTGCGGAAGGCGTCTTCGGGGTTCCGACCTTCATCGTGGAAGGAGAGAGCGGTCCCCGTCTGTTCTTCGGCCAAGATCGGATGCACTTCGTCGAAGAAGCGCTGCGCAGTCACCCGCTGTCGCGCAGCGATGCGTCGGTTCCACAGCCAACGATCGCTGCACCGATTTCCGTCGGTGGACCAGACGCAGCGGTGGCGAACGCGGCGCGCAAGGTGACGTTTGTGTATGACTTCGCCAGCCCGTTTGCGTACCTGGCTTCGACGCAGATTGAGCAGCTGGCTGCCCGCTGTGGGGCCGAGGTGGAGTTCTTTCCGATCCTGCTGGGCGGTCTGTTTCGCAGCATCGGAACACCGCTGGTGCCGATCTCGACGTATCCCGAGGGAAAGAGACGGCACTCACTGGATGACATGAGCCGCTGGGCCCATCACTACGGCGCGTCGTTTCACTTTCCATCGCGCTTTCCGATGAACACAGTGACGGCGCTGCGGCTTGCGCTGCTTGCGGGCGACAAGATCTCGTCGCTGTCACACGCGCTGTTTCGGCTGTACTGGGTCGAAGATCAGGATCTGGGGGATCCGCAGGTGCTCGAGCGAGCGCTGCTGGAAGCGCGACTGCCGAAGGACTTGCTCGATCGAGTGGGCGACGCCGAGGTCAAAGCGAAGCTGCTCGCCAACACGAAACAGGCCGAGGAATGGGGCTGCTTTGGGGTTCCCTCATTCCGGGTTGCGCAACATCATGGCGAGCCCGAGCTGTTCTTCGGACAAGACCGGCTGCTGTTTGTCGAAAAAGCGCTTCGTCGGGGAACGGCTCACCAGTAGGGAGCGTTTCCGACGCTACGACGCTGCTTTTACATAAAAGAGCGTGATGGTCAGGCAGTGAAACTCGCGATCCGAGCTCTGCGTGACCACTTTATCGACGACGCGCAGCGATGGATTGTTGCGCAACCAACGAGAGATGTTTTCGCCCAGCTCTTCCCGCTCGCGCGCTTTGGTCGCTGAAAATACCTTCACGCCCGTGTAGCCCATCTCCCAAGCTCCTTCACCCTACAGCGCCCACCCCAGTTTGAGACGGTGCCAAGGTTTGAAAAAGTACCAAATTCGCCTAAACAGATACCACAGTTCTCTCTGTGAGCGCGGGCGAAAAAACGACGCCTCGCTGTGCAAGGTCCACGAGGGCGTATCGTTGACCAAAAAGGAAACGGATCGCTATGATGGGCCGCTTTTTTTGACCTGATACTGTCGCCGCTGGCCTGGTTGGTTGGTCGAAACACCACGCTCGGCTCAGACGGAAGACCAAGAGAGGAACAAGATGCACGCAACGGGCAAAGAACTGGTGTTTGTCGCGGCCAAGCGGACTCCGTTTGGAACGTACGGGGGAACGCTGAAGGACTTTTCAGCGACGGACTTGGCAGTCCTGGCGTCGAAGGCAGCGCTGGCGGCTGGCGGAGTCGCTGCGACGGACATTGATCAAGTGATCTTCGGCAACGTGCAGCAAAGCTCGGCGGATGCGATCTATCTGGCGCGTCACGTCGGACTGCGCTCGGGGGTTCCGGTTCCGGCTCCGGCGCTGACGCTGAACCGGCTGTGTGGATCGGGCTTTCAGGCGGTGGTGTCGGCGGCAGAGCAGATCCTGCTTGGCTCAGCGACGACGGTGCTGTGTGGTGGTACGGAGTCGATGTCGCAGGCTCCGCACGTTCTACGCGGTGCGCGCTGGGGCTGGCCGCTCGGCAAGCCACCGGCGATTAGCGATACGCTGTGGGATGCGCTGACGGACTCGTACACCGGGCTGCCGATGGCGATGACGGGCGAAAAGCTGGCAGAGCAGTACAAGATCAGCCGTCAAGAGTGCGACGAGCTGGCGCTGACCTCGCAGAAGCGCTGGGCCGAGGCGCAGGCGCAGGGTCGCTTTGAAGCAGAGCTTGCACCGATCGAGATCCAGAGCAAGAAGGGTCCGGTTCGCTTTGCGCAAGACGAGCACCCGCGTCCGCAGACGACGATCGAAGGACTTGGGAAGCTGCCGACCGTGTTCAAAAAAGACGGCGTGATCTCGGCAGGCAATGCTTCGGGCATCTGTGATGGTGCAGCGGCGCTGATTCTGACGACGAAAGAGCACGCTGCGGCCAAAGGCTATACGCCGCTTGGACGTCTGGTCGGCTGGGGCGTATCGGGCTGCGATCCGACGATCATGGGCATTGGTCCGGTTCCGGCGATCCGCAGCTTGCTGGCGTCGACGGGCACGCAGGTGTCGGACTATGACCTGTTCGATGTAAATGAAGCGTTTGCGCCGCAGTTTTTGGCCGTGGCCAAGGAACTGGGTCTGCCGCTCGATCGAACCAACGTCAACGGCGGTGCGATTGCGCTGGGACACCCACTTGGAGCGTCGGGCGCGCGCATCACTGCGAACCTGCTTCACGAGCTGCGTCGTCGGGGTGGCAAGCGAGCGATTGGCTCGGCCTGCATCGGCGGCGGACAAGGCATCGCGGTCGCAATCGAGAGCATCTAAACGAGGCACCCATGACCCGGCACGCTGCATCAGACATCGTCTACGACTGGAACACTCACGACGCGCACGCGCCCCTGTGGCCGCAGAAGTTTGCGCTGTTCGATGAGACGCTGCGCGACGGACTCCAGTCGCCATCGGTTCACGATCCCAGCATCGAAGCCAAGATTGAGCTGGTGGTGCTGCTCGATCGACTGGGCGTAGAGCATGTCGACATTGCGCTGCCGGGCGCGGGGCCTCGTGCGGTGGATGACGGTCTGCGACTGGCGCAAGAGATTCGCGACCGCAAGCTGAAGATTCGTCCGGCCTGTGCAGCGCGAACGCACCTCAACGACATTCGTCCGATCGTCGAGATCTCGCAAAAAGCGGGCATCGCGATCGAGGTGATGACGTTCATTGGCAGCTCACCGATCCGTCAGTTTGCGGAAAACTGGGACGCAGAACGCATCCTCAAGATGTCGGCGGAAGCGGTGACGTTCGCGACGCAGAACAACCTGCCCTGTACCTACGTGACCGAGGACACGGTGCGCTCGCGTCCCGAGATGCTGGCCTCGCTGTTCAAAAATGCGATCGACTCGGGCGCGCAGCGGCTTTGTCTGTGTGACACCGTCGGTCACGCGACGCCGATTGGCACCGAGAGCTTGGTCCGCTTTACCCGCGCGGTCACTGCGGGCATGGGGCTCGACGGAAAGATTGGCATCGACTGGCACGGTCACAACGATCGCGGGCTGGCGGTGCCCAACTCGCTGGCGGCGCTGCGGGCGGGAGCGGATCGCATTCACGGAACGGTGCTTGGCGTCGGTGAGCGGGTCGGAAATGCTGCGATTGATCAGCTGCTGGTGAACCTGTACCTGATGGGCGCACTGGAGGACGATCGTGATCTGTCGGCGCTCGATGCGCTGTGTGCGCTGCTGTCGCGATCCTGTAACGTGCCGATTCCCTACAACTATCCGGTGTTTGGCACCGATGCGTTTCGGACCGCGACGGGCGTTCATGCCGCCGCGATCATCAAAGCCGAGCGCAAAGGCGATGCCTACCTGGCCGATCGAATCTATTCCGGGGTTCCGGCGGCGATGTTCGGTCGTCGGCAAGAGATCGAGATCGGACCGATGTCGGGCGAGTCGAACGTCGCCTACTGGCTGGAACGACACGGCGTGCCCGCATCGACGGCTGCCATCAAGCGCGTCTTTGCGGCAGCCAAGTCCGCCAATCGCTTGCTCTCCAGCGAAGAAATCATGCATGCCGCTCGAGGCAGCGAAGCGACTTGACGATCCCGGGCGTAGCGCGGTCTAGTGTGCAGTGAGCCTGCCAGCCGCGTAGCCGTAAGACCGCTGAGCAGACCGGCACTTTTCATCTGTGGGGAGTGGGTGCATGAGCGACAAGAACAACTTTAACGGTGTGAAGGTCTTTTCGGCGACGATGGCGCAAGAGCGAGATCAGCTCGGCGAAAAGGTGACGGCGTGGCTGGCGGATCGACCGGGTCTTCTTGTCGTCGATACGATCGTGACGCAGTCGAGTGACGAAGCGTTTCACTGCCTGGCGATTACCGTCTTCTATCGCGACGAGCGCTAGCCTCCGCCTCGATCGGTTCCTTCGCTGCTTCTCGTTTTGGCGTCGCTGCGTGCTCCGCTGTTCGTTTTTTGCCTACCTGTGCTGCGTGCGCTCACCCGGTTTGAAACCGACCACGCCTTGGTCATCCAGCTTTGCGGTAAGCCCCGGATAGAAAAGCTTTGTCGGCGTACGTCGCGCCGTGGGACACTGCAATCATGGCCCGTGTCTTGGCTCACGACACGAGAGGGCCTCGTTAGCTAGTTTTGTATGATCGGCCAGGTCGTCGGAAACTATCGCTTGGTGCAGAAGGTCGGCGAAGGCGGCATGGGCGCCGTCTATGAAGCCGTCCGCGAGGACATCGGCATTCGTGCCGCGATCAAAGTCCTGCACCGTGAGCTGGCACTCAATCCAGAGATGGCGACCCGCTTCTTTAACGAAATCTATCTAACTTATTTTCGTCGGAATATTTCAGCCTGACAGAGACAGGGAAAGGGCTGGGAAACGGTCCGGGGAGAGCGGCCTGCGTGGATTGGATGGATGAGTGATCGCGTCATCCATCAGCAGTGAACAGGAATTCGGTGTGCTCGGTGTGGGTGGGTTCCGATCCCTACGTCGAAGTCAGCTGCCTTACTTTTGCTGCTGCTTTCCTTGTTCGACCAGCCACTCGATGGCTTTTTGGCGATCGTCAAACAAGCGGGTCGGCTTCGGTGGCTTGTTGATTCCCATAAAGAAGTTCGCGAGCACTCTTGTGAGCGGACTATTTACCAAAATAGCAATCGCACTGTAGGTTTGAAGATGCGTTGGATCTTTTGTGAAATAGTCGCGACACTCTTTGCTCTGCGATTTCATATTACCAAAATCGCCAAGCATCGGGTGCGGGACATTTCCGGTGAGCTTTCTCATCCATGCAGTACAGATGCGCGCATCTTCAATGGTTAGCTCAGCTTGTGGGATAACGAAAACGACCAATATCTTGTTCTTTTCATCGAAATAGCCTCGGACTTTGCCCTCCTTCACAACGTCTTTGTCTTCATATTCTCCCATCGGTACCTCCCTGTTTTGTCAGTGGTCGGATCAGGCCCTTCGGCGATCGACAAGGCTCTGTTCGTTGACCCGTCTTCCCGTCAGAGAAAATGCCAGAGCGAGCCCTTCGTGCAGGCTTCCGCGAACGGTCAGTGACTGTAAATCGATATCCAGAGCAGCGACTTTTCGTGCGGTGGAAGAGTTGAGTCCTGTCAAGATACATTGCGCACCCAAAAGCCCGACTGCCGTAAAGGTTTCGATCAGATGCTTGGCCATCGTATGATCGACTTCTGCGATGCCAGTGACATCAACAATGACCACTTCAACACCACCACTTGAGATGCGGCCCAGCAGATCTGTGTTGAATTTTTGCGCACGCGCAGAGTCCAGCATGCCGATGAGTGGTGCCACCAGGATGTCACGCCAGACCAGCATCGATGGTGTCGAGAGCGCCATGATGGTCTCATGTCGCTTGGCGAGATCCTTTACGGTCTGTTCAAGCGTTCGGACCAGGCGTTCGTTTTCGGCAAACTTTGCAGAGATCTCTTCCGCAAGCATCAGAATGCCCGCAGCGAGCCCGTCTAGCTCGTCGCCTTGATCGCTCACTTGAACGCGCGCGCTGAAATCACCCGAAGCAAGCCGCATCACGAGCTCAACCAGCTCTTGAATTCGCTCTAAGGACAGCTCATCCTTTGACCGACTCACGCTTACCTCCTAAGCCGAAGTCCCACTATATATGGAAAAATAGGCCAGCTTAACATTGTATTCTTTTTGCGTATGCGTTTTCAAGTCTATATTCACTTAGATGGTCTGATTGTGAATTACCTGAACGGATGTTCGTTTTCCCTGTGCGCTTCGTGAGCATGCGCGTGGCGGCAGCGGTGTGCTGGCGTGGATCGCGTGATCGGTCACGAGATCGGATGGATCGGCAGCCGGTGCATCCATACAGTCGAAGCATTTTATGTATTCGGAATAGCAAAAAATAGATGCGTTCTGATGTGCTGTGAGGTCGCGTGGGCTCGGCGGTCCGCGCGTGGCGGCGCATGATGCGCGCGTGCGAAGCCTGTGAAGGACGTCCTGCCCGTCGGTGGACATGCGGAGCCTGCGAGCTTGCATCGTTCCCTCGTATCTCCGTCGCAGGGTGTGCGTTTGGGGAAAAAGAAGCGCAGCGCTGCCGTCGGAACATGCTTCTTTAACGAAGCGCGGGCGGCGAACCTGGTGCAGCATCCGGCGATCGTGCGGGTGTTCGACTATGGAACGACGTCGACCGGGACGGCGTACCTGGCGATGGAGTTTCTGGAAGGCGAGTCGCTGCGCAGCCGACTTCAGCGTCAGCACACGCTGTCCGAAGCGGAGACGATTCGCATCGGGCGACAGATCGCCGCCGGACTGGCGACAGCGCACCAGAGCCAAGTGGTCCATCGCGACCTCAAGCCCGAAAACATCTTCATCGTGCCGGACTCGGAGGCGCCGAGTGGAGAGCGGGCGAAGATCCTCGACTTTGGGATTGCGAAGCTGGCGGACACCAGCAAAGGCGCGTTTCGGACGGGCACCAACATGCTGCTCGGGACGCCGATTTACATGTCGCCGGAGCAGTGTCGCGGGGCCAAAAACGTCGGGGATCGCAGCGATGTCTACGCGCTCGGGGTGATGCTGTTCGAGATGCTCTCGGGACGGCCTCCGTTTGAGACGGACATGCCGGGCGAGTACATTGCGCTGCATATCTTTCAGCCGCCGCCGTCGCTGCATCAGTTCGTTCCAGGGGCCGATGAGCGGCTGGCGCAGCTGCTGCTGTCGATGCTGACCAAGGACCCGAAGCTGCGTCCTCCGATGGCAGAGGTGGCGCAGCGACTGAAGCACCTGGGGAACCTGCAGAGCGATCAGCTGGGACGCGGTCCGTATGAGCGATCGTCGGGACCAATGGCCGAGATGCCAGCGCCGGGTGGCAAGCCATCCGATGATGCGACGGCGATCATGCCTTCGACGCCACCGCAGGCGGACTGGCAGCCGATGAGCGTCATCGCGGGCCGTCAGCAGACACCGACCAACCTGCTGCCGACGGTCAAGCCGGGGGCGCAGCCAAAGCGGCCCTCAGACGAGCGCAAGCTGGTGCGACCCAGTGGATTTCTGACGCCACATCGTCGGGCGCAGATGATTGCACTCTTAACCATCAGCATCGCGATCTGCCTTGGGGTGCTGATCACCATGTTTTTGGTGGGGAGCTAGCGTCATGGCGTCATCTGGTGCTCACCGCCTGATGGTTTGTCGACGGACTTCGCGCGTGGCGGTCGCTTCGCGGCTTGGGCGAGCCCTCTTGCTGTGGGCGGTCTGTCTGCTGGTGGGCTGCTTTTCCGGTGAGCGCGAGCTTCCGGTCGAAGGCGCGGTGTCGGTCTATCAAGGAAGCTGGGAATATCGGTACGGTGACTGTCCTCGGGGTTCCGACGGACGATTCCTGTGTACGCGCGCGGACTGGACCGATGGATCGTTTGTGTCGGGACAAGTGGAATCGCCATCGCTGCGAAACGGTCGTCGCGAGCTGTGGCTACGGACGCAGCTGACGGGGCCTCGACTGCTCGATCCGTTCCTGATGATCAAGTCGGTGGATCAGACGTACGAGGCCTACCTAGACGGTCAGCTTGTCGCCAAGTCCGACGGTGAGCTGGATACGCAAAGTCGTATGGCGGGCGTGGTGCGCGCGTACATTCCGCTGGGTCGAGACTACGTGGGCAAGACGCTGACGCTGCGCATTCACTCGCGCTACTGGCACATTGGCATTCATCGCGAGCAGCTCATCGGAGATCGTGCGGAGCTGCTGACGCTGGGCATTCGCCAAGGACTCCCGGCGGTCATGATTGGATCGATGCTGCTGGTGCTGGCTCTGACGGGGCTGAGCTTGGCTGCGCTTCAGCGCAATCGTGCGTTCGCGCTGTACGGAAGCTTTGCACTGATGGCTGGGATTTATGTGCTGGCGCGCTCGACGCTGCGGATCTTTTTGTTCGGCAGCCAAGAGCTGTCGCGGGCGCTGGAGCTTTCGTCGCTGGCCCTGATGTCGGCGGCGCTGTGTGGCTTTGTGGCCAGCATGTTCGGACGCGGTCCGTTCGGTCTGTTGCGGATCTTTGGCTATGGCTTCGTCGTGTTCTTTTTGGGTGGTGTGCTGAGCGTGGCAACCGGCGTGCTCCCGATGGAGACGCTGCTGCTTCCGCTTCAGCTCCTGCTGCTCGCGATGGTGGTGGTGCTGCTGGTCAACATGGTGCGGATCGGAACGCAAGGTGGTGTCGACGGTCGCATCATGAGCGCGGGACTCGCGATGGCGCTGATGCCGACGCTGTACGATCTGCTGTCTGCGATGAACCTGATTCGTCGCTACGTGGTGCTGACGCCGTATTCGGTCGCGCTGTTTGTGCTGGCGGTGTTTGTGCTGGTGGTTCGCCGCTTTGTGGTGCTGCGTGAACAGAACCTGACGCTGACCTTGGAATCGGCGCAGGTGCGCTTGCGGCTGGCAGAACAAGATGCGCTGCTTCAGTCGGCCAAGCGGCTGGCGGAAGGTGACTTGGATACGCCGATTCAGGTGTCGCCCGATAGCTCGCTGCGGTCGCTGGCGGCGGCGCTCAATCGTCTGCGAGAAGATGTCCGCTCGCGGCTCTCGCAGCTCTCTGGAAAAAACAGCGCGTCCAAGCAGCTCAACGATGAGCTACGAAGACAGATCGAGCAGCGCTCGCGTCGGCTTCTGGAGCTGATTCAGCGACGACCGATCTTGCAGCCCAGTGAGACGACGCTCAAGGTTCAGTCGCTGCTCGGAGAGCACTACCGGATTGTCTGTCTGCTCGGAACCGGTGCGAGCGGTGTCGTGGTGGAAGTGGAGCGCATCACCGACAACAAACACCTGGCTGCGAAGGTGCTGACCAAAGCCACCGATCAAGCGGGTGTGACGCGCTTTTTGCGGGAAGCACAGATCTTGGCGCGGCTCGATCATCCCAACTTGGTGGCGATTACCGACGTGGATGTCACCGATGAAGGCGTTCCGTTCCTGGTGATGGAGCTGGTGGAAGGACAGACGCTGCGACAGCTCCGCAGTCGGTATCGCGATCCACGCTTTGCGCTGCACGTCCTGCGTCAGGTGGCCGACGCGCTGACCGTGATTCATCAAGGCGGGATCATTCATCGCGATCTGCGTCCGAGCAACATCTTGGTCACCGATGACGCAGCGATGCCGCGCATCAAGCTGTTCGACTTTGGTGTCGCGGCGCTAAAAGCCAAAGAAGGAGCCGAGTCGGGAACCTATCCCAAGCAGAAGCTTGGCGTGTCGGGAGGCGTCTCTGTTTCTTCGGATCGACTGGATGTCTCGCTGCCTGGACTTGCGCTTGGATCGCCGATGTACATGGCACCAGAGTGTCGCGGTGGATCTTCCACAATTGCCGCACCTGCTGATGTCTTCAGCCTCGGTGTGATCGCGTGGGAACTGCTCACCGGAGACCTTCCGTTTGCGCGTCCTCCCATGGAGATGGCTGCGCTCGGAGAGCCGTTGACGCTGCCGTCTTTGCAGAGCCAGACCAGCAACCTCAATCCTGCGCTGTGCGTGCTGGTTGCAAGCTGTCTGCACATCGATCCGCAGAAGCGTCTGACCGCCGCGCAGGTTGCCGCAGAACTGGCGCTGCAAGTCGAAGAACAGAGCGAGCCGTAGCCGCGCGATCGGATTGCTGTTTCCGACGGGATTCGCGTAGACGGATGCGCCAGGCTCATGCTACGCAGCGGATATGCGGATTCCGTGGCTGTGGCTTGCGCTGGTTGTCAGCGGACTTCATTCCTTGCCTTCGCGGGCGGAATCACCTGCGGCTTCGTCCGTGGTTCATTCCATCGGCGCAGACTACGGCGTCTTTCTGTATCAGAGCACCGGACTGCCGATCTCTGCGGGGGGCGCATCGCTGCTCTATCGCGCACGATTTCCCGTCGGTGTTTCGATCTCTGCGGGGGTCCGATTCCTACACGTTGATCGCATGCCGAACGGGGTCGCGTTCGAAGGCTTTGTCGGCGCGCAGCTGAGTCCCGAGATCGGTGTCTGGCGACCGCTGGCTGGCATCGAGCTAGGAACCACCACCTTGCAGTCTGCTTCCCTATCCACAGAGCCGAGCTATAGCCCTGCGGAATACACCAGCAAGCAGACGCCGCTCGGTCCCAGCTACGCGGGCTTTGTGCTGTCGCCGCTGCGCTTCTGTGTCCGTCGCATCACCTTTGGCGGACTGGGTCTTCAGCTTGCCACGCACCTACCGGACTTTGGCAGTGCGGTTCGCATCCAGCTTGTGGCCGCACACGTAGAGTGGAGCTTCTGATGTCTGTTCGCGCGTTGTCTCTGTCCCGATCTTTCGCGTATCTGGGGGCGCTCGGATGTCTGCTTTCGCCGCAGATCAGCTGTCAGCGTGAATCGGGATTTTCCGTCGCTGCGTCCCAAACCGCGATCGCTGTAGCAAAGGACGTCAATCCTGCGAACCTTTCGCAACATGTGCGCGAGCTGGTTCGTCAGCGCGAACAGGAAACGCCGCAGCCGTCTCCCTACTGGGGAAACATGATGCTGCGTAGGCGCAATGCGGGACAGTACATTGATTCCTATCTGGCCGCGCAAGGACTGACCGTGGTGCATGAGCGCGACAGCCAACACAGCATCGACACCGACAACATCTATGTCGATCTGGCGGCCCGTCCTGGCAGCGCGCAAAAAGGACAGTACGTGCTGCTGTCCGGTCACTATGACAACTGGCATGTAGGCGCTGATGACAACGCATCCGCAGTGGCGGTGATGTTGGAAGCTGCGCGGATTCTGCGGACACGATCGTTTTTGCGAACCATTCGCATCATTGCCTTTGACCGAGAGGAAGAAGGCCTGGTTGGAAGCGAGCGCTATGCGCGACTTCATCAAGGAGAGTCCGTCTCTGCGCTTCTCAACATGGACTGTGTTGGCTACGCAAGCCATCAGCCAAACAGTCAGTCCGCGCCACCAGGACTGGGTCTGCGCAGCGTAGGGGACTTTTTGGGAATCCTGGCCAGCGATGCTGGATCGTCGACGCTGGGGAAGGTGATGCGTCTGTCGACAGAGCTTCCGTCTCCTGTTTCTGTGCTCGGACTTTTGGCACCAGGAACCGGACACAGCCCAGCGGCTTCTGCCTTTCTGCGATCGGATCATGCGGCGTTTTGGAAGCAGGGCACTGTCGCGCTGTTTCTGACCGATACCGCAGACTTTCGGAATCCGCACTATCATCGCAGCTCAGATGTGCCCGATACGCTGGACTATGACTTCCTCCAGCGCAGCGCGCAGCTTGTGATTGCAGCGACGGCAGCACTAGCGGATGAGGAGTAAGCGGATGACCACGCGACGACTCCCAAACGGACTCCCAAACGGACTCCCAAACGGACTCCCAAACAGGCTTCCGTGCTGGCTTATCGGTGGACTGCTGGGCCTTTCGCTGACGAGCCCAGTGCAGGCCGCTGCGCCACAATCGGAGGCGCTGCAATCGACTGCGCGGCATCGACAAGAGATCTATGTTCCCGCAGGTCTGGTCTTGTATTCCAGCCCAAGTCGGCTGACAGTTGGCGTCGGTGGCGGAATCGGATATCGCTACGACCTGGACTCGATCTGGACCGTCTACACCGAAGGAAGAACCAGCTACTTTTCCGGCAGCATCGGAACCCTGGCCGCAGGCATCACCGGACAGTTTTCGCTGGGCGCGTGGAACCCGCAGCTGGGAATCGGTGCGCTGCTGTTCTTCGGAGACAGCATCCGTGTCGTCGGTGCATCCGGTGACGTTCCTTCGCGCGCTGCCTTTGCGATCACCACGCGGATTTCTCCGCTGCGCTTTGTTCGGGGTCGCTATTCGGGCGCTGCGCTGAGCGTAGATGTTGGCTGCGGAATTGATACGGCGGCCCGCTGCGGACTCGCACTGTCCGTCGCGCTGCTGGATGTCGGTCTGCGCTTTTGACGGACGGATTCGCGCGCTTGATCAGGGAAGTGCGGCGTACTGGATCTTGCTGGGAACGGGGGACACATCGGTCATAAAAAAGCCGCTGCTCAGCGCGGACACCGACTGCCAGGTTCCGTTTTCATAACCCGGCAGGAGCAGCAGTCCGCCCGTGCGCCAGCGATACACGACTCCTTTTCCGACCACGATGGCTTCATCGGATCGGCGTGTGCTGATGCGGAGCAGATCTCCTTGGATCGGACTGCCTGCGCTGTCGAGGTTGTCGCGATAAAAACAGGGTGTGCCGGTGCTTTGGTACGCGACGAAGTAGCCAGATTTGCCGACCATCTTGACCTGGCTCTTGGTTGTGCTTGCAGCGACGGACTGGATGTCCACAAGTGAAGTGGTAAATCCACAGCTTGCATCGCTCTTCACCAGCTCTTTGGTGTAGCTGCCGCCGCTGTAATGGATGACCGTTGCGTCGGATCCGACAAACCAGCAGTCGCTTACGGACGTACAGTCCACATCGTGTAGCTCACCACTTGCGATGGCGGTGGGAAGCTTCGTCGCTTGCGTCGCGGTGATCCTTCCGGTTGCTGCGGAATAGATGCCGATGAAGCCATCTGCCAGGCCGGGACTGAAGGCCGAAAACAGCGCAGATCCAGACTCTGCATACACACCGCTAAACGTCAGCGAATAGGTGGAGCTGGCCACCAAATCGACCGGAATCTTGGCTGCATTTCTGCTTGAATCCAGGCGAATCACCGTCGAAGAATCGCTGGTCAGCCAGATGTTTCCCTGACTGTCTCCCCGGATGGCAGTGATGTGGGGCTTGGGACTCCCGAGCAGTGCATCGGGCAGCGCAATGTTTTCAAACAGCGCGCCATTCCAGTGCAGCACCACCGCATCTTTTCCTGCGATCCACACATTGTTTGGCGCGCTCGCCCAGATCTTGGCATCGATGGGATAGCTGACCGGCGCATCGTTGGCGCGACACGGACTAAAGGAAAGTGGCGCAAGCACTGCCGTCGCACGGAGCGGTCCGGTTCCGCTTACATCGGCGTTCGCACTTCCTGTTCCCAGCGCACACGGCAGGCTGTCTTTGTACGCCAAGACTTGAACATCCAGCGTTCCGCTGCGACCTTCAGGAGGCCGGATTCCGAACGAAGATCCTGCCGCAGTGAGTGCGCTGGTCCCGATGGCGCTGGTGCGAAAGGAGTCCTGATCGATGCGAAAGTATGCGCTGATGCTGGTTGCTTCCGTCGACAGATTTTCCAGCGTCACCATCAGTACATGTTCACCGCAGCCGGACTGCGCGATCACAGAGCCCGCGCACAGTGCCATCATCGTGTGAACAAGACCAGCTCGCTTGGGCATGATGAAACCCCTAATAGGTAAGGATCGTCAGTCCATCAGGAAGCTTGTTGCGATAGTACAGACCGACTCCTACGCCGACTCCGATGAGTGCAGCGGCGGCAACAGAGCCCGATATGATGCCAATCAGGAGCTTCTTTTTGCGCGCGGCGTTGGCTTCCTGAACGTCTACGTACCACTGCATTTTCTGGCCAGTCTGTTTGTCAAATCCCGTCGGTGCGGGCTCTTTGCGTCGCTCCTCATCAGCCAGCAGACTGGGCGCTTCCAGCATCGCTTTGGTCTGCTGGATGTACTGCTCAACATCCGCTTTGAGCTTGGCGGGAGGATTCGGCTCTGCCTTGAGATATTGCTGATAGAAATCGAGCGCGAGCTTCGCACTTCCCATCTTTCGATAGACCTGCGCGATGTTGAGCATGACGCGCGGAAACTGATGAATCTTGTATGCAGCCTGAAACGCGTCGACCGCGCCTTCAAAGTCCTTCTTCTGATACAGCGTCATTCCGCGACGGAACAAGTCATCGAAGTCATCGGCGCGCGCAGGCCTGGTCATCGCCAGCAAGGCAAGCAGCAAAATAGAGGAGTATAAAATGCCTCTTATTGACGATCGCTTGTCGTAGCCGTGGGTCCTGCTGTGCATCGCAAGGCTCGTTTCAGTCGATGATGAGATCGACCTGGCTGTTTTCTTTGGTTTTCCTTCGCTTGCTACTGCTGCTGCCGCTGCTGCCGTCTTTTTTGCGGCTCGACTTGGACTCTTTGCGTGGCGCGAGCGACTCGGTGCGATCTTCGTCGGTGCTTCGGCTGAGGACGATCTGCTTGCTGACGAAGCCTGACTTCCGTAGCTCGATCGCGATCTGTCCGCTGTCCATCGTTTCTTCGCTCAGCCACGGGGTGACGCCGAGCTTGCGACCATCGCTGACGCTGTAGACCTCGGCTCCTTGCGGCTGCGAGTCGATGCGCCAGTGAACCAGCGTCGGCGCTTTGGCCACGACGCGCGCGGCGGCGATCCCCGATCGCTTTTGCAGCAGCCAGCGCAGGCTCATCGCACCGCCGAAGATCAGCACCACACCGAGAGAAACCACCGCAAACAGGCGCGTTGGCAGGTTGGTTGTCGACGGCATCCGCACGAGCTGAAGACCGGCGGTCGACGGCGATCGCTGCTTGAGCTGCGCAAACTGATTGGCCAGCGCTTCTTCCAGCTCGCTCATCGACGGATAGCGACTGGCGGGATCTTTGGACATCGTGCGCAGGACG
>WBZP01001071.1_pt1 | contig 34958 bp, 25 predicted proteins | sample 5204301 | NCBI WGS metagenome assembly WBZP01 (sample SAMN12412401, study PRJNA552823) | activated sludge metagenome | isolation source: activated sludge from nitrification reactor of wastewater treatment plant... | place: USA: Pennsylvania | collected 2017 | reverse complement strand
CTCTCGGTGTAGACGTCGGGTGTGTCGCGCAGGGCCATGTGGATGATGCGCCGCTCATAAGCGGTCATCGGCTCCAGGCTGATCGGCTCGCCGCGCTGGCGGGCTTTGTCGGCCATGCGCTCGGCCAGCCGGGTCAGGGCCTGCACGCGCCGCTGGCGATACCCTTCCACGTCAACGACGAAGTTGGAGCGCCGGTGCAGCTTGTGGGCCACCATCAGGCGGCCGAGGAACTGGAGCGCGTCCAGCGTCTCGCCGCGCGGCCCGATCAGTACCGTCAGGTCGTCGCCATTGATGGCCACGACGTTGACGCGCTGGCCGGTCAGGTCATCAGGCTCCGACGCCGACGCCGTCACGCTGGCGCTGACGTGCATCTTGTCCAGCAATTCGGACAGGACGGCCACGGCCGCTTCCGCTTCGGCGGCCAACTCATCGTCCGTCGCCGCCGCCGGGGCGGCTTCGTCTTCGTCGGCCGCCGGCGTTGGCGTCGGGGCGACGGGCGGCCTGGCGGGCTGCTGTTCGCGCGCGACCGGCGGCTCCGGGCGGGCGGCGACAGGCGGTGCGGGCGGAGGCTGCTGGGGGGGCGTGGGCGGCGGGGTCGGGCGCGACGGCGGCGGGTCCGGACGTGGCGCAGGCGGGGGCGGCGGTGGAGCGACGACGGCCGGCTTCAGGCGCACGACCGCCTCGCGGCTGCCGATGCCCAGCAGGCCGCGGCTGCCTTCGTCAATGATCGTCACCGTGACCTGGTCGCGGTTCATACCCAGGCGGCGCAATCCGGCGTCAATGGCCGCCTCGACGTTTGCGCCGCGCGCTTCGATTTCGTGGCTTGTGCTTGGAGACATAGGTTGCCTATCGTTTGGCGGAGCCTTTCTTGCGCCGCGGGGCCGAGGTCGTGCCGTTGGGCTTGCTCTTGCCGTCGCTCGCGCCGTTGGCCGACGGGCGGCTCTTGGTCGCCTTCTCGGCCTCGATGATGGTCGGCCGCGTCTCGCCGCGGGCGGCGCGCTCGGCCTTCTCGCGGTCGGTGATGCGCTTCATGTACAACCCCTGGGCGATACCGATGATATTGGCCAGAATGAAGTAGATGGACAGACCGGACGGGAACTGCAACGAGAAGAAGCCGAACATGAGCGGCATGGTGTACATCATGGACTGCGACATGCCCGCCGCCGGGTTGTCCTGCGGCGTTTGCCCCTTGGGCGGCGTGGGCGTCAACAGCTTTTGCTGGATGAACATGCTGCCGAAGACGATGATGGGCAGGATGAAGAGCGGATCGGGCTGGCTCAGGTTCAGCCAGGCGAACTTGTTCTCCACCGGAATCAGCTGCGTCAGGTTGCTCACCCAGTTGGCCCGCGGCACCAGATTGAACAGCGCTTGCGGCGTCGTGCCCAAAATCGTCGTGATGGCCTGGTAGAGGCCGATCAGGATGGGGAACTGGAGCAGCGTCGGCAAGCAGCCGCTGAGCGTGTCGGCCGGGTTATAGCCGATGCGCTTGAACTCTTCCTGCATCTTCTGCGGGTTGTCGCGGTACTTCTTCTGGATAGCGTTGATCTCCGGCTGAATCTCCTGCGTGCGCATCATCGAACGCTGCTGCTTCATGTTCAGCGGCAGGGTGACAAGGCGGATCAGGATCGTCAGCGCGGCGATTGCCAGAATGAAGTTCTGCCCCAGTATGCTATAAAACCATAGCAGGGCATTGATCATGGGGTTAACGATTAAAGTATCCCACATGGCATTATTCTCGCGCGGTTATTCGGACGTCTGGGGCAGCGCATAGCGCCACAGTTCCCGGCCGTTGTCGGCCAGGTCCAGTCCAATGAGTAAGGCGTTGGCGTCCTGCGTGGCCACGACCAACGTATTATCTACGAGCACCGGTGTGGCGTAGAGCGGGGTAGAAGTCGGCACCGACCACAGTTGTTGACCGTCGGCGGCGTTATAGGCCGTCAGCGCGCCGGTAGGCGTCTCGCCGGCGATCTCCGAGGCAACGTAGAGCGTGTCGCCCACAACAACCGGACTGGTCTGGATGGCGGCCTGGGTCGCCTTCGTCCACCGCTGCTCGCCCGTCGCGGCGTCAACCGCGAAGAGGTTGCCGGCAATGTCGCCGAAGTAGAGCGTTCCGTCAACGACCGACGGCGCGCCCCACACCCAGTCGCCGGCTCCCGACGCGGCCCAGCGCTCTTTGCCAGTGGCCAGATCGAGGGCGTGAACGTTGCCGTCGAAGCTGGAGACGTAGAGCAGGTCGTCGCCTAGCGTCGGCGAGCTGGGCAGCGCCCCACCCAGTGGGGTGCTCCACTTCAGGTCGCCGCTGGCGGCGTCCAGAGCGTAGACTGACCTGTCCATCGAGGCTACGTAGACCGTGCCATCCTGGTAGGCCGGCCGCCCCCAGATGGCGTGACCGGTTTCGTAGTCCCACTGCAAGCTGCCATCGGTGGCATCGAGGGCCAAAATGTGGTTATCGGCCGTGCCGACGAACACCTGATCCTCCACCTGTAGCGGCGGGGCGACGATCTTATCGCGCGCGTCGGTGGTGTTGACCCACAGTTGCGCCGCGCCGCCGGCCTCGTTCTCTTGCAGGCCATAGACGGAAACGGTGACGCGGGGCGAGAAAAGGCCGCCGGCGCGGCCATAGTCACCGAAGATGACGCGGCCATCGGCCGCCGCCGGCGCGGCGTAGTAGGTGGCCGTGCTGGTTTCCAATGGGTGGAGCCACGCTTGCGATTGTGTGGCCGGATCGTAGGCCAGCACTTGCGGGCCAAACGCCAGATAGACCCGTTGGCCGTCCGTAGACAGCCCGGCCCAGTTGGTATTGGTCAGCCGGCTCCTGCAGCCGGTCAGCAGAATGAGGGCAGCAGCGATAAGCAGCAGCCGGAGCGCGGGCCGCGCGAGCGGCCGACTCAGTTGATGCAATGAACACCTCCGTCAAGGTACCGGGTCATAGCCACCGGGACTGAGCGGGTGGCAGCGAGCGATGCGTTTGATCGCCAGCCAGCCCCCCTTAAAAAACCCATACTTCTCAATCGCCTGATAACCATACACAGAGCACGAAGGCGTAAACCGGCAACTCGGCGGAAGCACTCGGGAGAGTGTATTCTGGTATAGTCGAATGAGCAGCAAGGCGATCTGTTTCACAACGGCTTACTCCCGTAGCGATCGCCCGTGATCGTCATCGTGTCGCAATCCAGCGCGCGTCAGCAGTTCCAATACGGCCCGTTCCAGTTCGGTGTACTCCGCGGCGACAATGGCCGGACGGACCACCAGCAGGCAGTCATAGCCCGGTTCGAGGGTGTCAAGATGATGACGCACGATCTCGCGTATCCTTCGTTTGGCCCGATTGCGCACCGTCGCCCGGCCGATATGACGCCCGGCGACGAAGGCAAAGCGGCTAACCGATGACGACTCCTGGGGCTGAGCATTGACAAACAGCACGATCAGCGGATGCTGCCAGCGTCGCCCCTTGTGCCGGACGCGCGCGATGTCGTCCGAATGGCGCAAGCGGAACGGCGATGGCAGCATGAAACATCACGCTGAGGCCCGGCCGTCTTAGCCGCCGCCGTGGCGCTTGACGGAACGATAGGCTGTGGCCGACGAGCCGTTCCAGTTGACCTGCTTGCTGTGGTTGTTCATCGAGACCGACAGCACGCGACGGCCACGCGTGCGGCGGCGCTTGAGCACGTTCTGGCCGTTCTTGGTCGACATGCGCTCGCGGAACCCATGCACGCGCATGCGGCGGCGAATCTTCGGCTGATAAGTACGCTTAGTCATGTTACTCTCTCCAAAAAAACAGGGCTTGCTGCCCTGTCAGAATCATCCGGTTATTCATTAGCGACGCCGGACGCCTGCGCGACAGAGCGCCGATGCAATACTCCATTATAACGCATGGCCGGGCGATTGCAACAGCCGCCAACTCAATTACACCCTATTCTGCTTAAGAGCGTCATTACAAACAACCACCCGCGCTCATACGACCTTCGACTGGGCTTTTAGCCAGGCTTTCTACGCGATGAGGATGGTCATTCTAGTCGTCTACGCGCTCAATCTCGGCCCCCAGGGCGCGCAGCTTGGCCTCGATGTGCTCATAGCCGCGGTCAATCTGCTGGATGTTGTGGATCGTGCTCGTGCCGCGGGCGCAAAAGGCGGCCAGCACCATCGCCATGCCGGCGCGAATGTCGGGGCTGGGCACACCACCCGGGTTGGCGAACAGGCGGCTTGGCCCCTGCACCAGCACGCGGTGAGGATCGCATAGCACCACCCGCGCGCCCATGAACGTCAGGTGGTCAACGAAGAAGAAGCGGCTCTCATACATCCAGTCGTGGAGCAGGATGGAGCCGGTGGCCTGCGTGCCGATGACCACGGCGATGCTCATCAGGTCAGGCGGGAAGCCGGGCCAGGGCATCGGCTTGATCTCCGGGATGCGCCCGCCCAGCCCTTCCTGGATGGTTAGCTCCTGGTCGGCGGGCACGATGATGTCCTCGCCGTCGTCCACCCAGCGCACGCCCAGCCGCTCATAGACCAGCCGGATCATGCCCAGGTTGCGCGGCTGCGCGTCGCGGATGCGAATCTCGCCGCGGGTGACGGCCGCCGCGCCGATGAAGCTGCCGACCTCCATGAAGTCGGAGCCGATGCGGAACTCCGTGCCGTGCAGCCGCTCGACGCCCTCGATCCGCAGCCGGTTGCTGCCGATGCCCTCGATGCAGGCCCCCATCTGATTGAGGAAGTTGCACAGGTCGCGCACGTGTGGCTCGCAGGCGGCGTTGTCAATGATCGTCTCCCCGGGGGCCAGCACGGCGACCATAAGCGCGTTCTCGGTGGCCGTCACGCTGGCCTCGGCCAACAGCAGGTAGCCCGCGCCACGCAACTGCGGCGCTTGCATCTCAAAGACGCCGCGGCGGCTCACGCTGACCACCGCGCCCAGCGCTCGTAGCGCCTGGACGTGGGTGTCCAGCGGCCGGCCGCCGATCACGTCACCGCCGGGAATGGGCAGGCACACCCGCCCGGCGCGGGCCAACATCGGCCCGGCGAAGACGAACGACGCCCGTGTCTGCCCGGCCAGGTGGGCGTCCAACTCCGTCTTGGCTATGTCGCGGGCGTGGACGCGCCAACTGCCGCCGCCCAGGTTGGTCATCTCGACGCCCAGGTCGCCCAGGATCAGGATGGTGTTCTCGACGTCGCGGATGGCGGGAATGTTGTGGAGGATAACCGGCTCATCGGTCAGCAGACAGGCCGGCAAGAGTTTGAGGGCCGCGTTCTTGTTGCCGCTGGCGGTGATGGTTCCGCGCAGTGGCTGCCCCCCTTCGATGATGAATTTGCTCATGGTTGGCTTCCGGGCCGGGCGGCGTTTCCCAGCCTTTGGGTCATTGTACCGTTGTAGCGCGAGTTGGCAACTCGCTCTGAGAAGGATGAGGGCTGAAGGATGAGGGATGAGACGCTTCATCCCTCATCCTTCAGCCCTCATCCCTCATCCTTCATCCCTCATCCTTCATCCCTCATCCTTCATCCTTGAAAAGGCGGGATGCCATCCCGCCCTACATCAGTTAGAATTGCTGGCCATGCCCTACCTAACCGCCAACGCCCGCCGCCTCTTCTACACCGACCAGCAGCCCGACGCCCCCGGCCCGGCCCTGCTGCTCCTCCACGGCGCGGGCGGCTCCCACCTGGCCTGGCCGGGCGCGTTGCGGCGTCTGGCCGGCCGCCGCGTGCTGGCCCTCGACCTGCCCGGCCACGGCCGCTCCGACCCACCCGGCTGCCGGACGATGGCCCACTACGCCGCCACCGTCAGCGCTTTCATCGCCGCCGTCGGCGCGCCGGAGATCGTCCTCGCCGGGCACTCAATGGGCGGAGCCATCACCCTGACCGTGGCCCTAAGGCCGCCGGCGGCGCTGCGCGGGCTGGTGCTGATGAGTGTGGGGCCGCGGATGCGCGTCAACGACGCGCTGATGGGCGGCCTCCTGGCCGACTTCGAGGCCGCGGCCGGCTTCATCGTTGATTACGGCTTCAGCGCCGCGCCGGACGAACTGCGGCACAAGACGCGCCAGGGCCTGCTGGCCACCGGAGTCACGACAACCTTTGGCGACTTCCTGGCCTGTAGCCGCTTCGACGCCCGGGCGCAGTTGGCCGGCATTGCTCTGCCGGCGCTGGTTATCGGCGGCGACGACGACCGCCTGACGCCACCGCGCCAGATGGACGCCCTGGCCGAAGGACTGCCCCACGCGCGACGGGCACACGTCGGCGGGGCCGGCCACTTCGTCATGCTGGAGCGCCCGGACGAAGTGGCGGCGCTGGTGGCCGGCTTTCTGGCCGAATTGACACCCTCAGCCACCGGCCAGAGCGCGGCGTAGTTCGGGGGCGATGGCCGCCGCCGCCCGACCGCGGGCGCTGATGCGGTTCTTCTCGACGGCGTCCAACTGGGCCATCGTCTGGCCATACTGGGGCAGGTAGAACACGGGGTCGTAGCCGAAGCCGCCGTCGCCGCTCGGCCCCAGGGCGATGACTCCTTCGCACACGCCGTCGGCCGTGGCCAGCAGCGCGCCGTCGGGCGCGGCCAGGGCGGTCACGCAGTGGAAGCGGGCTGTGCGCCGCTCGGCCGCCACGTCGCGCAGTTCACCGAGCAGCCGTTGGTAGCGGTCAACGGCCGACAGCCCCGGCCCGCCGTAGCGCGCCGACAGCACGCCCGGCCGCCCATCCAGCGCGTCCACCTCCAGCCCGGAGTCGTCGGCCAGCGTCAGCAATCCCGTCTGTTGGGCGTAGGCCGTGGCCTTCAGCACGGCGTTGCCGCGAAAGGTGTCCTCCGTCTCGGCCACGTCGTTGGCGACGCCCGCCTCGTCCAGCGTCAGCCACTCGATACCCATGTCGCCCAGGATGTCGGCGTATTCGCGCACTTTGCCCTTGTTGTGCGTGGCGACCAGCAGCCGCCGCGTTAGGTGAGTCACTGCTAAACCCCTTGCCCTCTCCCACACCGAAGAGTTGCGATTGTGATATACTCCCATTCTATCCCAGACTACCGGAACCCCGCCCAATTCAAAGGCGGGGTTTCCCTAGCCAATGGCGAGTCATCCACCTATGACGCGGATTCACCGGATTCATTCTTGATCGAATCCGTGAACTCTGTGTAATTTGTGGAACCTCTTTTTATCAACGGAAGGTTTACCATGAAAATGTCCCGTTTGCGCTTTAATTTCGGCTTTCTATTGGAAGCCGACTTCGGGACGATCCGCCGCATCGAACTCGATTATCCCAGCATCAAGCTGAGCGATGATCTGACCCTCAGCCCGCTGCAGGGCGTCATTACAGCCACGCGCACCACCGAAGGCATCTACATTCAAGGCGAGCTGGAAAGCGCCGCCGTGCTGGAGTGTGTGCGCTGTCTGACGGAAACGATCGTCCCGCTGAACTTTACGATCGATGAACTGTTCTTCTACCCGCCGCAGAGCGCCCCACCCGGCGAGAATCGCGTCGGCGAGGACGGCATGATTGACCTGGCGCCGTTGGCGCGCGAGTTGAGCCTGCTCAGCATGCCAACGAAGGTGCTGTGCCGCGAGGACTGCCTGGGGCTGTGCCAGGAGTGCGGCGCGAATCTGAACGAAGGGGAGTGCGGCTGCGACGAGGGGCTAATTGACCCGCGTCTGGCCGCGCTGCAACAATTGTTGAACGAGGAAAGGAACGGGCAGTAAGCGCCCGCTGACAGATATGTTTTACGATGAAGCCAAGATAAACATCCGCAGTGGCGACGGCGGCGATGGGATGATTAGCTTTCGCCAGGAAAAGTTCGTGCGCCTGGGCGGGCCAAATGGCGGCGACGGCGGCCGCGGCGGCAACGTCATCTTCGTCGCCTCGACCCACATGAACAGCCTGCTCAACTTCCAGCACCACAAGCACCATCGCGCCGGCAACGGCGTCCACGGCACGGTGCAGAACATGACCGGGGCCAGCGGCCAAGACTTGCGCCTGGAAGCGCCGGTCGGCACGATCATCCGCAACGCCGAGACGGGCGACATGTTGGCCGACCTGACCCAACCGGGGCAGGAGGTCGTCATCCTGTCCGGCGGGCGAGGCGGGCGCGGCAACAGCCACTTCGCCAACAGCCGCCACCAGGCCCCGCGCATCGCCGAGCGCGGCGAGCCGGGCGAGGAGTTGTGGCTGACGCTGGAGTTGAAGCTCATCGCCGACGTGGGCATCGTCGGCGTGCCCAACGCCGGCAAATCCACGCTGCTGTCGGTCGTCAGCGCGGCGCGGCCGAAGATCGGCAACTACCCCTTCACCACCCTCCAGCCCAATCTGGGCGTCGTGGCCGTCAATGACTACGAAACGATGGTGCTGGCCGACATCCCCGGCCTGATCGAGGGCGCGTCGGCCGGCGTCGGGCTGGGCCACGACTTCCTGCGCCACGTGGAGCGCACGCGCGTCCTCATTCATCTGCTCGATGGCATGGCCGTTGACCCGTTGCAGGACTGGAAGATGATCAACGACGAGCTGGCGCTCTATAACCCCGAGCTGGCCGCCAAGCCGCAACTGGTCGTGCTCAACAAGATTGACCTGCCCGACGTGCAGGAGCTGGAGCCGCTGTTGCGCGAGGCGATCAGCGAGGCGGGGCAGCCCTTCATGAGCATCTCGGCCGTCACCGGCGCGGGCGTGCGGCCGATGCTGTTCGAGGTCAAGCGGATGCTCGACGCCCAGCCGATTGCGACCACGCCGACGGCGGCCGAGCCGGTCGTCATCCGGCCGCGGGCCGAGGAGCGCGCCTTCACCATCAGCCGCGAAGACGGCCACGTCTGGCGCGTGCGGGGCAAGGAGATCGAGCGCGTTTCGTCAATGACCTACTTCGAGTTCGACGATTCGCTGATGCGCTTCCAGACGGTGCTGGAGAAGATGGGCATCACCGCCGCGCTGACCGAGGCCGGCGTCAAGGTGGGCGACACGGTCTACATCGGCGACACCGAGCTGGAGTGGGGGGAGTAAGGGAGAGGGACGCCGAGAAACGCGGAGGAGCGCAGAGAGACGCAGAGAAAAACACCCTCTTCCTCCGCGTCTCTCCGCGCTTCTCTGCGCTTCTCCGCGTCCCTCTTATCTTCTAGCCATGTCCGATACCTTTCACGACATCTTGCTCACGGCCATCCTGGACGAGGCGCGCTTTGTCGAGGCCGTCTTTCAGGGGGCGCGGCGCGGGGCGACGACGCCGTGGACGCGGGTCACGCTGCGGCCGGTGCTGGTCAAGGGCGAGCGACGGCTACAATTCACCACCTTTGACGGCACGCAGGAGCGCAGCCGCAACCCCACCTCCACCGAAGCGCGGGCGCAACTGGACGAGCTATTGGCCCTGCCCTTCAACAGCATCCAGGCGCGCACCACGGCCGAGACGATCCGCGTCCAGTTCAGCAAGAAGGGCCGCCCCATCGTCCACCGCGAGCGCCGCGACGACCAGCCCATCCCCCTCGACCTGGCCCACGACCGGGCCAAGCCGCTCATTCTGGGCGAAGACGAGGCCGCCCCCTTCCTGACCGCCATCGGCGTCATGACCGCCGACGGCCGCATCCGCGCCGACCAACAGCGCAAATTCCGCCAGATCAACGAGTTCCTGCGCCTCATTGACGAGACGGGCGAGATTGACAGGCTCGGTCCGGGGCCGCTGCGTGTCGTTGACCTGGGCTGCGGCAGCGCGGCGCTGACCTTCGCCACTTACCACTACCTGACGGCGGTCAAGGGGCGCAAGGTACACATGACCGGCGTCGACACGAAGGCCCACCTGATGGCCCGCCACGCGGCCACGGCCGCCCAACTCGGCTGGGATGGCCTGCGTTTCGAGGCGGCGCGCATTCTCGACTACCAGGACGGCGCGCCGGCCGACGTTGTGCTGGCCCTCCACGCCTGCGACACAGCCACCGACGAAGCTCTGGCGCGGGCCATCGGCTGGGGCAGCCGCCTCATCCTCAGCGCCCCCTGTTGCCACCACCACCTGCAAGCCCAACTGAGCGCGGCGGCCACGCCGGAGCCGTTCCGCCCGGTGACGCGCCACGGCATCCTGCGCGAGCGGCTGGGCGACGCGCTGACCGATGCCCTGCGCGCCCACATCCTGCGCCTGATGGGCTACCGGGCCGACGTGCTGGAGTTCGTGCCCATCGAGCACACGCCCAAGAACCTGATGATCCGCGCTGTCCACACCGGCGCGCCGCCCACGCCCGCCCTCATCGCCGAATACCGTGCCCTCAAGGAGTACTGGGGCATCACCCCCTTCCTTGAAACGCTTCTTGGCGAAAAGCTGAAGGATGAGGGATGAGGGATAAAGGATGAAGTAACGTTCAGCCTTCATCCCTCATCCTTCATCCTTATCAATAAGGAGCCTCATGACCACCACCACCCTGCTGACCAACGGCCGCATCCACACCATGAACCCCGACCAGGTCGTGGCCACGGCGGTCGTCATTCGCGACGGGCGCATTCTGGCCGTCGGCGGCGACGAACTGCTGCATTGGCGCGCCGACGGCGTGGAGTGGATTGACCTGGCCGGCCGCGGCGTCACGCCCGGCCTTGTGGACGCCCACGTCCACTTCCAGCACTTCGCCCTGGGGCTGCAGAACGTAGACCTCGACGGCGCGCCGACGCGAGCCGCCGCCCTCGACCGCGTGCGCGCCTTCGCCGAGGGCCAGCCCGGCCAACGCGGCTGGCTGCGCGGGCGCGGCTGGTCGCAGGACGCCTGGCCCGACCGCGCCTTCCCCACCGCGGCCGACCTCGACGCCATCGTGCCCGACCGGCCGGTGCTGCTGGCGCACAAGAGCGGCCACGCCGGTTGGGCCAACAGCGCCGCGCTGCGCCTGGCAGGCATTGACGCCACGACGCCCGACCCGCCCGGCGGCCGGATCGAGCGCGGCCCCGACGGCGCGCCGACGGGCGTCTTCTTCGAGGACGCCATTGACCTGGTCGCCCACCACATTCCCCGGCCGACAACGGACGAACTGGTGGCAGCCATGCGCACTGCCCAAGCCTACTGCTGGTCGGTCGGTCTGACCGGGCTGCACGACTTCGACGGCCGCGACTGCTTCACAGCCCTCCAATCGCTACGCGAAGCGGGGGAGTTGGGGCTGCGCGTGGTTAAGAATGTGCCCGTCTACCGCCTGCAACACGCCCTGGGCGTCGGCCTGCGCTCCGGCTTCGGCGATGACTGGCTACGTATCGGCGGGGTGAAGATCTTCGCCGACGGCGCGTTGGGGTCGAAGACGGCGGCCATGATCGCTCCCTACGAAGGGGAGCCGGGCAACGTTGGCATCGTCGTCACCGACAAAGAGGAGATGCTGGAACGGGCGCGCGAGGCCGCTGCCGGCGGCCTCAGCCTGACCGTCCACGCTATCGGCGACCGGGCCAACCACGATGTGCTTGATGTCTACGAGCAACTGCGGCGCGACGAGGGCCACCGCCCTGGGCCGCGCCTGCGCCACCGCATCGAGCACGTCCAGGTGTTGCACCCCGACGACGTGAACCGCCTAGCCCAACTAGAGGTCATCGCCTCCATGCAGCCCATTCACGCCACGTCCGACATGCTCATGGCCGACCGCTACTGGGGCGAGCGCGCCCGCTTCAGCTACGCCTGGCGGACGATGTGGGACAGCGGCGCGCTGGTCGTCTTCGGCTCCGACGCGCCGGTGGAGCGCATTGACCCGCTGCCCGGCCTCCACGCCGCCGTGACCCGCCGCCGCGCCGACGGCCACCCCGGCCCCCAGGGTTGGTTCCCCGAACAGCGGTTGGCGTTGTGGCAGGCCGTCTACGCCTTCACCGGCGCGGCGGCCCGCACCAGCGGCCAGGAGAAGACGCAGGGGATGATCGCGCCGGGCAAGCTGGCCGACCTGACAATCTTCGACCGCGACCCGTTCGCCGCGCCGGCCGAAGAACTACTGGAGACACAGATCGCGGCGACCATCGTGGACGGCGTCTTCCGCTACCGCACCTTGTAGCGCGAGTTGGCAACTCGCTCTACATGTAGCGCGAGTTGGCAACTCGCCTCTTCGGTCTAAGCAGAAGAGGCGAGTTGCCAACTCGCCCTACAACTACAATACGCCGCGCTTGGTCTCTTTTACCAGGTGGTCAACCACTGCCCGCAGCGCCTCTTCCTGGTTGTCGTCGCCGCCGTGCTCGCGATAGACGCGCAACTGCTTGTCGGCGCTGGTGCCATCGCGCAGGATGGTGTGAGCGTGGGCCACCTCCTGCCGGCTGTCCAACTCGTCAACCACGTCATCCACAAACTCCAACAGTTCGCCCATGAGATGGGGGAAGGCCACCGACTCCTGGATGCCAAAGTCAATCAGCTCGCCATCAATGCCATAGCGCACGGCCCGCCACTTATTCTCGGTGATGTGGACGTGGCGATACTGCCGCCAGGACAAATTCTGCTGCCGCAGCTTCAACAGCTTGGCGCAGATGGCCTGGAACAGCGCGGCGATGCAGATGCAGTCGTCCACCGCGGTGCAGATGTCGGCGATACGGAACTCCAGTGTGCTGTAGATCGGATGCGGCCGGATGTCCCACCAGATCTTGGCCCGCTTGTCCACCTTGCCGAACGCGCCGACCCGCTCCAGCATCGTCTCGTAGTTCTTATAATCGGCCCAGGAGATGAACGAGTGGGGAATGCCGGTGCGCGGCAGCGATTGGAAGATGACACTGCGATAGGACTTCAGCCCCGTGTTCTGCCCGCGCCAGAAGGGGGAACTGGTGGACAGGGCCAGCAGGTGGGGGATGAAGTAGCGCGCCTGGTTCATGATGGCGATGAGGATCTCGCGCGACTCCGGGTCTTCGCCGAAGCCGACGTGGACGTGCATGCCGAAGATGAGCAACTGGCGGGCCACGCCCTGCATGTCGTCCAGTAGCTCCTTGTAGCGCGTGCCTTCGGTGATGATCTGGTCTTCCCAACGGGCGAACGGGTGCGTCGAAGCCGCGGCGATCATCAGGCCGTTTTCGTCGGCCAGCTCCAGCACGTCGCGCCGCAGCCGGACGATCTCCGCCCGCGCCTCCTTGATGTTGCGACAGATGTGGCTGCCGACCTCCACTTGCGACTGCATCAGTTCCGGTTTCAGGTCGAGCTTCTTGGCCCGTATTTGATCCTGGGTCAGTAGTTCGCTGATGTAGGTGCGCAGGTCGCGCGTCTGCGGATCGATGATCTGGTACTCTTCCTCGATGCCGAGGGTCAGCGGTTGCGTCGGGACAGCCATCTTCTTACTCCTCTGGTTAAGCTACTGGGCGCGAATTATAGCACGGTCGCTACAGAGAATAGAGGGTTATTTGCCCTACATTCGGCGCAAATACTCCACCAGCAAGCGCACGCCAAAGCCCGTCCCGCCCACCGGCGTGTAGTCGCCACTCCGATCGGCCAGAGCCATGCCGGCGATGTCGAGGTGGGCCCAGGAGTAGTCGGTGAACTCGCGCAGGAAGACGGCCGACGTGCCCACGCCGCCGAAGCGCCCACCGCTGTTCTTCATGTCGGCCACCTCGGAGTTGATGGTGCGGCGGTAGTCGTCGTAGAGCGGCAGCGGCCACAGGCGCTCGTAGGTCGCGTCGGCCGCGGCCAACAGTTGGTCGCGCAATCCATCGTTGTTGCAGAAGATGCCCGCGGCCACGCCCGACCCCAGAGCAATGACGCACGACCCGGTCAGCGTCGCCAGGTCAACGACCGCCGCCGGCTGGTACTGCGCGGCGTAGACCAGCGCGTCGGCCAGCACCATGCGCCCCTCGGCGTCGGTGCTGATGATCTCGATCGTCTTGCCGTTGCCGGCGGTGATGACGTCGGCCGGGCGGTAGGCGGCGGCGTCGGGCATGTTCTCGGTGCAGGGGGTGATGCCGATGACGCGCAACGGCAGGCCCAGGCGGCCGACCACGTCCATCGCCCCCAGCACGGCCGCCGCGCCGCCCATGTCGGACTTCATCTCCCACATCCGGTCGCCCGGCTTCAGCGAGATGCCGCCGGTGTCGAAGGTGATGCCCTTGCCGACCAGAACGATGGCCGGCAGCTCCGTACGGTCGGCATTGTGCTCCAGCACGATGAAGGCCGGCGGCTCGCCCGCGCCCTGGGCCACGGCCAGGAAGGCGCCCATGTTGCGCGCGGCGGCCCAGGCGCGGTCGCCGACGGTGACGGCCAACCCGCGCTCGGCGGCGATCTGGCGCGCCTGCTCGGCCAGCCGCGTCGGTGTGGCCATGTTGGGTGGCAGGTTGACCAGGTCGCGGGCCAGAGCCACCCCGCCGGCCACGGCCTCGCCCAGCGCCGCGCCACCGCGGATGGCGTCGAGGCGGCCGGCGTCATGCTCCAGGATGGTCAGCGAGGCGATTGCGTTGACCGGCTCTTGCTTCTTCTGCGCGGCGAAGCGATAGGTCGCCAGCAGCGCGCCTTCGACGGTGGCCTGGGCCGCGGCGGCGGCGTCCAGCCCGCCGATGCCCGCGCCGTGGACGATGGTGGCCACGTGATCGGCGTTCAGGTCGCGCGCCCGCTTGATGGCCGCCGCCGACACCCGGCGCACGCCCTCCAGCGTGAACGACTCCGCCTTGCCCAAGCCGACGACCAGCACGCGCCGCGCGCCGATCGCGCCGCGCGGATAGAGGACGGCCACCTCGCCCACCTTGCCCTTGAGGTCCCCGCCGGCGATGAGGTCGCTGATGGCCCCGCCCAGCGCGCGATCCACCGCGCCCGTGGCCCCGCCGGGGCTGGTAACGCCCTCGAACAGATTGACGATGATCGTGTCGGCCGCGCTCGATTCGATGCTGCCTTGTTCAACCTTGATGTCCATCATTTGCTCCTTGAAGAGCATCCACAGATTGCTCAGATTTCACAGATTTATCAGCAACGGTTAGACCGCCGATGGCCAGCCAACCGCTGTGGATGTTCATGATTGCCGGCAATTCTACCCCCGACACGACACTAGACAACGAACGGCGGCGGCGCTATCCTCCTTTGTAGCGCGGGATGGTATCCCGCTCTGAGAAGGCTGAAGGATGAAACATCTCATCCTTTAAGGCGCGAGATGGCATCTCGCGCTACAAACAACTGTCGAGAGGTTGGCCATGCAACTCCTGATCATCGGTGGCACGCGCTTTCTAGGCCGCGCTTTGGTTGACGAGGCCCTTGCCGCCGGCCACAGCATTACCCTTTTCAACCGCGGTCAATCGAACCCTGGCCTCTACCCCGACGTGGAGCAGATCCACGGCAACCGCGACGGCGGGCTGGGCGCGCTGGCCGGGCGGCGCTGGGACGCGGTCATTGACACCTGTGGCTACGTGCCGCGCATCGTCCGCGCCGCGGCCGACGCCCTGGCCGAGGCGGTAGAGCACTACACCTTCATCTCCAGCCTGTCGGTCTACGCCGACCCGCTGCCGATCAGCGCCGATGAGGAAGCGCCGCTGGCGACGACGCCCGACGAGACAGTGGAGGAGATCACCGGCGAGACCTACGGCGCGCTGAAGGCGCTGTGCGAGCGGGCGGCGGCGGAGGGGATGGGCGGCCGGGCGTTGTCGGTGCGTTCCGGCCTCATCGTTGGCCTCCACGACGCCAGCGACCGCTTCAACTACTGGCCGGCCCGCGTGGCCCGCGGCGGCGAAGTGCTGGCCCCTGAGTCGTCCGATTACGGCGTGCAGTTCATTGACGTGCGCGACCTGGCCCGCTGGACGTTGCGGGCCACGGAGCAACGGCTAACCGGCCCCTACAACGTCACTGGCCCGGAGCGCCCCCTGCCGCTGGGGAATCTCCTGGACACGGCCCGCGCCGTCACCGGCAGCGACGCCCGCTTCACCTGGGTCAGCGGTGCCTTCCTCCTGGAGCAGGGGGTTGGCCCCTTTGTCGAGCTGCCCCTGTGGGTTCCGTCGGAGGACGCCGGCTTCAATAACTTCGCCATCGGCCGGGCGCTGGCCGCGGGGCTGACCTTCCGGCCGGTCGAGGAGACCGTGCGCGACACGCTGGCCTGGCTGGCCACGCGCCCGGCCGACCACGTCTGGCGGGCCGGGCTGCCGGCCGAGCGCGAGGCGGAGTTGTTGCGGCTGTGGCACGCACTGTAGGGCGATTTGGCAAATCGCCTTCCGTACTCTGTAGGGCGATTTGGCAAATCGCCCTACACTCATGCTCTATAAGGCGATTTGGCAAATCGCCCTACACTTAATTTCAAGTAGAATATTGTTACCCACCCATTTCCAACGAACGAAGGAGTCACCATGTTAGTCGGCGTACCAAAAGAGATCAAAAACAACGAGTACCGCGTCGCCATGACGCCTGCCGGCGTGCAACAGTTGATCGAGCAGGGGCATCAAGTCCTCGTCGAGACGATGGCCGGCGACGGCAGTCGCTTCACTGATGAGCAGTATGCCCGCGTGGGGGCCAAGATCGTGCCTACGGCGGCCGATGCCTGGGGCGCGGAGATGGTCGTCAAGGTCAAGGAGCCGATCGCCGTCGAGTACCCCTTGCTGCGCTCCGACCTGGTGCTGTTCACCTATCTGCACCTGGCCGCCGAGGAGAAGCTGACCAAGGCCATGCTCGACTCCGGCGTCACCGGCATCGCCTACGAAACGGTCGAGGCGCCGGACGGCAGCCTGCCGCTGCTGACGCCGATGAGCGAGGTCGCCGGGCGGATGGCCGTGCAGGTCGGAGCCTACTATCTGGAACGGCCCCATCTCGGCCGCGGCATGTTGCTCGGCGGCGTGGCCGGTGTGCCGGGGGCCAACGTGGTCATCATCGGCGGCGGCGTCGTGGGCACCAATGCCGCCCACATCGCCCTGGGCATGGACGCCAACGTCATTATCCTGGACACGAATCTCGACCGGTTGCGCTTCCTGGAGCACGTGCTCCACGGCCGGCTGACGACCGTGGCCTCCAACTCCTACAACATCGCCGAGGCGGTGCAGAACGCCGACCTGGTCATCGGCGGCGTGCTCATCAAGGGCGCGCGCGCGCCGCGCCTCGTCACCCGCGAGATGGTCAGCACCATGCGTCAGGGCAGCGTCATCGCCGACGTGGCCGTGGATCAGGGGGGGTGCGTCGAGACGATCCACGTCACGACCCACTCCGACCCGACCTACATCGTGGACGGTGTGGTGCACTACGGCGTGGCCAACATGCCCGGCGCGGTGCCGCGCACCAGCACCCTGGCCCTCAGCAACGCCACACTGCCCTACGTCCTGCGCATCGCCCGGCGCGGGGCCGAGGGGGCCATGGCCGCCGATCCTGGCCTGGCCAAAGGACTCAACACCTACCGCGGCGAAGTGACCTACGCCGCCGTGGCCGAGTGCTTCAATCTGCCCTACGTGGCCTATGAAGCCTAGCAACTGACACGGGCCAGGCAACGGCGACCTCCATAGCGTTAGCGCGCCGAGGTCGCCGTTGTCCCGCCCCACCAAACCCGTGGACCTACTCGCCATCACCGCCCCGTTGTACGTCGTGGACGGCGTCGCCCAGGAGGGGCAGACCGTTCCAGGCGTCGTCGCTCTGCCCGCGCCGGCCAAGGCCGCCCGCGGCCGGGAGCACGACTTCCTTTTCGCCCACCTGGCGCTGAGCGGCCCGGCCGAGGAGACGGCCGCCCAGGCCGACGACCTGGCCACAGGGCTGGCGCGACGCTTCTTCGCCGCCCCCGGCAGCGTCACCGCCGCATTGCGCCGGGCGGTCATCGAGACCAATGAGCAGTTGTTGCGCCACAACCTGAGCGTGCGGCGGCCCAACGAGGGCGCGCTGACCTGCGCCGTGCTGCATGGCAACGAGTTGTTTACCCTCCAGGTGGGCGAAGGGCTGGCCTTCCTGGGGCATAACTTTGGCGTTGAACGCCTGCCCGTGGCTCCGCCGCGCCATCTGACGCCGCTCGGCCGCAGCGCCGGCCTGGACATCCGCTTTGCCTACCACCGCTTGCAGAGCGGCGACATGATGCTGCTGGCCGACCCGCGCCTGGCCTATCTATCCGGCGCGACGCTGGCCCCGGCGCTGGTGGACACGGATATCGAGAGCGGGCTGGAGGCGCTGGGCGACCTCCTGGGCAACGACACGGCGCGGCTGCTGCTGGTCGAATTTGCCGACGAGCTGCCGTCCACGTTGCCGGTCACTTTCCAAACCAGCAAGAAGCCCGCGCCAGGGCGGCCGCGCGTTGCCCCGCCCGCCGTTCGCCCGCCGGCTCCTGCGGGCGGTGTTAAGGCACCGGCCGGCCCAGAGGCGCTGGGCGCGGCCTCGCCACCGGGAGCCGCCTTGCCCGGCGCGCCGCAGCGCGAGAGCGCGGGCGGGCCGCAACCGGCCGTTCCGCGACCGGCTGTGCCACGCCCGGCAACCCCTATGGCCGAGACACCGCCGGCCGACGGCGCCGCCCCGTTCGAGGTAGGCGCGCGGCGGGTGGCCTCGTCTTCGGCGCGCGGCTTGTCGCGGCTGACCGGCTGGCTGGCTGAGGTGATGGGTCGCCTGCGCGGCGCGCCGCAAGAGGGGCAGGAGCCGATCAACTGGGCGCTGCCGGCCATGATCGCCATCGTCGTGCCTATCTTTGTCGCCGCCGTGGCCACCAGCGTCTATCTGCAGAGCGGCAGCAATGAGCAGGTGGCGGGCATCAAGGAGCAGATGGTGCAGGAGATGCTACTGGCCGAGAGCGCGGCCGGCGGCTCGACCGAGGCGCGCGGGCACTATGAAGCCGTGCTGCTGCTGTCGAGCGAGGCCGAAGAGCTGCGCCTCGGCGACGTGGAAGTGGCCCGGATGCGCGCCGACGCCCGCGAGGCGCTCGACCGCATTGACGGCGTCACGCGCCTGACGGCCGAGTTGTTCTATACCTACGACGAGGGCGTCAACCTGACCGGCATCGCTCTGGGGCCGGATGAGGGGGGCGTGGCCGTGCTGGACGGCGGCAGCAACCGCGTCCTGCTGCACGCCACCGATGACGCTTTCCAGGAGTTGACCACCGAGGAACCGGCGACCGTGGTCTTCAACGGCCAGGCGGTGGGCACGGAGGTCGTGGGGCCGATTGTAGATCTGATGTGGCTGCCGGGCAGCGCCGCCGAAACGCGCGACAGCGTGACCATGCTCGACCGGACGGGCGTGCTGTTCAGCTACTACCCCAATCTAGGCGACATCCGCGGCATTCGCCTGGGCAACAGCAGCGCCTGGCTCGACCCGGCGGCCATGGCCACCTATCTCGACCGGCTGTACATCCTCGACCGTGGCGCGGGACAGATCTGGAAGTACTTTGCCGACCAGAACTACGTGCAGCAGGAGGATGATCCGGCCATCTTCTTCAGCGCCCAGGCGGGGTTGGACACGGCCGTGGATTTCGACCTGTACTCAGAAGATGGCAGCCTCGTTGTCGTCTATGAGGACGGCCGCGTGCGCTACTACGACACGCGCTCCGGACGCATCGCCTGGGACGAGACCTCGCTGCTGCAAAACGGGCTGACGACGCCGCTGGTGTCGCCGGTGGCCGTCAAGCTGGTTGGCCGGGGGCTAAACGCCTCCATCTTCATCCTCGATCCCGGCAGCAGCCGCCTGCTGCAACTGAGCCGCGGCGGCACGGTGCTGACGCAGTACCGCGTGCTGGACGGCGCGGGCGACGAGGTGCTGAGTCGGGCCAGCGACTTCGCCGTGACCGACGCGCCGCTGCGCGTCTTCGTCGTCGCCGGAAACGCCATCTACGCCGCTGAAAGGTAGAAGAGAATCTCACGCAAAGACGCAAAGAACGCCAAGCTCAGAATTCTGAGCTTGGCGTTCTTTGCGTCTTTGCGTGAGATTCTCTTTACTTTCCGACAAAGCGCGGTGGGCGCTTTTCGAGGAAGGCGGCAATCCCTTCGCGGTTGTCGGCGCTGCGGCCGGCTACCTCTTGCAGGTAGGCCTCGCCGGCCAGCGCCTCGTCGAGGGTGCTCGTCAGGGCGCGGTTCATGGCCCGCTTGGTCAGCCCGAAAGCCAGCGTCGGCCCCTCGGCCAGTTGGCGAGCCGTGGCGGCGGCGATCTCCGGCAGTTGCTCCGTGGGCACGACGCGGTTGACCATGCCCCAGGCCAGCGCCCGGTCGGCGGGCACGCGCTCGGCGGTGATGGCCATCTCGTAGGCCCGGGCGTAGCCGATGAGCCGCGGCAGAAACCAGTTGACGCCGCTGTCGGGGATGAGACCAATGCGGCTGAAGGCCAGCATGAAAGCGGCATCGGCGGCGGCAATGCGGATGTCGGCCGCCAGGGCCACGCCACAGCCCGCGCCGGCGGCGACGCCGTTGATGGCCCCAATGATGGGCTTCTCCAGTGTCACCATCTGGCGGATGAGGCGGTGGTAGCCGTGGCGCAGATGCTCGGCGATGGAGACGGCGTCGCCGCGCTCCTGGAAGGCGGCCAGGTCTTGCCCGGATGAGAAGGCCCGGCCCGCGGCGGTGAGGACGACGCAGCGCGCCGCCTCGTCGCGCCCGGCGGCCCGCAGCGCCTCGACCGTCTCGGCGATCATCTCGTCGTTGAAGGCGTTGAGCTTGGCCGGCCGGTTCAACGTGATCGTGGCCACGCCGTCAGCCACTGCGTACAGGATCGTCTCGTAACCCATCCGCCCCTCCCATGAAGAAGAAACCACAGATTACGCAGATTACACAGATTTTAAGAGGTCTTAAAATCTGTGTAATCTGCGTAATCTGTGGTTTCTTCCAAAACTAAAACGGCACGTCGCTGTCGGGGTCGAAGTCGTCGTCGAAATCTTCGCCCTCATCAACCATCTCGCCCACTTCAGTGGGCACCGACAGCCACAGCAGCAGCAAATCGCCCTCGTCAACCTTGGTCAGGCGCAGGGCGACAACGTCCAACTGCTGGCGCAGGCGCATGTCGTCGGGGTAGTCGAGCCGGACAGAGCGTCCTTCGTCCCAGGCGCGTTGGCAGCGCTCGACGATGTCGCGGCCGTTGCCTGTGCGCAGTTGGCACAGGGCGATGTCGAGTTCTTCTGGACCCTCATACACGGATTGCACCCACCCGTGCGGATGCGGCATAAAGTCGGGGGTGGGGCCTTCGATGATGGTGATCAGTTCGGGTTCCATGGGGGTTTATCAGACCTTGTCAGATGGTATGGTAGACTGACGGACAATAGTACTGATAACGGCGGCGGTTGGCAAGTTGGGTTAACGCCTCCATAAGGAAGCCGGGCAAATTAAAAGGCGGCGACACAAGGTCGCCGCCAGTAAAACTTGTCACAGTGTCGGTAGCCGGACAAACGGATGAGATGCACGCCGCCGGCCAAAGTAAGGGCGGAGTGGCCGCGCCTCGGGCGAGGCGCGGCCACTCACTAAGGAACTCCGACCCTAGCCAAGCATGGCACCAAAGAACAAAGCGGCCCCGAGCAGGCCAACGAACACCAGAAAGGCCCCGCAGCCAAGCCCCTGAGCCGGCGGCGGCTCCTGGTTAACAACAACCGTCTGCGGGGGCGGGGTGGGACGCCGGTTCAAGACCAGAACGGTCATGGCCAGCGCGTAGCCGATCAACAGCAGGAGAAAAGCGAAGTACGGGTCCATTTCTGTCACCTCATTCCCTCTCGACTGAAGCACTTTCCCATGTCTACAGCATAACAGGGGCGAACGTCAGCCGCCTGACCGTGGCCTAACAATCGCCTTACAATGAGGTTACAGAGGTAACGGAGGCGTGCCGGCAACTATCTTCCGGGCAGAGACGAAGCGGAGGGCAAAGGTGGAACGTCCAAGCGGTAGCCATGACCGGGCACAGTGATAATGTAGCGGAAGTCCTTGGGGTCGGGTTCGATCTTCAACCGCAGGCGGCTGATCTCAGATTTGAGCGACTGATCACGGTAGATATCGTGTTCATCAGACCAGCCGGCTGACATCAGCTCGTCGTGGGGAACGACCTGCCCGCGCCGTTCCCACAAGCGTCGAAACAGGCGCGCTTGCAGGGCCGTTAGAGTGATGGCCTGCCCTCCCACAACCACGGCGCGCCGCGCTTCGTCATAGACAAACTCATCGCGCCACACGGCCGGCTGCCGGGCGACGTAAGCGGCCAAAATGGGGGCGAAGACGCGGAGCGCGCCGCCGCCCACCACCAGCCCCTTCAGTCGCAGATTGGCCAACGGCGCGGCCGGCGGCGGTTCCGGCGGCGCGCCGTGGGCCAGCGCCGCCAGGTAGCTTTGTTCATCGAGGGCTAGGCTGTGCCAGATCTGCCGGCACTCGCGCTCGACCGACGGCGCGCTGAGCAGCGCCGTGGCCAACGCCTCAATCGGCCCACCACCGCGCACCAGGGGGCGCAAGCCGGTTGGGTCGTTTTCAGACGACAGGTACGCCGCGCGCAGCAGGCCGGCGTGCCCACCGCTGACCGCGAACAGCCGGTCAACCACCAGTTCGCCGGGGGCCAGACCCCGCCGGGCGGCGACGCGCGACAGCAGGTCTTCGGCCGCCGCCCGGTCGCCGGCCACCAGGCCCAACGTTTGCGTGGCCACCAGTTCGTGCAGCTCGTCGCGCGCGGGGTCGGGCGGGGCCAGATTGTCCAGCACGTCGCGGGTAAAGAAGACGAAGGCCAGCCGGTACTTGAACGCCTCGCGCAGGCCGCGCAGGTTCATGAACAGGCGCGGCGAGGCGTCGCGGTAGAGGTCGTCGAACTGGTCAAAGAGCAGGCCCAGCCGGCGCTGCGGGCCGGCCAACACCAGACTCAGCGCCTGGCGGGCGGTGCGCTGAATCTGCAAGGTGTCATCGCCAACGTTCAGCAGATGGTCGTGGAGTTCGCCCAAACGGACGCGCTCCAGGCCGGCCAGCGCCGGGTGGCCGGCGTCGGCCAGCTCCTCCAGAGCGTCGAGGATCAGGCTGTAGACGGCGCGGTCGCTGAAGTCGGGGGCGTAGTGGAGGTTGACGCGGGCGATGACCGTGTCGGCGGCGGCCTCGCCCAACTCGGCCGCCTGCACCGCCGGATCGAGCAAGTGGCGAAACAGGTTCGACTTGCCCACGCCGCTGACGCCGACGACCAGCGCCGATTCGCCGTGGCGCACCCAGTTGAGCAGGCGCTGGGTCTCCGGGCGGCGGAAGGAGGGAGGCTGGCTTTGAGGCTGTGGGCTGTGATCCGTCATGGGGATTTGTGGTGTGGGTCTAACGCGGCTGTGGCAGTCGGTCTAGCTCTTCACAGATGTGGGCAGCGGCACCGAGGGCCCATAACTTATGACGTGGTTTCACGTGCTTCAGGCGCGTAACATTCAAGTGAGTGATGAGTCGGCTCAGGAGCACCTGGCGTTGGATGTTGTCGCCGTCCCGATGGTATCTGGCCATCAAGTCGTTGGCCAGACTCCGCGTCGTTATTAAGGTTTCGGCCGCCTTACATACTTCGGGCGAACGCTCCTTGACGTGACGCAACTCCCCACTGCATAGCGACTCCTCCAAGGCCCGGTATTCTTCCCAGGAGTACACTTCGGGCCGTCCAGCATTCTGGAAGAGTTCTGGTAGCAGGCGATACTTGATGTCGGTCTCCAGGATAACGTAGTCACGTAACAAATGACTGCGATAGGTGCGATAGAAGTCAATCAACCAGCAGTGCCCTTGGTCAGTAACAAACACGTTGCGGCCGGTCAGGTCACCGTGGCTGATACTGTGGTAGACCTTAACAGTACAGTGGTTGCGGTTCGCTTGCAGCCAGTAGAGGGGGTTGATCAGGTCAGTTGGTTCATCAGGCAAAGACAGGCGCGCCTGAGCCGGATCGAATTCTTGCAGGAATTGACGAATGCGGGTGGTGAGCTTCTCGTCACTCAGATTGAGCGCCCTGTAATATAGAGCGATCAAGTTCTTGAATTCGGGGTCCGGGCTGGCATACCAGTAACGACAGGTGTCGTCGAAGAGACTGTGCAACGCCGATTGAATACGCTCAATTGGTTCACGCTGGAAAAATTCGTCAAACTCGCGCAGTGGCTTGTTGGCATCTTCGGCGAATTTATATTGAATGGCTCCTAAGTGTCCGGAATACACAACTTGAGCACCGGCGGCCGTATTGGCCGGCAGAAAGTGCTCTACATTATTCTCATAGTTACGGAACTCTGTCAGCACCTTGTCGCGTCGTCCGATCTTTAGAACGTAGGCCGGCCCATAGTCATTGCCCCACTTGGCCCGTACCTTGATCACTGCCGCGCCGGATAACCCTTTAGTCAATTCATTAAAATAGATCCGTACCGCATTGCGATACTGTTTGCCTAACAGGTCGCGAATTTCCTCGACCAGAACCCGTTCATCGGGCTTTTCCTCTCCTTCAGCCCATCCGACGTGGCCGGCCATTCGCGGCAGGGCCTCCTCACCGTCGTCATCATACTCCAGTTCGAAGTTGATACGCACGGAATCCTCAAAGGTGGCTGACAGCGCGTCGAGTAGTTCCTTGCTATAGTTCAGTTTCTTCTTAACCCAGAACTTGACCGGCAACCGCCCCATCCCCTCGACCGCCAGGCCATCGTGCTCATTGGCCGTCAGCACGATACAAGGTAAAACATCTTTGAAGATGGGCTGAGCATCAATCCACTGGATCAGCCGATAACCATCTATATTCTGCTTATCGTGAGAAGCTAGAGTGATGTCCACAAGAGCGACGTGGAAATGTTTATGCTGCAACAACTCCTTGGCCTCATCTAGACTCCGGGCTCCGGTAACCTCGCACTTCTCCTCTTCGAGCCATAGACGGATATCGCCGCTCGCGCTTTCGGAATCCTCCACCAATAGCACGTGCCGTAGTTGCGTCATGTGCTTCTCCGCTTATCTTCCTGGTTCACAGTTGTCCGGCCGGCCCAGAATCTCTTTACCGGCTGCCTGGCGCTTGTCGCTTACTCGAGCAAAATTGGCAAATCGAGCCAGAAGACGGTTCCCGTCTCATCGCTGTGGCCGACAGTCAAACGCCCATGATGCAGTTCGGCGATCATGCGGGCGATTCCCAGGCCCTGGCCTCGCTCTCTCCCCGACGGTTTTGTGCTAATGCCCGGTTCAAAAATGTGGCCGAGGTCAGCCTCAGAGATGCCGCACCCATTGTCGCGGACGGCAATTCTGAGCCAGTCACCATGCCGCTCCAATGTCATAGCCACCACCCCCTGACGCTCAGCAGGGATGGCCTCCCAGGCATTGGTGAGTAAGTGCCCGACCAGTATTTCAAATAACGGCCGATCGATCGGATAACGGAGCGACGGCCAGTGAGCGGGCGGGGTCACGGTAACGTGTTCCGGCGCGTCGCGGGCCAGCTTCTCAACGATCTGAACCAGAATCGGCCCTAACGGTTGAAGCTCACGTTGATCATCCCGGCTCATTCCAGGGAGGCGGTTCTTAAAATCTTCGCTGAGACTGACCAGGTCTTCCCCCTTGATCCGCAATCGCTCTAACCGTTTTATGATCGCCGGATCGCCCACAACACGGGCCTCGATGTGTTCGATGTGATCCGACATGCCGGAAAGCGTATTGTCCATACGATGAATGAACTCATTGGCCAGCGCGGCCCGCACCGTATAGCGCTCCAATTGCTTCTTTCTTTCCAGCTCGCGGTCGAGACGATCGTACAGAAGTTCAGCCATAGCCAACCGAGCAAAGAGTTTGAGAGCGCTTCTTTCGACATCCGGGAACAAATGGCGACGGCGGTAGCCGAAGAATACGCAACCCAAGCGCTGCTTACCTGAGGTGAGCGGGAAGGCCGCCACCGATTGGATGTTCTCGCGTTTGGCAAAACCTGACCGCCTGAACGGTCGCTTGTCGGCCGTATCGGTGGCATACACCTCTTTATCCGCCTCCACGATTTGTTCTACAACCGTGCTGTTATAGGGTGGATGGGTTCTCATCTGGTCGGGATGTTGTACGCCCTCATATGCGGCCAGCACGATCTCATCCCGCTCATCAATGGCATAAAGCGTCACCGTGCTCACCCCGCCGAGGGCTTCCATCGCCTCGTGGACGATCTTGCGTAGCGTGTCTTTAATCGGCTCGTCGCGTGTCAGGCGGAGCGCCGAGTCCACCAATCGTTGCAACATCTGCACGTTCTGCACCTGGCCCATGACGACGCCCAGCCGGTTGGCGGCGCGCTCCGCTACCTTGTCCCGGTTGCGGACGGCCGAGCCGGGCAACAGTTCAACGTACAAGGTGGCCTGATGGTTGCCGTTGACCTCTACCGGGGCGACCAGAATATCTTCATTGCCCGTTCGCAGATAGGCGCTCAGACCGGTGGAAACGCTGTCTACGAAGGACATGATATGCGGCGATAAGGTGTCTTCATCGGCGCGGCTGATGTCCGGTGGCGCGGCGTCCGTCTGCCAGGCGCTATAGCCGCTCCCCTCGCTAAAGCCCATGATCTGCCAGCGATCGCGCGGATAGGCCCGAACCAGCCAGGCGCGCATGCCCAACGCGGTCTGGCACACTTTGCTCAGTTCGGCCCGCACCACGTCATCGAGCCGGTCGTCGCCCGTCTGACCCAAATTGAACTGGAGCGCGCGCTGCAACTCCTGGAGGTCCTGAAGGTCGTGGTCAATTTGCTCCCGCTGCACCTGCTCCAGATGGCGAAGCTGGCGCTCGGTGGTCAACGCCCGCGCCCCCTCGACCACCAGGGTGATCTGATCGGCGAAGTTACGCAGCATGCCCGACGCCTCGCCGGAGATGCGTGGGTTGGAGAACTTATTATCCACGTAGAGAGCGCCCAGCGCCTCGCGAGCGCCGCGCAGGGGCACGAGGAGAAATTCATCCGCTGGATGGATGGCGCGGGTCAGGGTCTCCGGCAGAGCTGACTGCCCCCAGCCAGAGCGCGGAAAGCCGTAGATGAGTTCCTTTTCCTCAAAGCAGCGCTTCAGCAGGCTGTCGTCCTCATCGAGCGCAATCGTTAATCCACGCAAGGAGCGCTCCAATTGACCCACCACCTGGGGTGGGCGGCGGTGTCGCTCGACCAGACCGGCAACCCAGTCCCCTGTAGCTTCGTTGGTGAAAGGGTGACGTCGCCATTCATCCTCGGTCGTAACACGGTCGGCGTGGCCGACAGCGTAGCGGCCGACTAATCGGCCCGGCCCATCTGGTGCGAAAAGGATGGCCCGGTTGAAAGACAGGCCCCGACCATGCGTAATGCCTTCCAACATCACCCGCCAGACCGTCTCCTCCGATAACTCTGGATCATGCAGGAGGGTCTTAATCTGATCCAGAACCCGCAGCAGTTCAGCCCGCTGACTGGTGGCGCTCAACAGATCGCGGAAGCGCTGCTTCGACGCCAAAGCCCGGGCGACGTTGCCCAGGAAGCCGAGCAACACTTCTCGTTCTTCCCACGATTGGTAGGTAAGGCCGGGTCGGGCGCTTTCGTCGGCCGAGACCAGCCCTAACGGATCGCCGCCGGCAGCTGAGGATCGCAAGGGGTAGAGCAACCGTGTCTCCCCGTCTACAATCGAGATCGAGTACTCGGTGTCTGAACAAGCCTGAACCTCTGGGCGGTCACTCTGGCTAAGGCCAATCCGCAGGCGCGGCGATGGGGATTTGCCCTCAACCGACGTTATCAGCTTGAATGCGCGCTCGTCTGGATCAACAGCGTAGAGCAGCACCTTGCGCTGCAGGTCCGGGTAGGCGGCGCGCAGCCCCTTATCCAGGACGGCAAAGGCACCCCGCACGTCGCGGCTGTCGTGAATAGCATTGATGATCGTGGCGAATAACTCCGGCCGGTAGTCCTGCTCGGCCTCTGTCCGATTACTCTGGGCCTTACCCAGGTAATCAATCGCCTGCCCCCAGTCGCCGGCGCGCGCAAAGAGCCGGCCCACGGTTCCCGCATTGAGCCGGGTGCGCAGCAAACGCTCCCAGGCGGCGCTCTTGATTTGGAAGACGCGGCCTCGTCGGGTCACGACACCGCACAGGTCCAGCAGCATCCGTGTCTCCTGGCTATCCACGACCTCGGCCGGCACAGGAGCCTGCTCTAACAAGCGGCGCACCACAGTCAGCAGCCGCACGTCATTTTCAATGTGACGCAAAATCTCTTCAATGCCACGATTTTGGGAGCCAATGGCCGGAATGGCCGCCGCGACATCATCCTGGTCAACGATCGTCCGGCCGCTGCCGTCCAGCCGGCTGAGCAGCGTTGCTGCTTCGGCAATCAGCAGGGCGTCCCCGTCTATCCAGTTCAGGATCATGTCGGCCGCCTCGTTGGTAATGGTCAACCCTCTGGCCAGAGAGGCGGTGAGGAGACGACGACCCTCCTCTCGACTCAGGTCAGACACCATGACCGTCTGCGATATATGCTCGAAGCGGTCGGCGTTACGCAGCGCCACCTGGCTGAGGAGCAGAGAGCCGCAAACAAGGGCCTGAAAGCGATTGCCATGCTGATCATCTATGCCGTCTGAGTGCGCCGAGCGCAGCGCGCCGAGCAGGGCGGCCACCAGATTTGGCGGCGCTATCTCCAGATGGTCAACCACCACCAGCAGATTGCGGTCGCTACTTCTGGTCAGTTGCCCCAGGGAAAGTTGGAAATCGGTGGCGCTGCGGCACTCTTCGACCAGTTTACCCGGCGCGAATGGCAGGGCAGCCCGCGTGAGCGCATCGAGATTGGCAAAGAAATGAGCGCCCTTGTCCACTTTCTCCAGATCGAGGTAGACGACATGATGGGTGCCAAATTCCGTCAGGAGATTCCCGGCAAATTGAACCAGACGACTCTTCAGATGGTGGCGCGGCCCGAGAACCTGGCAACAGTAACCGGCCGAGACGTGACGCAGGATGGCCGCGACGCCCGGGTTGTCCCGGTCGAAGCTGAAATCAAGGACCGGCTGTTCAGGCGGCAAGGGTAGGAATGTCGCGGGAGTGTTCATACCAGCATCGCATTGATGTCAATCTCACCCAGGCTCTTCTCCAGTAGCAACTCAACGTCGCGCGTCTCGCGCAGGATTTGCTGGAAGATAGGCACGGCGAACTCGTAATTGATGCCGACCCGATTGAACACCCCGGCCAAGGTCAAATTGCGACAGGAGTTATCCAGCACGTCCCCCTTCAACGAGACCCCGCGCTCCTTGAGCAGGTCATCCATCATGCGTTGGGTATAGAGTTGCTGGCGATCGCCGAGTTCGGCGATGAGCGCATAGACGATGGCCTTCTCTTCCGGGATTGCTTCCAGCTTGAAGCTCTCTAGAATGTAATCCTGAAACGACTCGCTCTGATAGACGTAGTTCAGGTCGTCTTCTCTCAGCACATCGCGCTGCTCATGGTCGAGAAGCTCCAGCAGTCCCTGGCAGTAGAGCTGGATGTAATGGGGCAAACCGGCCGTCTCGCGGTGGATGCGACGCACCACACCGGCCTGATTTTCGATGGAGATGCGCAACCCCCCCAACGGCCCCACGATCATCTTAGTCACGTCGCTGCGCATGAGCGAACCCAACTCCATAGACTCGGCAAAGTTCCAGGCCGAGTCGCGGCTATTACTAGCGTTCATGGCCAGGCGAAAGCCGGACAGGATGAAGCGCGCCTTTGGATGGCCAGAGCTTTCGTCCGATGAAGCCGAACGCATGACATCCAGCAGCGTCGCCTCATCGCCGATGCGCCCCAATAGCCGGTCAATTTCGTCAATCAGAAAGGTGATCATGCCGCCGTGCAAGGAGTAGAAGCGGTCAAACATGAGCTTGCGATAGCGCGTGGCCCGGCCGCCCTCGCGCATCAACTCCTTCTGGTGCAGCGGGTCTAAACCAACAGCCAGGGCGCGGTAGAATTCTTCTTCGGAATCTATGACGGTGCAGTCCAGATAGAAGCGTCGGGTCTGGCCGCGGCCCACCGGGTCGGCCGCGTTCAGCCGCCGCTGCACTTCTTTCAGCAACGATGTCTTGCCGGCGCGCCGCAGACCCAGCACCAGGTAGCTCCGGTCGGAGTGGCTCATGATGCGATTGATTTCCTTGTCGCGGCCGAAGAAGCGGCTGCCAAAGACCGGGCGGCTGCTTTCATAGGGGGCCAGTTGGGCCCGCGGAACCTGACGCATCAGGATATCGAGCATGAGGCGCGAGGGGGAATCGGCTTGGGCAATGAGCCGCTGATCCTCCCGCTCGACGAACACGAACTTGGGTGTGGTTGGCGGCACGTGGGGTCGCAGGGCGTCAACCGTGCCATCAACGAAAAGGAGGATGATGGCGTTCTGCCAGGTGCGCTCGCGGGCCACATCGCGCAGACTGAGCATCAGTTGCGCCGGGGGTTGGGCCAGCAGATCGGCTTCCTTCACCCAGATACACGGCGTGGCATGGGTCAGACTCAGGCTCCATTCAGACAAATCCACCTCAAATGTCTGAAAGCCGCCCGTTGTCACCGGGCCGGAGCGATGGAAGTTAAGTCGCTCGGTCAGTACGCCGAGCGCCAGGGGATAGTCCGAATCTCGTAACATTGCGCCCTCCGTTCTCTCACATCATTCCAGTACGTCGGGATCGCATTGGCAGCCACTCTCAATTCATCAGGTAATCCCAGGTTTCACCAGTCCATACTTGAAAAGCAGAAATGCGGCGGCGATCAGCGCGGCATCGTCGCGGATAGTCGTCAAGCGGTCGCGAATAGACGCCAGGGTGGTCGGCTGCCGCTGCGCCTTGAGGGCATCGTAGACCTCGGCGGCCTTGCGCGCCGCCTCATCATTGCCGACGACGACCGAACAGACACGGCCGGAGTCGGTATCCCATCGCCGCCGCAACCGGCCCTGCTCATCCGTCGTGCTACGCAAAGCGGTGTAGCTGAGAGGCAAGTCAACCGTCCATTCGGCCGGGGGTGGGAGTTCGGTCAGGTCTTCCAGCAGCCCCTCAGAGCTGAGGACAAGGCGGCCATCGCGGATGATGACCCGACCGTCCACGGCTACCTCTGGACAGAGCGTGACCATGTCGTAGTGGATGTTGGACTTGACCTGCCCGCCCATGTCGGTATTGTCGCCCAGGGCGATATGGGCGGTGCCATACTTCTTCTCGTCGAGCAACATCGAACCTGTCAGTTGGCCCACGCGCGGATTAGCGCCCAGGCCCACCTCGCCCAACAGCGACCAGTTCTCGTCGCCCTGCGCCCGAGCAGGTTCGACGGCTTCGGCCATGAAGTGTCGGGCCGCGGGGCTATTGACCGGTTCCCAGCGCACCAGTTGGCCCCGCTCAAAGTAAAATACAAGCTCCTCGCCAGCGGCCATGACGTAATTGCGAATCGAGCCGTTGATGACGATCGAGCCGTCGCCGCTGGAAGGGGCCGGGGCGATGAAGGTTTCGCCGGAGGGGATGTTACCCCACGACCCTTTCTGGATCATACCGTCGCTGGTAATCGGCATCAGCGTGCCCGGATCGAGCGGCACCGTCAGACGGTGCTGTCCGCCGGCGGCGTCGGTCGTCTTAATGGTCAGGTTTTCCGCCTGGAGAAGAGCCGTAGCCAGAAGTTCGCAGTGTTCAATGAGTTCTTCGTAGTTCACATCGGCCAACAGCAGCGTCCTTTCGTCAATGCCGGGCATGTGCCCCACCTTGCGGGCGGTGTTATAGGCAAACTCTCTGACCGAATCGCGGAAATCGAAACAAGCCGGGGAGCTACTGAGACATACCAGCACCGCATCCCCCTCGCTAACCGCCTGCTGCAATCCGGGCTGGAGTGGTTGTTTGCCCAGCCTCTGCTGCGTCGCGGTGCCAAAGTAGGCCAACAGCGGTTGCATCTCCAACGCATCAGCTTGCTCCACCAACAGCAGCGCTGTGCTCAATGTTGTCTCATCGGCAAAGATGACCAGATTAGCGCCACTAGGTAGTCCGAGACAATGCGTCAGCACGGTTTGAGCCGCAGCGTGAAGAGGGTCGCTTGTATTCACAATGTAATCCTATGCCAAGGTTTGTTCGAGGCGAACCAGACACATGAGCCACAACGTATCGGCTGGGAAGACGACGGACGTAGCCTATAGTATAGGTATATTTTTGATTGTCTACTACTGTCATCTGTCACCCCGCAAGGGTGATGAAACTCATATCTACACGCCCACAAGCTGCTCGATTAGTCCTACTCCCATCCGCGCCGGCCCGCCGCCGTGCCCAGCGTCGCACTCCGATCTTCACCGCCAGGGCTTGACACACGCCTTCCGCAACCTATAATGAAGTCAAATCGAATAGTCGCCCATACCGGAAGGAGTACGCGCCGCGCCCGCCGACAGAGAAGCCGGGGCCACTGGTTGAAAGCCCTCGCGGTGGAGAAGCGCCGAAGGTCGTCCGTGTTGGCTGCCGCAGAACCGGGCCGTGGCCCGCAGTAGATCGGCACGGGTGCGCCCGTTATCGCGCCGCCCTGATACTTGTCGGGGCATGAGCGCGCCGGTTGGCCGGCGAAACGAGGTGGTACCGCGGAAGCACAGCCCTTTCGTCCTCATTGAGGATGAGGGCTGTTTTTAGTTTCCGTGGAGGTATGGCGACATGAGTCTGAGCAAACAGTACGACCCCCTGACGGCCGAGCGCGTGACAGAGCAGCAGTGGCGCGCGGCCGGCGTCTACCACTTCGATCGCGACGGCGACGCGCCGGTCTATGCCATTGACACCCCGCCGGCGTCGGTTTCCGGCCGGCTGCATTTGGGCCACGTCTACTCCTACGCCCACGCCGACTTCTTTGCCCGCTACCGGCGCATGCGCGGCGACAACGTCTTCTACCCGATGGGCTACGACGACAATGGCCTGCCGACGGAACGACTGGTGGAGCGGACGCGCGGCGTGCGCGCGGCGCAGATCGGCCGCGCCGCCTTCATCCACGAGTGCCTGAGCGTGGCCGCCGAAGTCGAGGCCGAATACGAAACCATCTGGCGGCGGCTGGGGCTGTCGGTGGATTGGCGCTACACCTATCGCACCATTGACGACGAGTCGCGACGTGTCGCCCAATGGGCCTTCCTCGACCTGTTGCGGCGCGGCCTGGCCTACCGGCAGCAAGCGCCGACGCTGTGGTGCCCGGAGTGCCGCACGGCCATCGCCCAGGCCGAGCAGAACGACATGGAGCGCGAGACGACGTTCTACACCTTGCGCTTTAGCACGGATGACGGCGCGCCGCTGCCCATCGCCACGACACGGCCGGAGCTACTGCCCGCCTGCGTGGCCGTCTTCGTTCACCCCGACGACGCCCGCCTGCGGCATTTGATTGGCCGCCGCGCCATCACGCCTTTCTTCGAGCAGTCCGTGCCCATCCTGGCCGACACCGCCGCCGACCCGACCGTGGGCACAGGCGCGGTGATGTGCTGCACCTTTGGCGACGCGACCGACATCGCCTGGCAGCGCCGCCACGACCTGCCGCTGATCGAGGCCATCGGCCCCGACGGGCGCCTGACGGCCGCCGCCGCCCCCTTCGCCGGGTTGACGACCGGCGACGCCCGCCGCGCCCTGACCGACGCGCTGGACGAGCGCCGCCTGCTGCTTGAGCGGCGGCCAACGACCCAAACGGTGCGCGTCCACGAGCGTTGCGACACGCCGGTGGAGTACATCACCAGCCGCCAGTGGTTCATCCGCATTCTCGACCAGCGCGCCGCCTTTCTGGAGGCCGGGCAGCGCATCGCCTGGCATCCGGCCCACATGGGCGCGCGCTACGCGCAGTGGGTGGAGAACCTGAGTTGGGATTGGTGCATCTCGCGCCAGCGGGCCTTCGGCGTGCCCTTCCCGCTGTGGTACTGCGAGGCGTGCGGCGAAATGGCCGTGGCCGACGCGGCCGAGCTGCCGGTGGACCCGGCCGAGCGCCCGCCGTCTCGCCCCTGCGCCTGCGGCAGCACCGCCTTCCGGCCGGAGACGGACGTGATGGACACCTGGGCCACGTCGTCGCTGACACCGCAGATCGTCGGCCGACGTCTGTCGGATGAGCCGCTCTTCCGGCGCGTCTTCCCCATGTCGCTCCGGCCCCAGGCGCACGAGATCATCCGCACCTGGGCCTTCTACACCATTGTCCGCGCCCACTACCACGACGGCGCGCTGCCCTGGGCCAACGTGGCCGTGTCCGGCTGGGGCCTGTCGCCCGACGGCGCGGCCAAGTTGAGCAAGAGCAAGGGGGGCGGGCCGCTCGGCGCGCTGGCCGCGCTGGACAAGTACTCGGCCGACGCCGTGCGCTACTGGGCCGCCGGGGCCGGACTGGGCAAGGACACCATCATCAGCGAGGAGCGCATCGCCACCGGAGGCCGGTGGGGCACCAAGCTGTGGAACGTGGCCCGCTTTGCCGAGCGGTTCCTGGCCGATTACGCGCCGCCCGCCGTGCCACCGGCCGGCCTGACCACGGCTGACCACTGGCTGCTGGCCCGGCTGGCCCGCCTTACCACCGCGGCTACAACGGCGTTCGAGGCCTATGACTATGCGACAGCGCGCAGCGAGATCGAAACGTTCTTCTGGCGCGATCTGGCCGACAACTATCTGGAGATGGCCAAGCAGCGCCTCTACGCCGGCGAGGCGGGCTACGAGGCGGCGCGCTATACCTTGCACCATGCCCTGCTGACCACGGTGAAGCTGCTGGCCCCACTGCTGCCCTACGTCACCGAGGCCATCTATGGCGGCCTGTTCGCCGCGGCCGACGGCGCGCCCTCGGTGCATCGCGCCGCCTGGCCCGCGGCCGACGCGCGCTTCGACGACCCCACAGCGCTGGCCGCCGGCGACGCCCTGCTCGACATCGCCACGGCCGTGCGCCGCTACAAGAGCGAGCATGGCCTGTCGTTGGGCGCGGAACTGGCAACGCTGCGGCTGGCGGACGCGCCGCCGGAGTTGGCCGCCGCCTTGCGCGAGGCGACGGCCGACCTGCTGAGCATCACCCGCGCCCGCGCCCTGCTCTTCGACGGCGCGCCCAACGGCCACGGCGAGCGTCTTACCGCCGGGCGGATTGAGGTGGTTGTTGAGCCATAAGAGAGCGAACCACAGATTACACAGATTTGAAGAGGAATCATCCGCAGATTGGGCAGATTGGGCAGATTTCAGAAAGAGATAATTCTTGAATCTGCCTAATCTGCCCAATCTGCGGATCAACCTTCTTGAATCTGTGTAATCTGTGGTTCCATCTCTTTTCTCTCCAGAATCAGCCAGGTGAAGGGAAACGGGTGGCGCTCGTCGGCGGGGTGGTGTTCGCGGTAGACCTCGCGCCAGTCGTTGGGGTCAATCGGCGGG
>WBZP01001070.1_pt1 | contig 34960 bp, 21 predicted proteins | sample 5204301 | NCBI WGS metagenome assembly WBZP01 (sample SAMN12412401, study PRJNA552823) | activated sludge metagenome | isolation source: activated sludge from nitrification reactor of wastewater treatment plant... | place: USA: Pennsylvania | collected 2017 | reverse complement strand
CGGCGCCAGGGTGCAAGCCTACGACGTGGTCTTTTCCGATCCACGGCCTAGAGACGCGGCTCTTCAGGAAGCCTGGTCACAGTCACCAACGGTAATTGCCCAGGTGTTCTCGCTGGACCCCCAGGCAACGCCCGCAGTAGGCGCAGCGGCGGGTGCGCTGATGACGCCTGGTTGCCCTGCCTTCGCGCCGCACACTTACGGGATCTACGGTGTCGCCGAGAGCCTGCTCGCTGCTCGCCCCGCAGTTGGCCACATCACACCGCGCGTCGGGTCCGATGGCGTGGTGCGACTCGTGCCGGCCTTGGTTTGCCACCTGGGCAAGGCTTATGCGAGCCTTGCACTGACTACATTGTGGATGGCCGCCCAACCCGATCCCGCTGCTGTGTCAGGTGCTGGTTCTTCGGCCGCGCCTGATTGGGTTTGGCACACTGCCGGGCCCGCACCATTCCCTTGGGGACGTGCTCCGCATGCCTGGCTCACGTCAGCCAGCCTGCCGGGACTGGTTGTTCCTCTCGGCCGGCAAGGTGACCTGCGCGTGCCTTACGGTTTGTCCAGGTCTGCCCTGACCTCGGTCTCTGCATCAGACGTGCTCAGTGGCCGCGCAGACACCAGGCTCCTGGCGGGGGCCATTGTCATCGTTGGAGCCACGGCCTTTGGTATCGGCGACACCGTGGCAACTCCGCTGGGCGCTGTCGCTTCGGGCTTGGAAGTTCATGCCCAGACCCTGGCCGGCCTGCTGGATCAACGCATTCCATACACGCCGGTGGCATGGACGACGTGGGTTGGAGTGTTGTGGCTGGGGACCTCGCTCGCCCTGATCGGTGTGGCTACCCACAAGCGTGGGGTTCCCGCGAAGCGTCTACCACTGATCGGCTTGTTCTTGGCACTGGTTGTGGTGCTCGCGGCAACACTTGCCTTGCTCGAGTTGGGGCTCTGGCTGCCATGGTTTTCGCTGGCGGCCTTCAGCCTGCTGGCTTCCATCCTGCTCGCTACGGCCGAGCACGCGCTGGTTAGAGCTCAAAGAGAGCGGCTGACGGCGCACCTTGGCGCCTATCTGCCCGCGCCTGTTGCGCAGCGCCTCATGGCCTCTGACCCCAGCGGCAGCCTCGAGCTCGAGCAGCGCGATGTGTGTGTCCTGGTTGCCGAAGTCCGAAACTTCAGCGCCTTTGCGACGCATGCTGACCCAAAGGAAGTCGCCAGCACACTGCATGGGTATTGTTGCCTGGCCGTTGAGGTCGTCGAACGCCACGGTGGTGTGGTGGACAATGTCGTAGGTGACCGCATCGTTGCCATCTGGGCTGGCACAGCGAATGGCCAAGCGCAGGCGCTGCAGGCGATGGCGGCTGCGCGAGACCTGATTCGATCGACAAGACCTATGCTCGCAACCCGCCATCCGGTGACCGACGTCAGCCCCATACAGCCCCTTGCGCTTGGGGTAGGCCTTGAGGCCGGCCTCGCGATCGTTGGCTCGTTTGGGCCGACGCGTCGGCGTGCTCACGCCGCCTTGGGCGAACCTGTCAGCGTCGCTTCACGAATCCAGCAGATGACCGCCGACCTATCCATTCCAGTGTTGGCAGGGCCAAAGCTGGCGGCACAGCTGCCGGGGGAAGACCTCGAGCCGCTGGGGGAGTATTTGCTGGAAGGTCTGGGCAAGCACTACGAGATCTTCGCGCCGGTAGGCTGGGGTGATCTGGCCTACGTTGATGCCTATTGGGCGGCCAGCGCGGCCAGTGAACCCATGAAGCCGCATGACACAGTTGCCGAGTGGTCGCGCTGGGGCAGCAGCGGTGCCCGATTGGAGTCTGTGGTCGCTAGCTTCCCACCCGTGACAGGCGCATTGGCGGCACTCCGGCGTCCCAGCGTGTGAAGTTTGAGCCGCCGTCGTCGGGCGCGGCACTGCGTCGCCTCGCTCGCTGGGGTGTCACGCTGCTGCTGAGCTGGCCTGTTCTTGCTTCCGCGCAGCCCGCTGCTGCCGGCCCTGCGAGCAAGCACTGGTCCTGCATTGAAGTTGCCGCGACCACGTGGCCTTCGAGCCCTGCCAGCCGAAGGGCCTTCATCGGCACCTTGCAGCAGAAGCGTTCGGCGTGTCTGGACGATCCCGTGTTCCTGGCTCTTCTAGGTGCCCTGCTGTTGGAGGAAGGCGACGCTGAGCAGGCGCTCATATGGCTCGAAAGATCACTGATGCTGGACCCCGACAACCTGGGAACGCAGGCCGACTACGCCCTCGCGTTGGCTGCGCTGGGTCAACCCGAAGCCTTGCTTCAGATCGCGGAATCCTTGCGTCACCGCTCAGATCTGCCGAAGGCGCTGCGCGACAGGCTGTTTCCGGCCCAGGCACGGGACCCCTTCGCGCTGCCGCTGGTGCGCCTGGGGCTGCCCACGCGGCGGGACTGGGGCGCCTTGGGCGAAGTAAGCGTATTGACGGGATACGAAGGCAACCTGGATCGCGCCCCGCGTCTCAGCGAGTTGACCCTGACGCTACCCGACGGCCCGCCGATCGTGTTGCCCGTCAGCAGCCAGCCACGCGCGGGCGCCGCAACGCAGGCGGCGGCGGTGCTGCAGCTGGCCTACGCGCCGCAGAGGGCCACCGTGCTGCGCTCGGGCTTCAGTCTGATGGCCAGGGCATCGCCATCGCAAAGCGCAACCAACTGGCGCCAATGGCAATGGGCAGCCAGTGCCGCGCACCGCCTTGACACCGTGCGTCTCCAACTCGAAGTGGGTGTTGCCGGCTTCGCTGGTCCACTCGGCGAGCCCTACGGGCTGCGGCGGTTCGCCTTTTCGGCGGACCAGGCCGTCGTTGACTGCAGTCTTCGTTTGACCACTGAAGGAGAAAGACGCATTCAAGACACTACGCGCAGCCTGGACGCGGAAGCCAGGGCCTGGCTGGCAGGCCTGCAATGCCCAAGCTTGTTTGGTACGCCCTGGAGCGGTTCGTTTGCGCTGCGTCGCGGAAAGGACATGCCCAGTTCAGCAGAGCGTCCCGGCGGTATCCAGCGCACAAAGGCGGCAGGGCTGCGTCTGGCCGGCCCCTTGGGTGCGGGCTGGCGTGTGGACCTGGCCTGGCGCACAAGCAGCGCCCAAGACGAGCTGGGCTACAGTGCGTTGCTTGAGAGCAACGCTGCGCGCAGGCTGAAACTGCGGCATTTCTCACTTGAACTTGCCAGGCCGCTATTCCTGGCATCTACCTCCAGTCTGGAAGCGGTGCTCCAGTGGCAGCGCATCGGCCAAGGCAGCAACCTGCAGCCCTTCGTCTATCGCGCGGACAGCGCATATACCGGCCTGCGCTGGGCTTGGTAGTCCTGAACTGTTGTAAAAACCCGACTGGACCCAGTGCAAAGCGATTCACAGACCGACGGCAACCTAGTATTGCGCCTGCGATCGGATGACATAATCGCCCCCGCCAAAGGCAACCCGGGGCAGCCGGTGGCATCGCAAGGTGTTTGGAGTCAACTGTTGAACGTGCTTTCGTTTGCTGTGATGGGCATCACATCGTCACAGGCCGGCTGGCCACACACTTTTGCCGGATGATCAGGTTTCGTCCTTCACTTGGCTCAGAGCCCGCCGCCCGCGGCTGGCCTTGAGCCGAGTGTGAGCAAGACTCGGTCACTCACTCTCGATTTCTTTGCAAAGAAATCACTCTCGTTTTTCGGAAACAACTAGGAGCTCACTAAATGGCATTTAACAACACCGTGGTCGCCCGTGTTGCGGCATCGATCTGGGGTTTGAAGCTTGGCTACGCCACGACGCAAGCCGCGCTTGCTCAAGCCAACGCGTCTGCGGGTGGCCTGACCTCCGTCATCAACGCTGCCTTCAATGACAGTTTTGGCAACACCAGCGACGCCGCGATCACCGCGATGCTGATCAGCAACCTGGGCCTGACGGGCCAGGCAGCCACAGACGGTTCGGCCTATGTGCTGGCCCAGCTTGCAGGGGTTCCGGCGACGGAGCGTGGTGCCACGCTGTCGAGCATTGTCGCGTTGTTCTCTGGCCTTGAAGCCGACCCCAACTACGGAGCCGCTGCCGCAGCCTTCAACACCAAGGTTGCCGGTGCAGTCGCCTATTCCAGCACGCCCGGCAGTCAGGATGCCCCGCTCGGATTCCTGCCGTCGGCCTCCAGCTTCTTCCTGACCCTGAATCAGGACAACGTCACCGGCACCCCGGGCGATGACGTGTTCAACGCCTACATCTTTGACAACGCCAACGCGCTGCAAAGTGCCGACCGTATCGACGGTGGTGGCGGCAAGGACACGCTGTTCGCGGACATGGGTGCCTCGCAGGCTTTTGCGGTCACCCCGATCACCACCGGCGTCGAGAGCATCGTTATCCGCGGCCAGTCCGAAGCGACGGCCCAGGGCCAGAACAACCCTGGCGCTACCGGCCGTGTGCAGATCGACGCCGAGCGCATCAACGGCGCCAACTGGTTCGAGTCGAACAACAGCCGTTCTGACGTGATCATCGAGGACGTGCGCATCCTGCCGTCGCAGATCACGAAGGACATCACCATCGCGATGGTGGAAACCGACCCGGGTCACGTCGACTACGGTGTCTACTTCGACCAGTACTCGCTGCGCAACCAGACCAGCGCCACGTCGTCCATCACGCTGCAGATCATGGACACCGGTGCGGCTGCCCGCGGCGAAGCGCCGCTGAAGGACAGCAACTACACCGCCTTCACCTTCACCGTTACCCCTCCTGGACAGGCTTCGCGTGTCGTGACGCTCGAGTCCGATGCCATCCAGGCCGCCCAGACCTATGCCGAGTTGCGTGCCGCATTCCAGGCCGAACTGGATCGTGAATTTGGTGCCGGCGTGGCAACCGCAACTCTGGGCGCCAACTTCACCGTTGTCGACCCGCTGTCGTCTACCCTGGTCACCGGCCAGAGCGTTGTATTGACGACTCAGTCGGCCACGGTCTTCACCACGCCCGCCGGTTCGGGCTGGCTGGCCGATGGCACTGCGCCGCCTGCGTCCAACTTCTACACCAACTTCACCACCGGGCAGACCCAGTCGTCCGATCTGGTCACCGTCAAGGTCGTGCTGGACGATGTCGGCCGCGGCTCCACGGGTGGCGATCTGGTCATCGGCGGCATGTCCACCGGCGTCACCTCGACGTCGCTGGGTGTGCAGCGCTTCGAAGTCGAAGTGCGCGACAACAGCCGCCTGGAGGCGATGAAGTCGACGAACAACTCGCTGCGTGAGGTGGTCATCGTCAACGGCAAGACCAGCAACACGGGCAACGCCTACATCCCGACGGTCACCGATGCTGGAACCCTCACCGTCAACGGCAACTCGGGTGCCAACGGGGCGAACATCAGCAACACGCTGGCGCGTGACGCGCAGGCCGGTAATAACGCGCCGCTGCCCAACTCCGGCGCGACCAGTGAATACGGCTTCACCGACGTCCGCCTGATCGACGGCTCGGCAATGACCGGTCAGCTGGCCTTCACGGCTGAGGTAACCAGCGCGTCGATTACCAAGTACCTGAACCTGCGTGACATCCAGGCGCTGCCCGCCGGCGACAACGTGGACTTCGTGTACACGGGTGGCAAGGTCAACGACACGATGTTCGTCGTGCTCGACAGCAACGCGGTGGCCAGCCGCAACACCATCAACGTGGGTCGTGAAGACTTCACCTTCACCCTTGACGGCGCCACCGGCGACGACAGCCTCACGGTGTGGATCAGCCAGCCGCAGGGCAACAACCCGCAGAACTTGCCTGGCACTGCTCAAGCCTGGTACGCCAACCAGAAGTTGAACGCCAACATCACCGTCAACGGCGGCGATGGCAACGACACCATTCGCACCCCGGCTGCAGGCGACGTCAAGATCAACGGCGGCGCGGGTGCCGATACGATCTATGCCGACAACACGGGTCGCCAGACGATCAGCACGGCAACCGCCAATACGGCGGGCGTGGTCTACGCGGCTGCCGAAGCGGCCGAACTGGCACGTGTGCTGGCCATCGTTCAGCAGTCCAACACGACGAACGACACTGGTGCGGCTGCGCGCACTCCGCTGGCCCAGCCCCTGGCGACAGTCACTGCGCTGAACACGCTGAACCTGGTCACCCCGATCAGCTTCACCGACCCGTTGATTCCTGCCAACAACAACCCGCTGCTGCCCACGCGTGCAGCCCTGCAGACTGCCATTGACACGGCCTACACGGCTGGAGCGTTGACGTCTGCGCAGGTTCTCGCTCTGCGCGCCGCGTACAACACGTCCACCGGCACGACCGTCACGATTCCGACGACGGTTACCAACCCGCTGGGCACCGACACGATCAGCGCGGGTGTAGCCGTGGCGGGTGCGCTCACGGCCACCGAGTTCGCGACGGGCAATGCACTGCTGGATACCTACATCGTCGCGGCCGAAGCGGCTCTGGCGACGGCAACCGGTATCGACAGCGCACGGGCTGCCGAGGTCGCCCTGCTGAACGCGACACAAACGACCCTGGTGAACGCAACGCTGGCCGTCAACGGCGTGCCCGGCACCGAAGCAGGCAGCGTCAACGGAACGGCCACCATCCTGGCCGGCATGACCGCGTTGCGGTCAGCGCTGGTGCTGGGTGCCACCGATGTTGCAGTCGTCAAGGCGATCACGGACGCAGTGGACAGCTTTGCGATCACCAACGCCCAAGGTCTTGCCCTCTATACCGCAGCCGTCGGTGGCGGTCTGGGTACGATCGATGCCGCCGAGTTGTTCGCCGTCCAGGTGATCCTTGAGCCACTGTTTGCAGCTGCTACCGCCGCGAACACCACAGCCCAGGCTGCGCTGACGGCGGCCGTAACTGCCAACGACGCCATCGTGGCGGCCCGTGCCACCTCTGCTGGTCTGGATCCCACCAACGGGCCGACACCCGACGTGGCGCTCGACGCGGTGGGCTCGGTGGAAGCTGCGGCTGCTGCCACTGCTGCCAGCACGGCGCTGACCACCTTCAACACGGCTACGCTGACACCGCTGACCACGCTCCAGACCGGGCTGAACAGTCTGAAGTCGGCCCTGGCCATCGGCACCTCGGAGTTGAACGTGACCCTGATCACTGCCGCCGCCGTGGCCGCGGGCACGATCAACGGCGCAACGCAAACCGCGCTGAATGCCGCGGCTGGCGTTCCGGGCGTGCCGCTCCAGGCCGGTACCGTGGATGGCGCCGAGAAGGCAGCTGTTGATGTCATCATCACCGCCCTGCAGCAGGCGAATGACATCCTGGTCGACGCGGCTCTGCAACAGCAGGCTGTGCTGCAGGCTACCGTGACGGCCACCGCCTTCGCCTCTGCGCAGGCAGCGGCCGCGGCGGCTGGCGCGCCGGTCAACGATGTGGCTACTGGCCAGGTCTCGAGGGCAGTCTGGGTGCTGAACACTGCCAACCAGTCCTCAACGACCTACGTACTAGCCGAAAACGACGAGCGCAACTTCTCGGACCTGAAGTCGGACGACAACAACCTGTACAACATCTTCGGCTCTACCGTCACGGTGACTTTCAAGGGCCTCACGGCCACTGCCAATGTGCCGAACACCGGCTACAAGACCAGTGACCTGCAGGTCAACCAGGGCATCAAGGACGCCATCAACAACAACCCGGTGCTGAACAAGCTGCTGGTTGCCAACGATGGCCCCGCGAACACCCTAGTAATCACCTCGCTGATCGACGGTCAGATGAGCCTGGACAACCTGGCCATTGAGCTGAAGCTGCCGCTTGTGACCTCGCTTGCTCAGGTCGACGTGACGGCTGCCGCGCCGATCTACGGCTTGGCCGCCACTGCCACCGCTGCCGATGTGCTGGCCGCGATGGTGACGGCCAAGGCGGCCTTCGACACCAAGGGCGACTACGTCGACCAGTGGGCCGAGACGGGTGCGTTTGCCGGCAACACCAACATCCGCGGTGCCGCCAGCACCACGCCGAGCGACAACACCATCAACGGCGGCACAGGCAACGATGTCATCGTGCTGGGCACCACGGTGGCCAACAATGACGCGATGCTGGCCAGCAACGACACGGTGGTCTTCAGCCCTGACTTCGGCAACGATGTGGTCGTGCACTTCAAGGTTGGTGCGTTGGCGAACGGCGGTGACATCCTGAACCTGTCGGCCCTGGGTGGCAACATCCTGAGCACGGCGTTCAACGTCAACAAGTCGGTCAATGTGGCTGCTGAAGCCGCTGCAACCAACGGCACGGCAACCCTGGTGGCCGGCCTGTTCACCGATTCGGCAACCGCCCAGACGCACGTCTACGTGGCCTACGATGCCGTCACCAACATCGGCAAGGTGTACCAGGTGGTGGACGCGGCTGGCACGGGCACGGGCAGTGTGACGGCCACCCTGGCCGGCACGATCGACCTGGCCGACACGTTGTGGCCTGATCTGACGTCCGTCAACTTCGGTTGAGCGCTGCGGCACAGCCTTCGCCCCCCGGCGAAGGCTGTGGTCAGCCTTGACCAGGCGAAGCGCTTTCGAAGGCTTCCCACCCAAAGCCGCGCTGCTGGGCAGCGCGGCTTTTCTACGTGCGTGGCCACATTGGCTGCGCTTTGTCGCTTCTGCCCAACGCCGCGCGAAAATTCATATAGGAATGCCATAGACTGTAGTTCCTATATGAACTACCTGCTGCACATCCGCCTTGAAGCGAGCCCTGCCCAGCATGCCAGGCTGGTACAGCTGCAGGCCACCTTCGCGCAGGTGTGCAATGCCCTGGCGCCATTGGTTCAGCAAACCGCCTGCTGGAACCGTGTGGCGCTTCACCACCTAGCCTATCGCTCGATGCGTCTGCAGTTTCCTGCACTGGGGTCGCAGATGATTTGCAACGCGCTGTATTCGGTATCGCGCGCCTCACGCTGGGTGTACCAACACCCGAGCAGCCCCTTCAATCTGACCCGGCTCGCTGGACGGCCCTTGCCGCGGCTGCAGTTCCTGCCGCAGTCGCCGGTGTACTTCGACCGCCATACGCTCAGTCTGCGTGACAGCGTGGCTTCGATGTATACGCTGGACGGCCGCATGCGATTCAACCTGCCGCTCGCCCCGCAAGACGAGCAACGCTTCAGAACCGCCCGACTGCGCGAGATTGTCCTGCTGTCGCGGGAAGGTCAGTTCCAGTTGAGCTTCACTTTCGGTGACGGCGCTCAAGCTTCAGCGGGCCCCCTTGGCCTGCCCGATCCGAGCGCCGGCCTCGATTCGGGGGATCACCATCTGCCAGATTCCGCCGAGCTGCCTCACTACCTGTTGGTGCTGCATGACGCATCGACTTCCGACGCCGTGCCTCTTCCTGCCCTGACCCTGGCAACGGCCGGCGCACATCGCTTTACCCAGAGTTCCGCATGAAAGCAGCTTCCACTCCCGAAAGCCGAGCCAGCGGTTCGCGCCAGCTGCGCGCCGTGCTGGCGGGCCAACGTGCCGCGTACTGGCAAGCCGTTCGCTTGAGCCTCGTGATCGGGGTGTTGGTGCTGGCCCCCACCTGGTACATGTTCGAGGTGTACGGCCGGGTGCTCAACAGCCGCAACCCGGCCACCCTGGGCTGGCTGCTGCTGGCTGCGCTGTGCATCTACGTGGTACTTGAGCTGGTGGAGCTGGCGCGGTCGCGTGTGTTGCGCCGTGCAGGCGCCGCAGTGACACGCACGCTCACGGGCCGTGTCTTCAATGCCAGTTTCACGGCCGGTCTGCGCAAGCTTCCTACCGGCAGCCCGGGGGCCGTTTCCGATGTCAAGACCCTGGCCGATTTTGTCCATTCGCCGGTCATCACGGGCGTACTGGATCTGCCCTCTTCGCTGCTGTGCCTGGTCTTGTTGTACCTGATGAACATCTGGGTCGGGCTGCTGGCCACCGTGCTGGTGCTGCTGCAACTGGGCGTGGGATGGCTCCAGCACACCCGGGGCGCTCGGCCCTATGGCGAAGCCAACGGGGCCGCGGCGGCAGCACATTTCAAGGCTGCGGCCACGCTGCGCAACGCCCAGGTCATCGAAGCGATGGGCATGCAGCGCCCGATGTTTGAGCGCTGGATGGGTACTCAACGGCGCTTCCTTGGAAAACTCTCTGATGCCTCGGACAGCGCCGGCACGCTTGGCAGCGTTTCCAAGTTGCTGGGCCAGCTCCAGGGCTCCTTGCTGCTTGGGCTGGCAGCCTGGGCGGCACTCGGCAATAGCCTGGCCGGTGGCTCCGCCATGGTGATCGTGGCCAGCATCTTGGGTGGGCGCGTGATGGCACCGATGGCGCAGATCGCCGGTCAATGGCGGCAGATTGGCGGTGCGGTGTCGGCCTACCAGCGCCTGTCCCAACTGCTGTCTGACGTTCCCGCGCCGGAGTACCAGATGCCGCTACCGGCCCCCAAGGGCCTGCTGACGGTCGAAGGCTTGACATTGGCACCACCGGGGGCCGAAGCACGAGTGCTCAAGGGCGTCAGCTTTGTTGCCAGACCCGGCGAACTGTTGACGGTGGTCGGCCCCTCCGCTGCCGGTAAGAGCACGCTGGCCCGGGCGCTGATCGGTGTGTGGGCCGGCGAGTCCGGCAAGGTGCGGCTGGACGATGCAGACGTCTACGCCTGGCCGAAGTCGCAGCTGGGTACCCATGTCGGCTACCTACCACAAGGTGTAGAGCTGTTCGACGGCAGCGTGGCCGAGAACATCGCCCGCTTTGGCCATGTGGACATGGATCGTGTGCGCGAGGCTGCGGACCGGGTTGGCATCACCACGATGATCGAGGCGCTCCCGGATGGCTTCGACACGCAGATCGGTGCGGATGGCGCCGTGCTGTCCGGTGGCCAGCGCCAGCGCCTGGGCCTGGCCCGTGCGATCTATGGCTCGCCGCAGCTGTTGGTTCTGGACGAGCCGAATGCCAGCCTGGACGAGGCTGGTGACCGTGACCTGCAGAAGCTGATCCTGGAGTTGAAGGCGAAGAAGGTGACCATCGTGGCCATCACCCACCGCAGCAGTCTGCTGCTGGTCGCCGACCGCGTGCTGGTGCTGCAGGACGGCGCGGTGCTGCAGTTCGGCACCCGCGACGAAGTGCTCAATGCCATGAAGGCCGCCAGCGAGCAGGCCATGCGCGCACAGGCCGCACGCGCTGCCGCCTCGCCGCCAGCGCTCGCCGTGGCGGCTCCGGGGGCAGGCGCATGAAGACCATGGCCGCTCCTTCTGCTGCAGCAGTGCCCACGAGGCCTGCCATCGTCCGGGTGCCCGGTGGGCGCCGCAACAGCATCGAAGAGGTGCTGTGGAGTTTCCGCAGTGAGGTGCTGTGGATCGTCGTGTTCAGCGCCTTTGCCAACCTGCTGTTGTTGACGCCCATCGTCTACATGCTGCAGGTCTTCGACCGCGTAATGTTCAGCGGTAGCCTGCTGACCTTGGTCGCGGTGACGCTGTTCATGGTGGTCCTTCTGTGCGTCATGGCCTTTGCCGAGTGGCTGCGTTCGCGTCTGCTGGTTCGCGCCGGCAACCGCTTCGACCGCGTCCTGAACGAGCGCGTCTTCACGGCCGCTTTTGCCACCCAACTCAGTCAGCATCGGCAGCTGCCGACCCAGCCGATCGGGGACTTGAACTTGCTGCGCCAGTTCCTGACCGGCAACGGCGTCTTTGCGGTCCTGGACACGCCCTGGACCCTGATCTTCATCGGCGCGCTCTTCCTGATGCATCCCTGGCTGGGGTGGATGTCGGTCCTCTTCTGCGCCGTTCAGTTGATCCTGGGCTTCGTCGCCCACCGCATGCAGGTGCGCAGCATCAAAGCCGGCCAGCAGCTGGGACTGGAAGCCAACCAGTACCTGCAGGCCAAGTTCCGCAATGCCGAGACGGTCGAAGCGATGGGCATGGAGTCCAACCTGCGCTTGCAGTGGATGGCGTTGAACGACCGATACCTGCAACAGCAGGCCGCAGCGCAGGAGGCGGCGGCGCGTGTGCAGGCGATGATGAAGTGGCTGCAGTACACGCAGCAGGCCTTGATGCTGTCGCTGGGAGCCATGCTCGTGATCGACGGCAAGATCAGCGTGGGCGCCATGGTGGCGGCCAACTCGCTGATGGGCATCGCCTTGCGCCCGGTGGGGCTGATCGTGCAGAGTTGGAGCCAGTTCGCCGACGCCCAGGCTGCCTATCGCCGCCTGAATGACTTGCTCGATGCCCAGCAGCCGCAGCCGGTGGACCCACCCATGCCCGAGTTGAGTGGCCAGATCAGCCTCAGGCGCCTGTGCGCCAAGGCCGAGGGTCGCAAATTACCCATCCTCGACGGCATCGACCTGGACTTCCAGGCGGGTGAGGTGGTGGCCATCCTCGGCCCGTCTGGTGCCGGCAAGTCCACGCTGGCACGCTGCATCCTGGGCATCTGGCCCGGTGCCGAGGGCCAGGTGCTGATCGACGGCCATGACATCCGGTCCTGGCCCAGGCAATGGCTGGGTGAGCACATCGGCTACCTGCCGCAGGATGTCGAATTGTTCGAGGGCACCGTCGCCGACAACATTTCTCGCTTCGAGAGGGTGGAAGCGGATGCAGTCTTCGCCGCGGCCCGGGCCGCCGGCATCCATGACATGGTGCTGCGCATGCCCAAGGGCTACGACACGCTGGTCGGTGAAGCCGGTGGGACCCTCTCAGGCGGCCAGCGGCAACGGCTGGGCCTCGCAAGAGCGCTCTTGAGGGAACCGGCCATCGTGGTGCTGGATGAACCCAGCGCCAACCTCGACGATCGTGGCGAAGCTGCGCTGGCCCAGGCCGTCCGGGCGCTGAAGTCCAAAGGCTGTACCGTTTTCATGATCGTCCACCAGAAGAGCCTGCTCAGCCTTGCCGACCGCGTGCTGGTCCTAGAAGCAGGACGAGTCGCCCAGTTCGCCGCCGTCGCGGCCGTGGCAGGCATGCCGGCCCCCGCTGTCAATCAGAAACCATGAATATCAAAGCTTCCCCAGGCGCTCAGATTGAGGGCCGCGTCACCGGTCCAGCCAGCGCAGGCCAGAGTGCCGAAACCATCGAGGCCGAGCGCCTGGTCGACACCCGTGCGCCGATACGGCTGGGCTTCTGGACGCTGATCGTCGGCTTCGGGCTCTTCGTGGGCTGGGCCATCTGGGCCCCTCTGGACGAGGGCGTGCCGGCACCCGCGACGGTTGCGGTCGAGTCACGGCGTACGACCATTCAGCACATTCAGGGCGGTGTCGTGCGCGAACGCCTGGTGAAAGACGGCGACCTGGTCCAGGCAGGCAGCGTGCTCGTCGAGCTGGACGCCGCGGCCATCCGTGCCAACTACCAGGCCGTGCGCCAGAACTACCTGTCGCAGCGTGCCATGGAAGGCCGCTTGCTGGCCGAGATCTCCGGGGCTGGATCGATCGACTTCCACCCCGACCTGCGCCAGGACGGCGACCCGCTGGCTGGCCAGTTCATGGCGGTGCAGAAGCAGATCTTCGAGGCCCGTCGTGTAGGCCAGAACGCCGAAATCGCCGCGATGCGCGAAGGCGTCACGAACAACGAACTGCATCTGGCCGGCCTGCACCAGGTGGTGCAGGCCAAGCGCGAACAGCAGGCTCTGCTGGCGCAACAGTTCGAAGGTGTGAAGGCACTGGCCCAGGAGGGCTTCGCGCCGCGAAGCCAGGCGCTGCAGTTCGAGCAGTCGCAGGCCGAGCTGCGTTCGGCGCTGGCCGACCTGGAGGCCAACATCCTGCGCCTGCAAAGTTCGGCCGCCGAAGGGCGGCTGCGCATCGCGCAGCGCCAGCAGGAGTTCGCGCGCGAGTCCTCGGGCTCGCTGGCCGAGTTGCGGCGCGAGGTCCAGGCCAATCAGGAGAAGCTGAGCGCCATGGCCGTGGAGCTCGACCGCATGCAGATCAGGACGCCGGTGGCCGGCCAGGTGATCGCGCTGTCCGTGGGCGGGCCCGGCAGTGTGGTCACGGCCGGTCAGCACCTGATGGACATCCTACCGGCAGACGCCGCCTTGAAGCTGGACGTCAAGGTGCCTCCGCAGGTGATCGACCGGGTGACGGTCGGCGACGAAGTCGAGGTGCGCTTCTCAGCCTTCGCCGCCACGCCGCACCTGGTCGTGATGGGCAAACTGGTCTCGCTGTCGGGTGATGTCGTGACCGAGACGTTCAACGGCGTGTCGAACACCCACTACGCAGCAAAGGTCGAACTGACGCCAAAGGGGCTGAAGGCGCTTGGTCGCAACGTCGTGCAGCCGGGCATGACGGCCGACGTGCTGATCAAGTCCGGCGAGCGGCCGCTGTTGACCTATCTGCTGCAGCCACTGACCAAGCGCATCGCCGCGGCGATGACCGAGAAGTGACCATGTCTTGCATCCAGAAGGCGAGGCGGCACCCTGTCCGCCAGTGGGCGCGACGCGCGGTGCTGGCTGGACTGCTGGCGACAGCAGGCCTGAGCCAGGCGCGTGAATTGAGCTTTGGCGAGGCGCTGGAGGCCGCGCGCGTCCACGATGCGCAGTATCGCGCCGCGGGCTACGAGTACGATGCCACGCGCCAAGGCGTGCCGATCGCCCGCGCGCAACTGTTGCCGGCCCTGTCGCTGAACGCCGCCAACAGTTCGGTGACGGGCTCGCGCCGATTCCCGAACGCGCAGAACCAGGAAGTACGCACGCCGCTGGACTACAGCGCGCCGCAAACCAGCCTGAACCTGCGCGTACCCTTGTTCAACTACGAGGCGCTGAGCGGCTATCGACAGGCTGAAGCGCAATCGGAAGTTGCCGAGGCCTTGTACCGGACGCAGGGGCTGGACCTGGTGGAGCGACTCGGCAACGCCTATACGCAGACCCTGCTGGCTGAACAGGCCCGGCAGCTTTATGAAGCCCAGGTCAAGAGCCTCGAGATGCAGGCTGCACAGGCAGAACAGCGCCTCCTGCGTGGCGAAGGCACGCGTGTGCAGGTGGCGCAAGCCAAGGCGACACTGGATGTCGCCCGCACGCGCGTGGTTGAAGCCTTGGACCAGTTGGAGCAGTCGCGCGGCCGACTCCAGCGACTGACCGGCGTACCGGAAGCGACCACCTTGTCACTGCCGCTGCAACACGCGCCGACACCGCTGTTCCCGGAGCGTCTGGGCGACTGGCTTGAACTGGCCATCCGTCAGAACCCGAGCCTTCAGATGCAGGAACGTACGCGCGAGGTGGCCCGCCAGTTTGCGCGACGCCAGCAGTCCGGGCACTTGCCGCGGGTCGACCTCGTCGCCAGTCTGGGGCGCAATGAAAACGACTCGACGAATGCAATTGGGCAGTCCACCGTCATCCGCTCGGTGGGCGTGCAGCTGAGCATGCCGCTGTACAGCGGGGGTGGTGTCGACGCCAGCGTGCAGCAGGCCAAGCTGCGCCAGGCTCAGGTCGAGGAAGATCTGCGCAAAGAACGCGAAGCGATAGAACTCGATGTGCAGCGCCACTACCTGGCGGTTGTCAACGGCGAGAAGCGCCTTACCTCGTACCTCAAGGCGTTGGAGTCAACGGCACTCGCAGTGCAGGGGGCAGCGCGATCGCTGGAGACAGGCTTGGGGACGCTGAGCCAGCTGGCTGAGGCACAGTCCGTCTACTACACTTCTGCCCGCGATCTGGCACAGGCACGCGTCGAAATGTTGATGTCGCGGGTGCGCCTGATGCTACGCGCCGGGATGCCACTGCCCGAGGTGGCAACTGAAATCGACCGTTTCCTGGTCGCTGCACCGGCTCAGCCGCAGGCTCCGCGATGACATCCCCCCTGACCCCTTTTCTCTCCGGCCGTTGCCTGATCGCCGTGCTGACGCTCTTGTTGGCGGCCTGCGGTGGTGGCGAGGGCGGGCCGACCATCACCACCATCTCAGCCAGCGGCCTGGCCTACGCGCGGACGATGACGGTCACTGCAAATGGCGCGGGACTGACCGACGCGGGGCTGCAGATGACCGTGGAAGGAGCCGGTTGTGTCGACATCGCTCGCTCTGGCACTCCAAGTGACTTCCAGGTTCAGTTCACTTGTACCGTCACGGGCGTGGGCGAGATCTCGCCACGCATCCGCAAGGCCGATGGCCGCGAACTCGGGCGGCTTACGGCCCAGGTGCCCATGCCTCAGGTCTCCTTCGGTGTACGCCAGGGTGAACGCAGCGGCACCTTGCTGCTGGAGATCGACCCCGTCAATGCACCATTGACAGCGGCGAACTTCATGCGCTACGTCAACACCGGCTTCTACCGCGACACGCTGTTCCATCGGGTTGTGGCGGGCAGGCTCGCGCAGGGGGGTGGCTACCAGACCGGGCCCGTGGTGAAGGCGCCGACCTTCCTCTCCATCCCGCTGGAAACTGCCACCACGCTGAAGAACCTGCGCGGCACCATCGCGATGGCCCGCACCAGCGTGCCCGATTCGGCTCAGTCGCAGTTCTATCTGAACGTGGTCGACAACCCGGACTTCGACCGGGTGGACGATGCCCAGCCTGGTTATGCCGTCTTCGGCCGTGTGGTCGAGGGTTTGGAGGTGCTGGACGAACTGGGCAAGGTCACGACTGCATTCTTCACTTCGTCCCTGCCGTCGCTCCCGGTCGAGGAAGTGGTGCTCACTTCGGCACTGCAGGTGCGCTGACGACGCGATGAGCGGCATCCGACTGGCCCAGCTGCAGGTAGCCTGGCCGCTGGCCAAGCGCGACATCCTGGCGCGTTACCGCGGCAGCCTGGCCGGTGTGGCCTGGGCACTGCTGGCGCCGCTGGCGATGGTCGTCGTCTACAGTCTGGTGTTTCGCGGCGTGTTCCATGCTCGCTGGGGTGTGGGCGCGGCCGCCGACGCGGGTTACGGTTACGTGTTGCGCATGTTTGCCGGCCTGACCGTCTTCACCGCCGTAGCCGAAGTGGCGACACGTGCCACCCGGCTGATGCTGGACAACGCCAACCTGGTCAAGCGCGTGGTGTTCCCGCTGGAGCTGCTGGTCGTGGTGCTGCTGATGCAGGTCGCCGTGCACACGCTGCTGCAGATGGCCGTGCTGGGCCTGATGGTCCTCGTGCTCGGCGACGGCGCGCGTCCGTCCTGGGCCTGGCTGCCGCTGGCCTTCGTCTGGCTGCTGTTGCTGCAGTACACGCTGGCGTTGCTGTTGGCCTCGGTGGGTACCTATGTGCGCGATCTGCAGCACCTGGTGCCGCTGGCCATGACTGCACTGATGTTCCTGTCGCCGGTGTTCTATCCCAGTCATTCCGCACCACCGGCACTCTCGGCGATCCTGGCCGCCAATCCCTTGACGGCGCCGATGGAGCTCTTCCGCAGTGCCTGGTTCGGTGACACTTTTGACCTCCAGGGCGGCACGTTCCAGGCGTTGAGCCTGGTGCTGGCCCTCTTTGGAGCACGCTGGGTCTTCCAGCGGCTGCGGCCGGGATTCCCTGACCTCGTCTGAGCGATGGAAGAGCCGGTCATCGAGCTGCACGGTGTGGCCAAGAGCTACTCCCTGGAGTCCCACCCCTGGCGCCGTCTGTGGGGCCAGCTCAGCGGCCGGGTCGATGGCAGGCCGCAGTACCACGCGCTGCACGCCGTCGACCTGCGGGTCGGCCGTGGCGAAGTCGTTGGCATCGTGGGGCGCAATGGTGCCGGCAAGTCGACGCTGCTGCAGATCGTCTGCGGAGTGCTCGAACCAAGCCGGGGCGAGCGGGTGGTGCGCGGCCGTGTCGCCGCGCTGCTGGAGCTCGGCGCGGGCTTCAATCCCGAGCTCACGGGTCGCGAGAATGTGCGCCTCAACGGCCCGCTGCTGGGATTGGCGCCGGCTGCGGTCGAGCGACGGCTGCCCGAGATCGCCGACTTCGCCGACATCGGCGAATTCATCGACCAGCCGGTGCGCAGCTACTCCAGCGGCATGTTCATGCGGCTGGCCTTCGCGATGGCCACGAGCATGGACCCCGACATCCTGGTCGTGGACGAAGCCTTGTCGGTGGGCGACGGCGCCTTCGCGCGCAAGTCCTTTGACCGCATCATGACGATGAAGGACCGCGGCGCGACGATTCTGTTCTGCTCGCACTCGACCTACCACGTGGAGTCGATCTGTTCCCGGGCCCTCTGGCTCGACCAGGGCCGGGTACGCATGGCCGACGAGGTATCGCGCGTGGTGGCGGCGTACAACGACTACATCGCCGGTGAGACCGCCGGTGTCGAACCGGCGGTCGCGCCGCCCTCATCGCCCGAGGTGTCAACACCGGCCGGGGTCGACGACGTGCCGCAGCCCGACTTCATGGCCGCGCAGGAACCGTTCCGCCCAGGCCATGGCCGCATCCTGCGCCTGCATGCCCGTGCCGGCACGCAGTCGGGACGCGAACTCAGACTGCACACGCTGCGCGAGGACCTGCGGCTGGAGATGGATTTCAGCATCGACCCCGAGCTGCCGCCGCCGACCATGATCATCGCGCTGTACACGCGTTCGGGCATCCTCGTGGCCAGCGCGGGTTCGCACAACGACGGTCTTGTGCTGCGGCGTGACGGCCGTGGATACGGCCGTGCCTGCCTGACGTTGCGCAAGCTGCCGCTGCTCAAGGGCGAGTACTACATCAACGTGATCCTGGCCTGCGAGCGCGGCCTGCACTATTACGAAAACGCCATGTACGCTGTCAAGCTGGAACTCACCCAGGACGGCTTGGAACAGGGCGTGGTCACGCTGGACCGCGAGTGGAACTAAAACCGATGCACTCCCCCGAAACTGAACGCACGCCCCAGGCCAAGGCAACCTGCACCGCCAGCGCCGCCGATATGGACGTCACAGCGGCCTGGAATCGCTGCCATCCGCATCTGGTTCCCGATGCCGCCCATGCAGCCTTGCCGCCGGAGCAGTACGGCGCCTGCGGCCTTTGTGGCGGCAAGCGCACTTTCGAGGTGGCAGCGCGCCTGCGCTTCGGTCAGGACCATTGGGTGGGCCCGACCCCGCTGCGGCACTGCCCCGACTGCAGCCGCTTCGTGCTGCCGGCTGCGTTGTACGCGAGCCTGGCGCCCGTCGAGCCCGCCGGCGCCTTGGCAGCGGTGACGGCGGTCGACGCCCGCTTGTGGTCGGCCACACCGACCTTCCTCAACATCGAACCCACGACACGCTGCAACTTCAACTGCTGGTACTGCGTGGGCCGCCACATGAAGCAGGCCGACATCGAGGTCGCCGACTTCGCCAGGGTGCTGGACAACTTTCCCGCCGTGACGGCGATCGCGCTGGTGGGCGAGGGCGAGCCGCTGCTGCACAAGGGCTTCTTCGAGATGGCGCACATGGCGCGTGAACGCGGCATCCGCGTGCTGATGGTGTCCAACGGATCGGCGTTCAGCGAGAGTGTGGTGCGCAGGCTTTGCGAGGCGGAGATCGCCTACGTGTCGGTGTCGGTGGACTCCGTGGACGCTGCCACCTTTGCGCGCTCGCGCATCGACGGCGAACTGGGCCGCGTCTGGGATGGCATCCAGAGGCTGCGCCGCTATCGCGACGAGAACGGCTACCGCTATCCTCGCATCGCGATCAAGGGCACCTTGTTCTCGCATACCGAGGAACAGATGCTGCCCATCGTCGAGGAGGCCAGGCGCCATGGCGCCGACCTGTTCGAGGGCTTCCAACCGCTGAACCCGATGCGCAGCTACGTCCGCATCTACCCGCAGGGCGAAAGTCGTCATCTCGCAGAGATCGACCGCGTAGGTCGGCGCATCCAGCAGCAGAAGTCCCGCGCCGAGGGGCTCTTGCCCTCGGCCCACGCCTTCTGTGGCGAAGAAGGCATCCCGGCCAGCAACTCCGGGCGCCCCAACGGCATGCGCCCTGGCTGCGACGAAGAGTGGCTGTACTCGCTGTTGAGCGGTCACGTGACGCCTTGCTGCCAGATCAAGGAGGTGCTGGACCCGGCCTGGAACCTGTTCGATCGCCCGGTGCAGGACATCCTGTCCGACCCGCACTACGAGCGTGTGCGCTTCAACCTCTGGAACGGGCTGTTCCCCGCGTACTGTGGCGGATGCTGGAAGACCCAGGTGCAGACATGAAGCTGCGGCACGACTTCAGTTTCCCGCTGAACGTCTACGGCGCGATGCTGCAGTCGGGCGAAGGCCGGGCCGATGGGCTGCGCGACGGCCTGTTCGAGCACGAAGGCGAGGCGCAGCGGCAGGCGCGGGAGCGTGCCAGCGCACGCCTGTGGGCCCAGATGCCGCCACCGTGCCGCGTGCTGGAGGTCGGCATCGGCCTGGGCCGAACACTGCGACATCTGCGCGAAAGCGGCTACGACGCCGTGGGCATCAGGCCTGAGGTTGCGCAGGCGGCGGCCGCGCGCGCCCTGCAGGATGAAGGCCTGTCGATCGTCAGCACCTCGTTGGAGGCCTTTGCCCCCGCAGGGCCGCGCTTCGACCTGATGGTGTTGCAGGAAAGCGCGCAATTCATAGAGCCCCTGGCACTGTTCGAGGCCGCCGACCGGCTGCTTTCGCAAGAGCAAGCCAGCTTGCTGGTGATGGATGTATTCGCCCTTCAGCGCAGCTTGGACGGCGAGTTCGGCCTGCACCTGTTGCCGCACTTCAAGTCGCTGGCCACCCGTTTCGGCTGGAAACTGGGTTACGAGGAGGACGTCTCCGATCAGGCCCGCCACACCGTGTCGGAGCTGCAGCGGCTGACCCGGCGGCACGCCCAGCAGGCGCTCGACCAACCGGGCTTGGCGGCGCACGATCTGGCTGGGCTGGAGCAGGCCAATGCCCGTTTTGCCGACTGTTGCCGCCGCGGCGTGCTTGGCCATCGCCTGCTGCGCTTCGAGCGCCTGGCCAAGCCCGCGCACCGGCCCGTGGCGCTGGACACCAACCGTGCCGCTGACATGCGCAGCCTGTTCGAGCAGGTCTTCGGCAGGGCGATGAGCGTTGAGGAGTGGGACTGGAAGTACGGCGCAGGTCGCGGCCGGGGTATCGGCCTGGCTGCGCGCGACGGACGCCTGCTGGCATTCTATGGGGGGCTGACTCGGCCACTTCAGCTGTTCGGTTGTGCGGCCATGGGCTGCCAAGTTTGTGACGTGATGGTGGCAACAGGGGCGCACGATTCGCTGCGCCGCCAGGGCCCTGGGCACACGGTGGCGGCCACCTTCCTGGAAGCTGAAATCGGATGGGGCCGACCGCATGCGGTGGGCTTCGGCTTCCCGACGGCACGCGCGTTGGGCATGGCCGAGCGCCTGGGCCTGTACCAGCGGGTGGACCAGATGACGCAGTGGCGCTGGGATCCGGCCACCGCGCCGTCATGGCCGGAACCGTCTTCCTTGCAGGCGCTGCCTGCCACGGCACTCCAGCCGGGGGAGCCGGCTTGCGACATCATCGATCGCTGCTGGCAGGCAATGGCTGCAGGCTTCACCGATGCCGTGCTGGGCGTCCGCGATGCAGCTTGGTTGCGGTACCGCTACGGTCAGAAGCCAGGTGTCGAGTACGAGATCTGGATGCTGCAGGGGCCGAATTTCGACCCCGGGTTCCTAGTGCTGCGCCGGCATGTTGACCAGTTGGAGCTGATGGACCTGATCGGTGCGCCGGCGCAACTGGCCCAACTTGTGGCCGCTGCCCGCGTGCTCGCAGCGCAAGCGGGCCTGGCCCTGCGCGCCTGGATCACCGCCTCCCACGCCGCCTTGTTGACGCAGCACGGCGATGCCGCGGTGCCTGAGGCTCTTGATGTTTTCGTGCCCGCCAATGCCTGGACACCCGGTGTGCCCCCCGATGCCCTGCAGCAGCGGTGGTTCCTGATGGGCGGAGACACCGACTTCCGTTGATTGCATGCGCATCCTGCACGTCACGCGCGAAACGGCTGGCGACCGGCGATTTGGCATCGGGCGAAGCCTCTTGCCAGTGACCGAAGCCCTGCAAGCACGCGGCCATGAGGTTCGGTACCTGACACAAGAGGATCTTGGTCCGCGTGCACGCGCCGCGTTGCCGCATCTGGCAAAGGCGCTTCATTCGGCTGCCGGTCAGTTCTTCGGCGATGCAGGGCGGGCCATGGCCCTGGCCTGGGCCGAGCGACTGAATATCGGCCGCCTGGCTGCCAAACTGGCCCGCGCCAAGCAGGTGGACGTGGTGCATCTGCATGATCCGTGGATCGCCTGGGGCTACCGCCGCGCCTGCTGGTGGCACTGGCCGGCAAGGCCCACTCGCTGGGGCTTCACCGAACATGGCTTCGGCTGCTATGCCGACGCCACGCACGAGGAGGGTCTGCCCTACACGCCGATGCTGCTGCGCTGGCTGCGAGGCTTGGAAGCGCGGCTGGCAGGCCAGGCCCATTGGGTGCTATGCCCCACCGAAGCAGGCCGCTGGCAGTTGGCTCGTGATTTGGCCAGGCCGATGCCGCTGCCGAACTGGCATGCCGTGCACCATGCCCGACCCCGGTTGAACCTGCCGTCGCGCGCCGCTGCCCGCCAGGCGCTGGGTCTGCAAGACGACCTTCCTGTGGTGCTGGCGGTCGGTCGAATCAACCCCGTGAAGCGGCTGGACGCCGTTGTCCAGGCTTGCGCCCGAGTGCCCGGCACCCTGAAGCTGATACTGCTTGCCGCGGCGGGCGACGAAGCGCCGCTGCGCGCCTTGGCGGCCGGCGCACCGCAGTTGCTTTTCGACATTCGGCTGGCCGACGATGTTGGCCCCTACCTTGCAGCGGCCGACGTGTATGTCAGTGCCGCGCGAAATGAGTCCTTCGGACTGGCCAACCTGGAGGCCATGGTCGCCGGCCTGCCGATGATCTGCACTGCAGTGGGCGGTGCGCCGGAAGTCACGGGCGGCTGCGCCTGGCTTGTCCCTGGGGGCCAGGATGACCTGGTGGCGCACCTGGCCAGTGCGCTTCAGGTCCTGCTGCAAAACACACCGCTGAGGCTGGCTCTTGCGGAGGCTGCCCGGCAACGCGGTGGGCATTGGCTCACGCCCGATCAAGCGGCTCAATGTTATGAGGCGATCTATAGTGGCCAAACCTGAAGTCCACCGCCGATACAGGGGTGCTCGTCCGCCACTGTGCGTGCTGCCCTTGCCGCTGCCCTGGCAAGCGGCAGCCCGCGTACTGGCGTTTGCGCCGCATCCCGATGACGAGAGCATAGGGTGTGGAGGCCTGCTGGCGCGCCTGGTGCAAGCCGGCGTGCCTGTTCGCGTGGTGCTGGTGACCGACGGCAGCGGCGCTGGTGGCCTGCCCCCAAGCGCCGGCCACGTCAGGCAGCAGGAATTCCGCAGGGCGTTGAGCAAGTTGGGAGTGCAGGACCATGGGCTGCTGGGATTTCCGGATGGGGGCCTGATGGCTGGACGTGCGCTGTTCGGCGCCGTGGCCCGGGAACTGCGCGCCTTCAGCCCTGACTGGGTGTTGTGTCCAAGCGCCGCCGATGCCCACCGCGACCACCGCTGTGTGGCACAGGCCGTGCAACGTGCCGCCCGCGCCTGGCCCAGCGTCCAGCAAGTTCTGCAGTACGAAACCTGGGGCGCACTTCCGGCCAGCCATGTGCTGGACATCACCGATGAACTGCCCCTCAAGCTGGCCGCCCTGGCCGAACACGCTACAGCCTTGCAGCAGATGGACTACGCCGGCGCAACCACCGGTCTTGCCCACTACCGCGGCTTGCTAGTGCCGAGCCCGCGACCGGGGGCGGCCGGTGAGGCCTATCTGTGCACCAGGCGCGACACGGGCTTTCGCTGGCCGGCCGGAGTGGGGCGACCGGAAGGGTGGAGGAATTGAAGCTTCTGCAACGCTCAATCCTTTCGCATCGAGGGGCCAGGCTGTGTGCAGAGTCAGCCGCCTGCGGGAAGCGGGGCTCGTGCAATCCCTGACAATTCCGTGCTTCTCAGGAGGCTGCCCTTGCTTTTTTCGTCGCACCACCAGCGCGTGTTGCTGATGCCAGGTTGTCCAGAGCCGGTGCTGGCCGGCCTGCAGCGACCGGGTCGCTTGCTGTTGCGTTGGACAGAACCCGAATTGGCGGGCTGGACCGGATATGGTGAAGCGCTGGTGGCCGAACTGAGCTTGCGGTTGGTCAATGATCAGATTGACCTGCTGGTGACGCCGGCCCCTTCCGATTGTGGCGAGCCGGCGCGCAGCCGGAGCCTGGCCGGCATGGAGGCTGCGCGGCGGTTGGGCAAGGTCGACGTGGCCTGCGTTGTTTCGACCTCTTGTTCAGAACAAACAGGGGTCTGCGATCTGCAAGGGCCGATCGTGACTGCGGGTCGACTCTTCGAAGTCATGCTCGATGCCGTTCTGGCACCGCCCTTGCCCAGTCGCCCGCCGTTGCTCACCACGACCTCTGACCCGAAGCTCCCCAGAGTCAGCGTTGTCGTGCGCAGCATGGACAGGTCTTCGCTCGCTGCGAGCCTGGCAACGGTGTCCTTGCAGACCTATCGCCCGATCGAGATCGTCGTGGTCAATGCGCTCGGGAAGGCGCATGGACCCGTGCCTGTCGGACGAGCGCTTGACCTGGAAGTGGTTGAGGTTGCGGAGCCATCAGGCGGTGGCTTGCTCCGTGCCGCCGCGGCCAACGCAGGGCTGGACAGAGCTTCGGGTGAACTGTTGCTGTTCCTGGACGATGACGACCTGCTGCTGCCTGACCATCTGGCGCGCCTGGTTGCTGCGCTGGCTGCCCATCCTGAAGCTCCGGCAGCCTATGCGGATGTCGAGTCCGGCACGACGGTGGGCGATGCCTGGCGGGTCGACCATCGCTTTGCGGCGGACTTCGATTCGATACGCCTGCTCTTCGAGAACTACCTTCCGATCCACAGTGTGCTGTTCCGGCGCAGGCTGCTGCAGCAGTCATGCCGTGTTGACGAGAGTTTCGATCTCTTCGAGGACTGGGATTTCTGGCTGCAGCTAGCGCAGATCGGCCCCTTCGTGCGAGTGCCAGGGGTTAGCGCCCGCTATCTGGCCCCGCACGCAGCGGGCCACAGCGCCGTGTTCGAGGATTCGCCGGCAGCACGTGCGGCACGCGAACGCCTGGTCGACAAGTGGCGCCATCGCCAGAGCCCGCAGATGTACGCGCAGGCCCTGAATCGCCTGCGGGCGCTGTTTCGTCGCTTAGGCCAGCTGCAAGCCGAGTTGGAGGACTTGCAGCGTGGCCATGCCGAGCAGGCTGCGGTGCTGCAGGCACGGGAGGCTGAGCTCACGGGCTTCGCGCCCCTGCTCGCCGCGCGCGAGGCGGAGATCGGAAGCGCCCGCATCGAACTCGAAGCCCAGCAGGTACTGAGGGCGGCGCGCGAGCAGGAACTGGCCAACGCACTGGCGGCCGTCGAGGCGCAGCGTGAAGTGCTGACGCACCGCGAGCGTGAAGTCAGCGAGGGTGCGCAGTACACGCACAGCCTGCAACAGACCTTGGCGCATCGCGAACGCGAGATCACCGACTTCACCCGGCAGATGACCGATCTGCGCGCCGCGCTTGAAAGTCGACAGTCGGCATTGGACCAACGCATGATCGAACTGGCGCAGCGCGATGCCGAGTTGGCGGCATTGCACGCCGAGAAACCGCTGCAGGCGCTGGCCCGCACCCTCAGAAGAAACAACAGACCTCATGGACCCTGTTCCTGACGACCTTACCACCAGCCCCAGCCAGGGCACGGTGGTCTTCACCATCGTCTCGCGCAACTACTTTCACTTCGCCGTCAACCTGATGGCCAGCGTGGCGGAGCACCTGCCGGGCACGCGCCGCGTGGTGGCCATCTGCGACGAACTGGAGGGCCTGGTGTCGCCCGACCCCGGCATCGAAATGCTGGGCATCGAAGACATCGGCATCGCCGCGCTGGATGCGATGGTCGTGCAGTACAGCATCCTGGAGTTGAACACGGCCATCAAGCCCTTCGTCTTCAGCCGCCTGTTCGCCGAAGTGTCGGTGGAGCGGGTGATCTACTTCGACCCCGACATCCAGCTCTTTGGCAGCGGCGCACCGCTCGTGCAGCACCTGCAGGCGGCCGACGTCGTGCTCACGCCCCACCTCACCGCGCCGCTGGCCGACGACAAGCACCCGTCGGACCTGTCGATCCTGCAAAGCGGCACCTACAACCTGGGCTTCGTGGCCATGCGCCGATGCGACGACACGGCGCGCCTGCTGCACTGGTGGCAGGGCAAGCTGGAGCGCGACTGCGTGGTGGACATCCCACGTGGCCTGTTCACCGACCAGAAGTGGATGGACATGGTGCCGGGTTTTTGCGCACGCACCGTGGTGGAGCGGCATCCGGGCTGGAACGTGGCGTACTGGAACCTGGCACACCGGCAGGTCGAGTCCGGTCCGCGCGGCTTCACCGTCAACGGCCAGCCCCTGTTCTTTTTTCACTTCTCGGGTTACGACCCGCGCAGCGCCTCGATCAGCAAGCACCAGGACCGCTTCACGCTGGTGGATTGCACGCCGGCCACGCAGCAGATCTTTGCGCTGTACACCGAACGCCTGGCTGCGGCGGGCAGCGAGCGCTATGCCACGATGGCCTATGCCTTTGCCAGGCTGGCCGATGGCACCTTGCTGCCGGACTGCGCGCGCAGAGCCGTACGCCGCCATCTGGACTGGGCCCGGCCCAGGCCACCGCTGCGCTCGGCGGCCGGTGCGCAGTTCGTCATCGACTTCCTCACGCAGCCGGTGGATGAGCTGCAGCCACCCGTCTCGCGCGTGGCCCTTCAGCTGTATGAAGACCGCGCCGACCTGCAGGCCGCATTCCCCGACATGCTGGGCAGCCGGCGCGACGCCTACCTGAACTGGTTTGCCGAACGCGCCGGCCCCGAAGCCGGCGTGGCAGGCTCGCTGGCACAGGCCAGCTCGCAGGCCGTGCCTGCCCCGCCCGCGGCGGCGCCGGTCCCTGCGGCCCAGCCGGTGGCCGCTGAAGTGCCAGCGCCGGTGCTGCCCTACCGCATGGTCTACCGGCTGGCCTGGCGGGCGCGGCACGTGCTGCGCCCGCTGACCAGCCTGGCCTTTCGCCAGCGCATGCGCGAGGCCTTGCTTCGGCGCGCGTTCCCGAGCGCACCGCGAGCCGCGTCAACGGTCAACCCGTTGCCGGTGCCGGCTGCTACGGCCGGGCAGGTCGCGCTTCCCCTGGGTGTCACCGTCATCGGCTACGTGCAGGCCGAAAGCGGCGTCGGCGAGTCGGCCCGCTCCACGCTGCGCGCATTGGCCTGCACGGACCTGCCACACGCCGTATGCGACTTCCGCGTCGGCAACGTGTCGCGCATGGGCGAGAGCGTGGACGCGGCCTTGGCCACTGGCCGGCAGCACGCCATCAGCCTGTTCCACATCAACGCCGACCAGCTGCCGCTGGCGCGCACCTTCCTCGGCGAAGGGCCCTTCACAGGCACCTACCGGATCGGGTTCTGGGCCTGGGAACTGGAAAACTTCCCGGCCGAATGGCACGGTGCCTTCGCCCACGTGGACGAGGTCTGGGTGCCTTCGAGCTTCTGTCAGCGCGCCATCGCCGCGGTGTCGCCGGTGCCGGTGCTGGTGATGCCGCATTGCGTGGAAGTGCCCGAGCGGTTGGCGCCCAGTCGCGCACGCTTCGGCCTGCGCGAAGACAGCGTGGCCTTCCTGGCGATGGCCGACATGATGAGCATCGCCGGCCGCAAAAACCCCTTCGCCGCGGTGCAGGCGTTTCGCAGCGCCTTTGCTGCCGGCGACTCGCGCGTGCAGCTGTTGGTCAAGATCGCCAACGCCCATCGCGACGTGGTGGCCCACGGACAACTCAAGGCGCTGGTGGCCGGACACCCGCAGATCCTGCTGCTCGAAGAATCGCTGGACCGCCCCACGTTGAACCAACTGATCGACAGCGTGGACTGCTTCGTGTCGCTGCACCGTTCCGAGGGCTTCGGCCTCGTGATCGCCGAGGCGATGGCGCGGGGCAAGGTGGTGGTGGCCACCGATTGGTCCGGCAACACCGACTTCATGAATGCCCACAACGCGCTGCCGGTGGACTACCAACTGGTCACGCTGCAGGCCGATGACGGGCCCTATCGCAAGGGCGAGCGTTGGGCTGAACCCGCGCAGGAAGATGCGGTCCGGCAACTGCGCCGGGTCGTCACCGAGCCCGAGCTGCGCCGCTGTCTCGGCGAGCGGGCGCGGCAAGACTGCGTCCATCGTCTATCACCCCAGGCGGTTGCCGAATCGATCGCTACGCGCCTGCAAAAGGTCTTGCGGCAGATGGCGGTTCCAGGATCGATCTGAACGTTTCAACCACCCACCATGAGTCCTCCAACCGACATGCCCTCAACCGCTCCATCGCCTACGAATTCGCAGGCCGAAGAAGCACGGCCTGTGGCCAGCCTGGTTCTGCCGCTGAACACACCGCCCATCCGTATCGATACCGAGGTGGACGCGCAAGGCATGGCCAAGCTGCTCGCTCACACCGAACGGACCTGGACCCGATTGGGCCAATTGGAGCCGCACTGGTCCGTCATATCTGCCGAGCGCTTCCGGCAGGCCGAACTGGATGCCAATCGTGCTGAGTTCTATGCCAGTGGGCAGGGCGATGTGGATACCTTTCTTGCGTTCCTGGCGCGCAACGAGGTGGACACGACCGGCTTTCGCAAGGCACTCGAATACGGATGCGGCGTCGGCCGCGTGACGCGCTTTCTGGCCCAGCGCTTCAGCGAGGTCGTGGCCTGCGACATCTCGCCCAGTCACCTGGCCCAGGCCGACCAGTACATGAAGGCATGCGCCCTGGACAACGTCACCTGCGTTCGGATCCGCAGCCTGGCTGACATCGACGGCCCGGCCGATCTGGATGTGGTGTTCTGCGTCATCGTGTTGCAGCACAACCCGCCGCCAGCCATTGTTGCCATCCTGCAGAAGTTGCTGGCACGCCTTCGCCCAGGCGGCGTGGCCTATTTCCAGGTGCCCACCCATGCGGTGGACTACGCGTTCAACGTTGAAGACTACCTGGCCCACGGCCTGGCGGCTGGCCACATCGAGATGCACTACGTGCCGCAGCGCCGGCTCTTTCAGATCGCACAGGCCGGCGCCTGCGACGTCCTGGAAGTGCGGGAAGACGATTGGGTCGGGCGTCGACACGTCGAGTTGTCGAACACCTTCCTGCTGAGAAGGCGCTGACTCTTCGATCCACATGGTGTCCAGCAAGGCCGAATTCGTGGGCGCCCTCGGAGCTCATCCCGTGGCCGGCCGGGTGCAGCAGGCCCTGACCGTTTTGGCCCGGTTCGCCCTTGCGTTGACCCTGATTTGCGGGATCGTGCCGCTAGCGCCCCGCATGCCCGGTGCATCGCTGGACGAGTCCTGGCTGCTGGGTGTCAACCAGGCGATGGCGCAAGGTGCCGCCTTCGGCCGTGAACTGGTCTTCACCTACGGGCCGTACGCAAGCATCTATACCCGCGCCTACCACCCGGCGACCGACTGGCTGATGTTGTGGGCCAGTACCTACCTGGCACTGTCCTTTGCACTGGCCTGGGCGGTGATGACCCGCGGCCGGCCCTGGGCCTGGACCGTTGCGTTGAGCCTGGTCGTGGCCGGTGTGTTGTCCTATCCGGCCGACACCTTGCTCTTCTCGTATCCCTTGATCGCAGCGCTGGCGTTGGCGCGTCTGGTCGACGAACGGACGCTGGGGCAGCCCGGCGTGCGCCCACCCGTCTGGTTGCTGGCCCTGCTGCTGTTGCCCTTCGGACTGTTACCGCTGATCAAGGGCACGGTGCTCATTCTGTGCCTGGCCGTGCTGGTCATCGGTGCTGGATACCTGGTCGCGCAAGGGCAGCGCCGGGCCGCGGCGCTGTGCCTGGCCTTGCCCCTGCTCGGCGCCTGCGGCTTCTGGCTGGCTTCGGGCCAGGAGCTGGCCAACCTGCATCGCTACTTGCTGGGCATGGTGCCGATCGCATCGGGCTACAGCGAGGCGATGGCGATACCGGGCAAGTCATCGGCGATCTGGAACTACCTCGCCTTCTGCGGGCTGTTCCTCTTCGCCATCGCGGGCGACCGGGAACGTCCAGGCAGGAGGCGGCTGTTCCTGGTGGCACTCTTTGCCGTCTTCTTCTTCATCGTGTTCAAGGGCAACTTCGTACGTCATGACAGCCGGGTGGTGGGGGCAGGGGCTTCGCTGATCCTGGCCACCGTGGTGCTCGCCGCCTCTTCGCGCGCGCGTTGGGTCTGGTTGCTTTGTCTGGTGGCGTTGTTGACCTGGTGGGACATCACGCGGCACCAGTTCAAGCCTTCGGAACTGGTGGCCCTGTCCTTCCAGTCAACCTACCGGCAGGCCTGGTCCGGCCTGCGCCTGCGCCTGCGGGCCCCCGAGTGGCCTCGCAACGAATTCGAAGCGGCGATGCGGATCATCCACGACCATGGCGGACTCCCGGCTGTAGCGGGCAGCGCGGACATTTACGCCCACGGCCAAAGCTTTCTAATCGCATCCGGCAATCGTTGGAACACACGACCGGTGCTGCAGAGCTACTCGGCCTATCTGCCGGTGCTGGCCGAATTGAATCGGCAGCACCTGCTCGGGGTCGGCGCGCCGGACCATCTCTTCTTCCGGCTGGAACCCCTCGACCAGCGCTTTCCCTCGCTGGACGATGGACCCAGTTGGCCCGACATCCTGGCGCGCTACCGGCCTGTGCGAGTGCAGGGCGAGTATCTGCACCTCGACAGGCTGCCGTTGGCCAATGTGACCGTGCAACTTGAGCGTGGACCGCCGCGCACGCATACGCTGGGTGAACGGGTGCTGGTGCCGTCGCAGGGCGGACCGCTTTATGCCGAGATCGAGCTGCAAGCCAGCGTGCTCGGTTCGCTGGCCCACGTGCTGTTCAAACCCTCGCGACTGGAGATCGAGGTCGAGCTGCAGGATGGCAGCCGCAAGCGCTTCCGGTACATCGCCGGCATGGGGAAGTCGCCCTTCATGATCTCGCCGCTGGTGGAAAGTACCGAGGAGTTTGCGCTGCTATACGGCGAGCCAGGCCATCTGGCCGCCAAGCAGGTGAAGGCATTCAGCATCACCGTCGCGCAGCGCGGCGCGTCGCTGTGGAAGGATGACTATCAGGTTCGCTTCAGCCGGGTTGTCCCACCTCCCCTCACGGTGGCGGTCGAAAAGCTTCAGGTCTTCGACCGTGTCGTGAATGTTACGGCGACGGAAGCTGCTGCGCAGCTGGCGGACTGCGCGGCCAGCATCGACAGCATCAACGGCCACTCGCCAGCGCCCGCCAAGCTGGGCGTCGCGCGCGCCCTGCAAGTGCGGGGTTGGGCCGTGGCATCGACGTCGCCACCGACCTTGCCTGACGCCGTGCTGGTCGTGCTAACGGACGTGGCCAACCGGCGCCGCTTCGTGCAGGCGCGCCGGACACCGCGACCCGACGTCGGCGCGCACTTCAAGAGCCCGACGCTGGATGGCAGCGGCTATGCGGCCAACCTCGATCTCAGCGGCCTGAGCGGACGCCACACACTGGGCCTGGCCCTGAGGCGCGCTGATAGGATCGATGTGTGTCCGCAGCCCGTGGTCACGGTGGAAGTTGACCTGGCTTTGGCGCGTGCTGGCCCATCGATCGACCTGGTCCCTGCAGTCGCGGGCAGGTGACGGTCACGCCCGCTTCGCGGCGCTCCGACAAGGACGCGCCCCTGGCCCCAGCCCGTTTGACCAGACCGCCTCGCTCAACATGCTTTCTGAACTGCTGCAACGCCCGCCCGTGCCGGCCCCTGCCATGCCGCCCCTGACCGGGCGCGGCGCCGCAGCGCGCTGGCACGGTTGGCTCGTGGGCCTGGTGGGGCTGCTGGCAGCGGCAGCGGGTCTGTGGTTCTGGATGGAGCATCGCGCCCCGTTCGTGCAGGCGCTTTCGCGGCTCGGGCCAGCGCCCGTGGCCTGGGCCCTCGCGCTGGCCTGTCTGTCGCTGGGCGTGCGGGTGTGGCGTTGGCAGTGGATCCTGCGCAGCATGGGCCACGCCTTGCCGTGGCGCCAGCAGGCACGTGCCCACCTGGCGGGCCTGGCGTTGTCGTCGACAACCGGAAAGCTGGGTGAGGCCTCCCGGGCCTTGCTGCTGCACATGCACGGGGTGCCTGCCGCCCATACGGTGGGCGCCTTCGTCCGCGATCGCCTGGCCGACGTGGTGGCGTTGGCGCTTGGCTGGCAATCGCAGTGGGGCCAGCGTGCGGGCCACCGGATGGTGCAGCGCTGGGTCCGTGTGCGCTGGCGGGCGCGGCTGGCTTCAGCGGCCGCGCCACTGGCGGCCTGGGCCAGGGCGTGGTCCGGCTGGCGCGTGCCGCCCTGGGTCCTGATGGCCGGGTTGGCCTATGGCATCCAGGCGCTCGTGTACTTCCTCTTCGTGAACCAGATGCATGCCGGCGTACCGCTGGAGGCCGCGACGCGGGGGCAGCCGTGAGCACCAATCAAGTCAGCGCGAGAGCACGCGCCGAGGCCGTGCTGGTCGTCGATCTGGATGGCACCCTGATCCACACCGATCTGCTGCACGAGTCCGCACTCAAGCTGTTGCGCGAAGACAGCCTGGCGGTGTTGCGCATTCCGTTCTGGCTGGCCCACGGCAAGGCCGCGCTGAAGGACCAGATTGCGGCCCGGGTGACGCTGAACGTGCAGAGCCTGCCCTACCACCAACCGCTGCTTGCCTGGTTGCGCGAACAGCGCGCCAACGGACGTACCCTGGTGCTGTGCACGGCTTCGAACGAGCGTTTTGCACAGGCGGTGGCCCGCCACCTGGGGCTGTTCGATGACGTCATCGCCAGCGATGCCGAGGTCAACGTCTCGGCCCGGCGCAAGGCGCAGATCCTGGTGGAGCGATATGGCGAGAAAGCCTTCGACTACGCCGGCAACTCGGCCGACGACCTGGAGGTGTGGCCGCATGCCCGCCAGGCCGTGCTCGTGAATGCCAGTCCGCGTGTGGCGGCCCAGGCCCGCCAGCACTGCCGTGTCGTGGCCGAGTGGCCGGCCGAGACGGTCCGCCCAAGGGACTGGTTGCAGGCCGCACGCCTGCACCAGTGGCTGAAGAACCTGCTGGTGCTGCTGCCCTTGGTGGCCGCCTTCAAGCTGGGCGACTGGACGCTGCTGCGGCCGGCCCTGCTGGCCATGCTGGCCTTCGGGCTCTGCGCGTCTTCGGTCTATCTGATCAACGACCTGATCGATCTGGAGAGCGATCGCGCCCACCCGCGCAAGCGGCTGCGCGCCTTTGCCGCCGGGCGCCTGTCGGTACCCGCCGGCATCGTCGCCGCGCTGCTGCTGCTGGGTGGTGCCGCCGCGCTGGGCAGCACGGCGAGGCCCGCGCTGCAGCTTTGCCTGGCGGGGTACTTCGCCCTGACCCTGGCCTACACCTTCTATCTCAAGCGGCGCGTCATCGTGGACTGCATCGCGCTGGGCTCGCTGTACACCATCCGCGTGGTCGCGGGCTGGAGTGCCGTGGGGCTGCCGGCCTCCTTCTGGTTGCTGGCCTTTTCGCTGTTCCTCTTCCTGAGCCTGGCCTTCGTCAAGCGCTACTCCGAGCTGCTGGTGCTGACGCAGGCCGGCCGCACGGAAGCCCCCGGACGTGGCTACCTGGCCAGCGACCTGCCGGTGGTGCAGACGATGGGGGTGGCCGCCGGATTCGCTTCAGTCATGCTGTTGGCTTTGTACATCAATGGCGACACGGTGCTCAGCCACTACCAGCGGCCGGAAGTGCTGTGGCTGACGGTGCCCATCCAGCTGTACTGGGTCAGCCACATGTGGATGCAGGCCCATCGCGGCAACATGCACGATGACCCGGTGGTCTTTGCGCTGCGCAACCGCCACAGCCTGGCCTGCGGCGCGCTGTTCGTGTTCACGCTGGCCGCGGCACGATGACGACGCCGGCACCAGCGGGGCTCACGCTGCCGATCTCGGCCTGGGGTCGGCTGACCCGTGACGACCACCACGTGGTGCGGCTGGTCGGCCGGGATGCCCCGCTGCCCCAACGGGGCTCGCCGATGCTGCCCTTCGGCAACGGACGCAGTTACGGCGATGTCTGCCTGAACAGCGGCCATGGGCTGTGGCTGACCCGCGGGCTGGACCGCTTCATCCGCTTCGATCCGCAGACCGGCGTGCTGGAATGCGAAGCGGGTGTGATGCTCGACGAGATCATCGAATTGCTGCTGCCGCGCGGCTGGTTCCTGCCGGTGACACCGGGCACACGCTTCGTGACCCTGGGCGGCGCCATCGCCAACGACGTGCATGGCAAGAACCACCACGGCGCCGGCACGCTGGGTGACCATGTGCTCGGCCTGCAGCTGCAACGCACCGACGGCAGCCGGCTGGACTGCTCGCGCCTGGGCTCGGCCGACTGGCTGCGCGCCACGATCGGCGGCATGGGCCTGACCGGCGTGATCCTCAGTGCCCGGCTGCAGATGCGTCCGGTGCAGGGGGCCTGGATCGACGCAGACACCTTGCCCTTCGATACGCTGGAGGAGTTCTTCCGCCTCTCGCGCGAGTCGGAGTCCACCTTCGATTACATCGTCTCCTGGATCGACTGCGTGCATGGCAATGCGCAGCGCACGCGGGGGGTCTTCTTCCGTGGCAATCACTCGGCGTCGCAGCGCCCCGCGCCGAGGATGCGCACGCGCAGCTGGCCTCTCACGCCACCGGTGTCGTTGATCAATGCGATCTCCCTGCGGGCTTTCAACCGGGCTTACTACCTCGCGCAACGCATGCGCTCGGGCGCGAGCGAGCAGCACCTGATGCCCTTCTTCTACCCGTTGGACAGCGTACTGGGCTGGAATCGCGCGTATGGTCCGCGCGGCTTCTACCAGTACCAGTGTGTGGTGCCCCGGGCCTGCGAGGTCGAGGCCACGCGGGAACTGCTGGCGGCCATCCGCACGTCGGGACAGGGCTCGTTCCTGGCGGTGCTCAAGACCTTTGGCGACCGTGCAGGCGCCGGCCTGCTCAGTTTTCCGATGGCCGGTACGACGCTGGCGCTGGACTTCCCGAACCAGGGCCCGCCCACACTGGCGCTTTTCCGGCAGCTGGACGCCATCGTCGAGCGTGCGCGTGGACGCCTTTACATGGCCAAGGATGCGTGCATGAGCCGCGCCTTCTGCCGTGCCGGGTACCCGGCCTTGGCCGAATTCGCGCGCTACCGCGATCCCGGCATCTCCTCCAACCTGGCCCGGCGCCTGCTCGATGACTGAAACCCGTTCCGCCAACCCCGCCGGCCCGCGCCTGCTGATCGTGGGCGCCACGTCGGCGATCGCCACCGCGGTGGCAC
>WBZP01000974.1_pt2 | contig 34981 bp, 36 predicted proteins | sample 5204301 | NCBI WGS metagenome assembly WBZP01 (sample SAMN12412401, study PRJNA552823) | activated sludge metagenome | isolation source: activated sludge from nitrification reactor of wastewater treatment plant... | place: USA: Pennsylvania | collected 2017 | reverse complement strand
GCCACGGCAGCGGCGCGCGCCCGGGCACCAGCCCCAAGGTGTGCCCGAACTGCAACGGCGCGGGAGTGGTCAACCGCAACCAGGGTGCGTTCGGGTTCTCCGAACCCTGCACCGAATGCCGGGGCAGCGGCTCGATCATCGAGCATCCCTGCGACGAGTGCCACGGCACGGGTGTGACCACGCGCACCCGCACCATCAACGTCCGCATCCCACCGGGAGTCGAGGACGGTCAGCGGATACGGCTGGCCGGTCAGGGCGAGGCCGGGCTGCGCGGCGCACCCTCCGGCGACCTGTACGTGACCGTTCACGTGCGCCCGGACAAGGTGTTCGGGCGCGGCGGCGACGACCTGACCGTGACGGTTCCGGTGAGCTTCACCGAATTGGCCTTGGGAACAACGCTTTCGGTGCCGACGCTCGACGGTAAGGTCGGGGTCCGCGTGCCCAAGGGCACCGCCGACGGCCGGATTCTGCGGGTGCGCGGCCGCGGTGTGCCCAAGCGCAGCGGCGGCCACGGTGACCTGCTGGTCACGGTGAAGGTCGCGGTGCCAACGGATCTCGAAGGCGATGCGCTGCAGGCCCTGGAGGCCTACGCGGCCGCGGAACGGGCCAGTGGTTTCGATCCGCGCAGCGGCTGGGGCGGGAATCGAGTGTGATGCCGGATGAGCAAGTCGGATTCGTCGCGGACTGAGACCCGCACCTTCCTGATCTCGGTCGCCGCCGAACTGGCCGGTATGCACGCCCAGACCCTGCGAACCTACGACCGGCTCGGCCTGGTGTCGCCCAGCCGCAGTTCAGGTGGGGGGCGCCGGTATTCGGAACGTGACGTCGATCTGCTGCGCGAGGTGCAACGCCTGTCCCAGGACGAGGGTGTCAACCTCGCCGGCATCAAGCGGATCATCGAACTGACGAATCAGGTCGAAGCGCTGCAGTCCCGGCTGGCGGAGTTGTCCGCGGAGGTCGACCGATTTCGGGCTCAGCGTCGCGAGTCGCCCTCGATGAGTACCGCACTGGTGGTGTGGCAGCCGCGGCACTCCCGCCGCTAACGGCGGGCTGCGATGTAATTCACCAGATCGGTCAACGTACGTAGCGTTGCGTAGTCGGCCTCTGGGATGTCGATCTCGAACTGCCGGTGGATCCGTTGCAGGAAGTTGAGCCAGTCCATCGAGTCCAGGTCGACCTGATCGCGCAGGAGGACGTCGTCTTCGATGTCGTCGGCCTCCACCTCAGGGGCAACGTCGGTCAGCAACGTCAGTACGGTGCCGCGAATGTCGTCTTGGCCCATGGTTTTTCGTTCACTCCTCGAGTGCGTCGGGATCTTGCAGCAGCCGGGCGATCTCGGCCAGGAACAAGGCGCCGCGATGGCCGTCGCTGGCGCGATGGTCGGCCGATAGCGTCGCCTGCATGATAGTGCCGATGCGGATGCCGCCGTCGACGGCGCACACGCGTTGTGCCGGTGTGCCGAACCCGACCAGCGCGACCTGCGGTGGATAGATCACCCCGAAGACGGCATCGACCCCTTTGTCGCCGAGGTTCGTGACGGTGATGGTCGGGTCGGACATCTCCGAACTTCGCAGCGAGCCGGCTCGGGCCCGGGCCACCAGATCGGTGAGATCGCTCATCAGATCGTCGAGCTTCTTACCGGGGACGTCGTGGATGGCCGGTGCGACCAGACCGCCGCCGCGCAGCGAGATCGCCACACCGACATGCACATCCGACGACGCCTGGAACGCATTGTCCTTCCAGAAGCCGTTGAACTCCGAGAAGCGTTGTGCGGCAAGGCCAACGGCCTTGATCTGCAGCACCGCCGGTAGCACCCGCTCCAGGATCGACCGCTGTGCGTTTCGTTCGGTGAGCCACGCCAACGACCTGTCCAACATGACGTCTTGGCTCAGGTAGTAGTGCGGGATCTCCCGTTTGGATCGACCCATCGCGGCCGCTATCGACGCGCGCATCGCCTCGGCCCGGGCGGCCGCCTTCGCCGCCCGTTCGGACGGCGACTTGCCCGCGGGTTCGGGCGTTGACCTGCGCGCCGGTTTGGGCGCGCGCTTCGGGGCCGTCCCCGCCGCCGCTTTCGGCTTCGGCTTCGGCTTCGTTGCCGGTGCCGGCTCGGATGTCGGCTCCGTGACGACCGTCTCGGCGGCGCGGTGAACGTCGTCCACCGTGACCGAGCCCTGTGGGCCGGTACCGGTGACGGCCTCGAGGTCCACGCCCAGCGAGGCCGCTTCCCGGCGCGCAAGCGGGGAGACCCAGCGGCGATGACCCGGTGGCGCCGCGACGGGCGCGGGCGTGACACTCGGGGCCGCGGGTGCGGCGGGCACCGCCTCGGGGGCGGCCGCCGGCTCGGCGGGCACCTGCACCTTCGGATGTTCGGCCGCCGGCGGCGCCTGTTCGCCCGCCGTCAGCAACGTCGCCAGCGGCGTGCCGACCTGAACCGTCTCACCGGCGGCCACCAGCAGTTCCCCGACCGTCCCTTCCTGCCAGCACTCGACCTCGACGGCGGCCTTGGTGGTTTCGACCACCGCGACCACCTGTCCGCGGGTGACGGTGTCACCGGGCTGGACGAGCCATTCGTCGAGGGTTCCCTCATCCATGTCGGCGCCGAGCGCCGGCATCGTGAAGTTGATCATGAGCGGTCACCGAACAGGTTCTGCACGGCCGTCACGATCTTCTCCGGTTGCGGCAGGGCCGCTTCTTCGAGGTGCTTCGCATACGGGATGTGCACTTCCTCGGTGCACACCCGCCCGATTGGGGCATCGAGCTCGTAGAACGCCTGCTCGGTGATGCGTGCGCTGATTTCCGCGGCCAGGCTGCCGGTGCGCCACGCCTCGTCGACGACGACGACGCGGTGAGTCTTGGCCACGGACTCCATGATCGTTGCGTCGTCCAGCGGTCGAAGAACGCGCAAATCGATTACCTCACAGTCGATTCCGGCCAGCGACAGGTCGTTGGCGGCGCTGATCGCCTTCGGCAGGCAACCGCCGTGGGCAATCAGCGTGACGTCGGTCCCCTCGCGCCGGACCACCGCGCGGTCGATGTCTGTAGGTACCAGCGTGTCGACGTCGGCCGAGGTGTTGTACAGCTGGACGTGCTCGAAGATGATCACCGGGTCCGGGTCGGCCAGCGCGGTGGGCAGCATGCCATAGGCGTCGGCCACCGTCGCCGGCGCCACGACCTTGATCCCCGGGATGTGGGCGTACCAGTTCTCCAGGCTGTGCGAGTGCTGGGCGGCAAGCTGGCGGCCCGCACCGGTCGCCATCCGCACCACCAACGGCACCGAGAACTGCCCGCCCGACATATGCCGAAGTGCCGCAGCGGTATTCACGATCTGGTCGAGGGCGAGCAGGCTGAAGTTGACTGTCATCACCTCGACGATCGGGCGCAACCCGCCCAGTGCCGCCCCGATTCCGACGCCGACGAAGCCCAGCTCCGACAGCGGGGTGTCGCGGATGCGGTCGCCGCCGAACTCCTCGAGCAGACCCTTGGACGCCGCATAGGTTCCGCCGTAGTGGCCGACGTCCTCGCCCATCAGCAGCACCCGCGGATCCGCGAGCAGCGCATCGCGGATGGAATCGTGCACGGCGGTGCGGTAGGCCGTCTTGGCCATCACTGGACCGCCGCGGTCGCGGGTGTCATGACGTCGCGCGCGAGGTCCTCGACGGGCTCCCAGGTGCCGGCCTCGGCGTAGGCGACGGCCTCGTCCAGCTCCTCGGCGGCGCTGCGCCGGATCGCGGCGACGTCGTCGTCGGTCAGCGCGCCCTCGGCGAGGCAGCGCTCGGTGAAGGTGTGGATCGGGTCACGTTCCTTCCAATGTTCGACTTCGTCCTTGGCTCGGTACAACTCGGGATCGAACATCGAGTGCGGTCGGAAGCGGTACGTGCGGAACTCCAGGAAGAACGGACCCCCGCCGTTGCGCACGTGGTAGGCCGCCTGCTGGGCGGCGGCGTGACAGGCCAGTACGTCCATGCCGTCGACGGACAGGGCGGGCACCCGGTAGGACGCCGCCTTGGCCGTCATGTCGGTTTGCGACTGTTCGAACTCGATCGGGGTGCCCATCGCGTAGAGGTTGTTCTCGCAACAGAACAGCACCGGCAGCTGCCAGAGCTCGGCCAGGTTGAGCGACTCGTGGAATGCCCCCTCGGCCACCGCTCCCTCACCGAAATAGCATGCGGTGACACGGTTTCGGCCCAGCTGCTTGTCCGCCAGGGCCAGCCCCGCCGCCACCGGCAGGCCACCGGCCACGATCGCGTTGCCGCCGTAGAACCCGACGTCCTTGTCGAAGAGGTGCATCGAGCCGCCCCGGCCGCGCGAGCAGCCCTCCTGCTTCCCGAACATCTCGGCCATGATCTTGGGCATCGGAATGCCGCGCAGCAGCGCGTGGGCGTGGTCGCGGTAGGTGGCCACCACCGCGTCGTCATCCTCCAGCACCTGCAGGGACCCGGCGGCCACCGCTTCCTCACCGACGTAGAGGTGCAGGAAGCCGCGAATCTTGGCCGCGCTGTAGAGTTCCGCGCACTTTTCTTCCATCAGGCGCACCCGCACCATGTCGGCGAGCAGTTCGCGAGCCAGTTCCTTGTCGATCACGACGACACCTCCTGGTGGGCAGGCGCTGACTCGACGGTCGAGGTGTCGCCTTCGGGCAGGCCCAGTTCGCGCGCCTTGAGCAGGCGGCGCATGATCTTGCCGCTGCGGGTGTGCGGCAGCACGTCGACGAACTCGATCTCCTTGGGCGCCACGGCCGCGCCGAGCCGCTTGCGGGCGTGGGCCATCAGATCCCGGCGCAGGTCGTCGTCTCCGGCGTAACCCTCTTTCAGCGACACGAACGCCTTGACGACTTCGCCGACCGTCGGGTCGGGTTTGCCGATGACGCCGGCCTCGGCGACGGCCGGGTGGTCGGTCAGCACGTTCTCGACCTCGAACGGGCCGATGAGGTGGCCCGCCGACTTGATCACGTCGTCGGCGCGCCCCACGAACCAGAAGTAGCCGTCCTCGTCGCGTTTGACAAGATCGCCGGTCAGGTAGAGGCCGTCGGGGGTGAAACACTTGCGATAGCGCTCGTCCTGGTGCAGATAGCCGCGGAACATCGACGGCCAGCCCGTCCGCAACGCCAGCTCGCCCTCCACGCCGGGTTCGTCGATCACCGACACCGTGCCCGAGTCGTCATGGGTGACCACGACGGCATCCACGCCCGGCAGCGGCCTGCCCATCGAGCCGGGCTTGATGTCGAACGCCGGGGTGTTGGCGACCATGATGCCGCCGGTCTCGGTCTGCCACCAGTTGTCGTGAATCGGCAAGCCCAGCACCCGTTTTCCCCACCAGACCGCCTCGGCGTTGAGTGGCTCGCCGACGCTGGCGATGAAGCGCAGCTTCGGGAATCGGTAGCGCTGGGCGATCTCGGGACCGCTCTTGATCAGCATGCGGATCGCGGTGGGGGCCGTGTACCACACCGTCACCTCTTCGTCCTGCAGGATCCGGTACCAGCGCTCGGCGTCGAACTCGGCCTCGTCGACGATCGACGTGACGCCGTGCAGCAGCGGCGAGATGATCCCGTAGGTGGTGCCGGTCACCCAGCCGGGATCCGCTGTGCACCAGTAGATGTCGTCGTCGTGCAGGTCCAGCGCGTAGCGGCCGGTGATGTAGTGCATCGCGACCGCGCCGTGCACGTGCATGGCGCCCTTCGGCGTGCCGGTGGTCCCGCTGGTGAAGTGCAGCAGCGACGGGTCGTCGGCCGTGGTGTGCTCGATCGGCGCGTCGTCATCGGCTTGCGCCATCAGCCGGTGCAGGTTCAGGGTGCCCGGTTCTTCCTCGGCGGTCTCGTCCTGGTCGACCAGCAGGATGTGGCGCACCGAGGTCAGCTGGTCGGCAACCTTGGCGATCTTGCGGCGATAGATCGCAGTCGTGGTCACCAGGACGTTGGCCTCGCCGATGGTGACGCGAGTGGCGATCGGCTCGGGCCCGAAAGCCGAGAACAGCGGCGAGACCACGCTGCCGTTGCGCAGCGCACCCAGCATGCTGATGTACAGCTCGGGCACCCGCCCCATGATCAGGAAGACCCGGTCGCCCTTGCCGACGCCCAGCGACCGCAGCACGTTGGTGAACTTGCGGGTCAGCCGGCCCAGTTCGGCGTAGCTGACGTCACGGGTGACGAGTTCGGTGCCGCCGGTGTCCTCGACGAAGCGCAGTGCGGTGCGATCCGCCTTCGGGCCGTGACAATGCCGGTCGACCGCGGCGTACGCGATGTTGCACCCGGATTCGCCCATTCCTTCGCACAGCGCTGGCACATCCGACCACGAGAAGGTTGCCCTGGTGCGCTCGTAGTCGCGCAGATTGGGCTCAACATGTGCATCGGCTGCGGTCTTGTGGATGATGTCCACAGCGCACCTCGCCTCCCCGTGATCTGGTCGGTTTGCGCTGATCGTTTCTCGGTTCGGCGCGAACCGATAGTGTCCAAGGTCACTTCATTATCCTCGTCTGTCCAGACGGGATGCCTCGACGGTGCGACCGGATTCAACCGATTGCCACCGGGTCGTGTTGAATGCGTTCCGGCGGAGCACCTTTGGCGATCAACGCCGCGCGGGTCGCCCGCACCATGTCCGGCCCCCCGCAGATCAGGATCTGCCGGTCGCTCCAGCCGCCGTAGCCGGCGACCACCTCGGGCAGCCGGCCGCGCTGCAGGACGTGCAGGCCCCGCGGCGGTTGCACGTCCGGATAGTCCGCGGCCCAGACGGGGTCGGGGAATTCGGCCACCGGGGTGACCGACAGCCACGGGCTGTGCGCGGCGATCTGCCACAGGGTGCGCAGGTCGTAGAGCTCACAGGCATAGCGGGCCCCGAAGAACATGTGCACCCGCGGGTTGGTGCCGAATCGGGCCAGGTCCATGATGAGGGCGCGCAGCGGGGCCACGCCGGTGCTGCCCGCCACCATCAACACGTCGCCGCCGTCGCGGTCCACCTCCATCGCGCCGTGCGGACTGGACAACCGCCAGCGGTCGCCCACCGTGGTCTCGTTGACGATCGCCGTACTGAACAGACCGCCGGAGACGGCGCGGACGTGGAATTCGATCCCGCCGTCGTCCTGCGCGGGAATCGCCGGGGACAGGAACCGCCACCGCCGGGGGCACTGCGGGGTCTGGACGTTGACGTACTGACCGGGAAGGTACGGCAGCGGCTGATCCAGCTTCATCCGCACCACCGCCAGATCGCGGGACACCCGCTGGTGGTCGATCACGGTTCCGTCCCAGTAGGCCGGACCCGGCTCGGCGTCGGCCGCACCGCGCATCACCCCGGTCATGAAGTTGATCGCCTGTTTGCCCGCGGCGTCGACGCGCGGCGTCCACTGCTGGCCGAGTTCGGCCTGCAGTGTCGCGTACAGGGCGGTGGCGAGGCTGGTGTACTGCTCGGCGGTGACGCCGTACTTGCGGTGGTCGCGCCCGAGCTGGCTCAGGAAGGCCACGGGTGCGTCGGCGTGCTGGGCGACGAATTCGCCGATCACCCAGTCGAGGACCTTGGTGAAGACGGCCCGCTGATCGTGCATGGACGCCGGAAACAGGTCGCGCACCGTCGGGTCGATGGCAAACCAACAGGTGAAGAAGTGGGCGACGATGACATCGGCATTGGGCCCACGCAGGGCGCCACGGATCACCTTCAGCGCTTCGCGGTCTTCGAGCCCCACAAGGCCAGATCTTAGGGTGTTGCCGACGGCGATCGAGCAAAGCCGGGAGCAACCGCCTGTGGCCGGTCGCGTGCCGCCGCTTACCGGCCGTGGATGCCCTTGTAAAGCACCATGAGGCCGATGACCACCAGTATCGCGGCCATCAGCGCGGCGCTGTGCTTCTCCATCCAGGCGCCGACCCGCTGCAGAGTGGGTTCCAACCGGTCCCCCGACACCGCGTAGGCCAGAACGGGCAGGGCGACCGTGGATGCGGAGACCGCGACGAAAATGATTGTCGCCCAGTACTTTCCAGTATCGATACCGGAAGTTCCGATGGCCAGACCCGCGGCCAGGCAGATGAAGAGGACCTTGGGGTTGAGGACGGTCAATGCGGCGCCGATGGCCAGCGCCTTGGCCGGCCCGGCCTCCGTCAGGTGCTTGGTTCCGGGCATGGCGTGCGGATTGCGGTGTCGGGTCAGCCAGCGCTGAACGCCCCACACGATCAGCGCCGAGCCCACGGCCACCCGGGCCCAGTGGGTCCAGATCGGGGGATGGCCGGAACGACCCGCGAACAGGTTCGAGGCGCCGATGAACACCGCCGTCAGCGCGGTCAGGGCGCACACCCACCCGGTCAGGAACGCCAGGCCGCCGGGCCGCGGGCGCGGCGACTGCAGGATCAGGACCGCGGGAATGATCGACAGCGGCGACAGCGCGATCACCAAGGCCAGCGGGATTATCTCGGTCAGTTCCAGGGATGTGCTGGACTCCATGCAGGCAACGTAGCAAGCCGCCTCGGCCAGAGCGGGTTCACGGCGACCGCCCCTGGCCGGCCTTCGGCCGCAGCACGAAGGCCGGCACCCAGTGCGTCACGGCTTTCCGTCGCGGCCCGTAGGCGATCTCATAGGTCACCAGCCCCCACCAGTCGCCCTGTTCGCATACACCCCAGCAGCTCAACGTGCCTTCGACGACCTTGTGCAACTGCAACCCGTGCGGGTGGTAGCGACCGTCCCGGTGTGGGCGGCGGGGGAACAGCGCGGTGAGGTCGACCAGCACCGGCACCGCCGGGCGGACCGTGCGGAACGGATCGCGCAGCGGTTGGCCGTGGTAGCCGATCGGCTGCAGCCCGCGCATCGTTCGATCATATGTTCGACTGCTCGGCCCGCGGGAGATTGTCCGGAAGGCGAAAAATTTCAGGGTTGAGTGGAATAGACTCAACCTTGACGGCGCTGAGCAAGACGACAAGCATTTGTGGGGCCATCGGATGGCCCCTTCTCTATGGAAACGGAGGTGTCGTGGACTCGTTCAATCCGACCACGAAAACCCAGGCGGCCCTGACGTCGGCTTTGCAGGCCGCCACTACCGCCGGTAACCCGCAGATCATGCCCGCTCATCTGTTGATGGCGTTGCTGACGCAGAACGACGGCATCGCCGCACCCCTGCTCGAGGCGGTCGGAGTCGATCCCGCGACCATCCGGACCGAGGCTCAGCGCCTGATCGACCGGCTGCCCAGCGCCAGCGGCGCCAATTCGACCCCGCAGTTGAGCCGCGAGTCGATCGCGGCCGTCACCGCCGCGCAGAACCTCGCCACCGAGATGGACGACGAATACGTCTCCACCGAGCACCTGCTGTACGGCCTGGCCAGCGGCGACTCCGACGTCGCCAAACTGCTGACCGGGCACGGCGCCTCCCCGGAAGCCCTGCGCGAGGCGTTCGTCAAGGTCCGCGGCAGCGCGCGGGTCACCAGCCCCGACCCCGAGGGCAGCTACCAGGCGCTGGAGAAGTACTCCACCGACCTGACCGCCCGCGCCCGGGAAGGCGAGCTGGATCCCGTCATCGGCCGCGACACCGAGATCCGTCGCGTCATCCAGGTGCTGTCCCGTCGCACCAAGAACAACCCCGTGCTGATCGGCGAGCCGGGCGTCGGCAAGACCGCGATCGTCGAGGGCCTGGCCCAGCGCATCGTCGCCGGCGACGTCCCGGAGAGCCTGCGCGACAAGACCGTCATCTCCCTGGACCTGGGGTCCATGGTGGCCGGCGCCAAGTACCGCGGTGAATTCGAGGAACGCCTCAAGGCCGTCCTCGACGACATCAAGAACTCCGCCGGCCAGGTCATCACCTTCATCGACGAGCTGCACACGATCGTCGGCGCCGGTGCCACCGGCGAGGGCGCGATGGACGCCGGCAACATGATCAAGCCCATGCTGGCCCGCGGCGAACTCCGCCTGGTCGGCGCCACCACGCTCGACGAGTACCGCAAGTACATCGAGAAGGACGCCGCCCTGGAGCGCCGCTTCCAGCAGGTGCTGGTCGGCGAACCGTCGGTGGAGGACACCGTCGGCATCCTGCGTGGCCTCAAGGACCGCTACGAGGTGCACCACGGTGTGCGCATCACCGACTCGGCGCTGGTGGCCGCGGCCACCCTGAGCGACCGCTACATCACCAGCCGCTTCCTGCCGGACAAGGCCATCGACCTCGTCGACGAGGCCGCCTCGCGGCTGCGGATGGAGATCGACTCCAGGCCCGTCGAGATCGACGAGGTGGAACGCGTCGTGCGTCGCCTCGAGATCGAGGAGATGGCGCTCGCCAAGGAGGAAGACGAGGCCTCGAAGGAGCGGCTGGAGAAGCTGCGCTCGGAGCTGGCCGACCGCAAAGAGAAGCTGGCCGAGCTGACGACGCGTTGGCAGAACGAGAAGAACGCCATCGACGTCGTCCGCGAGCTCAAGGAGCAACTCGAGACGCTGCGTGGCGAGGCCGACCGGGCCGAGCGCGACGGGGACCTGGCCAAGGCCGCCGAGCTGCGGTACGGGCGGATCCCGGAGATCGAGAAGAAGCTCGACTCCGCGATCCCTCAGGCCGAGGCCCGCGAGGATGTGATGCTCAAGGAGGAGGTCGGACCCGACGACGTCGCCGATGTGGTGGCGGCGTGGACCGGCATCCCGGCCGGGCGGCTGATGGAGGGCGAGACCGCCAAGCTGCTGCGGATGGAAGACGAGCTGGGCAAGCGGGTCGTCGGTCAACGGAAAGCCGTCGCTGCGGTTTCTGATGCGGTGCGCCGCAGCCGGGCCGGCGTCGCCGACCCGAATCGCCCGACGGGCTCGTTCCTGTTTCTCGGCCCCACCGGTGTCGGTAAGACGGAGCTGGCCAAAGCGTTGGCGGACTTCCTGTTCGACGACGAACGCGCCATGACCCGCATCGACATGAGCGAGTACGGCGAGAAGCACTCCGTGGCGCGGCTGGTGGGTGCGCCCCCCGGCTACATCGGCTACGACCAGGGTGGTCAGCTGACCGAGTCGGTGCGCCGCCGGCCCTACACGGTGGTGTTGTTCGACGAGGTCGAGAAGGCCCACCCGGACGTGTTCGACGTGCTGTTGCAGGTGCTCGACGAGGGCCGGCTGACCGACGGCCAGGGCCGCACGGTCGACTTCCGCAACACCATCCTGATCCTGACGTCGAACCTGGGGTCCGGCGGCAGCGAGGAGCAGGTGATGGCCGCGGTCCGCGCGGCGTTCAAGCCGGAGTTCATCAATCGTCTGGACGACGTGCTGATCTTCGAACCGCTGGACCCCGAGGAACTCGTGCAGATTGTCGACATCCAGCTGGCCCAGCTGCAGAAGCGGCTGGCGCAGCGGCGGTTGACGCTGGAGGTGTCGCTGCCGGCCAAGCAGTGGCTGGCCGAACGCGGGTTCGACCCGGTCTACGGTGCCCGTCCGCTGCGCCGGTTGGTGCAGCAGGCGATCGGCGACCAGCTCGCCAAGATGCTGCTGGCCGGTGAGGTCCACGACGGCGACACCGTGCCGGTGAACGTGAGTCCGGACGGCGACAGCCTGATTCTGGGCTGAGGCGGTTGCCCCCGGCTCGCGACTGCGGGCCGGGGGTCTCGCCACCGGCCGCTGCGGCCCATTCGGACGCCGTAACGCGGTTGTGACCTGCAGTCGTTCTCGCTTCGGGCTGCATACCAGATAGGCTGTGCGTGATGGTCCCACTCTGGTTCACGCTGTCGGCACTCTGTTTCGTGGGTGCGGCGGCACTGCTGTATGTCGACATCGACCGTCGGCGTGGTCTGGGCCGCCGGCGCAAGTCGTGGGCGCGTTCACACGGATTCGACTACGAACCCGAGTCGACCGAGATCCTGAGCCGGTGGAAACGCGGTGTGATGTCCACCGTGGGTGACGTCACCGCGCGCAATGTCGTCCTCGGCCAGATCCGCGGTGAAGCGGTCTACATCTTCGATCTCGACGACGTGTCCACCGTGGTCGCCCTGCACCGCAAGGTCGGCACCAACGTGGTCATGGATCTGCGACTCAAGGGCGTGAAGGAACCCCGCGAGGACGACATCTGGCTGCTGGGCGCCATCGGCCCGCGGATGGTCTACTCCACCAATCTCGACGCCGCGCGGCGCGCCTGCGACCGCCGGATGGTGACGTTCGCCCACACCGCGCCGGACTGTGCCGAGATCATGTGGAACGAGGAGAACTGGACGCTGTTGTCCATGCCCATCTCCAGCACCCGCGCGCAGTGGGATGAGGGGCTGCGCACCGTGCGTCAGTTCAACGACCTGCTGCGTGTCCTGCCCCCGACCGCCCAGGCGGCCATCGCCGCGGCGCCGCGGCAGCGCGGGCAACTGGGCGCCATGCCCGGACGTCCCACGGCGGCACAGGATCCGGCGACCGTGCGGCACCGCGATCCGGCGCGCTCCGTCCCGCCCCGGAACGGCCACCAGGCGCCCAACTATCAGCACTAGTTACGCTGGCCGCGTGCCTGATCTGACGCCTGCGGACCGTGACGAACTCGCCGAATTGGTACGACGGCTGTCGGTGGTGCGGGGCCGGGTCGTGTTGTCCTCGGGTCGGGAATCCGACTACTACGTCGACCTGCGCCGGGCGACGCTGCACCACCGCGCCGCACGCTTGATCGGCTCGCTGATGCGAGAACTCACCAGCGATTGGGACTACGCCGCCGTCGGTGGGCTGACGCTGGGCGCGGATCCCGTCGCGACGGCGATCATGCACGCGCCCGGTCGTCCCATCGACGCGTTCGTCGTGCGAAAGTCGGCCAAAACCCATGGGATGCAACGACTTATCGAAGGATTCGACGTTGCGGGTCAGCGCGTGCTCGTCGTGGAGGACACCAGCACCACCGGCGCCTCCCCACTGGCCGCCGTCCGCGCCGTGCGGGAGGCCGGTGGAGAGGTGGTCGGGGTGGCGACCGTGGTGGACCGGGCGACCGGCGCGGCCGAGGTGATCGAGGCCGAGGGCGTGCCCTATCGCAGCGCGCTGCAGCTCGCCGACCTCGGGCTCGGCGATGGCTGAGGCGTGATCGTCCCCGACCGCGACGGACCGGACTGGTCCCCGGACGAGGTGGTCGATCTCATCTGCGTGGGCACCGGCGTCGCCACACTCGCCGTCGCCATCGCCGCCGAGCGCGCGGGCCTGGATGTCCTGCTCACCGACGATGCCGGAGAGGTCGGGAGCCTGTCGCGCGGGCGCACCCTCGCCGACGACGCGACGGCTTTTCTCGTGGAGGTGTCAGACGACCTCGCCGCACCGGAACAGCCCGACCCGGAGCCGTGGATTCGCCGTGCCGGCGAACCGGCCTGGCCGCAGCCACGCCCAGGTGTGGTGTTTTCCGGTGTGGCACTTAGGAATTGGGCGGGCGCCTGCCTGGCGTCGCCCTACGGGCTGGTGAGCACCGAAGTCGCCGGGGCCGACGCGGCACCGATCCCGGTGGCAGACGTGCCGAACGGGGCGCCTGTCGACATCGATGCCTGGCTGCCCGAACTGGCGCGTGAGCACGGTCTGGTGACGAGCGACGGCACCCACCTGCATGATCTGGTGCTGACCGGAAACCGGGTGGTCGGAGCCATCCTGGGGACCCTCGCCGGTCAGACCGCCGTGCGGGCCACCGCCGGTGTCGTCTTCTCCGCGGGCCCCGCGGCCCGGCCGGGGACGTACCTCGCAGGGGATGCGGACATCACCCGGCTCGTCATCCAGCCGCGGCCGTTCAGCCGGTTCGCCCGGCTGCAATTGTGCGCCACCTGAGTCAGGGCGCCGCGCGCTGCGACGTTGCGAAGGGCAACTCGATGTACTTGCGCGCGAACAACTTCGACATCGCCGTACTGGTGAGGGGCCGGGACAGCAGGAACCCCTGAGCCCGGAAGCAGCCGTGCCGCAGCAGGATCTCGGCGGCGGCACTGGTCTCCACACCCTCGGCGACCACCGCGAGGCCGAACGCGTCGGCCAGTGCGATGACGGCGCGCACGATCGCCAGGTCGCCGGCGTTGTTGCCGAGGTCCCGCACGAAGCTGCGGTCGATCTTGAGCGTGTCGACCGGAAGTGACTTCAGGTGGGTCAGCACGCTGTAGCCGGTGCCGAAATCGTCGATGGCGATCTGCACCCCGACCGCCTTGAGGGCGGCCAACGTGATGCGTGTGGTCTCGATGTCCTGCACCACCAAACTCTCGGTGATCTCCAGGCAGACCGACTCGCCGGGGAGGTCGAAGTCCGCGAGCGTCTCGGCCACCGCGTCGGCGAAGCCCTCGGACACCAGCTCGACCGGGGACACGTTGAGGCGCAGGGTCGCATCCGTCCCGATACCCCTTGCGCGCCATCCGCTGAACTCGCTGCACGCTCTGCGCATCACCCAGCGTCCGAGTTCGCCCGCGAGGTTTATGGATTCGGCGACACCGATGAAGGAGTCCGGGAGCAGCAGGCCGCGGGTCGGATGCTGCCAGCGGACCAGCGCCTCGGTCGCCAGCACCTGTCCGGTCCGCATGTCGACCTCGGGGAGATAGTGCAGCACCAGTGCGCCGCTTTCGATGACACCCTGCAGGTGCAGTTCGATGTCGTTGCGGAACGCGCTCTTGAGCGCGAGGTCTTCGGAGTAGACGGCGATGACGTTGCCGCCTTCGTTCTTGGCGTTGAGCACCGCCTGGTCGGCCTTGCGCAGCAGATCGGACGTGGAGTCGCGACCCGGGGTGCCGAGCGCAACGCCGATACTCACTGTCCGCGTGAGCATTTCGCCGTCGATGGGCACCCGTTCCTGCAGTGTCGATTGGATTCGGGTGGCTAGATCCCTGGCGGCCTCGGGGGTCATCGGCGAGTCCGGCACGACGACGAACTCGTCGCCGCCGAGCCGGGCGATCAGGCAGTGCTGTCCAACTGTTTCCAGGAGGCGGTCGGCGAACACCCGGATGAACCGGTCCCCGGCATTGTGGCCCAGGTAGTCGTTGATGGCCTTGAGGCGGTCCAGGTCGAGGTAGAACACCGCGACCGGACCGCGTCGCCGGGCCTTGAGCCGGTTGTCGAGGTGGGCGACCAGCGCGCGCCGGTTGTGGACGCCGGTCAGGTCGTCATGGTCGGCCAGGTACCGCAACTGGTCCTCGGCGGCGATCCGCGCCTGCACCTGGGCCAGCAGGGAGGCGATCGCCTCCACGGCGGTGAGTTCGCGCGGAAGCCATTCGCGGTCACCGGACTTGACGAAGCCGAGGGTTCCGGTGGTGACCTCGCCGGAGATGAGCGGAGCGGCGGCGAATGTGCTTACGTAGCCGCCGGATTCCTCGATCAGGCGCTGCAGGTCATCGGTCGCCGGTTCGGGGCGAATCACCATTGGTTCCTTCGCGTGCTCGGCGATCGCGAAGATGGGATCGTTGGCGAAGTAGACGAGGCCGATGGGGTCCGGGTCTGGGACGTCCTCGCGGGGTGGCCATTCGCCGATCAGCCGGGAGGCGTGGATCTGGTGGTCGTTGTAACGCAGGAAACTGTGGTCTACCTCGAACGCCTTGACGAGGTCGGCGAGTACCGCCTCGAGGACCTCGACGGTGTTCGCCGCGGTTGCGGCCATGAGCTTGGTGGCGGCCGCGGTGACGACGACGTCCAGGTTATCGGCCATCGCGGCCGCTCACCGGTCGTCTCCGGCTGCGCGCCGTCGGGGACGCGGCGCGGCTGAACCTGAACACGATGACCGTCACCTGATCTGGCGGAGGTGCGACGAGATCGCTGAAGTCATAGGCAAGGGTATCCAACGCATCGGCGAATCGTGGTGAAAGCGCGTGTCGTTCGGCAGTTGTCCGGGCGTGGACGAAAAGGGGTGAGCACGGATGCACAGCCACGCCACGCCGGTTGGCCTCGATCCAGACGGCCTCCGCGGCCGAACCGCCCCGCGCGTAGTCGCGCAGGGATCGTCCACTTGTGGTGACGATGCCGACCGCCGAACTCGACAACACCCGGGTTCGGGTGCCCTCGCCCAGCGCACCGCCGGCGTCCCAGTCGGCCAGCAGGTCCATCACTTCCGGACGCCGCAGGATCTCCAGGGCGGCCCCGTCGGCGGCGTCGAGTTCCAGAGTGCGCACGTCGATCCCGGTGTCCGGATCGGGGTCGCCGGGCCAACGGACTTCGGTGCGCATCTCCTCGTGCAGCGCCGGCGTCAGGAAGCGGATGCGGTCACAGGCCTCCAGGATGAGTGCGGCGCGGGCCAGCTGGGCCTCGCCGGTGAGCACCGTCAGTTCGGCGCCTTCCCGTTGGGCCGCCGAACACAACCCGCCGACCGTTTCGTCGTTCAGGGGCTCGCCGGTGCCGATCCGCCGGTTGGTCTCGCGGGCCGCCATCGGTGTGTACAGCGGCGCCAGGTCCGGGTCCTCCCCGTCGGCGAAGTGCAGAACGCCGCGCAGCGGGGTGGCGCCGGCATCCTCTGACCAGTCAACCGGTCCGAGAATCCCGCGAGAGGCCGCGGCCACCCGGGCGTTGAACATCGCCGCGCCCACCGCGACGGCACTGCTGCGCAAGCCCACATCCACCGTCGAGGAGCGTTCGGGGGCAATGGAAACCGTCAGCGCGTGTTCGTCGTAGTCGATCCGCCACGGCTGAGCGTTGCCGCCCGAAGGTGCCCGCGCGGCCATCTCCGCCACGACCGCCACGGGTGTGTCGTGCTGGGGCGCGGACTCGGCGGTGTCCTCGGCGGGTGAGTCGACGGGGCGCGCCGGTTCGGTCAGTTCGGCGAAGGCATCGCCGATGTCGATGCAGGCGCGGCCGGAGGGGAGCGGCTCGCCCAGTCCGATCCGCCGCACCGCCTCGGCGACGGCGCCCGCACCGACGACCACGTCGCTGGCCAGCTGTGGCCAGGTCGAGATCGTGCGGCCCACTTCGAGCATCGACGCGGCGCCGCGTGCCGACCCGTGCGCGGCGTCGACGACGCGCAGCACATGGGGCACCTTGTCCCGGGTCGACAGATTGGCCAGCTCGTCGATCCCGGTGTCACCGATCAAACCGTGCAGGATCGGGCGGTCGGCTTCGAGGTCGAACCGTTCGACGTCGACCATCCCGCGGTCGCTGGTGGCCATCACGACCGGAATGCGGGCCGCCCGCGCCGACAGCCGCACCAGGGCCTTCATGTCCAGCGAGTCGCACTCCTCGACCACCACGTCGAGCCCCGGCAGGAACTCGGTCATGGTGTCCGCGGTCAGGCCCTCGGTGAGCAGCTGGACCTCGAGGTACGGATCGAGTTCGGCGATGCGGCGGGCGGCGACGACCGACTTGTTCTCCCCGAGGTCGAACACCGTCGCCGGCACCCGGTTGAGGTTGGACAGTTCGAGTTCGTCGAAGTCGGCCAGCCGCAGGCAACCGGCCAGGCCTTCGGCGGCCAACGTGTGGGCGACGACGTGCCCGACGCTGAGTCCGACGACTCCGATCCGCAGCCGGCCCAGCCGGTCCTGCTCGTCGGCGGTGATCATGTTGCGGTTGCGGTCCAGCCGCAACCGGCGGAATGCCCGCGGCCCCAGGACGTGCACAATCGTCCGGCGCCACGGGTAGTAGACCCAGCGCGACGGCTCGTCGAGGAGTTCGCGGCCCGGTGCGGGGATCAGCTGGGTCAGGGCGGCGCGTTGGGCGTCCAGTCGGTCGACGACCATGACGCCGGGTTCGGCGCACAGTGCATCGATGGCTGCGCGGCCGTCGGTCGAATCGGCGTCGAGAACCTGGGCTTGGTGGGGTAATCCGGCGGGTGTGGCGCCCGTCACCACGTACTGCCGTTGCGCTGGTCGGCGTTACCGAGCCGGCCGAACCGGTTCCTCAGCGTGATCGTCTCCCGATAGATTTTCGAAACCTGCTGGGGTTCAGCATATTTGGTGAATGTGTTGCGGTCCCACCACATCATCTTGGTCTGATATCGCTCGTCGGGGTACGGGGTCGGCGGGATGTTGTCGGCGACGACGCCGCCCGAGGACTTCCAGCGGTCCAGCACGTACGCGCCCGCGGTGGCCATGCAGAACTGGATGTCGATCAGTGCCATCGCGTGGAAACCCGAACGGGCCAGCGCCTTGGTCAGCGGCCGGTTGCGTTCGCGGTCGTCGGTCACCCAGGCCGACTTCATCTCGAGAATGCCGAACGGCGCGCGGTCGTCGATCATCTTGCGGACGGTGGCCAGGCCCGGCTGGCCCTGCCACTCGACCACCGCGTGTGAATCGTCGGCGTCGCGCAGCGGTCCCTTGGCCCGCACGCCCGCGACGATCTGGCCTTTGTCGTCAACCGCGGCAAAGAACAGGATGGTGTCGGCGGCGGACCGCAGCGCGTCCATGTCGAGGGCGCATTCCACACCGTGCTTGCGGTAGCTGCGAACGGCACCGGCGAGGTAGTCGCACCACAGCTCACGCTCATCGGCGGGCCGCGCGACCACGAGGGTACATTCGGTATCGGCATCCCACCAGCTGGCACTGGTGGGGGTGGCGAGGACACTATCGGCGGAATCGACAAGGTGAAGGTTCACGGCAATCCATTCAGTTGGTCGGAACGCCCCGAGCACTCCCCAGTGCCCGGGGCCTGTTTGCGCACCCCCCGACAAGACTTCGTCGCTGTTCAATTATCCATTCCAACTGCGAAGAATCTGAGGCATTCACCCTGTTCACGGTCTGTTGCGACGGTCCGCGCTGCTAGAAGCCGGGGGTGGCGGACACCGGGTGGTCGACTCAGGCCCGCGCAGACCGCCGCGGACTGCGGAGATGCGCCTCGGAGAAAATCTTCGCATGTCTTAACTATGTTTGCGGAATCGCCCGCTGGGTGGACCGATGGCTAACTCGGACCGGTCGCCGACCGCCGACCCTGCCGACCGCCGCCCCGCGCCATCGGAGCGCTTGAATCCGCCGCATTTCGGCCAGCCGGCTGAATTCCGGATCTGCCGGACCGGAACGGAGCCCGGCGGCCCTCCGCGAATCTGAGTAGCTCTGACAATTATTTGCTCGGAACAGCCAATGCGGTGTCGCGGCGCGGTTTCCGCGAAATCCACATCACGTCGCAGGTGTGCAATTCTGGCGAACTCGTGAGCGCCCCTGCCGGACCGTCCGCATGTGCACGGTGCCGTCCGATCGCCGTGTTCCTGGACGACCCGGTCGGGGACGTACAGTGCATCTGGGTCAGCTCTGCTGGCTCGCCGACGCCGGGAGCTGAAAGTGCACACCGTTATCCTCCGTGGCCGCCGAGGTCTCGCATGCGCCGCTGCTGCGATCCTGTGCTGCGTGCTTGTGGGGTGCGGGCATGCCGAGTCTCCGCCCCCGCCCTATGGCGCCGCGCAGGCCGATGTCGGCGAAGCCGTCGACACGGTGGGCTGGCATGTGTCGGTGGCCGATCTGCGATTCGAGGCCGACCACGTCCTCATCGACGTCGACGCAACTCCCGCCGACCCGTCGGCCCCGCGCGCCGCGCCCGCGGACCTGCGATTCGGCCTCTACGGGTCGTTGGCGCATCCGATCGAGGCCAACGGCTTGGACAGTTGCGCGGCGCTGGCGGCCATCGCCACCAAACCGTTGGCGGTCCGGTCCGCCGACGGTGGACCCGCCCGGGTGGACGGAACGGTTTGTCTGGGGCCGATTTCCGATCGGGCCCAGGTGCGCGGCGTCTACCTGTACTCGCCGCGCGACCGGATCCACGGCAGCACCGTCGCCTACCCTGCGGCGTTTCCGGTGGGCCTGCCCCCGACCAGTCCAGCCGACACGGGGCTGACCCTCACTACCGAGAGCGTCGAGGCCTGGCGCGCCGACGGGTCGCAGTTGACGCCGGCCGCGCTGGGTGACCCGGGGGCCTTTACCGGCAAGGGCTTCATGCTGCTCGGGCTGCGCGCCAGCGCGGTGGCCGAGGAATACCGAGACCAGTCCGCCGGTCAGGGCGGTCCGATGATGCTGTTGGCCGCCCCCACTCTGCCGCCGCCAGGTCTGAGCCCGGCGTGTTCGGCCTATGGCGGGTCGGTGCTGGTGCTGCCGGACGCCTCTCTGGACGCCGTGCAGCTCTCGGCCTCGTTGTGCACGCAGGGCGAGATCAATGCCGCGCTGCTGTACGCGACGGTGTCGGTCGCGGGAACCCACGCGGCGGTCTGGACGAGGACCGACCGCCGATGACCGACGCGGACGGGCTGGGACCTTCGGAGTGGGGCGGGGAGTCCACCGGTGTCGGCCCGTGGCGGGACGAGCATCCCGGCGAGCCGCCCGCCGATGCCCGCTACGACCCGGCACTGCTCGCCGAGGGGGACCGCCGCAACGTCGTGGACGCCTACCGGTACTGGACCCGCGAGGCGATCGTCGCCGACATCGACACGCGAAGGCACCCGCTTCACATCGCGATCGAGAACTTCGGCAACGACGCCAACATCGGCGGGGTGGTGCGCACCGCGAACGCGTTCGCGGTCGACACCGTCCACATCGTCGGGCGCCGGCGGTGGAACCGCCGGGGGGCGATGGTGACCGACAGGTACCAGCGGCTGCGCCACCACGACACCAGCGCGGAGCTTCTCGAGTTCGCCGCCGAGGCTCGGCTGAGCGTCGTCGCCGTCGACAACGTGCCCGGATCGGTGCGGTTGGAACAGACGGCGCTGCCGCGCGACTGTCTGCTGGTGTTCGGCCAGGAAGGCCCGGGAATCACCGCCGACGCCAAGCGGGGTGCGGCCCTGGTGGTGTCGATCGCGCAGTTCGGATCCACCCGCAGCATCAACGCCTCCGTGGCCGCGGGCATCGCCATGCACGCGTGGATCAGGCAATGGGGTGACCTCAGCCGCGCGTGGTAGGGCAGGATGCCTAGTCATGGATCAGGTATGGGCCAATCGGGCGGAGTCGGCCGAAGCCGCGATCTCTGCGCGGCATCTGAAGAAGCTGTGGGGGCTGCCCGGTACGCAGCTCGGTGTGGTGGCCTGGCCGGCCACCGCCCATGACCGGCGCTTCAAGACCTGGCACTACTGGTGGCAGGCGCACCTGCTCGATTGCCTCGTCGATGCCCAGGTCCGCGATCCCAAGCCCGAACGCGTCGAGTCGATCACCCGGCAGATCCGCGGACATTGGTTGCGTAACAACGCGACCTGGACCAACGACTACTACGACGACATGGCGTGGCTGGCGTTGGCGATCGAGCGGGCCGGGCGGCTGGTCGGCGTCGAGAAGCCCTCGGCGCTGCGCAAGCTGTCCGAACAGTTCGTCAACGCCTGGGTGCCCGAGGACGGCGGCGGGATCCCGTGGCGTAAGCAGGACCAGTTCTTCAACGCCCCTGCCAACGGTCCGGCCGGCATCTTCCTGGCCCGTCACGGCGATCGGCTGCGCCGCGCCCAGCAGATGGCGGACTGGATCGACGCGACACTGCTCGATCCCGACACGCACCTGATCTTCGACGGGATCAAGGCCGGTTCCCTGGTGCGCGCACAGTACACCTACTGCCAGGGCGTGGTCGTCGGGCTGGAGACCGAGCTGGCAGTGCGCACCGGTGAGGACCGGCATGGGGAACGGGCCCGCCGGCTGATCGCCGCGATCGGACGGCAGATGGCGCCCGCGGGAGTGCTCAAGGGAGCCGGCGACGGCGACGGCGGGCTGTTCGCCGGCGTCACCGCGCGCTACCTGGCGCTGGCGGCCACCTCGCTGCCGGGCGACGACGCCGAATCCGCGCAGGCTCGCCAGACCGCGGCGGACATCGTCCTGGCTTCGGCGAAAGCGGCGTGGGAGAACCGCCAGACCGTCAACAGCCTGCCGCTGTTCGGCCCGTTCTGGGACAGCGCCGCCGAACTGCCCGACGGTGCCCTGCCGGCCGGCCCGCCTCCGGTCGATGCCGAGACGGTCGGTCTTGCCGGGTCCACCGAGGAGGCGCCCGAGCCGGTGGAGCCACGGTTCGTCCCCGCGGGCGGGATCGGTGAAAGGGACCTGTCGGTTCAGGTCTCGGGCTGGATGTTGATGGAAGCCGCGTATTCGGTGGCGGTGGCCCGGGCTGTCGCCGATACCCAGCACAACCCGCCGGAAGCGTCGAGCGGAGGGTCAATCCAGGGCGACGGTGACCTCGGCCCCGGTGGCGCTGGCGACGTCATCGGCTGAGACGCCGGGTGCGAGCTCGCGCAAGATCAGCGTGCCGGCCGAGCCAGGGTTGAGTACGTCGATGACGCACAGATTGGTGATGACGCGGTTGACGACGCCCTGACCGGTCAGCGGCAGTGTGCAGGTCTGGACGATCTTCGGGTTACCGGCCCGATCGGTGTGCTCCATGAGGACGATCACCCGGGCGGCACCGTGGACTAGATCCATCGCGCCGCCCATGCCCTTGACCATTTTGCCCGGCACCATCCAGTTGGCCAGGTCCCCGTTCCTGGATACCTCCATCGCGCCGAGCACCGCGGTGTCGATGTGGCCGCCGCGGATCATCCCGAACGACAGTGACGAATCGAAGTACGCCGCACCGGGATTCACGGTCACCGTCTCCTTACCGGCGTTGATCAGGTCGGCGTCGACCTGATCGGCGGTGGGGTAGGGGCCGGTGCCCAGGATGCCGTTCTCGGAATGCAGGGTGACGTGCACTCCGCCGCGGAGGTAGCCCGGAATCAGTGTGGGCAAACCGATTCCGAGGTTGACATACTGGCCGTCGGTCATCTCGGCGGCCGCCCGGGCGGCCATCTGGTTGCGGGTCCAGCCGGTCGGCAGCGCCTGGTCGGTCATCGGTCTGCTCCCTCGGCTTCGCGCACCGTGCGCTTCTCGATCTTCTTGTCCTGCGGACCTGTGTGCACGATTCGCTGCACGAACACTCCGGCGAGATGCACTGCGCCCGGATCGATTTGACCGGGTTCCACCAGTTCTTCGACCTGGGCGATGGTGATCCGACCCGCCATCGCCGCGAGCGGGTTGAAGTTCATCGCCGTCTTGTTGAAGACCAGATTGCCGGCCGTGTCGCCCCGTTTCGCGTGAACGAGCGCGAAGTCGGCGTTGATCCCCTCCTCGAGCACGTATCGCTTTCCGTTGAAAACCCGTATCTCCTTGGGGGGCGAGGACACCTGGACGGATCCGTCCGGTGCGTAGCGCCATGGCAGGCCACCGTCGGAAACCGGGGTACCCACGCCGGCGGGTGTGTAGAACGCGGGGATGCCTGCGCCGCCCGCGCGCATCCGCTCGGCCAGTGTGCCCTGTGGCGTCAACTCGACCTCGAGCTCACCGGCGAGGTACTGGCGGGCGAACTCCTTGTTCTCACCCACATATGACGCGGTCACCCGGCGGACCCGGCCCAGCTCCAACAGCACGCCCAGCCCTACCCCGTCGACGCCGCAGTTGTTGGAGAACACCTCAAGACCGGTGGCCCCCGACGCCGCGATCGCGTCGATCAACTGGTCGGGGATGCCGCACAGACCGAATCCACCGACGGCCAGAGTGGCCCCGTCGGGGATGTCGGCGACTGCGGCGGAGGCCGATTCGTACACCTTCGACGTCATGGTTCTCCTTGCGGCGCTGCTCTGCGTCCATTCCGTAAACGCCCGATGATCGACAGACATCAAATCAACATCGAAGAATCCGGCATGGCAAGGGGTTCGACAGGTGAGTAGCGGAAACTGTTCGGCTGATGATCGCGTGCCGCGATTGCGTTCATTCAGTGAACGCCTACCCTCGGACGGGTGAGCGGCGATGCGCCACCGACGAACGTCGTGGCCCGGGTGGGCGTGATACTGCGTGCGGTTGCCGCGGCGGAGCCCGCTGGTGCGTCGACCAGTGAGCTCGGCCGCCGCGCGGGTCTGGCCCGCCCGACGGCGCATCGCCTGCTGGTGTCGCTGGCCGACGAGGGCCTGGTCAGCCGGGACGCGAGAAGCGGGCGGTGGTCGTTGGGCCCGGAACTGTATCTGCTCGGCGTCGGCGCCGCCGACCGCTATGACGTCACCGACCAGGCGCGGGAGGTGGTCGCGGGGCTGGCACGCGAGACGGGCGAGAGCGCCTTCCTGTCGGTGCGCCGCGGCGACGAAACCGTGTGCGTGCTCGGCGAGGAGGGCAGCTTCCCGGTCCGATCGCACGTTCTGCACGTCGGCATCAGGTTTCCACTGGGCGTCGCCAGCGCCGGGCTGGCGATCCTGAGCCATCTGCCGGCCGCGGACGTCGACGCGTTCTTCGACCGCGTCCAACCGGATTCGGTCTGGGGGCCCGAGCACAGCGAGGACGCCATCCGGAGCCGTATCAAGGTCACCCGCCGCGTCGGGTATGCGGTGAATCCCGCGCTGATCGTCGAAGGAAGCTGGGGTGTGGCGGCCGCGGTCTTCGATCGCGCCGGCCGGGCGGCGTGGGCGCTGAGCCTGACCGGAGTCGAGACCCGCTTCCGACCCGAACGCCGCAGCGCGTTGGGCCAGCTGCTCCTGGAGCAGGCACATGTGTTGTCCGTCAGACTGCAGGCGTGATGCCCGCCTAGTGTTGTGATCGTGCGCGATGTGCTGAGCGACCTCTTAGCGGTGTGGCGGACCGGTGGGACGGCCGGCGTCGGCACCGTCGTCCGCACCTTCGCGTCGGCGCCGCGGCTGGCGGGCGCGATGATGATCGTGGCCCCCGGCGGCGCGGTCAGCGGCTCGGTGTCCGGGGGCTGCGTGGAGGGCGCGCTCTACGACCTGGCCACCGAGGTCGCCGGTAGTGGTGTGCCGGTGCTCCAGCGCTACGGGATCAGCAACGACGAGGCCTTCGAAGTCGGCCTGACCTGCGGCGGAATCCTCGACATTTTCGTCGAGCCCGTGTCCCGGAACACGTTCGGCGATCTGGACGCCGTCGTCGCCGACATCGAGGAGCACCGCCCGGTCGCTCTCGCCACCGTGATCTCCCACCCGGACGCGGCCTGGATCGGCCGGCGCCTGGTGGTCCGGCCCCACGACGTCGCGGGAACCCTGGGGTCGACCCGCGCCGACGACGCCGTCACCGATGACGCGCGCGGTCTGCTGGCCGCCGGCCGCAGCGGTGTGCTGACCTATGGACCCGACGGGCAACGCCGCGGCGAGGGTATGGAGGTGTTCGTCGCCGGGTATGCGCCGCGGCCACGCATGCTGGTGTTCGGCGCCATCGACTTCGCGGCCGCGGTCGCCCGGCAGGGTGCGCTCCTCGGCTATCGGGTCACGGTGTGCGACGCGCGTCCGGTGTTCGCGACGAACGCCCGCTTCCCCGACGTCGACGAGGTGGTGGTCGACTGGCCGCACCGCTACCTGGCCGGGCAGGTGCACGCGGGACTGATCGACGCGCAGACGGTGATCTGTGTGCTCACCCACGATCCGAAGTTCGACCTGCCGGTGCTCGAAATCGCCTTGCGGCTAACGGAAATCGGCTACGTGGGCGCGATGGGTTCGCGGCGCACCCACGCCGACCGGCTCGACCGGTTGCGCGAGGCCGGGCTGACGGAGGCCGAACTGGGCCGCTTGCACAGCCCGATCGGGCTGGATCTGGGCGGGCGTACACCGGAGGAGACGGCGGTGTCGATCGCCGCGGAGATCGTCGCGGCGCGCTGGGGTGGCGGGGGACGGCCGCTGACGCAGACCGCCGGCCCGATTCATGCCGAGGGCGACGTGGGCATCGCGAGTGAGTGAATCGCGGGCTGGCTGCCGCCGGACTTGTTTTCAGCGTCCTCCGCGAGGGTCACTCGCACGTTGTCGCAGGCGGCGCTGAAACCGTCGCAAGGTGACTGCCCGCGGGGGTGACGGTCACGTCGCCGGGGCGCTTCCCGCCCCGCCGGGGGAGCGCAGATAGTTGACGATCGCATTGGTCAGCCCGCGGCGGGCCTTGTCCAAGTCGTAGTAGCCGCCGAGCTGGCGCTCCGAGGTGATGCCGCGCATGGCGCCGGGGATGAATGCGGCCACCTCGCCGATGCGCTCGGGGTCCACGTCGACGTCGGCAAAAGCCTTCTGGCAGATTTCGATCCAGCTGGCACCCCATGACGACAGTTCGGCCGCGGTCTTGGGGTAGAGCCGATCCAGTTCGGCCATGTCGCGCGGCAGCGACATCCGCAGTGTCTCGATCGCGCGCGAGTCGGGCGCGGTCAGCCCGTCGTAGAGGGTGTCGATGATGGTCGCCACGCGCTCCCGCAGCGGCGCCCCGGGGTCGGCGAGCGTGGGCAGGTCCACCCGGCGCTCGGCGGTGCGTTGCAGAACGGCCGCCCACAACCCGTCGATGTCGCCGAACTGGTACTTGACCGCGCCCCAGGTAGCGCCGATCTCCTTGGCAATCCGGTTGGCGGAGGCCGCATTTGGCCCACCCTCGGCCAGCGAGCGCAACGCGGCGTCCAGCATCGCCGCGCGGGTGGCATGTCCACGTCTGTTGGGGCGGCGCCCGGTTGCGGTCGCTTCGGTCATGCGGCCGATCGTAGCGGCCCAGTGTTGACTGTCACAGAACCATCTGTGATTGTTAGCCGCATGGCCAAGCCGCCACTGTCCATGAAGCCCACGGGTTGGTTTCAGGTCGCCTGGTGCGACGAGATCGGCGTCGGCGCCGTCCACAAGATGAAGTACTTCGGCCAGGAGATGGTCGCCTGGCGCGCCGAGTCCGGGCAGTTGACCGTGATGGACGCCTACTGCGAGCATCTCGGCGCACACCTGGGATTCGGCGGCGCCGTCGTGGGTGAGGTGTTGCAGTGTCCGTTCCACGGGTGGCAGTGGAACCGCGAGGGCCGCAACGTGTGCATTCCCTACGAGGATCGGCCCAACCGCGGTCGCCGCATGAAGACGTACCCGGTGGTCGAGCGCAACGCGTCGGTCTACATCTGGCACGACGAGTGCGGCCGCGACCCGTTCTTCGAGGTGCCCGACGTCTTCGCCAGCTTCGACGACCGGACCGTCGACGACTACTACCCGCAGCAGCGCCTCTACGAGCCCGGACTGGAGATGCATCCCCAGTACGTGCTGGAGAACGGGGTGGACGTCGCGCACTTCAAGTACGTCCACGGCACTCCGATCAACCCGATCTTCACCCGGCACGACTTCGGCGAACCGACGGCCTATGTCGACTTCACCATCACGTTCGAGGGCGACGACGGGCAGAAGATCGAGGACGTCAACAGCGGGGTGGAGGCTATCAACGGCGGTCTTGGCATCGCGGTGACCAAGAGTTGGGGGATGATCGACAACCGGACCATCTCCTGCATAACGCCAGTCGACGACTCCACCTCCGATGTGCGATTCATGGTCTATATCGGCCACACCCCCGGCCGGGATCCCGAGCGCGCCCGCGTCAAGGCCGAGGAGTTCGGTCTCGAGGTGATCCGGCAATTCACGCAGGACATCCACATCTGGTCGCACCAGCGTTACTCCGATCCGCCGGCATTGGCGGGTTCGGAGTACGCCGGCTTCACCGCAATTCGCAACTGGGCCAAACAGTTCTACCCCGACGGCATCGGCGGCAGCGCCGCCGACGTCTACGCAGCGCAGAAAGGCTGAACCTCCGTGACCGAACCCATCCGCGTCTTCCAGGTGGCTACCGGCAACGTCGGCTCCGAGATGATCAAGCGCTACCAGCAGCGTGATGACCTGAAACTTATTGGCGTGCACTGTTATTCACCCGAGAAGGTCGGCAAGGACGTCGGCGAGGTGGTTGGCATCGGCCCAGTCGGCGTGACGGCTACCGGCACCGTCGACGAAATCATCGCGGCCAAGCCCGACATCCTGACTTTCCATGGCGTGTTCCCCGACGAGGACCTCTATGTGAGGATCCTCGAGGCCGGCATCGACATCGTCACCACGGCCGACTGGATCACCGGCTGGCACCGTGACACCAACCACCCGCACCCGTCGGGCAAGCCGGTCACCCAGCTGCTGGCCGAAGCGTGCGAGAAAGGGGGCTCGACGTTCTACGGCACCGGAATGAACCCGGGCCTGAACCAGATACTCGGTGTGGTCTGCTCGGCCGACGTCGCCGAGATCGAGAACGTCACCACCATCGAGTCCGTCGACGTGTCGTGTCACCACAGCAAGGACACCTGGATCGAAGTGGGTTACGGCCTGCCCGTTGACGATCCGGAGATACCGGCCAAGCTGCAGAAGTACACCGAAGTCTTCGCCGACAGCGTGCGGATGATGGCCGACTGCTTCGGCCTCGAACTCGACGAGGTGAAGTTCAGCTACGAACTGGGTGCGTGCACCAAGGACGTCGACCTCGGCTGGTACGTCCTCCCGAAGGGGTCACTGGGTGGCAACTACATCAAGTACCAGGGCATGGTCCACGGCGTGCCGCGCGTCGAGACCCACCTGGAGTGGCAGATGACCCCGTACACGGAGCCGAACTGGGATATCAAGGGCTGCTACATCACTCAGATCAAGGGTGATCCGTCTGTCTACAACAAGCACATGATCTTCCCGAAACCCGGTGTGGACCTGTCCAATCCGGACAACTTCGCGTCGATCGGGATGACGGTGACGGGCCTGCCGGCGCTCAATTCGATCAAGGCCGTCGTCGCGGCGCCTCCCGGATTGATCACCAGTGCCGATCTTCCGCTGCGCGGCTTCGCCGGGCGGTTCAAGCTCGACTGAGGCGTGCGAGCGTGCGCGAAATCCCGCTCGGCGCGGCGTGTCGGCGGACCGACACGCACGTTCGCGAGCAAGGTTGACCCGTGGCGCGCAGGCATGGCTGGGGCGGATCCCCGCCCGCAACCGACGAGGAGGCCGTCGCGCGCATCGTCAATGCTGCCGTGGCGTTGATCGACGAAACCCACGCCGAGGTCAGCATCGCCGACGTCGCACGCTCGCTCGGAGTGATCCGCCAGACCGTCTACCGGTACTTCCCGAACACCGAAGCGCTGATGGAGGCTGCCGCCGTCGCGTCGGTTGATTCGTTCCTGGACCGCATCGAATCGCATTTCGAGGGCATCACCGACCCTGCCGCGGCGGTCACCGAAGGGCTGGCATATGTCTTGGAGACGCTGCCGCCGCACATGGGTTTGTTGCTCTCCCCGTTGCGGCCCAACAGGTTTTCCGTCGCCGTCACCTCCGGGCAGGCCCGGACATTCGGCCGCTCGATGCTGGACAGGGTCGGCGTCGATTGGCGTGCAGCCGGCTACGACGATGCCGAACTCGACGATCTGACCGAGTACGTGCTGCGCACGCTCCAGTCCTTCATCGTCGACCCCGGCGATCCGCCGTCGCGGGGTGCCGAACTCAGGCGTTACCTGGGCCGGTGGGTCGGCGCGGCGATCAGCGGTACTCGACCGCGAACGTCTTGAGTCCGTTGAGCCACGGCGAGCGGACCCTGGTCGGATCGGACACCTTGCTGACGTCGGGGATCACGTCGGCGATGGCGTCGAACATCAGCGCGATCTCCATCCGGGCGAGATTCGCGCCGATGCAATGGTGTGTGCCGTTGCCACCGAAGCCCAAGTGCGGGTTCGGGGTTCGCAGGATGTCGAACGTGTTCGGAGCGTCGAAGACGTCGTCGTCGTAGTTGCCCGAGGCGTAGAAGAGGCCGGCGCGCTGACCCTTGCGGATGGTCGCGCCGCCCAGCTCTACGTCGTTGCGGGCGGTGCGCTGGAAGCACGTCACCGGCGTCGCCCAGCGCACGATCTCGTCGGCCGCGGTCGTGGGCCGCTCGCGCTTGAAGAGCTCCCACTGGTCGGGATGATCCAGGAATGCGTTCATGCCGTGGGCGATCGCGTTGCGGGTGGTCTCGTTGCCGGCGACGCCGAGCAGCATGACGAAGAACCCGTTCTCGTTCGCCGACCAGTTGTCGTTGTCGCGGGAGATCGTCTTGATGTCGGCGTGCCGGCTGATCACCCAGAAGCCGCTGTCGGTGAAGCCGCCGGCGCCGGGTTCCTGGGCGTTCCACCACACGGGGGCCGTGCGGCGCAGTTCGGCGGTGTGATCGGGGTCTCAACCAGACCATACACAATTCGGCAGGAGCGTATGTTCAGGGTGCGGAATAGCATCGCGGACATGACGCGCGCAGCCATCGACTTCCCGTCCCGCATCGGTGTCTGGTGGGCCGGCGACACCTGGGCCATACCCGAGGCGCAGCAGGTGGCTCGCGATATCGAGGAACTCGGCTTCGGCTCGCTGTTCATCCCCGAGGTGGTCGGCAAGGAATGCTTGACGCAGTCCGCGGCTTTCCTGGCCGCCACCGAGCGACTCGTGGTGGGTACCGGCATCGCCAACATCCACGTGCGGGTGCCGTCGGCGGCGGAGTCCGGGGCGCGCACGCTGACGGCTTTGTACCCCGAGCGGTTCGTCCTCGGGCTGGGGGTCAGTCACGGCCCCCTCGTTGAGCACGGCCTGGGCGGCGTTTACCAGAAACCGTTGGCGACGATGCGTACCTATCTGGAGCGGATGGCGGCCGTGCCGCCGCAGATCGAACCGGGCGTGGGCCGACCGGCCCGGCTGCTTGCGGCGTTGGGGCCCAAGATGATCGAGCTGTCCGGTGAACTGGCCGACGGTGCGCACCCCTACCTGGTCACGCCCGAACACACCGGTGTCACCCGCGAGATCCTCGGCCCGGACAAGTGGGTGGTCTCCGAGCAGGCGGTTGCGATCGGCGGTGACGACGCGGACCAGCTGGCCCGCGCGCATGCGCACCTGGACGTGTACAGCGGGCTGCTCAACTACCGGAACTCATGGCTGCGCCAGGGCTTCGACGAGTCCGATCTGGTGCGCGGCGGATCCGACCGGCTGGCCCGGGCCCTGGTCGGGATGGGAACCGTCGAGCAGTCGGCCGCGATGGTCCGGGCCCATCTGGATGCCGGCGCCGACCACGTCGTCATCCAGGCGCTCGGCGAGAACCCGACCGCCGATCCGCGCCCCGCGCTGCGGGAACTGGCCGCGGAGCTGGACCTGAACGGGTAGCTGAACCCGACGAAATGGCGGGGTCTACTCGACGTTCTCCTGCGAAACGTCCGTCTCGGCGGGATCGGACTTCTCGGCGCGGCGGCGCTTGCGCCACTCGAGGAACATCGGCAGGACCGAGACCACCGCGATCAGGATGAAGATTGGTTCGATCAGCTTCTGGACGATGGCGAACTGGCCGAGGAAGTAGCCGAGTAGAACCAGCAGGGTGCTCCAGACGATCGCGCCGATCACATTGAACAACGTGAACACGCCGTAACTCATCTTCGCGGCACCGGCGGTCAACGGCGCCAGCGTCCGCACGATCGGTACGAACCGGGCCAGCACGATCGCGAACGGGCCGCGCTGCTCGAAGAAAGCGTGCGCCTCGTCGAGGTACTTCTGCTTCAGGAAACGCGCATCCGGCTTGAACATCTCCAAACCGATGAAGCGGCCGATGAAGTAGCCGGCCTGACCGCCGAGGATCGCCGCGATCGGGATGAACAGCAGCAATTGCCACAGCTGGAAGTTGGCGTTCTCGTGGGCTGTCGCGGCGGTGCCGGCCGCGAGCATGCCCGCGACGAAGAGCAGGGTGTCGCCCGGCAGGATCGGGAACAGCACGCCGGATTCGATGAACACGACGACCAGGAGGCCGACCAGGGCCCAGGGGCCGAAGTAACCGATGAGTTTCACCGGGTCCAGGAAGTCCGGCATGAGCGCGAGGGTGTCCACGGGCCCCAAGGCTACCGGCGCTCGCCACGCAGTCGAGATTGTGCGGTTTCCCGGGGCCGTGACGACCTCTGCCTGATACGGTGCGGCGGTGTCCGAGTAAGGGGGTCCTTAGATGGCAATCGTTCGGAAGTTCGGTGCCCTGGTGGCGGCCGCGGCGACGGTCGGGCTGATCGTCTCGGGCTGCTCAACCACGAAAGAGTCCACCAGCACCACGACGACGGAGGCATCGGCGCCCGCGACGACGACCACGGCCGCGACGACGACCACGGCCGCCGCGGACCTGAAGTCTCTCGTGCCCACACCGGCGAACACCGCCGTGGCCAAGGGCCCCGACGCTATCCCCAATGACGGTGTGCACCTTCACTTTCAGGTCAACGGCACCCCGAAAGAGGTGATGGACGCGTTCAAGGTCGACCTGCAGAGCAAGGGCTGGGACGTGACGACGATCGTGACCTCCGTCAACGGCGGCGGCGGCGGGGCCACCTACACCGGCACCAACGGCGACGCGTACGGCGTGTTCGACGGTGGCGGTTACGACAACAAGACCTACGTCGACGTGTGCGCCTGGCCGACGAAGCCGGCCGACCCCAACTGCGCCCGCGGCGAGCGGTAGTTCCGCGTCGGCGCGGCCCGAAGCGAGCCGGGCCCGGCCGGGGCCGCCGCGTGGCGGGCGCTGGGCTATGACGGAATGGCCCGGGGAACTCTCCACGCGAGCACCGAGCCGTGCTCGATGTGCGCGGGCGCCGCGTACTGGACCGGCATCGGCAGGGTCGTCTACGGCATGTCGAACCGTCGACTGTTCGAGTTCACCGGCGACAAACCGGGGCGCACGTCGTTCGCGCTGCCCTGCCGCGACATCCTGCAGCACGGCAGCCGGCCGTCGCCGTCGTGGGACCGCTCCTCGAAGACGAGGCGGCCCGAAGCCATGTCGGGTACCGGCACCTGACCGAATTCTTGGGTGCCCACCGGTGTCGCCGGCTGCCGGTTCCTGAGATACTGCCGGGGAAGCATCTGTAGGAGCTGCAACGCTTAAGGAGAGTCACATGCCCATCGCCACGCCCGAGGTCTACGCCGAGATGCTGGGCCGTGCAAAGGAGCACTCCTTCGCGTTCCCCGCCATCAACTGTGTGGGCTCGGAGTCCGTCAACGCCGCCATCAAGGGCTTCGCCGACGCCGGCAGCGACGGCATCATCCAATTCTCCACCGGCGGTGCGGAATTCGCGTCCGGGCTGGGTGTCAAGGACATGGTGACCGGGGCGGTTGCGCTGGCCGAATTCGCTCATGTGATCGCCGACAAATACCCCATCACGGTCGCGTTGCACACCGACCACTGCCCCAAGGACAAGCTGGACACCTTCGTGCGTCCGCTGTTGGCGATCTCGGCGGAGCGCGTCGCCAAGGGCGCCAACCCGCTATTCCAGTCCCACATGTGGGACGGTTCGGCGGTGCCGATCAACGAGAACCTGTCGATCGCCCAGGAACTGCTGAAGGCGGCGGCCGCCGCCAAGATCATCCTCGAGGTCGAGATCGGCGTCGTCGGCGGTGAAGAGGACGGCGTCGAGGCCGAGATCAACGAGAAGCTGTACACCAGCAAGGAAGACTTCGAGAAGACCATCGAGGCGCTCGGCGCCGGCGAGCGCGGCAAGTACCTGCTGGCCGCGACGTTCGGCAACGTGCACGGCGTCTACAAGCCGGGCAACGTCGTGCTCAAGCCCGAGGTGCTCGCCGAAGGCCAGCAGGTGGCCGCGGCCAAGCTCGGCCTGCCCGCCGGATCCAAGCCGTTCGACTTCGTGTTCCACGGCGGGTCCGGTTCGCTGAAGTCCGAGATCGAGGATTCGCTCAAGTACGGCGTGGTCAAGATGAACGTCGACACGGACACGCAGTACGCCTTCACCCGTCCGCTGGCGGCGCACATGTTCACCAACTACGACGGTGTGCTGAAGGTCGACGGCGAGGTCGGCAACAAGAAGGTCTACGACCCGCGCAGCTACCTCAAGAAGGCCGAGGCGTCGATGAGCGAGCGCGTCGTGGAGGCCTGCAACGACCTGCACAGCGCGGGCCGGAGTGTCTCAGCCGGCTGAACGAGCCGAGCGCCAGCGAAGCGGTGGATGGTGGCGCGAACCGGGTCCGTCGGCGACGCCTCGGAGCCGTGTTCGCGGTTGATCAGCAATGCGCCCAGGGCGGCCACCGCCGCCAGTGCGGCGATCACCAGCAGGACCGCCAGGACCCAGCCCCACCTGCCTGGGCGGATCGGTATCCTCGACTTGCCGCGCGGCGGAATCTCCTGGGGCACAGCGGTTCTGATGTGAGGGGCGATGTCCTCGGCGATGAAGCCGGCCGCACCCATGTCGATTATCTCGGTGGCCGGATCGGGGTTGCGCCGGATCACCTGGGTCGACCCGGCGTCCATGCCCGACGGTGCGGTGAACCGCCGCTCGCCGGGGACGACGGGCGGCGCGGTCTCGGCGCCGGCGTCCGGGGTGCTGATCACCTCGGTCTCGAAGTCGGCGGCGTACTGCTCGGCGGCCAGGGTGTCTGGCTCGGCGCCGGCGCTGGGTTCGGGATCCGGCCCGGGCCCATCAGGGTTCGACATCGGTGTTGGCTTCCTCCCGCTTTTGCCCGCTTCCGCTGTCTCGTTGGCGTGCACCGTCGAGCGTAGAGGCAGAATGATCGTCATGACACGGATGGGTGATCTGCTGGGGCCGGATCCGGTGCTGCTGCCGGCCGACGAACAGGCCGAGGCGAAGCTGGTGGCGGGGGAGAACGCCGCGATCGTCGCGGCCGCGCATCCGACCGCTTCGGTGGCCTGGGCGACGCTGGCCGAGCATGCGCTCGAGGACGACAAGGTCATCACGGCCTACGCGTACGCCCGCACCGGCTACCACCGCGGGCTCGATCAGTTGCGCCGCAACGGGTGGAAGGGCTTCGGGCCGGTGCCGTTCGCGCACGAGCCGAACCAGGGCTTCCTGCGCTGCGTGGCGGTGCTGGCCCGGGCCGCCGACGCGATCGGCGAAACCGACGAGTACCAGCGTTGCCTCGACCTGCTCGACGACTGCGATCCGAACGCGCGCCGCGAACTCGGTTTGGCCTGACTACCAGTCGGTGTGCTGTGCGCAGTCACCGGCCGCGTCGGCCGGCTCGACCTGGACGGTCGCGTGCTCCAGCCCACGCGCGGCGAGCACCGCACGTGCGTCGTCGAGCACCCGCGCCGAATCGGCGGTGGTGATGCTCGTCAGGTGCGCGGTGGCCATGTCCTTGCCCGGCACCAGGGTCCACACGTGCAGATCGTGGACTCCCGTCACGCCGTCGACGTTCTCGAGCGCAGTGCGGAGTTCGTCGACGTCGATGTGGCTCGGCGACGACTCGGACAGGATCCGCAACGCCTGTCGCGCCAGTGAGATGGCCCGGGGCAGCACCCACAGCGCCACCAGGACGGCCACCACGATGTCGGCGTACGGCCAGCCGGTGGTGACGGTGACGATGCCGGCGATCAGGACGCCGATGCTGCCGACGGTGTCGGCGATGACCTCCATGTAGGCGCCCTTGACCGCGAGGCTCTGCTCGGCGTCCGACCGCAGCA
>WBZP01001069.1_pt1 | contig 35013 bp, 30 predicted proteins | sample 5204301 | NCBI WGS metagenome assembly WBZP01 (sample SAMN12412401, study PRJNA552823) | activated sludge metagenome | isolation source: activated sludge from nitrification reactor of wastewater treatment plant... | place: USA: Pennsylvania | collected 2017 | reverse complement strand
GGTACTTCATCAATCGCTTTTCACCGACCGTGTGGAGTTTCTTGTCCCCGACCAGCTCGCCGAGCGGCTGACGGAGCTTGGCGGCTAGCTCGTCGCGCTTGACTCCGATCGTCGCTAGCACGTCATCGCCGATCCGCCCCGCGATCTCGGTGCGGCTCAGCCCGTCCTTGTGCTGAGCCAGCACCGAGACGATCGCCCCCTTGATCGAGTTCTTCTGGGCATCGGAAATCCGCGTCCGTTTTGCTGGTGCCGCAATCGGTGCCGACGACTCCGCACGCGGCCCGCCCGACAGGACCGACGCAAACTCGACGACGCTCATCCCGAGCACCGCGGCTTGCACTCGATGAGCCCCCGGCAGGGCTGCGACCAAGCTGGCCCCCCGCCCATTACCAACAGTGGCGGCTGGCTGCTATACCCCGTCCAGTCTCAGAGCCGCACGTTTCGACTGGGGCCCCGCTACCCTGCGAGTCTTTTTTGTCGTGTCGCAAGCGACCCGAAAAAAAGCTCGGCCAAATCGCTTGCAGCCCTTGGAACAGAATTGCGTCCCCCAACGCTCTGAACGACCAACCAGGTTTAGGCAATCGGGCGAGCACATTTACGAGTCGTCATCGGTGTCAGAATTTTCACCAGTTCACCAAGAAGTGTCAAGGTGCGCGCCGTTTGTGAGTCTATCGACTCATACAGTACGTATGTGGATGGTTGTGGGACAGGGGCCACATCGGCTGACGACAATGTATAGGCCAATTCCCAATGCGACGGTTCAATTGGTGCGACCGTGAGCGAGTGCGGCGATCGAAAGCAGCAGGCGTAGTCAGCAGGTGTAATCAGCAAGCCCAATCAGCAAGCCCAATCAGCAAGCCCAATCAGCAAGCGTTGATGAAATCAGTTCACAGAAGAGAACATGAATTGGCGTGTCTTTGGTTCTCAATTTTCTGTGTGCTTGCAAGTTTTGCGCCGCGACACTTTCCCTTCGTTTTTCGATACTTATTCAGTGTGAGCGAATGCCCACCGGAACTCACATTGGCTTTTTTCTGTCGTACACAGCAAGCGTACACAGCAAGCGTTTACAGCAAGCGTTTACAGCAAGCGTACACAGCAAGCGTTTACAGCAAGCGTTCACGGCAAGCGTTCACAGCAGGCATAATCAGCAGTCATAATCAGCAGCCGAACACAGAATGGACTTGTGTCATGTGCGCGTTGCACTGCTCCCATGCGACACGCCGACGATGTGGGTGTGGGTTTGTCCGCTTGCTATTGAGAGGCTAGCTTCAAAAGCAGGATTGGGAAGGCTGGAGCTAGCGAAGGTCGGCAGGAGGGCGGGGCGGGCCGGGAAGGCGATCGGTGTGACTACAATTGGCGATATGTGATGCCGACGGACAAGAAGGTCATGAGCGCGACGAGTCCGTCAGCGCTGAGTGTCTGCTTGCCACTCACGTGGCAGCATCAGACCAGACCTTCCTTTGCTTTGCGCTTGCCGAGGACAAAGCCGGAATGGATGTGGATCTTGCGTCCGCAGTGTTCGCACTGGACCGCCGAGCGGTCGCCCGCCCATGGCTTCGGGGCTTTGCGGACCAAGCGACCGCACTTGCACGCAATGCTCACGCTGGCGAACGTGCAGCGCTCGACGAAACCCAGCACTTGCCCGTGTGGGTCGAAGAACCGACCGCACAACTGGCAGAATTTGGTCCGCGTTGCCTTGGTGCGCGGGTATCCCTCGGTGGTGCAGTCGCCAAAGTCACTGGTGTTGCCACAGTAGCACTTCGGGGTGCTGAAGGTCCGCCAAGGTCGTTAGGAACCATGGCCGAGTCGTATGAAATAGCGTGGGGCAACACGAGAATCCGCTACTGTCGTAAGCAAATGAAGTGACCGGTGGTTGTAGCAAATGAAGTGACCGCTCTCGAAGAGGCTGGGGTAGTACGGAAAGATGACGAGCTACCCCGAAGCTGAGGTGGAGCGAGCGATGAGGGTGCAGGAGATCGTGATGAGGGTGTATGCGGGAAAGCTGAACTGGCTGCAGGCAGCGGAGATCTTGCATCTAAGCCCGAGGCAGATCAGACGGTGGAAGGTGCGGTACGAGGAGCTGGGGTACGACGGACTGCTCGACCTCCGACGGCGGACGCCGAGCCAGAGGCGAGTCGGGGTAGAGGAAATCCAGAAAGTGCTGAGGCTGTATCGAGCGGAGTACTTTGACTTCAACGTGAAGCACTTTCACGAGAAGCTGCAGAGCGAACACGGGGTGGTGCAGAGCTACAGTTGGGTCAAGAACACGTTGCAACAGGCGGGGCTTGTGACCAAGGACAAGCGGCGTGGAGCGCATCGAACTAGGAGGGAAAGGAGGCCTCTGCCCGGGATGATGATGCACCTGGACGGAAGCACTCACCAGTGGTTAGGAGAAGAGGCGGGGTACCAGGATCTGCTGGTCGTGCTCGACGACGCGACCAGCGAAGTGTACTCGGTCGAGATGGTGGAGCAGGAAGGAACAGAGAGCGTGATGGGAGTGCTCAAGGAGGTGGTGCAAGAGCACGGAATTTTCTGTTCGCTGTACACGGATCGAGCGAGTCACTTCGTGTACACGCCCAAGGCCGGAGGCGAGCCCGACCGAAGCGTCAAGACGCAGGTACAGAGAGCGCTGGATGAGCTGGGAATCGAGCTCATCGTGGCGTACAGCCCGCAGGCCAGAGGCCGCGGAGAGAGGCTGTGGCAGACCTGGCAGGGACGGCTGCCGCAGGAGCTCAGGAGGGCCGGAATCACGACGATGAGCGGAGCGAATCGGTATCTACAGGAGGTGTTCAAGCCGTGGCACAACCAGCACCTGATGGTGAAAGCCAAAGAGGAAGGGAGCGCCTTTGTGCCGGTGGTGGGACGGGACTTGGAGCGGATCTTTGCGCACGTAGATCAGCGGCAGGTGCAGAACGACAACACGGTGTCCTTCGAGGGAAAGAGACTGCAAATTCCGGGCTCCAAACAGCGATACACATACGCCAAGTGCCGGGTGCAGGTGTACCGGCATCTGAATCAGACGCTGAGCGTGTACCACGGGCCGCACTGCCTGGGGCGCTACAGCTCGGACGGACAGGAGCTGCGGTCGACAGCGGCAGCGATGCGGCGTGCGGCCTAAGGCTGTGGATAAGCCGCTCCCAGGGACAAGCCAGTCGGCTTGCCCCCAGGAGCTTGGACAACCTTGCAGGTTGCCCACTTACCCACAGCCTCGACGACGGGCTCAGATTTATTTCCCATTTCCTAAAACCAAAAGCGGACACACCACTTACTACAAACCACCGGACACTTTACTTACTGTTGACACACGAGAATCCGCTACACGCTCCATCGCAGCGCGCGGAAGAAGACGCTGTCTCTGCGTGTCGAGCCGGACGGTTCCGTGGTCGTCCTTGCGCCCGAAACAGTCCCAGAGTCACGCATCGCCGCCATCGTCCGCAAGAAAGCACCGTGGATCGTTGAACGACTGCGCCGCGTTGCTGACGTTCCGCCCGCACCGACCCCGCGCAAGTATGTAAGCGGTGAGAGTTTCCAATATCTGGGGCGGCAGTATCGCTTGAAGGTGCAGCGCGGCGAAGCAGAGGGAGTCCGCCTAAGCGCCGGATTCGTGATCATCACCGTGTCCCGCACCATCGCAGCGGCAGAGCGTCCCGCCCAGGTCCGTTCGCTGCTGGTCGATTGGTATCGCAGCCACGCCACCGAGCGTCTCCCTCTCAAAGTCAGCGAGCTGTCCGCTCGCATCGGAGTGACTCCGAAGACCGTCCTCATCCGCGAGCCTAAGCAGCGCTGGGGTTCGTGCGATGCAACCGGAGCACTCCGTCTCAACTGGCGAATCATCCAAGCTCCGCCCAAGCTCATCGACTACGTCATCGCCCACGAGCTGATTCACATCCCACACCCCAACCACAGCCCCACGTTCTGGTCGAACCTGGGAAGGGTAATGCCAGACTACGAACAGAGAAGAGAAACGCTGCGGAAAATCGGGGAGGGTTGGTTTGGTAGGATGCAGTGATCACCACCGAGCACCCTGGCTCCGCTTGGTGGCCTAGATCCGCACCGTGAGCATCTCTTCATCGAGTTCGACGAGAAACCGATAGAAGTACCGCTTGCCATAGTCAGGGATTCGCTCGATCCACTCGGCTATTGGTGAGCGTTGCAGTGACAAGCGGAGACTCTCGGCCCTATTCGCATGCCGCTTAAGATGGATGTTCACGACGCTCGGAGTACACTGCGGAAGTGCGATGATTCGAGCCTGGGGGGCAGCGCTTCGGACGGCCTGCGAGACGGCTGAGAGCTTCCAATTCGAGCGCGGCATGATAATGACGTTTGGCTTTAAGACCGCGAGGTCCGCCGACACAAAAGGGAGGGAAGGCCGCAGTTTTGTCACCTGTCCAGCGATGTCACGGTCAGTCGTTCCGTGGATCGAGAACTTGGAAAAATTCGCCACCGCCAATCGGTTCAGTAGCTCTCTCGGATCGGTGTATGTGACAGTGGGAGAACCGTATTTGGATAGGAAGTACTGCGCCAAGACAAGAAGATCACCATCGCTTGCCGGCTGAAGGTGAATGCATGGAAAGAACCGTGAGTCGTTTGATCGTCTTGAGTACGCTGCCCAGTGCCGATCACGCACGCGCTCATCCTTCATGAACGCTGGCTCGTCACTGGGGTCGCGGTCGTAGTGGGAGAGGTTCTCGGCACTCCCGTAGACGAGCACCCCGCCTTCGCGGTAGTTGGCTCCGACGAACGGGATGCTCGGCGGATAACGCCACGACCAATCGGGAGGAGTCAGCCCGATGCCGTGATACTGCTCCAGAAGCTTCGCAGCAAGTTCTCGTCCCATTTCCACCTTCCATATTGGGCGGCTTGAGCACGGGGAGTGAACTCGGAGCCGGACCGACGATCGCAGAGGGTATCCAGAGGGCAGACAGACACAGCCTGGCCAGCCAAAGTCAGTGTAACATGCCCATCGATTTGATGGGCATGAGGCCGTTCCAGCCCTTGGACCACGCCGCTCAACGCAATGCTGAGCGCGCACGTTCCGGAAAAAAGAGCAAGAGTTTTTCCGTTACAACGGGCGCGAGAGGTAGGCTTTGTACACAACGGAGCGAATGAATCATGTCACTCCCCAAGCGCGCATCGAAAAATGTCGCTCGGCCCAGTCTCCACGTGAGCGGAGCGAGTTTTCGACCATTTGTTCACATGGTGATGGGGGTTGCACCGACCGCCCAAGATCAGCGAGTCGTGCAGGAGCTATTGCGTCGTCGGCTGTTGCTCGTGACCACAATCCTTGCGGGGGGAATTTTCGCTGGACTGCTGGCGTCGCTCCTCAGTTCCGACGCTGGGGCTAGCGGAGGATTGCCATCGCTGCTCTCGCGCGGTGGAGGTGCCGTGATTTTGGCGGGGTTGTCCATTGGATTGTGGAAAAGGCCAGCGCTGCCCCTGGGAATCCTTCGCACCATCGAGCTTGTCTTGCTGGGAAGTCTGCTGATCCTGCTTGCGAGCACAACGTCACAGCAGTTGGTACTCTCAGATCCGCAAAGCCAGCCTGTTCCATCCGCCCTGTCGACGCTGCTTGGCGACAGACCATGGACAATCTTCGCTAACGGCGGAGTCTACATGAGCCAAGCGTATCAAGGGGTCGCTGGGTGGCTCATCTTGAACTTTGGCCTGGTGATGGTGAGCTATGGGATCTTCATTCCCAATACCTGGAAGCGCTGTCTTGCTGTGCTCATGGGAATCCTGCTTCTGGCAGATGTGTCGGTCGCACGCGCTTGTCAATCATCGGCGCTGCGCAGCCAGCTGATTCCGTTTGTCGGACTGATGACGTACTGGCTTGCGGTCTTCAGTGCTGTCGCTCTGTATGGGTGCCACAAGCTGACACTGCTCCGGAACGTGGAGCGAGAAGTCCGCGAGGTGGGTCAATACATGCTTGGAGAGAAGCTCGGGCGCGGAGGAATGGGAGAGGTGTTCTTGGCGCGACATCGCATGTTGCGGCGACCTTGTGCTGTGAAGCTCATTCGAGCAGATCACGCAGGAAGCAGCGCGGCGCTCGGACGATTTGAACGAGAGGTGCAGTCGATGGCGGCGCTTACACATCCGAACACCGTCGAGGTTTATGATTACGGTCGGACCGAAGACGGAACGCTCTACTACGCCATGGAGTATCTTCCGGGCCTATCGCTTGAGTCCTTGGTCAAAGCCCATGGACCCCTGCCACCGGGACGCTGTGTCTATCTGCTCCGCCAAGTCTGTCGTGCGCTGCGCGAAGCCCACATGGCGGGCCTGGTTCATCGCGACGTGAAGCCAGCAAATATTTCTGTTACAGAGCGAGGGGGTGAGCGGGATGTGATCAAGCTCCTCGATTTCGGGCTGGTGCGGATTCACGATGCGTTTCCTAAAGCGTCGCTTCAGTCGAGACGTAATCATCCCCCCGGAGTGGCGGAAAGCCAAGCAACAGAACCGAACGACGCCGAGCTGAATGAGACTCGAGCAGGCAGCGTTCTTGGAACCCCTGCATTCATGGCACCTGAGCAAATTGAAGGGGAGGCAGAGCCGCGCAGCGATCTCTACAGCCTCGGAGTGGTTGCCTACTACGTACTTACCGCCCGGACTCCCTTCGTTCGTGCCACACTCGCGGAACTATGCGATGCCCACCTGCGCGACGAGCCACCCAAGCCATCGAGCATTCGCGTGGACATCCCCGGCGATCTGGAAGCGGTGGTGCTGCGCTGTCTGGCCAAGCATCCCGCCGATCGCTTCAGTGAAGCCAGCGAGCTGGAATCTGCACTGGCACACTGTGAGTGCGCAGCGGGCTGGGATTCCACCCGTGCAGCCGATTGGTGGCGCTCCGTTTCACAAGCGGAGAGCAGCGACACCGATTCGAGCAGCCTCGCCTTCGACGCCACCCTTGCAGCCAAGTGACCAATGAGGAAGGTACCCCTCGCAAAAAATCCAACACCCGTCGCGCTGGCGTTTTTTCTGCGATGTGATAGTCGGAGGGCGGTCTGGATGGGGTGATCGGTGTTGGTTTGTCCCTCTCGACCAACGATGCCCGCTGCGGTACGCAAACCGTAAGGTGCACCAAGCAAAGCTGACATCAACCAGCCGGTGCATGTCCCGTCGGTGGGAACAGGGACAAATCGGGAGAGCCATAGGCTGTGACCCGCGGTCACGGCATGCAAAAATATGCAGTTGCTTTGAGTCCAAATTCGTCTACTGATACAGAGCTACTTCCTACCACCCCGCCCACCGAAACACTGCCGGACGATGAAATCCTGCTTGGTTCAAATATCAGCTGGTAAATACCAGACGCGCCGATTGTCGCCGCTTTCTGTCGAGCGCCCTCAATTGCCGTTGTCTTGGAGGTTACGACTCCATCTTTTGTCCAGTCGTATAGTATAGTTCCAATAATGACATATTTACATTTCGGAATCTCTCCTTCAAGTAACACATGAACGCTATCAATATCGCGAAGCGTTTCTGATTTGAGAAAACCAAGCCCCTCTTTAGATAGATTCTGATTTGGATAGAACGTTGCGGCTGATTGGGTTGCGCAGGACATTATTAATGTCGTTTGGGCCAGAATAAAGGCTAGCAAATATTTATTTACTGTTAATCGACTGCCTTTTGAATTCGCTGTCAATGTCATCGCTGTTCTCTCGCTTGCAGGAGATAGCCTGCGTGTTTGTGTGTCGATTGACAAAATTCTATTTCGGTATGTATCATGTTTCCTCATCGGCTACAAGGAGAGGTTAGAGGCTCCGTATCTGCCGTCGGTGACTGAGATGACACGGCTGATAGGATCACGTCCGTCGAGAAAGCGCTGGAAAATCCCCTGTCCCGAGAGAGGAGCCTGGGGAACGCTCGATCAGGTTCCTGCCGTCCCTTCCACTCCCAATCCGTAGCGTAGCTCAGCCTACACTTCCTAAGCCTTCGTCTGAGGCACTGGATCAGTGATGGCGATCGATTGAGGCGCGTCCAGCGCTTCACGGCGCAGATTGCCGACGATGATGCGCTCTACGATCGGCCTCAAACGTCGCGCCCAGGGGTCCGCCTACTTCTTCGCGACAAATTCGCACAACCGTGAGCAAAAATCGCGGATAATAATTTAGGAGGGCAGAAGACCAGCTCAGCCCAGGAGTAGCTCATGGGTGCCTTTTTCAACGACCGAAAGCAGGCCGCCGCGCCCTCGCCGTTCAGTCCGTCCCAGGCGACTGTGCCGCCGCGCACCGACGCTCAGTTCGCCGCCCAGTCTGCCACTTTGGCGCTTCCCGGCACCCTTGTTGGCTCGGGTACAACGGCAGCGCTGCAGGGCTTGTTCGGCACAATGTTCGGCGCGGGTCGGGCCAAGTCCGGCGACGAGCTGATGTGCAAGGCACCGACCCCGACCAAGTCCGGCGACGAGCTGATGTGCAAGGCACCGGTGAAGTCCGGCATGGATCTGATGTGCAAGGCGGAGGACAAGCCGAAGACCGGGCTCGGCAGCTATCAGGTCGTCCCCGATGATTTCGTCGGTCCGCTGCAGCCCAATCAGCTCCGGCAGTCGCAGTACGACGACCTCAAGAAGTACGATTTCGACCAGTTCAAGGTCGTCGGACCCGATTTCAAAGGCAAGCTGGACAAGGAGCAAATGACCCAGGAGCAGTTCGAGAAGCTGACCCAGGCATGGATCAACATCCAGGGCGGCACCGGTATGAAGATCACCGGCGATGTCAAGGAGCAAGAGACCTTCCGCCGGATGATGCGCGACAGCATGGGCGATTCCCCGACGATGCGCAACCTCATCAGCGACATCGGCAACGACACCGACAACAAGCATACGGTCGAAGCCAAGGTCGGTCGCAGTCAGCCCGGCGTCTTCGTTGACAGCTTCGCGAGCAACGAGATCGACCTGAACGACATCGAGCAGTTTCAGAAGGCACCGCGCCAAGGCCACGAGAACGAGGCGACCCAGGGTGAACAGCTCGCGCACTTCCTCAGCGAGCGGCGCGCTGCGCTGACCAGCGCCGATCCCAGCGACTTCGAGGCCGCACATCAAAAGGGCACCGATACCCACAATGCCTACCGCACCGAGCGCGGCCAATCCGAGGAGACGTCGGCCACCGGCTACCGGAAGAACGGCAAGGAATATGTCGTCTTCAAGTACAAGGACGGAACCCAGCACGAGATGGAGCTTGACAACAAGAACGACATATCGAGGATGATCCCGCCATAATCTCGAAGGTTGCGATGTCCCAGCGATTTATTGCAGTCGGTCCCTTGTTTGTGACCCTGTGGCTCCTGCTCGGAGCTTTGGCACCGTGCAGCGGTGGCAAATCGCCTGCGCGGCGCAACCATCAAAAAGGAAGAGTGATGCAAACGGCGCTTGATGACCGGACGATCGCAGTCCTGGCCAAGGCAGAGCTGGTTTTGATCGGCCAGATCGAAAAGGTCGAGGACTCACCCAGGCTGTGGAGTGGCCGCATCCTCGCGTTCCAGAGCGTGCATTATCTCGTCGAGCGGGTTCTCAAAAGCGAGCTTTTTGCAAAGACGCCCGGGCAGTCCGCAAAGATCAGCGTCCGCCACCTCCTGGTCCAGGGTGCCCGCACGGTCGATGCGGCGGAGCCACGCCTTGTGGCGGATCTGTTTCAGCCCGGACAGCGTCTGCTTCTGCTGCTCAAATCCGACGCCGACGGCCTGCGAACGCTCGATGCCGATCGGGCGGTGCTTTTAGCCGACGCAGAGACGGTGAAAGCCGTTGAGCGCTCGCTCGGTAACAAGTAGCCCTGGCGCGCCGCCTGCACCGACTGAAACGGATATGCCAGGCGTTGCTCGGGGTGGTGCTGCTGACCGGTGCGGTGCGCGCCGACAAGCTCAACGTCCGCGAAAAGTACGAGGAAAAGCTGATCGCCTCCGCCACAGCTCGTCACAAGCTGTCCCGGCTGGCCATCCAAACTATCAATGAGGTCGCGCCGCACGATCACATCACCGTTGTAGGTCATATCGAGCGAGGTCTCGGATGAAGGTCAAGCGCGTGATGGCCGAGTTTCCGATTTAAGCGACCCCGAAGGATGCCTTGCATAGCTCATCGACGGCATCGATTTCTGGGGGAAGCTCGATGCGTTCCTTCTCAACGTGCACGAGCAGTGGCCTCGCAATGGTCGTGCCATGCGGAGACCGTCGCGACACACCACCACGCTGAGGCGAGGAACGGCCGTTTCGCACACCAAGCGTGAACCCAACATGTCGGATGCTGTGGGCTGCAATCACAACAAAAAAACTCGCTTGCCACTAAGCAGTGTCTCCGTATAAAATACAAGGTGATCTAGCCAAACCTATGGAAACGACATTACCAGAGTACATAGGGCCCTACCGGATCATCCAGAAGCTCGGTGAAGGGGGCATGGGCGCAGTGTTTCAAGCGATTCAGACGCCGATCGAGCGCACCGTCGCCCTAAAGACACTGCATCTAAGTCACGCCGGGAACAAGTCGATGGTGGCTCGATTCCTTAATGAGGCTAAGACATTGGGGAAGCTCCAGCATCCCAACGTGGTCCAAGTCATCGACTACGGTACGACATCTGCTGGTGTTGCCTACCTGGTGATGGAGTTCTTGCGTGGCGAGACTTTGTCCAAGCGGCTCAAGATGCGAAGCCAGCGCCGGAGTTCCTTTCCACTCCTATCAATCTTGCAACTCGGGTTCCAGGTGGCGGATGCCCTGGCGTGCGCTCACGCTAACGGCATTATTCACCGCGATCTCAAGCCGGACAACTTAATGCTGGTTCGCGATGCCATTGCTCCAGGTGGTGAGAGGGTCAAGATCCTCGATTTTGGTATTGCGAAGCTGACGGACAAGGATTCTCCAAACGTCAAAACGGCCACCCAAGCGATCATGGGGACGCCGATGTACATGTCGCCTGAACAGTGCCAAGGAGCAGGAAAAGTAGACGCGAAGACGGATGTGTATTCTCTTGGATGTGTGCTCTACGAGTCACTATGCGGATTTCCTCCATTTCTTGGTGAGGGGCACGGGGAAATCATCGCTAAGCATTTGTTTCAGGAACCAGCATCGATCACGAACCATGTTTCAGATGTGCCAGCGTCCGTAGTTGCTCTCGTTCATCGGATGCTTGTCAAAGATAAATCGGTACGACCGAGTATGAGTGAAGCCGCAGACGAGCTTGGCGCTATCATCTCATCCCTCTCAAGCGTCGGCCCATTATTCCGAACACCGACTCATGGTACGATGGACCCTGATGCGACACAACATCGGATCGCTCAACCGAACACCTTCGGAAACGCTCGTGGACAATTGGGCGCTTTAGCTGTAGCTATTCAGCGAAAATGGATGCATCTAGGCGGCTTAGTCATAGCTTCATCTTTATTAATATTTGCCGTGCGTTGGAACGCTTCGAGAAAACCATTAGAGCAACCGAGCCCGCAACAGAAACGTGATCAGAATCCAACACATCAGCTTGGCCAGAAACCGACACAGACGGTGCTTGCTGCGCAAATAGATAAGAATCTACCAGATCAATTAAGTGTGCCATCTGTGCGTTCCGCTTTGGCCCAAAACATAGATCACGATACAGCAAATCAAGCTGGGCAGAACACTGGTTCTAAGCCGAAGAAAGCACAGGTCGGCGATGAGTCTATTCAGCCCTCGAATAAACCAGACCTTGAATCGACAGACCAACCTGGTAACGGTGTTAAGAGTACATCGTCGCCGGCTGTGAATACAAGAAAGCAGCAGACCTCAAATTCTACCGTCAATCCACAGAGCTTTTCCGTTGTGATCGAAGGGGCAAGTGGAGAGCCTGCTAAAGTCCTGAAGGACTGTGCGATCATAGAATTAAAGGATGTCCACGGGCTACCAAATTCGTATCAGATAAAAATGGAGCGTGCTGGAGCGCTCCATGTTGTAGCAGCGCCACCACAAGTACACCATACGGGCTTCCAAAAATGCATTCGAAATGGGTTAAAGACACTGCCGGTGTCAGTAGTTCCGCAGTCAGCCGCTCTATCTGTTCGAAGCGGACGCTAGGCTGCCTGCTCTTGAGCATAGGTAGCCTGCTGTCTTCTTGCGCAGATCAGAAGGAGTTTCTGCGAGAAACACAGTCTATTCGTGGTTTAATTGCTAGCCAAACCTTGCGTATTTCGGCATTGGAACAGGAAGTACGTGACGGCTTTCGGGTTGCTCTTTGCCGTCCTGAAATCCGTCAACTGCTCGATGACGTGCGCTCGGAATGCTCACCGCTCACCGATCCAACAGATACTGCTTCGCGCAAAGCAGTAGAACCTGCCATGTGCGAGACGAAAAAGATCCATCCCGCAGTGATGTCGGCGGATCCTGAGCACAAAGGTCGATTTCTAAAATTTATGACACTGCTTCGCCATGAAGCAATTTATGTACGAAAAGGCGCCAAAGAGATTTCTCAGATTCGTCGTGAACGACTGGAGAAATTTGCTTCTATGCCTGTACTGAAAACCACGGTAATATTGATAGTTGCTCATCCGCTTTCGATATCAAAAGATGCTGATACCAACATTGAAGCTCTTAGACGTGCAAAAATGATCGCATCGAAAATCAAGACCCACAATCCGAATATCGCTGATGACAAAATTTCGATATGGGTATATTCATTTCCTGTTGGAAAGGAAGATATCGATAATCCAGTCGACCTTCCGGTGGCCGGAGAGGTTGCCGATTTGGCATCTAGTGTGTGGGTGTTTCGTGCAGACTGTTAGGCTCGTAGGTCTAATATTATACCTGTTGATTTGCTCTACTAGCATTGCTGCAGAGCCTGTTCATGCAACAGAAGCTTCTCTGTTACACCGACGCATCGATCTGCATGGAGTTCGAGTATTGGATGGGTCAAAAATTAGATGGAACCCACTTACATTAGAAGGCAGCCGGCTGTATTTGATTCATCTATGGGCGGTTGAGTGCAAGCCATGCGTGGCCGAGATGCCATTGCTAAAGAATATTGCTCTTGGATGGAAAAATGATTCGAACGTAAATGTACTCTTCATCTCTGAAACTTTAGATGAAAAACAGTTACGTGAATTTTGGTTTCAAACGGCAAAGGATCGTGTTCCTGATGTGCCGCTCATGCAGAGCGTGGACGATCGAGTTCGAGAGGTGCTTGGCACTGGCAAGCAGCCGATCACGTTGCTTGTTGATCGCGACCTCGTGGTTCGGCAGGCGTTCGTTGGCTCTCTAGCAGAAAGAACAGGAGAACTCGCTGAGTCCATGTCGCGGCTACATCGCGTGCTGCGAAGTCAGCGGTAGCCAACCGCAAAATGCGCTCAGGAGAAAGCTGCCTCTTGACGCAGGACATAGAGCTGAGTAAGCCTGCAGGGATGATGTGGCTGCAAGAGAGTGCCGTGGGAAAAAATGGGTCTGTCAATCGAATGATGACGTTACGAGCCTTGATTGCGGTGATTTGGCTGGCGCTGCTGCTGCAACCGGCATTTGCAGCAGCAGCTGAGCCTCGCGTATTGCTGCTAGAGCCTCAACCTGCGGACAAAGCCAGTAAGCTCTCGATGGATACTCGCCAGTTGGTGGCCAAGACACTGAACGACTACGTTCGTCGAGTCGGCGACTATGTTGTGGCACGTCCGGCCCAAGGGCAGACTTATGGCTGCGATGCACTTGACTTGGGCTGTGTGGCTCGCGCGGCCCAATCTCACAGCGAGCTTGTTTTGGGTTCCAAGCTTCAGGTGAACGTGGACAACACGATCTACCTGACCCTTACTCTTTTGGACACCCAGACCCCCGAGCGTGTGGTGTCTCAGAACCTTGCATTTGGGACGCCCGGTCGAAAGAAGGAGCTTTCCAACGAAGAAAGCGACCAGTTCGCAACCAAGATCGAGGCATCTGTGGGTGCCTTGTTCCGTTCGTTTGCCGCTACGGCGTCGCCGAGCCCGCCTCGACAGGCAGTACCTCCCCCCGATGGACAAGGCAAGCTGACTGTCGAGGTGCATGGCCGCGGCAGTGTGCAGTCTGATCCTCCCGGCTTTCAGTGTGCGCAGCCTGAATGCGTGTTCCCTGGAGATCCGGTTGGTTCTCTGACCCTGGTTGCCGTTCCAGGCCGCGCTCGCACTGCTTCCTGGTCAGGCGTGTCCTGCCTGAACTCGGTTCTGGCCGAGCCGCTTCGCTGCCAACTAAACCTGGCCAGCGGCCTGCGGGTCAAAGTGAGCTTTGAGCGCTCTTTGGGACGCAAAATCGGCGCGGGAGTCCTGTGGGGGCTGTCTATTGCAGGATTAGCGACCAGCTTTGCTTTTTATGGCCTGCATGGACAGGTCTTTGATGCCGGGCGGCAAGTCTATAATACGGGAAAAGCGGGAACGTTGAGTCTCATTCTCGGGACGGCCTCTGGCGTTGCAGGTGGGTTGGTTTTTTTCTTGTAGAGAGGGGGCATCACATGAGCAAACGACGTTTGTTATCAAGCATTCTATTAAGTGGCATGCTTTGGTCGAGTGGCTGTCATGACTATTGCTCGAGCTGGTTGAGCTGCTCAATTGAAGATATGATGAATACGGGGTCGGACTCTGGGGGCGGCGACATGGCAATACCACCCGGCGATACTCCGTATATTAGGTGGATTCCGAGGCGGATCCCAATAGCAACTCCTTCCATTGCCGTGTTGGCTGCACGACTCACGGGGGATGACACGGTGACAATGGAGCAGCCCGGCAAACCACCGGTCACTCTCTCGTACATGAAGACCTCGGACACACCCGATGGAGCCTGGGTGTCGGTTAATCTGAGCTGGGGCTCATTTGCTCACGGCCCCGCTTCCATAGTATTTAGCAACAAAAACGGCTCTTCCAACAAGGTCAACACCACTTTGGTCCAGCCTGCGTTTGCTTCGCCTATAGGAGGTACAAGCCCACCTGCTTCGTTCACCCCGCGGTCGATTTCTCTGGGACTATTTAATAACATTTCTAATCTATTTGTTCATAATCCGGTGGGCGACATCATGTGGTCTATCCCATATATGGGTGCCTCTTTTGGTGCATTTAATTCACAGGCGACCCAACTAAAACTGGCTACCTTGCCTTCTCCTTTGAAATTGGTAAATAATGGCGCGTCAGTTTTTTTTGCTATTAGCAATGGGACTCCGGCGGCGCTTAGTCGATATATTGTCAAAGGGGGCGCGAACTACCAATCGGCTCCTCTATCATTTGGAGCTCCATGGGGCATGTCGCCAATTTCCGCCCTAGCTGGAGGCCAGCTTGTCGATGGCCGCTACTTACTTATCATAGTGGACAATGTACAGGTTTCATATACGTGTATCTACGCCCCATCATCGGATAGTGGAACATTGTGTTTAAAACAAACTGCGCTGCCAGCACTGCCGTCAGCTCTATTTGTACAGCCATTGGATAACATGACGACCCAGGTTGTTGCCCTACACGCTGGAACCGCGTCTGTCTGGAGTAGCGATACCAACGGAAAGCTCACGGATCGAACCACAGCGGCTCAAATGTCAAATCGGAAGGATCTTCTGGCGCTGGCCGTGGCTGACATGGATAAAGACGGTGATGCCGATCTGGTTGGACTTACAGCCTCATCGGTTGTGGTTTTCCTGAACAACGGCAGTGGCGTTTTTAGCGAGGTTCAGACTCCAATTCCCGGTATCGCATCCCAGACCATAACGCTTGGAGACATCGACAAGGACGGTTATCCAGACGTCTTGTTGCTGGAAAAGAGTTTGGGTCAGGTCATAACGTTGCTAAATGTCTCTGACGGTACTTCTTGGGGAAACGGGCGGCTCGCTGGGCCGGCAACTACAGGTGCCCAGCCCGGGGTATCTAGCGCCCTGACTTTGGATGGCCAAGATGCGGAAGGAACGGCGCGGCAACTCCTCTGGCTCAATATGGGAGGCGCGGCATTTGTGGCCCCCAATACGACCTTGCCGTGACGAGGGTTAGGGAGAACTGGGATGGGTTCAGCCCGGCGGTTCGGGAATCGCCGTGGAGTAGTCGTAAGTAATCTGACAGCACCAAGCGATGACCAACGCCAGGAACGCCCAGCCACAAAACCGGCACCAGCGATGAGCACCACTCGCACAGCGCAGGCGAGTATTCCATCGGAACCCCATCAAACTCCGTCGCATGATCCCGCCGCAGCTTCTCCAATTCCGTCACAAACTCGTCCATGGTGCCTCCTTTTCGGCAAGCACCCATCCTGCCCCTCTCCCACCCTCAAATCACGACGGGGCTCAGCGAGGGGCGATGAAGGAGTGCGCCGCCGAAACCGGCATCGTCTGTGCTATTCTCAGCAGGCCATGCTTTGATAGTCAGCGATTGACCCCATCTGGAGGTCAACGCTACCATCGCCCGATGGTTGAGATCGGAGACTGATCCATGCCCGCTGCTGGTCGTGTTGGTGACAAGTCACATGTTCCCGCCGATGCTCACGGCTGCCCTGCCTGCCCTCACCCTGCGACAGGTCCCGCGACCAGCGGCTCGCCAGATGTCAACATTAACGGCCTGCCGGCGCTCCGGGTTCAGGACACCGGCATTCACGCCGCCTGCTGCGGGCCGAATACATGGGTCGCGGTGCAGGGGTCGACGGGGGTCTTCATCAACGGGCGACCGGCCCATCGCATGGGGGATGCGGACCAGCACTGTGGCGGCACCGGGAAGTTGGTGGAAGGGAGTCCCAATGTGTTCATCGGTGGTCGTGGCGGTGGTGGCAGTGGCGCTCCGGACCGGACCGATCCCAAGAAGGAGCCCAAGGCCAACCTGGTGATCAAGGTCGAAAATAGCGATTCAGGACAGCCCCTCGAAGGAGCGACCGTCCGAATCAGTGGGCCTAAGACGGCCGAGGGGCGAACTGACGCATCAGGACAAACACGCTTTGACAACATCCCGCCTGGCACCTATCAGGTTGAGGCGAACAAGGCGTCTCATCATCCCACCTCTGCGCAGACGACCGCGATCGCAACCAACGAGAAAGAGACCACAGCAGAGCTCAAATTGTGTGAGTGCACATCTGGGCGTAAATATGCCTATGCTTACAAATCCGTCTCGGAAGTGATAGGTGTGAAGGCCAAGATCAAGACGCGCTATGGCAAGCTCTGCTGCGAGAGCAAGAGCGGAACGGACAGCGCATACCATGTCGTCTACGCGAACGTGAGCAACTCATCGGGGTCTCTCATTTGGGCACAGACCGGCTTTGGTCGTGAACGCAATGAGGGATCGACATCGATCAGCAGCTATCGCTACGCCGAGATGAAAGGATCAACCTACAAGGTCAATTACGACAAGTCCGCTGCGCCAAGCGAAGGCTCGACACATATATATCAGTGCGATTTGGATAGCGCGAGTGGTACCTGGACGTTCTTCTTCGATGGTAAGGAGTGGCAGAAGTTCGCAGATCCGAGTTGGAAGGGGCAGGTTGGCCAGTCTGTGCAATGGACCGGTGAGATCTTCAATAAGCAGGACGACATGCCCGGCACCGCGGCGGACAAGTGTAGCGTCGCCGAGTGTCAGTATAGACAGACGAAGAAAGATTATACGGACGCAGATCTGGTGGCCGGTGACGTCAAGAGCGATGACGCGGCAGAGTGGGGTTCGGAGTGGGTGAGCAAGACTGCGTTCAACATCTGGGACAAGAAGCCCATCAAATAAATACGGAAATGCTGACACGGTCCGTATTGCTGCTGTTGTTTGTGCTCCTTGCTCACTCCTGCAACCCTGCGAAGATATGGGAGCGCCGAATCATGAACCAGCCGACCGAAGAGATGACGACGAACGAAGCGATCAATAGAGCACTGCGGATCATGGGGCTCGCCCGGCTCCCCCCAGACGCGAATGCGAAAGCCCAGCACATTACCATTATCGAGGATCCTACCCCGTTTTTTTCAAAACAGCTGACAGGTCGATCTGCCTGGGAGGTGGAACTGGGCCCAATCAGGCTTCCATTGAAGTCCGCCACGCCCGGCTACGTGGATCCTTACGCACGCCGATTCATGGTCCGCATCGACGCGGCGACAGGCCAGATCCTGAGCATTCACGCTCCTTATGCCGGCACGGACCCTGATCTGCTGCCTGCGCCGCCAGCGGATGCCGCTGAAGAACAGCTACGAGCCGAAGGGGAGATTTATCTTGCGTTTGCGCCGGAGGCGCCGCGGCTCAGCCTGCTGGAGGCGCTGGATAGAGTCTTGACCGAGGGGATCGGTAGTCCGTTCTTGGCCAAGGAGATCTCTGCTACCTGCGTGCTCCACTCAAAGATGGGTAGCACCCCGAGGCTGGTGTGGGTGATCACGCTTCGCGGACTGCCACCCATGCCCGCCCGCGGGCAGCACGCTGACAAGATCCCCGTCTGGCAACGGAACCACATGCGCAACGTGCTCGACGCGACTACTGGAGCAGTTCTGTTTGCGACAAACAGCCCTCAGCCCTCTCCCTGATCGGTCGGTGCCAGACGTGCCGGTGAGCACGCAGCGTGGGAGCGACGTGACCGACTGGGGAGCAACGTGACCGGTATGATGGCTGTACGGCTCGGCAGAGCGACCATCCGTTGGGTAGCCTCGGACGCATAGGACTTTTAAACGGGCGATTCGCGATCCTCCTCGCCAAGGGCTCGGCTTGCCCGGTACCCTGCGGGCCGCCGACAAGAGCATGAGATTCCGTCTGTGCTCCGTCGGTGCAGGCAAGCAAGCAAGCTACCACTTGACCCCAGCAATTCCTGGGGTGTATGCTTTTCATCTAGGTATGGAAAGTAATCCTAGAGGGCGCATCATCGTAGCGTTCATGGCTCGGCGTCGCACAGATCGGCGACTGTCTGGGGTACAACATCTGCTGCTGTCGGCGGCGAAGCCATGGTTCAAAACACTATTGATGTGCCAGCCCATTGATGGCCATCACGAGGCGACGGTTCGCTGCTCCACTGCCGTCTCTGGACGCCGAACCAGTTTCCCCAACTTGTACTTCTGGCGATAACGGATCGCCTCGTGTCATGGCTACACGCGGACCAATTCTAGCGTACCGATCGGCAACAGTCCGGTGAATCTGTCCGGTTCCATCGCTGCTCTGCTTCCAGTGCCGTCAACCGACTCCCCGCACATTGCACCGAAACCAGATTGCCTAGTCCTGCACGCAGCTACTCGATGTGCTCATGGCCCTCACGCTAAATCAATCGGCAAGGGAAGACTTGGCGAGAGGTCCGGCAAGGCATCCAGTGGGCGCCCTAAAAACGGGCTAAGCGCCCGCTATGGCTGCATACCGAAAGCCGCTTCAGTGGTTCTCAGACGGAGAGCAGATGAAAAACGGCGAGGTCAGGACGTTTTGGGGGGGCGCCGCTAAAAACGGGATAGGCGGGTTTTCCGACGAGGAGTTGAGAAAATTTCGGGTGCGAATCTTGTTTGTCGACGGAAACATACTTCTCTTCACCCTCTTGGTGAAGCAGTGTTTCCGTCTGAGCGACGGGGGGCTTTCGCTTAGCCCGTTATCTGGGGGGCGCTGGACGCCTTGACAAGAAGCACCCGCTCGGAGCAAGATCGATCTCCCATCGGAAGTAGAGGATTTTATTGGCCAGGACTCGCACTAAAGCTAGCCCCTCGAAGGAGTCACATCGTCCGATTATGCGTTACGTGGTGGGGTTGGTACTGCTGCTAGCCGCTGGCGCTGCCCTCGCAGTCGTACTGTACGTTCGCGGACGGCGTTTCCACGATGTCTGCTCCTCCGCCCCCGCTGATACGGAGTGCAGGCTGCTGTGTCATCCTGAGGAAGTGTATGCGCGTCGGGTGCTCCTGACTATGGGTCGTGTACCCGTTAGTCTTGAGACCTGCGTCAATCTAGCCGCGCGCGTAGGTTCAGGAAAAACGGAAGGTACGGAAGGTACTGTGGCCTCCTGTGTCAAAGAAGCGGGTAGCATAGATCCCGCTGCGTTAAATGCATATAAACAAGTGTCAGAGAAACTGGATAGGCCATCTTCCCGGCTAGTAACAGCATGGGAACAACGATGTCTACCATCTGCGCATCCGTCTGTGGGTCGCGGTTCGCCATCTGGGCTATCCTCTAACAAGACGAAGAAGCAGAATGGAGGTCAGGCAGCACGAAGTACAATCAAGCAGCCTACGTCCGGACCTTCTTCTCCATTCGTGCCAGAAGTTCCCTCGCATACAGATCCAGACAAAGCTCAATATGAGCAAAATCACCCGCAGCAGTGAAGCGGAGGAGGGAGTGAAGCACTGTGAGTGTAGAGTTTTTCCTAACTTGCTTTGGGGCAGCAATTCTTCTCACTTGCTCTTGCAATAGCCCCGAGGTCAGGAAAGAACATAAAGAGACATCTGTAACCGTTGTTCGACCACTCAACGACGCAGGAAGCCCACAGCCTGATCTCCAAACTAGGGATGATTCACAATCAGAACCTCAGGCAGCAGTCGATCCCTCCGAGGTGGGAGTTATTTTCAGAATCAACCCCGCTCGTGCAAGACTCATAATTGATGGCAAGGATGTGCCAGCGCGGGGACTTCTTCCTCGCCCACGATACCTTACTCGAACTACACATGAGGTAAAGGTTGTGGACGAAAACAATGAATATCCACCACTTACGCAGACAATCTTAGTTGACCAATCGCACAGGGAATTTGATCTAGACTTAGCAAAGAATTTCGGCTTTCTGCGCATTAAATCGCAGCAGCAAGTGCAATTCACTGTGGTTGTAGGTGATAATAAATTTATCGGTGTTGGGCCGCATAGAATATGGCCGGGGGACAAGGTGTTGTCATTTGAACCGGCGACCCCTTGCTATCAGCTATCTTCTGATACACAGAAAAGAGTCAATATTTCTGCGGGTTTAACCCAAACTATTGAAGTAAAATGGGTAGCGGCTCCAGACGAAATTCTTTTGATTCAACCTAAGCTAATAGAAGGACGAGAGCGTTTTGATGCCGTCGATGCGATTGTCAAGTTGGACGATAAAGAAGTCTCCTCTTCGGATGGCGGAACGGCGTATAGGATTGCATGTGGAGTTCAGCGAATTGAGGTAAAAAAGCAGGGATATGGCTCCGCAACTCTGATTGTACATAGCGCAGACTATAAAAAACACAGAGGGCGCACATGGACTCCCGACTTAGAAGAACAACAAATGAGTGGAATTCATGTCGATTGCCACGAAGTAACCGTTCGTGATTATGGTGATTACATAGCAGCAAGAAATCCACGGCTATTACCAAGAGCCGAAGATCCAATATCTCATAATTGGCATTTCAATAACCGAGAAAAACGAGCGAGACATCCTGTAAACGCTATCTCATTTGAAGCCGCAAAGGAATACTGCGAATGGAGAGCTAAAGAAAAAGGGCTCGCACTAGATGGCAGAATAGCCACGGTTCAAGATTTTCGTGCAATCACTGGATATGCTGGAAATCGGTATATATACCCATGGGGAAATTCTCCCGCGCCAAGTTGCGAGAGGGCTATTATGCGACAATTTCCTAATCGCGATGGTTGTGGAGATTCCCCACGCGGTACGACTGCTCAGGTATGTAGCAAGCCCCAAGGAAAAGCTAGGTTTGGACATTGTGACATTCTGGGTAATGTCGCTGAGTGGGTATCGCCTGGAAGGGTATTTGGAGGTGGATTCAGGGATGGAATTGAGAACCAGCGGTTCAGCATGGCCGCTGACCCGGCTCCCCCGAGAATCAACTTGCTCACATCCGACAATGTCGGATTCCGATGTGCATGGAACCTTAAGGCAAGCGAACGATGTAGTTGCAAGGAAGCCAATATTGATCACGCAGAGCATTAGTCAATCTAGCGATGAGCATGGATATGCTGATTTGTTATGGATTTTCCAGCGCTGTTTCACTGCCACATCTGGCCCGGTCTTCGGTTGTTTGGCTACTTCTCGACCTGTTACAATCTAACTGAACAGACGATTCCGTTCCGCATCTGAACTTGCTCTGGTTGGGGAGACGGCTATGAGGACGCAGCGGTCATCGTGGCCGGATGTGGAATGGAGTATCGGTGCTACTTCGTGTTTGAGGTGGGATCGGCCTTAATGTCCTTCTGATCCTTGGATGCGGCGGAGGCGCTGGGGTCACCCTGGGTTGTGGTTGTTGTGGTCTTGCCGAGGCAGGTGCAGTTGACGGTGCTGCCTTGGCCACCGGAACCGCTGCCGCCGCAGGATGAACAGATCGAGATCGTGTTATTGATCTGCGGTGGGACCGTGCGTGGTGGAGTTAGGTTCGACTGACCTTGCTGCCGAACTCCCACCGGTAGCTTGGCCGGCAACGGTTTGAGCTCGGCCAGCTGCTCATCAAGAGTAGACTTGCCAGAGCCTAGCTTGTTTCGAGTCGCATCGGCCAGACTAACCAGCTTGTCTGTTTTCTCATCACACTTTTTGAGAGCATCTTGAGCTTCAGCAATTTTATTAATCTTTTCCTCTAGATCAGTTTTAATTTTATTGCTTGTAATCACGGGAACGACAAAGAAGGCAATTATTCCTAGCAGGATGAGAATTCCGGAAATCATAGAGAACGCCTTCCAAGTCCCGGGAAATTTTCCTTCAAATTTGCCTCCTAGTGCCTCAATTTTAATATCGAGATCAGTTATCGCCTTTCTATTTCCTTCGATACCGACTCCATTATTGCCTGATTGAGTCTTTATTTCTTCTAGTTTCTTTTCCTCTGTCACCAGAAATCTTGTCAGCGGATCAAGCCGCTTGTCCAGGCTGTTAAAGTTATCGGCAAGACCGAGCCTGAGCTTGTCTGCTAAGTTGTTCTGATCTAAGCTCTGTTTAAGGCTAGCGACAAAGTCATGAATATTCCGTGAGCCATTAGCGATCTCTGTGGTTTTTTCGGTCAGCTTCTTATCAATCTCATCCTCGATGCGTTTTTGCAGGCGGTCAAACATCTCTTTGATTGAGATTTCGAGTCCTTTCAACGAATCGGAATGCTCGGACTGACCTTTCTCCAAAGTCTGAACGCCGTGGGTCACCGCGCTGTGTACCCCACCGATATCGTTCAGAAGTGCACTTTGATAATGCTTGGTGTCCGCCGTCAACACCGTCATCTGCTGCTGCGTGTCATCCAGTTTGCGCTGCACCGCCTCGGCCAGACGGCTCTGGGTGCTGCCATCTGAGCGCACCAGATCGCGGATCGCCGAGACGTCGGCCACCACCTGCGCGTGCTGCTGGCCGCCGCGGTCGGCCTGCTGGCTGAGCTGGGTCTTGAGCGCTTCAACCCGCGTCTCGACCTTAGCGTCCAGGGAAAGCACATAGTTTTTCAGGTCGTTGCTGCTATTGCGTACGGCGGCGACCAGCCCGTCCTGGGTCAACGTACGCAGGGTCGCAAGCTCCCCCAGGAGCGCCGACTGATGCAGGGGCTCGGCCGTCGCCAGCCGCTCTAGGGTCGAACGCGCGCCAGCCAGGTCGCTGCCTATGCAGTCAGTACTCTGCTTCACGGAGCTCAGCGTGGTAGAAACGCTGCCTAGGCGCTCCGTGGTTACGCGCGCAAGCTCACTGAGCATCGTCGCATGGCTGTCGATACGCTGCGCGAGCCCATCGCCCACTGCAGTCGCAATCTTGCCCAGCGGCGCCGCTACATCGCTGCGCAACTGGTGAACCTGTTGCAAAAGCGCTGCGTGATCCTGGGTGCGCTGGTTGCCAAGCTGGCCCACCGCTTGCGAAACCGCCTCCACCCGCTCCTTTACAATCTTGCTCGTGGTCTTGGCGGCCTCAGCGACCGCAGCTCTGACTTCTTCGCTACGCTTGTCCAGCTGTGAGCCGACTGACTGCGTGGCTGCCTTTACCTCCTTCAGACTCGGCAGTACGGTGCCCGCCAGCGCGGCGTGCGTTGCAGTGACGGCGCTGGTCAGCGCATCAAGCTTCCTTTTCACTTCGGCGCTCAGCTCGCCGAGGTCTCGGTGGACGATTCCCAGGCGTAGTTCCAGCGCGTCACCGACCGAGCGTTTCACCGCCCCGACCGGCTCCTTCAACTCGCCTACCCCCATCACCCCGGCTGCTGCCCCATCGGCAGCTTGCTGGGCGACCCCCAGAGCCATGTCAATCTTGGCCCCCAGCTTGGTTTCGGTCAGCGCGACCGCCGTCTTCAGCCGTTCTTCAGCGTTCTTTAGCTCGTCCTGCAGTCTCGTCAGCGCAGCAGCGGTCGCGACTTCGTCTAGCATCCCCCGTGCGGCTGTGAGGTCGTTCGCAACATCGCGGAGCTTTAGGCCAAGCTCAAGCCCCACCGACGTTTGAATCTGCTCAACTCGGTCCGCCACCGCGCCCAACGCCGTCCCACCGGCCGCCTCATTCGCAAGCTTGGCAAGGCTCGAAGCTAAGGCATCAAGGCGTGTCTTCAGATCGCCGGGCAGCGCATCGGTGAGCCCTTTTAGGGAGGCCTCCGCCTGTTCCTGCTTCTTCTCGACAGCGTTTAGTTTATCGGTGGCTCGCGTTTCGAGCCTGCCCAGCGCCTCAGCGCTTGCGACTTTGTTTAGACCGTCGGCTAAGTCCCTGCTCAGCTTCTCCTGAATCTGACTCTGAGCGGTCTTCAGATCGCGGTTGAGTTGACGCGTACTTTCAGCCAACAGGGCGACCGACTTGCCGGTCTCTTCAATCTTGGGCAGGACACTGTTAGTGAGGCTAGCCGTGACTGCGGCGACGCCGGTTTTCACGTCGGCGAGCACTGGTGCGGTACGATCCGCGTGCTCATTCAGGCTGGCGGTCAGGGTCTTTATGTCGGGCCCGATCCGCTTATCCACTCCATCATAAAGTTCGTCCAACCGCTTTTGGGTCTTGCTAAGCTCCCCCTTTAGCTCGTCGCGATACCTCAGAGCGTCTTTGTCTGCTTCGTCCTGCGTCTTTTGCAGGGCTTGCACTTCCAGGCGCGTCTCGGTCGCGTTGTGCTGCGCAGAACTGATGCTGTCCTGCACTTGCTTGAGGGCACTGCGCAGCTCTGTGCGATCCCCCTTTGCCGCATCGAGAACCGGCGCAAGCTCGATCCGGTAGGCTGCCAGGTCATTCTGGACCCCCTTGGCTACGCCTTTGACCTCTATAATGTCCCGGCTGACTTGGCCAAGGGTCCCGGTCAGACTCTCGCTGGTCGCGCGAATTTCCCCAATCTGAGCGCTTGCTTCGGCAACATCTCCAGCGATCGCTTCGCTTAGCGCATAGCTTTCTTGCAGCTTGTCAGCTAGGCCGCGTGTGGTCGCATCAATCTCATCGACCTTTTCGCGCAACGTGACCGACGGCTTGCCATCACCGCCGTCCTTGCCGTCACCGCCTGGCGACCGGGGCGGCGGCAGCGATGGCGGCGGATTCATATTCGACCCGGTTGGTGGAGCCTTGGGTACTGGAGGCGGCACCGCAGTACCGGCAGCGGCAGGAGGCCGCTGCGGAGGCTCGGCCTGCTCGGTCGCCGACTTATTCGTGGTCTTAACCTGACGCAGGATCTCTTGCAGCAGCTCTTCCTTGGTGCTACCTGTGCCCTCAGCGGCATTCGTGCTGCCGACAGCGTTATCGGTGGCAGCTATTGCGGGCGGTGCAGGGTTTCCAGTGGTGGGAGGATTCTGGGGAGGCGGATTCTCGGTTGTGCTCATCAGGAACCTCAGAAAGGGAACCAAGGGCTGGGATTGACACTTATTTTCCCACGAAGAAATACCGCACGGCAATCGCGATTGCGTCCCGAGCCGGCTGGCTCACCGTAGGACACAGTCGCCAGAGTGGGCTCAGCGTTACTATTGCTTTTGTTCGGCGGCAGAGGCTCCTAAGCTTGCGCGACGCATGTTTTTTCTGCGATTAGCCCCGGCCCAGATGTCAGACGATGGCTCACGGAACAGTGCGAGCCTATTGTAGTGTGTAGTGTATCGTGACCATGCGGTACCCTTCGCTCCCTGTTGTAGCGGGAATCTACCTTGCATTTTTTTTATGATGTGATAGACGGCGGGCGCCGTGGGGCGGTTCGCCCTTGTGCTCTATTTAGTGGTGCGATGCCGTCGACAGTCACGGGCCGCCGCAGTGCGCCCGCTCCGCAGTACCGACGCAAGACGGACTGTCCGGCACGCAGGGACGCTGCACTGGCAGCAGCTCATCCGAGGAGTAGAGCGAGGCGCGGAGGCGATGAATCGCTCGCAGCTTGGCTTCGGCCCATTCGCCCAGCTCGGGGAGATCGCGATGGGATGCGAAACGGCGCACCGATTCGAGCACTTGCTCTCGGGCGGCGAAGTCGGTGAGCGACAGGCTCAGACGGAGTAGAGCGGTATCGCCTCCGTGTCTACGGTGAGGCTCCCGCGCAAACGGCGGCAAATCGTCGATGGTGAGCCGCAGCTCGGGCGTGGCTAGCAGCGCGGAACAAGTCGACAGCGAGGCGCGACCCTTTTCGACATGCTTGATCGTCGATGATGAGACACAACACAGCTCGGCCAGCCGTTCGAGCGACAGACGGGCAGCCTGGCGTCTGGCTTTTACGAGCCGTCCGAAGGTGGGCAGATCGTCAGTGCTGGACATGCTTTCCTCGCTTCCGTCGAAAGATCGGCCCAAGCAGGCAGCGTAGCGACGAGCGTAGAACCTCCAGCGCGGCATTCGGCTTGGACAGCGGCGACTCGACGAGGCTAAACACCGACCCTTCGCTTATCTCGGCGCGATGCTCTCGTTCGTGACACCACCACGCGACGAGCTGGGCGTAGTCGTCGTAGACCTGCGGCTCGGAGCGAAACCGCGCGAGCACTCGCGGGTAGCGGCACGGCTTGCAGTTGCAAAACGGATCATGCGGCATGGGCTGTCCCCTACTCGTCGATGGCCACTCGACGCGCGAGGTCAGCCACCACGTCGGCCTGGGTTCGGTTTTCCTTGTCGCAAAGAAAGCGGATCGCGTCGCCAGAACGCTGACAGGCGAAGCAGTAGTAGAACTGCTTGCTGACGCTGACATGGAAGCTGGCGTCCTGGTCCTCGTGGAACGGACACGCACCGAAGTAATCTGCACCGCATCTGAGAAGCTTCACGTACTGGCCGATGACGGACACGATGTCGGTGCGATCGCGAATCTCTGCGAGCTTGCGCTGGGCACCGGAGTTCGGTGGACGTACACGACGACTCGGCGACGCTGGGTTCCGTCGAGACGGTTGCCAGGATGAGGCAGGCATAGCCCAGAACGACTCAAGCTCGCCCAGCAGCGCCGGGTCCGTGGCCAGCAGGGCCAGCAGGGCGACGAGTTCTGGACTTGGGTTTCCGGCCTTCGCTCGCAGACGAGACATATAGCCCTGGCTGATCCCGAGCTTGATCTCCAACCAGCGCCACGAGACGTGCTGCCGGAGCACATCGAGCGCGATACAAACACGGTCCCGCAACGACCGCATGTACGTATCCCGAAGCTGCTGCGCGAGCGCCTTCTGATCCATCCTATCGAGGTGCAGCTCTTTGCAGCGACCGCAGGTCGGCACCCCAAGCTCTGGCGGCAGCTCCATCGTCGGCATCGTCTTGTACCGAACCGTTCGTCCGGCTCCTTTCCGTTCGCGGACGGACTGAGAACCACAGCGAACGCACTTCGACGGGGCCGTCATGCTGTCACGCTCGGGCCATGCCCAATGACAACTCGCTCGGTCGTCTCCCAATCCGTCGGCATAATCACCATCCCTGTCGACTCGGTGGGAATCGGTTCCCCTTGGGACTCGACCAAATTTGGCGGCGGCTCCTCGGGCAGGGGATACACACAGTTGCCGCCTCGCTGTTTCGCTGCGTTTTTGTTCGTCGTCGCCAGTCGAAGAAGCTGCGCCGGACTGCGCTGTGTCGACGGCTCTGCATAGGCAATCCCCACCGAGCCCGGCACACTGGCAAGCTCAATGGCTCGTCGAAGACGCTCCGCCTGCCGAAACGCTTCGCGGAAGTCTCCGACGGTAATTACCACGATAAACTCATCACCAGCCGAGTGCATGCGGTAAATCCTGTCGGCGGCGCGCTGAAGTGACTCTTTGAGCACCTGTGCCACCGTCTGAAGCGCCCGATCTCCTTCCTCACGATACCCACGCTCGTTAAACCGGCGGAAATCGTCGAGGTCAATCAGCAGCACCGCCATCGCACACGACGACCGACACAGCAGCGCCGCGTCGTCGTCATAGAGCCGTCCCGAGCGCAAGCCCGTCTGCCAGTCATGAACGTTCAGAACCTCGAGTCGACGCACGCGGCGAAGCACCAGCAGCGACGGAATCGCCGCCAGCACCGATCCAGCAGCCGAGAGAACAAGCGAATCAATCGAAATCATGGCCACCTCCTGCGACGAACGATGTGGAGGCCGATGGCCCTTTGCGAACCTGGCAATAAGCGGACAGAAGTGTGTCAGCTCAGCGTTACCAGACAGATTACCAAGCGATACCAAGCACCACGGCGCAGCGATACCGACGAGAGTCCAGCGATTTCACCTTGAGATGGGATAGAAGCCGTGCTACCTCGACGGAAACATGCGCAGATTCGAGGGAGTTCACATCATGCAATCGGTTCAAGCTGAACATCCACAATCCGATGCCTATCCGTATCCTTCGAGTGATAGACGGACAGAGATTGCAGACATCGAAGCGCAGATGCTCGAACTGATTGGCAGGCTCAAGCAGTTAGCCATCGGGTGGCCAGGCAATCTTCATTTGGAAGAGAGCATTCTCTACCAGCAACGAGCTTTGACCAGTCTGAGCACAGTGGCCGAGACGCCCGATGAAAAGGATCTGCTGAGTCAAGTGGACTGGAAAGCGTTTGGCTTGCGGCTCATTCAGCATCGTGAAGCAGCCAAGATGCAACAAAAGGAGTTGGCCGGTCTGCTCAATGTCACAGCGCTGACGGTTCGCAATATCGAATCCGCTGCAAAGCGCCCAGGCCGCGATCTGCTCTTTCGTCTTCTCGCCATCCCTGAACTCAATCTAAAGATCAGCGATCTAACGGGCGAAGACAACAAGTCACGACTGGTCGCGACCTCGTGGGTGGCTCCGCAGTATGACCCACACAAGATGCTGGTAGAGATGGCTACCAAGCTCAATGGCAGTGGCGATACGATGGAGCAGACCACGGCTTATCTCGATTCGCGAAGTGCTGCCGATTATCTTTCGATTTCACTATCTCCCGCCTTTCTCTCTGTTTGGAGCAATACCGCTCCCCTGAGAGAAGCTGCGGAGCGTGTCACCGCAGCTATTGGGCGAGGGACGCTGGACATCTATGCTTTGGGTAGCGGTGATGCGAGGAGAGAGACGACCTTTGCTCAATATTGCATGGAGCATGTGACAAGTCCTTCGTACCTTCGCATGCATCTGTTGGATATTAGCCACACCATTCTCATGGAGGGCTATAACTATGCGAAGCAACATATTGCGAAGCTTGGAGCTACAGTCTGGGCGATGCATGGTAACTTTCACCATCTGTCAGGCTACCCAATGTTTGAGACACGAAAAAATGGTAATAGCGTTCGTGTCTTCTCGATGCTTGGAAATACGCTGGCGAACCTAGATAACGAAGTGCGATTCTTCCGTGACACGCTAAGCGGATGCGTGTCTGGTGATTACTTTTTGGCTGACTTCACCGTTGCTCATGCTCCGGCAGACAATCCAAATGAGATCCAACAGAAAGATCCTGTGCTGCGCACGCCGGTCCCAGCTGCACGCGCCAACTGGCTTGGTGGTCCACTTCGCCGATACTGCAAAGAGCTGAGAGACGTTGAGTTCTCCGTCGAACTTGATACGCAGTGTCCGATCCGAGGGAGCTATGAAGTCCTTTACGTTGCAACGGCTTCGATGATTGGGGGAATGCCCCCCCGACGCTTCGTCATGTTTCGCTGCAAGCTTTATGATCCATCCAAGTTGGTTGAAAGCTTGGCCTCCATTGGCTGGAAGTGTGAAATGCTCACGCCTTATGCGGGCAATGATCGGAACAAGATTATGCTGATGCTTCTCCGCAAACAATAGTGCCCGTCGACGGACTTGGCACCAGCCGAGCGGATGGCCATTCCGTGGCGAACGCAGGCAGCGACGATGGACCGTCAGCGTTTGATCAGCACGATGCCGGGCACGACGAGACCAACGCCGACGGCCCCCAAAACCCCCGATGCGATGGATAGCGACTGGCCTCGGCCATTGAGGTTCTGCCAGCGGTCGAAGTAGGTATCCGGGCTTGCGGCTTCAGCCCAGGCTCCGATTGCACCCCCGCAGCAGACGAAGAAGAAAGCCGACACACCCGTCTACCGGGAGCGGTGGGCGGTAGAGTGGGGACAAGATCAGCACGGGATGTTCATGGGATTCGGAGTGGGAGAGCTGGTGCAGAAGCTGCGGTACATCCCGCCGGGTCGATTCCTGATGGGCTCATCTACAAGAGAGGCGGGCCGTTCCGATGATGAAGGGCCACAGCACGAGGTCGAGCTGAGCGCGGGCTACTGGCTCGCAGACACCCCGTGTACGCAAGCGTTGTGGGAAGCGGTGATGGGTCAGAACCCGAGCCGTTTTGTAGGCCCCTGGAATCCAGTAGAGTATGTGAGCTGGGACGACTGTCAGGAGTGTGTGTGGCGACTCAATGAGCAAGTCCCGGGCTTAAGCGAAAGGCTGCCCAGCGAGGCAGAGTGGGAATATGCCTGCCGGGCCGAGACGACCTGGGTGGGCGAGCTGGACGGAGAGGAAACGGCCAGGGTGTTGGACCCGTTCGCTTGGTCCCGTAGAAGCAGCGAAGGTCGAACACATCCGGTAGGAAGCAAGGCAGCCAACCCCTTTGGACTGTACGACATGCTAGGCTACATGTGGGAGTGGTGCCAGGACGTGTTCGGTCGATACAGTGCTGCTGCACAGGTCGATCCTGCGGATCCTACTATGGGCCCCCTTCGGGTCATTCGCGCGGGCTCGTGGCACTGCCTCGTGCAGTGCGAGCGCGCTGCCCTCCGTTTCGGGTTCTCTCCCGACTACCGCAACATCGACGTGGGTTTCCAACTGGCCCGAGGTCAGGGGGAAGGCTAGGCAAGCAGGAGCCAGGGACGGAGAGGGGCACTGGCCGCCAGGGCGCTCCCGCCATGTCGAGGCCGTTCACTGTGTCCCTTGTGTCTCGCCTTGCTCCGTTCGCAGAAACTCTTCAAATCGGCCACTCTCAACCAAGCGACGAAGCCCGTCGCTATCGCCGAACAAAGTCAAAATCCCGTCCGCCGCCAGTTGGATGAGCGTCGATTTTCGAATGTGATAAGCCCCATGTACCGGAGGATCGATTCCCCCGAGGGTGAGGTGGAGTCTGTCACCTTGGATGAGCGCGGCTAGGGTTTCGCTGTTGCCAACAACTCCGAGCGCATTTTGTGCTGCGAAAGCAAGCAGCCGCTCTTTGGTCAAAACAATGGTCGGCTCTTCGACCGAGCTGAGCGCAGGGTCTGCGGGCGCGACAGGTGTTGCGGGCGCGGCGGGGACAGCAGGGGCTGCGGGCACTGCGGGCCCTGCGGACGCTGCGGGCACTGCGGGCCCTGCGGACGCTGCGGGCCCTGCGGGCACTGCAAGGGCTGCGAAGGCCTGCAGGTTTGGAGACGCCCCTGGCGAGAGCGCCATCGCAAAGGTTGAAAACATGCGCATCCCTTCGATGGCGACCGCACCCCAGTCGACCTGTGGTTTCGGTGGCGGTGGGACGCGGTAGGCTTTGCTCTTCTGCCGTTTCGCAACCATGTCCATGAACCGCAGCGATTTCCTCGATAGTTTGAGCTGTCGGCTTGCTGCATAGTCCGCTTGCTCGAATAGCCGTTGGGCCATCTCTTGCGTGCGCTGGGCATCGCGGTGAAGGTCCTGGCGAACCATCGAAGCCAGTTGCTGCCACTCCGCGACCTCGCGGGTGTAGGTTGAATTCTGCACAAGCGACATACGCTCTAGCTCGATTGCGCTATCTGTCGCCGCCTCTGATTGTTGGGTGAGACTCCGAAGCTGCTGTACTTGTGCCAGTGTCACCTCTCGCGCAAGGTCTGGCTCAGGATTCACCGCTGGCGTGGACGGCGGCGGCAGACGATTTCGCGGCGCTGGTGACGGTGGACGCGGCTGGCTTGACGGCGGGGTGTGTTTCGCGGATTCCGCCTGTGACGCTGCTTTTAAATGGCCAAGCAACTCGTCGAACTGCTGCGAAAGAGTTCGCGCCGCTGGTTGTGGCGGTTGTCGGTTTGCCGCTTGTGGGTCTGTGGTTTGTGCCGAGGTTTCCGAATCTACCGGCCCAAGACCCGGCAAGTAGGCCTCCACCTCGCGTCGTAGCGGACGTCCCTGAAGATCGAACGTATCGATGCGCACGTTCCCGACCAAGTCTGCTGGGATGAGCGCTGGCAGCAGGAAATTCGTCGATGACGGCAACACCAGCAGTCCGCTTGGACTGCTTTGGTACAGTCGGATTTTCTCTTCCCTCGGCCTCAACAGTTTCCTGACCGTTTCGGCGTTATTGTTTGTCACGTTCCGACCCCAATTTTCCTGCTACCGCTGGTAATCAGGCATCGCTCTGAAGGTGTTATATTTAATGAAAATTCGTGCTCGCGATCCGGTTCGATTCTTCCGTTGTACAGAATAATGCGATAAGCACCTGGACCGGGCAGTGGCGGAATTTTTTCCAAAGGAACCTGGCAATGCACGGCAGGATAATACCACCAAAAACAGCTTTTGTTTGACCGCCAGCCGAATCTCACATAGCGGGCTCCGCATTTTTCTGCCGCATAATTAATCAGCGTCAGCGGATCGTCTATTTCGAACACATTATGCGTGGAATATCGGCCCAGCGCTTTGCATTGCTTTGAACAGTAGATCTGCGACCAATGGCCCGATTCAGGTATCGTGCCGTTGCAAACCGTCCGCGCGCACTTTCTGGCTGCCATCGCACTGATTGTGATGCAAACGATACCAAAGATCAAGCCAGATTGCGTTTTGTGAAAATTACCTCTCAATTCCACTCATTGAGAACCAAAGTGCACATCATTCGTTGTGCAGATGTCAGAATGAGATCATTGCTACTCATTGTGCAGCGTCCATGATGACCATAAAAATTGACCCCACCCTTTGGCCACCAAGAGTGACCACTGAAAATGACCGCTAAAAATGACCACCTGAAATGACCGCTAAAAATGATCGTCAAATTTGACCTCGGCGACTTCCCAATGTCGATGCCTATGCAATTTTTGCGCCATCCGAAAAGGGCTTGGATTTCATGGCATTGGAGGTGGTGCGGCAATTGAATACGGTCTCCCACCCCAGATCGCCCAGATGACCACAACTTTTGACTTCAACTTTTGGCCACATTTTTTGACCGCATGTATTGACCACAACACTTGACCTCATCTTCTGGCCCCAGCTTCTCTTCCCCATTTTTTGATCGCACTTTGTTGCTGTAAAATGTGCCATTCAACCGGTCCGTCGCCACAATGGACTTGTCCTCGGCAACATCACGCCCGACAGACTTCTTGTCACCGACTCATCAGCGACACTGAATGAGCCTCCAAGGAAGAACACCGTTGCTGTACTGCCAGCACACTGGCCCGGTCGCCCTGCACACCGCTCGGACCGTGCACAGGAATTCGCCCCCATCGCCGATTTCCCACAACGATGCTCCGCCTGCATTTGGTGGCCAGGATTTCGAGCGGCTTCTGCAATGAGGACCCCTCTCTCCGCTCCGCCTGTGCCTGCTCCGATTCGGTGCGCCGATTCTAGTTGGTGCCGATAGTCTAGAATGCCGACATGTCGTTCGACTTTCATGATGTAGGCGCGCTGCAGGATCGTCTGAGCCGGGCGAATCCTCCGCGTCCTCTTGTGTTTTTGGTGGGCTCTGAGCTGACCATGCCTTTGGCTGGGCACCGAGGTGTCCCGGGAACCAGTGGCGTAGTGGAGTTGATTCGTCAGCACTACCGAGCGGCGTTCCCTGCTGCTGTTGCCACCTTCGACCAGTACATCGCGACCAGCGGTGTCAATCAGTAACAGGCTGCGTTTCGTCGGTTCGCGTAAGTGACGGACGTAGGCCACTTGACCTTGACGAGCCCCTATCGCAGTGACACAGGCGGTTGCTAACCAGGCCCCAATTTCTCGGTCGTCGCTGTTATTCCCCCACCTAACTAGATCGCGAAGACCCTGCCGACAAGCTCAATGACGCTTTAGAGTCGCTGGTTGGACGCGTAGCGCCCGAACAGATCGGCGGCAGTCTACCTAGACTATCCGCTGTCGTCGCCCACTCGACGGCTGATTCCCTGGCCGTTGCACCGAAACCCCACAACGAAAAAGTGGCGGTTCGACCTCCGAGCGAGCGAGGGGACCAGCCGACGACCGAGCGCGCAGACCCAAGGTCAGTCTGGACCGAGCGCCGATCGCTGGCTTGTGGCCATCCGATCTTCCCGATCGACGATAGCGTCTGCTATGACCCAACCTTCACCGTCGCGCTTGGATAGGCCGGACCGTCGCGACCACAGACACAAGGAAGCGTTCATGGCAGGAAAGAAGGCTGGTTCGGTGTTCGATATCAGTGCGCTGTTCGAGCAGAGTTGAAGGCACGCAACGAGGAGCTGAGACGGAAGGCGTCGCTGTCGATGCTGCCGAAGCTGCGTCCGTCGGCTCGGGTGACGATGGCGGAATTCTTGGATTCGCTCCAGCAGCACCGCGAGGCGTGGTCAGCGGTGCTCGAAATGTCGGCGGTCGAGTTTGCGTCGATGAATGCGGGTGGCTGAAGAGCAGACGCGACCAAGACCACGCCGGAAGCGACGAAGCGCACGCGGATTTCCGACGCACAGAAGAACTCGCTCAAGGGTACGATCGTCAGCGAGCTAGGGAATCGAAGAGACGGGCTGAACCGGACCGACATCGCGGGCCAGATTGGCGACGACGTGCTCGTGACGATTGGCGTCAAGCGCGACGAGCTGGCCAACAAGCTCCGTCAGCCGCTCGGCGAGTTAGTGGCCGACAACAAGATCCACACCGTCGGCGAAAAGCGGTTGATGCGGTATCACGCGGGACCGAAGCAGTAGCCGCGCCCTAACCCCCTGGCCAGGAGGCCATTTAGCGGATTCCAAGAAAAACGCAAGCGCTTTTTGAATGCGATTGTTGCCGAAGGGTACCGCATGGTCACGATACACTACA